>VYLE01000035.1_pt1 | contig 118590 bp, 115 predicted proteins | sample 5114391 | NCBI WGS metagenome assembly VYLE01 (sample SAMN12291771, study PRJNA351875) | freshwater metagenome | isolation source: freshwater lake | place: USA: Michigan, Kent Lake | collected 2013-08-15
GCGAAGCTGTAGCGCAGACCGAAGGTCAGCGACTGGTCTTCGTACTGGCCCTCGATGTCGCCCACGGTCGGGATGATCAGCGGGTTCAGCACCGACTGCTTCGTGGAGAAGCGCATGTCGTTGCCGTCGAGGTAGCGGTAGGTCAGGTCACCGGTCAGGCGGTCGGTGATGTCAAAAGCGAGACCGCCGAGGAACTGCCAGGCGAAGGCGGTGTCGTTGTCGTCAACCGCCAGCGAACCGTAGACGGGGTTGTCGTTGAAACGACCGGCCCAGTCCATGTCGACGTAGTTGACGCCGATGCCCGCGCCGACGAACGGGCGGAACTTGGAGTTGGGGAAGAAGTCATAGATGACGTTCGCCATCAGGGTGTAGGCCTCGACCGAACCTTCCGGCGTGTCGCAGGGCACGAGCGGCAGGGTCACCGAGCAGATCTGGTCGGGGACCAGCGTGCGGGTGGGGTCCTGGCGGATGGAGTCGATGTCACCGGTGCGGACGCCGCCTTCCAGTTCAACGCGCCAGTTGGGCGAGATCTGGTAGCCGATCCGGGCGAAGCCGGCGAGGTTGTCTTCCTGCTGGATGCCATAACGGTAGCCAGTGCCGTCGGCGGCGATGCCTTCCGACTGCGTGTCGATCGATTCCGGCGAATGGTAGCCGAGGTCGAACGCCCCGTACCAGCCGCTTTCCTGAGCCATGGCCTGCGGAGCCAGCGCCAAGGCGGCGATCGCACCCACACCGCTCAGCAACAGTGCTTTCTTCTTCAAGGTGAGCCCCTCACTCTAGTCGTTTTGCCAACGCGCCATCGCTCGGCATGATCTGTACCGCACGGCTCGCCGGACCCCTGCCGTATCTCCGTCCCCTCAAGGGTCGGACATACGAAAAGAACCCCTCCGGACCGCGGTCGATGGCTCAACACCCTCTGGGCCCTTAGGTTCCCAGAAAAATGTCGGGTCGCCGACCTCTCTGCGCACACCATGCGCGATGGGCGCGACCTTACGCCACGGCTTTCAGAATTTCCAGCCTTCGTTGCACTGCAACCCGCTCCGTTCGGTCAGGCCTCGTTCGGGGTATTGGCGTCCAGTTCGGCGAGCCAGGCGTCGACCCGGGCGTCTGACGGCATCCGCCAGTCCCCGCGCGGCGACAGGGCCCCGCCGGAGGAAATCTTCGGACCATTGGGGACGGCCGAGCGCTTGAACTGATTGGCGAAAAACCGGGTCAGGAACAGGCGAAGCCATGTCTTGATCGCTGGAAGATCATGGGTTTTTCGATCCTTTGCCGGGATTTCGGCCGGCCAGGCGCGGGTGCTGTGGGGGCCCCAGGCCTCGAAGGACAGGTAGGCGATCCGCGAGGGCGGGAAGCCATAGCGCGCCAGGTAGTGAAGGTTGAAATCCTGCAGCGCATAGGGGCCGACGAAGGCCTCCGTGGACTGGGTTTCGCCGCTGTGGCTTGCCGGTATCAGTTCTGGAGAAATTTCCGAAGCCAGCACATCGCGCAGAACCTCGGCGGTGTTTTCATCGACCTCGCCGGAGCCCGCGACGAAGCGGATCAGATGCTGGATGAGCGTCTTGGAGACCGACCCATTGGGATTGTAGTGGCTCATGTGGTCGCCGACGCCATAGGTGCACCAGCCGAGCGCCAGTTCCGACAGGTCGCCGGTGCCGACCACCAGTCCGCCATGCTGGTTGGCCAGGCGGAAGAGATAGTCGGTGCGCAGACCCGCCTGGACGTTCTCGAAGGTGATGTCATGCACCGGCTCGCCGCTGGCGAAGGGGTGGCCCATGGCCTCCAGCATGGTCATGGCGGTCGGCCGGATATCGAGCTCTGCGGCGGTGACGCCCAGCGCCGTCATCAGCCGCCAGGCATTGGCCCTGGTGCCCTCCGAGGTCGCGAACCCCGGCAGCGTCCAGGCCAGGACGTTGGTGCGCGGCAGGCCGAGGGAGTCCATCACCTTGGCGGCGACCAGCAGGGCCTGGGTGGAGTCGAGCCCTCCCGAGACACCGATTATCAGCTTCTCGAGCCGGGTTGATTTCAGCCTCTGGGCCAGGCCCTGGACCTGGATTTTGTAGGCCTCGTGGCATTCCTCGGCCAGGCGAGCGCTGTCGCTGGGCACGAACGGAAAGCGTTCCAGCGGCCGCGCCAGATCGAGCACGCCTTCCGGCGGCGCGATCTCGACAGCAATCCGGCGGAAGGGCGTACGCGGCCGGCTGACGGCGGCGTCGCCGAAGGTGACGGTCCGTCGGCGTTCCTGACGCAGGCGCAGGACATCGATATCGGCCACGGCGAGGGTCGAGGCCGTCGGGAAGCGCTGGCTTTCAACCAGCTGGGCGCCCAGTTCGAACACCGCCGCCTGGCCGTCCCAGGCGTTGTCGGTCGTCGATTCCCCGGGGCCTGCCGCCGAATAGACATACGCCGCCTGGCAGCGCAGCGACTGGCTGGCGCAGAGCAGTTGCCGTTCCCGCGCCTTGCCGATGACGATGTTGCTGGCAGACAGGTTGAGCAGGATTTCCGCTCCAGCCATGGCTGCGGCGGTCGAAGGCGGCTCGGGCGTCCAGACGTCTTCACAGATCTCGACCGCGAAGGTCGCCGCCGCCTTGCCGAGCATCTCGATGTCGAACAGCAGGTCCGTGCCGAACGGCGCCGTCTGACCCGCGAGCTTCAGGCTTCGCCCCGTGACGCCGAGGCCGGAGGCAAACCAGCGGCGCTCATAATATTCGCGGTAGTTGGGCAGGTAGGTCTTGGGCACGACGCCGAGAATGGTCCCGTCCTGGATGACGACGGCGCAGTTGTAGAGCCGGCTCTCGCCGCGCAGCGGCGCGCCGACCACAAAGGCCGGCCGAAGTTTGCGGCTGGCCTCGACCAGACTGGCCAGGCCCGCTTCGACCGCGTCGAGCAGGGCCTCCTGGTGGAACAGGTCGTCGATCGAATAGGCCGACAGCCCCAGTTCCGGAAAGGTCATCAGCGCCACGCCCTCGGCATGGCCACGCTCGAGCAGCGCAAGCGTCTCGGCGGCGTTGCGGGCTGGATCGGCGACCGCTGTCAGCGGCACGCAGCCGGCGACACGGAAAAAGCCGTGCCGATAGGGCGAACGGAAGGGCAGGTCGGAGGGCGTGCGCTTGGCCATGGGGGCTATATAACGACCTTGAAGGCGTTGAGGGAGCGATTGGCGCCGCCCACGCCCTATCGAAGCGGCCAGACATTATACCAGCCGCGCGCGACCTACGAAAAAAGCAGGTTTGGCGGTGAGAACGCCGGAGCCCACGCCAAAGCCTAAGGACTGTGGGCCTTGGCGTGGGCCGGGGTGAAGAAAGCGTAGTCCGCAGCGTAGGTTCAGACGTAGGTCGAGGCGCTGCGTTTGTAGGTCGAAAACGCTCCGGTGCGACCTACACCGTGCGCAACGAGGCCGCCCTCCGGTCCAAGAAGACCGGTTTGCTCGATGAATATGTCTAGACATATTCATCGAGCCTTTGATTTCATAGTGTTTTCGGGCGCCTTGGCGCCCGCGCAACCGGCCGGCGCGACCTAGCCCATCTGGTGCAGCACCGCGCCGCGCTCGTCCGGTACGCGCTCGCCAGTATCGTCCGAAGCCTCGCATATAAGCTTCAGGGCGACCAGCAGGTCTCGAAGCTCCTCGCGCGCGGCAAGGCGGGGCGCGCTGACGCCGCCAGGCCGCAATCCGGGAGCGAGGTCGGCAATGGTCAGGCCGAAGGGGAACATCTCGCGGTAGGTCACCCGCTCGCGCAGGGATGGGCCCATGCGGAAGCCGACCTCGTCGGCCAGGGTCTCGAGGCCCTGGGTCAGCCGCTCGCGGTTGCGCCCGTCTGTTGCGGCCATGCGGTTGCGCAGGACCACCCAGTCGAGGCGACGACTGTGGTATTCGCGGGTCTCGCGCGCTTCCAGCACCACCTGGGTGTAGAGGCTCGGCCGCAGAAGCCGGAGGGTCACGGGGTCGAGTTGGCCCAGGACGTCGAAGTCGACGAAGCTGTCGTTCATCGGGGTGACGACCAGGTCGGCCTGCAGATGGGCGCAGCGCGAGACGGCGGTATCGGACCCGGGGGTGTCGATGACGACGAGGTCGGCATCGCCCATGGCCATGCCGACGGCGCTCTCGAAGCGGGCGACGGCCTCGGCCGGATCGCCGTGGGCCAGGGCGCCCGGATCCTCATGCAGCTTGTACTCCAGCGGCACCGGGGCCTCGACGCCGGCGGCCGGCAACCAGCTGCGGCGGTTGGCCAGGAAGCGGCTGAGGGTTTGCTGCCGCAGGTCGGCGTCGATCACCGCGACGCGCTTGCCGCGGTAGAGCATGGCGGTTGCGATCAGCGCCGCCAGGGTCGACTTGCCGGCCCCGCCCTTCTCGTTGCCGACAACGATGACACGGGCGCCAGGCGGGCCGGGGTTGTTGTTGCGGCTGTTGCCCCGCCACCAGATCGGCTTGTCCATGCCCTGTTCCCCCGTCCCCGTTCGATACACCTTGGCGCGTAACAAGCCGGAGGCCTGCACAAGGCAGGCCAGGGACTTTTACCACAACAGGATCAGGTTGGGCGAATCCCGGTTGCCGAAAGCGGCTAGCGGACCAGCAGGGCCACGGCGAAGACCGCCAGCAGCGCCCAGGGCGCGACGGCCATGGCCAGTTGGGCCGGCGATGCCGGCTCGCCGGCAGCCAGAGGAGAGAGACGGAACAGATTGAACAGCCGCATGGCCGTGACATCTCCGAACAACGCCGAAACTACAGCGGAAACCTTACGCCGTCCTTTCTGTCGCGGAATGCGGCAAGCGGGCGCAGTGGGAACTTGTCGCATGCCGAAAGCGTGGCCTTTCGCGCGCGAGAACAAGGGTTACGCGCCGTTCATTTGCGCGTCAGCCGCTGATCGCTATCGTACCGCCCGTCATCGTGCCGCATGTCAGGCCCTGTCTCTGGTGGGCCCTGGAGTTTTCCGCTTGTCCAGTTCGCGCAAACCCGTCCTCTCCATCCGTGACCTGAAGGTTCAATTCGACACGCCCGATGGCGTTGTCGAGGCGGTGCGGGGCGTCTCCCTTGATGTCGGCCAGGGCGAATGCCTGGGCGTGGTCGGTGAAAGCGGATCAGGGAAAAGCCAGACCTTCATGACCGTCATGGGCCTGCTGGCCCAGAACGGCACGGCGACCGGCTCCGCCACCTTCGAGGGCCAGGAACTGCTGGGTCTGAAGACGCGGGACCTGAACCGCATCCGCGGCTCGAAGATGACCATGATCTTCCAGGACCCGCTGACCGCCCTGACCCCGCATGTGAAGATTGGCGAACAGATCGCCGAGCCCCTGCGGCTGCACCTGGGTCTGTCCGACACGGAGGCCAGGGCCCGGGCCCGCCAGTGGCTGGACCATGTCCGCATCCCGGAGGCCGCCCGGCGCATGAACCAGTATCCGCATGAGCTGTCGGGGGGCATGCGCCAGCGGGTGATGATCGCCGGGGCCATGGCCTGTGATCCCGCCCTGCTGATCGCCGACGAGCCGACCACGGCGCTCGACGTCACCGTCCAGGCCGAAATCCTCGACCTGATGGCCGAACTGCAGCGCGAGACCCGCACGGCCCTTGTGCTGATCACCCACGACATGGGCGTCATCGCCCGTCTGGCCGACCGGGTCTGCGTGATGAAGGACGGCGCCTATGTCGAGGAGGGCGGCGCCGCCGACCTCTTCGCCAATCCGCAGACCGCCTATACCCGCAGCCTGCTGGACGCCATTCCCCGCCTCGACCGCGAGGACCGCGGCGGTCGCCCGACCCTGGATCCTGTCAAACCGGACGCGCCTGTCATCGTGCAGGGCGATGACGTCAAGGTCTGGTTCCCGGTGCGCCAGGGCGTCCTCGGCAAGAAGATCATGCTGCGCGCCGTCGATGGCGTCGACTTCTCCATTCGCCAGGGGGAGACCCTGGGCGTGGTCGGCGAAAGCGGCTGCGGCAAGTCCACCCTCAGCCGGGCGGTCCTGCGCCTCCTGCCCAAGGGCAGCGGCGAACTGGGCGGCGCCATCACCGTCATGGGCCGCGACATCACCCGGGCCGACGAGGAGACCATGCGCAAGGGTCGCCGCGACCTGCAGATCGTCTTCCAGGACCCGCTGGCCAGTCTCGACCCGCGCTCCACCGTCGGCGATTCCATCGCCGAGCCCCTGCGCGTCTTCCGGCCCGAGCTGAACCGCCGTGAGCGGGAGGTCGAGGCCGCCGCCATGATGGAGCGGGCCGGCCTGTCGCCGACCCTGATCAACCGCTATCCGCACGAACTCAGCGGCGGCCAGAACCAGCGGGTCGGCATCGCCCGGGCGATGATCCTGAAACCAAAGCTGGTCATCTGCGACGAGGCGGTCAGCGCCCTCGACGTCTCGATCCGGGCCCAGATCATCGACCTGTTGATCAATCTCCAGAAGGAGATGGGCATGGCGATGATGTTCATCAGCCACGACCTGGCCGTGGTGCGCGAGATCAGCCATCGGGTGATGGTGCTGTATCTCGGCCGGGTCATGGAGCTGGCGACGCGCGAGCGCCTCTACGCCGCCCCGCAACACCCCTATACGAAGGCCCTGCTGTCGGCCGCGCCGATCCCCGATCCGGCGGTCGAACGCAGCCGCAAGCGGGTCCGCCTGACCGGCGAGCCGCCGTCGCCGCTAGATCCGCGTTCAGCCTTGCGTTTCCTGCCGTCCCGCCTCACCGTCGATCCGACCGCGCCGATCTACATTCCGAGATTGACCGAGGTCGAGCCAGGGCACCTGGTCAGCGAGTACGATCCGGCCTGAACCGGCAGTTTTCTGGAGAAATGAAGATGCGTCGTGGTGTGCTTCTGGCCGGGGCGGCCATCCTCCTGCTTTGCGCGCCGGCCGTCTCGGCCCAGGCGCCGGCCGTCGAGACGCGCCAGGTCGGGACCCTGACCCTGGAGAACGTGCCCCAGACGCCGCCGGCGGTGCGCGAGGCCTTGCGCCGCTACCAGAACGCCCGCTCGGCCGGCTTCGCCAGCTGGCTGGACGACGGCTCGATGCTGATCGCCACGCGGTTTGGCCAGACCGCCCAGCTGCACCGTGTCGCCCGCCCGGGCGGCGATCGCACCCAGCTGACCTTCTTCGACGAGCCGGTCGGCGGAGCCGAAGGCGTGCCCGGCTCGAAAGACCACTTCATCTTCACGAAAGACACCGGCGGCGACGAGTATTTCCAGGGCTACCTGATGGGTCTCGACGGGGCCGAAGTAGCCTTCACTGAACCCGGCACCCGCAACCAGTCGATGGTGTTCAGCAAGGACGGCAAGACCCTGGCCTGGGCCCGGGTCGGCAAGGGCGATCCCGACTACGACATCGTCACGATGACGGTCGGCGATCCGTCCAGCCGCAAGAAAGTGTTCGACGCCACGGGCGCCACCGCCCCGATCGCCCTGTCGCCCGACGGCGGCAGCATCCTGCTGGGGCGCTACATCTCGGCGGTCTCGAGCAAGCTTTACCTGCTTGATCTGACCAGCGGCCAGTTGAGGGAACTGAACCCGACAAAGGGCGCCATCGCCTATGCCGGCGGTGAGTTCGCGCCCGACGGCAAGTCGGTGCTGGTGCTAAGTGACGAGGGCAGCGACTTCAAGCGGCTGGTCAGCCTCGACCTGGCGACCGGCAAGTCCACGCCGATCTCGCCCCTGGACCTGAAGTGGGACGTCGAGGAATTCGACCTGTCCCCGGACGGCCGTCTGCTGGCCTACAGCGTCAACGAGGGGGGCCGCAGCCGCGTCGTGGTCCAGGGCTTCCGCACCCGTCAGGCCGTGCCGCAGCCCAACCTCCCGGTGGGTGTGCTGGGCGCGCTGAAGTTCTCGCCCGACAGCAAGAACCTGGCCATCGGTCTCAACACCGCGACCTCGCCGGCCGACGTTCATGTCTTCGATCCCGGCAACGGCACGCTGCAGCGCTGGACCTACAGCGAGGCCGGCGGCCTCGATCTGTCGGCCCTGCGCGAGCCCGAACTGGTCAGCTTCAAGTCCTTCGACGGCCTTACCGTCCCGGCCTGGGTCTACAAGCCGGCGAAAATCAACGGCAAGGCGCCGGTCATCATCGACATCCACGGCGGGCCCGAGGGTCAGGACCGGCCGGGCTTCAGCACCCGTCGCCAGTACTGGGCGGCGGAGCTGGGGGCGGTGACCATCGCCCCCAACGTTCGCGGCTCGGACGGCTACGGCAAGCGCTACATCCAGCTCGACAACGGCCCGCTGCGCCAGGACAGCGTCAAGGACATCGGCGCCCTGCTCGACTGGATCGCCACCCAGCCCGATCTCGATAAGGACCGGGTGGTGGTCTATGGCGGCAGCTACGGCGGGTTCATGGTGCTGGCCTCGCTGGCCGCCTATTCGGATCGCCTGGCCGGGGCCGTCGACATCGTCGGCATCTCCAACTTCAAGACCTTCCTGACCAACACCGAGGGCTATCGCCGCGATCTGCGCCGCGCCGAGTACGGCGACGAGCGCGACCCGAAGATGGCCGCCATCTTCGAGCAGATCTCGCCCCTGAACCTGACCGCGCAGATGAAGAAGCCGTTGTTCGTCATCCAGGGTCGCAACGACCCGCGCGTTCCCTGGACCGAGGCCGAACAGATCGTCGCCAGGGTGCGCGGCCAGGGCGGAGACGTCTGGTACATGATCGCCGCCGACGAGGGCCACGGCTTCCGCAAGAAGCAGAATGTCGACGCCCAGCGCGAGGCGGAGACCCTGTTCCTGCAGAAGGTGTTCGCGAAGTAGGCTCTAGTCGAGCCGGATTTCCTGGCGGTAGGGGATGTAGAGGGCCAGGTCGAGCGGTCCGGACTGGTACCAGGACAGTGGCAGCTGCAGGCCTGAGACCATCACCCCGTAGTCGGCGCCGAAGGCCGTCGCCGACTGTTTGGCGTCGGCGGCGATCAGGCGGATCACCTCGCCCCGGTATTGTTCCGGATTGAACAGGGTCAGGTTCCAGTCGCCCTGAACCAGCACCTCGGTGCGGCCGGCCTTGGGGGTGGCGGCGACGAATTTCTCGATGCGCCCGGTGGCCGAGTCGAGGGTGTCGGTGGCCAGCACCCGGGTCTTGATCAACAGGGTCGCCTGGCTGGTGTCGACCTTGGTGGCCGAGCCGATAACGCTGTCGATCATGCTCTCGTCGAAGGCGCCGACGATCTCTTCGCCCAGACCCAGCTCTATGCTCGGGTCCTTGGCCGCCTGGCGGACCAGGTTTCGCAGGGTGCTCTTCAGCTCCTCGCGCCGCTGGCTGGCGTCGCGAGTGTCGCAGACCACCACGACCGCGACGATCAGGTTGTCGGCCCGCTTCTTGAGGAAGACGTGCGGCGTCTCGGTGGCGTCGTATTCAGACAGTTGCTGGGCCGTGACGACGAGCTCCCCAACGCTGCTGTCCTGGGCCCAGGCCAGGGGCGCCCAGGCGACGAGGCCGGCGATCGTCAGGCCGACGATGAGTTTACGCATATGATGAATTCCTCCCGCGACGAGTGCGCCTGACCAGGGCCGATCCGTCAAGCGCGGTTGTCTTCCAGGCAGCGCTCGTAGAGCTGGTAGTCACCAGGGCAGAGCCGCTCGATCCGTCCCCGTTCTTCGGCGGTGATGTCAGACCGGCCGGCCTCCGCCTCGTTATGACGGCCGAAGACGGCGGGCCGGCTCAACCGCTCGCTGATCCGTCCGGCCATCTTCTCGGCCGTCTCAAGCGTCGCCCAGTCCCAGAGGTTGTCGGCCAGCCAGGTCTCGAGCGGCTGGTCCTGACGCCAGCCAAGGAAGGCGGCAGCCGGATCGCTGAACACCCCCGCATGGTCCAGCTGGAAGTCGAGGAAGCCGGCGAAGTCACGCCTCGCGGCGACCGCCGCCAGCAGGTGGGCGTCGAAGCGCTGCCAGGGCTGCTTCTTCACGTAGCCGGCGCGGGCGTAGTGGTAGTCGCTGAGCGCCCGCGCCGCCGGATCCCGCATCAGGGTGACGAAGCGGACCGGTCTGCTCAAGCGGGCGCGGACCAGGCCCTGGTCGCTGTGGCCGCCGGCGATCAGGTCGCCTGGCCGGGCCTGCGCCTCGATCCGGGCGAAGGCGGCCGAGAGGCTGGGCGTGCCCAGCTTCTGCATCAGGTTCTGGCGTTGCGAGCGCCACAGGCGAAGGCGCTGCCAGGGTGACAGAGCGGTTTCCGGGCGCAGGGTGTCTGGCAGGTAGAAGACGCGGCGGCCGGCGAAGGCCTCGCCCAGCATGAGCAACAGGCTCTTGGAGCCGCTCTTGGGCACGCGCACGCAATGGATCAGGGCGTCTTCGCTCACACGCCCCCGCTAGCAGACATACCCGTCAATGGAAAACAGACGGACCGTGAGACAATCAGGCGGCGGCGGCCCGGTAGGCGGGGTTGCGCACATAGAGGCCGGGACGGCCGGTCACCGGGCGGAAGGCCTCGGTGCTGCCTTCGGTGGTCTCGCCCTCGCCGAGGATCAACAGGCCATCGGCCGGCAGCAGGGCCGCCAGGCTTTCCAGCACACGCCGGCGATAGGGGGCGTCCATCATGTTCAGCACGTTACGGCAGAAGATGACGTCGAAGCGGCCCATGACGGTCAGGTCGGCGATCAGGTTGACCCGCCGCCAGCGCACCCGCTGGCGGATGCGGGGGGTCAGGCGCCAGTTATCCTCGACCTTCTCGAAATGCTGCAGAAGCTTGCGGATAGGCAGGCCGCGCTGGACCTCGAACTGGGTGTAGAGCCCCGACTGGGCCTTCTCCAGGGAGCGTTCCGACAGGTCGGAGCCATAGATCTCCACCTTGGTCCCGGGCGGCAGGCCTTCAGCCTCCTCGGCGATCATCGCCAGGCTGTAGGCCTCCTGGCCGGAGCCGCAGGCGCAGCTCCACACCCGGATCGGATCATTGCCGCGCAGGCGGGCCAGGGTCGGCAGCAGTTCCTTGCTGAAGGTCGCGTAGGGGGCGCGGTCGCGGAAGAAGCCGGTCTCGCCCTGGGCCAGGGCCTCGACCACCGCCCAGATCAGCTTCTCCTCGCGCAGCGAGCGCAGGGCGGCGGCCATCTCCGGAATGCCGGGGAAGTTCTCGCGCCGGGCCAGGGGGCCAAGCCGGCTCTCGATCAGGTAGGTCTTGGACGGGTCGATCTTGAGGCCGGCGCGGGCGCGTGCCAGGGCGAGGAACAGCTCGATATCCTGCGGGCTCATACCAGGCCCGCCTCGGCGAACTTCGCCTCGATGATGTCGCCGTCGAAGGGCTTCATGATGTACTCGGAGGCCCCGGCGTCCAGCGCCTCGCGGATGCGGTCTGGCTCGGTCTCGACACTGCAGAAGACGACCTTGGGCGTCCCGCCTTCGGGCTCGGCGCGCAGCAGCCGCAGGAAGTCGATGCCGTTCATCACCGGCATGTTCCAGTCGAGCAGGATGGCGTCGGGCATGGCCGCGCGGCACCAGGCGAGCGCCTCCATCCCGTCGGCGGCCTCGGCGATTTCAAAGCCAAGGTCCTCCAGGATGCGGCGGGCCACCTTGCGGATCACCCGGCTGTCATCGACGACGAGACAGGTCTTCACGGCGTTGGAACGCTCCTCTTGAACCTTCTGTTGTGGGGCGCGTCGGTTAAGAGAGGGTGGAGGCCGTTAAGAATTTAAGCGCGAAGCGCGCCCTTCTCCCGACAAGCGAGAGAAGGGCGAGTTAGGCTGGCACCCACGCCGCCAGGGTCAGCTTCTCATCCCCCGCTTCGACCGCCACCTGCCCCCCCGCCTGGGCGACCAGGCTGTGGACGTAGAAGGCCTGGATCCAGGCGCCGCCCATGGCCTCGCCCTTGGGCTTGCCGAGCAGGCCGCCGGCGACCTCGGGCTTGAGGCGGATGCGCGGGCCGGTTCCCTCGACGCTGAGGGCCATACGGCCGCCGGCCTCGACCACCCGGGCGGTGACCGACCCGCCGGTCGGCAGGGCGGCTCCGGCGATCTGGCAGAGGTTGAGCAGGGTCCGGGCGGCCGGCTTGTTTAGGCTGGCGGTGGCGACCTCCCAGACCAGGGTCGACTTCATGTGGCCGAACACGCTCTGGGCCAGGGTCTCCAGGTCACGGGCGTCGAACACCTCGACCGTCGAGGCCGAGCCGAAGGCGGCGCGGCAGAAGGCCAGCAGGTCGGCCAGCTTGCGGGCGCTCTGGGCGATCAGGGCCATGGCGTCCTCGCGCATGTCCTGGGCGGTCGGGTCGTCGAGCAGGTCGAGGCCCGAGACGATGGCGCTGGCCGGGCTGATGAAGTCGTGACAGAGGCGCGCCGCCAGCTGGGCGGCCAGATCGACCGGGTCGGTGATCAGGGTGGCGTCGTCTTTGGGCAGGGCTTCGGCGGCGTCGGTCATGGCCGGAGTCTAGCGGTGATTTGGCCGCCGAGCCAACGGCCCGGCGACCGCACCTGAGGATCAGGCCGCCTTCCTTGTGGAGGGTTGGGCTATGAGAGCCTCCGGCAGGCACTCCAGGCCGATCAGGGTCTCGCGAACAGCCGCCTCGAGCGAGGTGTGCGGTTCCTCGCCGAGGAACTGGACCAGGCGGGCGTTCTCCAGCTGCACCGGCGCGGTCCAGAAGCCGCGCATCTCGACCAGTTCGCGCATCGTCTCGTTGAACGGTGCGGCCAGGGGCAGGACCGACCAGGGCAGGGCGCGGACGGGAATGCGCGGGTTGCCAACGACGCGGCGGATGGCGTCGGTGATCTCCGTCCCCGTTGCGTCCCACTGGCCGGCGAAATGGAAGCGGGCGAAGGGGCTGAGCTCGGCTTCCCGCATCGCCAGCCGGGCAAAGGTTTCGGCGACGTCCGGCAGGTAGGCCCAGGCATGGCCGACGCCGGCCCGGCCAGGGGTCGTGATGGCGGTCACCGGCTTGCCGGGCGTGACCAAGCCCTGGTTGAACCAACCGTTGCCAGGCCGGGGACCGAAATAGTCGCCGGCGCGCAGGACCAGCGAACGCACGCCCTCATGGGCAGCCGCCTCCAGCCGCGCCTCCATGGCCTTGCGAATGGCGCCCTTGCGGGTGGCGGGGTTCTGCGGGGCTTCCTCGTGCAGGAGGGGGAAGGCGTCCGGACCGTAGTTGTAGATGGTGCCCGGCAGCAGCAGGCGGGCGCCGCTGGTCCGGGCGGCCGTCAGGCTGCTCTCAAGCATCGGCAGGACCAGTCGGTTCCAGCCCTTGTAGCCAGGCGGGTTGACGGCATGGACGATGAGGTTCGCGCCCTGCGCCGCCTCGCTAACCGCCCTGGCGTCGAGGGCGTCGCCGGGCCGCCAGTCGAACTCGGGCCGACCCTGAGCTCCGGCGGCCGGATTGCGGGCCAGGGCGCGGATCGCCCAGCCGTGGCGGGCCAGGGCGTCGGCGGTCTCGCCGCCGATGCCGCCTGTAGCGCCGAGGATCAATGCTGTTCTGGTCATGTCTGGGTCTCCTTCGATGAGGAAGATGCCTCGGGCCTGCATGGAAAAAAATTGCCCAACCCTGACGATCCGCTAGTCTGAAATGTATGAGCCAACCCGAAACCGACTGGGAAGGCCAGCGCGCCTTCCTGGCTGTGCTGGAGACCGGCAGCCTCTCGGGCGCCGCCCGCGCCCTGTCGGTGGCCCAGCCCACGGTGCGCCGCCGGATCGAAGCGCTGGAGGCCAGCGTCGGCGCGGCCCTCTTCACCCGCTCGCCGGGCGGCCTGGCTCCTACGCCGGCTGCCGTCCTGCTCGGCGACCACGCCCGGGCCATGGCCTCTGCCGCCGCCGCCTTTACCCGCGCCGCCAGCGCCGAGGCCCAGGCGGAGGCCGGCACGGTGCGAATAACCGCCAGCGAGATCGTCGCGGTCGAGGTGCTGCCGACCATTCTCGCCAACTTCCAGGAGCAGCATCCCGGCATCGTTCTGGAGCTCGGGGTCGGCAACCGCAGCGAGGACCTGCTGCGACGCGAGGCCGACATCGCCGTGCGCATGGCCCCGCCCCGGCAGGAGGCGCTGCTGGCGCGCCATGTCGGGGCGATCCCCCTTGGCCTGTTCGCTCACCGCCGGCTGATTGCGCGTTACGGCATGCCGGCCACGATCGACGACCTTCGCGGCCTGCCGTTGGTCGGCTTCGAGCACGCCCCGCCCTTTGCCGACCGCCTCGCCGAGGCCGGCCTGCGCGTCGCCACCGGCGACTTCAGCTTCCGGACCGACAACGACCTGGCCCAGCTGGCCGCCATCCGGGCCGGGGTGGGGTTCGGCATCTGCCAGATCGCCCTGGGGCGGCGGCATGGCGACCTGGTCCATCTGCTCGCCAGCGATTTCCGCTATCCGCTCGACACCTGGGTCGTGATGCATGAGGACCTCAAGGGCCTGCGCCGCATGCGGCTGGTGTTCGACGCCCTGGTCGAGGGGATGAGCGCCTATCTTGGCGAAACCTGAACGCTTGGCGCGGCGGCGGGAACCGCCTAGAGCCTTCAGCCCATGGCGCTCCGCGACCCTTTTCTTGAGCCCGGCGCCCTGGTGCGGCATCCGGGTCGGCCGGACTGGGGCCTGGGTCAGGTGCAGTCCTGCATCGGCCACAGGGTGACGGTGGATTTCGAACAGGCCGGCAAGCAGGCGCTGGATACGCGCAGTATCCGGCTGGACGTGGTGGACGAGGGAGAGGTCGAGTGAGCAGTGATCCGGAAAACATCGGCGCCGTGCTGGCCGATTTCGTCGAGGAAGCCGGCCGGCTGATCCTGCCCCTGTGGCGCACGGCCCTGACCGTCGACGCCAAGGCCGATGACAGCCCGGTCACCGAGGCCGACCGCCAGGGCGAGATCCTGATCACCCGCCTGCTCAAGGCGCGGTTCCCGGAGATCCCGATCATCGGCGAGGAGCATGCCTCCGAGTACGGCACGCCGGACGAAATCGGCCCTCGCTTCTTCCTGGTCGACCCGGTGGACGGCACCAAGGCCTTCGTACGCGGCGACCCCAGCTGGACGGTCAATATCGGCCTGATCCAGGACCGCCACCCGGTGGCCGGCGCGGTCTGCATGCCGGCCAGCGGCGAGACCTGGTACACCTCGGCGTCCGGCGCCCTGAAGCGCATCCATGGCGCGCCGGCCCAGGCCTGCCGCGTGCGACCCTGGCCGCAGGGCCAGGCCGTGGCCCTGATCAGCCACACCATGAAGGAAGAGACGACCCGCAAGCTGGCCGAGACCTACAGGTTCGACACCACGCTGGCGATGGACAGTTCGGTGAAGCTCTGCCGGATCGCCGAGGGATCGGCCGACATCTATCCGCGCCACGGACCGACCAGCGAATGGGACATCGCCGCCGCTCAGGCGGTGCTGGCGGCCGCCGGTGGCACGGTGCTGACCCCCGACGGCGCGCCCTTCCTCTATGGCAAGGCGGACGAGCAGTTCCGCAACGGCTGGTTCGTGGCGCGGGGCGGTTGAACGGACGTGCGTCCTTCGACACGCCCGCTGTGCGGGCTACTCAGGATGACGAACAACAGTGCAATCCACCCAAGATCGTCATCCTGAGTGGCGGCCGCGGGCCGCGTTTTGAAGGACGCAAACCCGCTACCGCTTCGGGGCCTTGGACAGCTGGTCTTCGCGCCAGCCGATTTCCTGCTCGATGATCTCCTCCGATGCGATGCCGGCGAAGTCCTCCGGTTCGAAGAAGCGGCGCAGTTCGATGGCGCAGTCGACGTCGCCGTCCTTGAAGTCGGGACGCGGAACCTTCGACAGCCACACCAGGGCCTCGTCCCAGTCCTTGACGTTCAGCACCCAGTAGCCGCCGATCAGCTCCTTGGTCTCGGCGAACGGCCCGTCGGTGATCACCCGCTTGCCGTTCTTGCAGCCCAGCCGCGCCCCTTTGGATGACGGATGCAGGCCCGCCCCATCGACCAGCACGCCGGCGGCGATCAGCTCGTTGTTGAAGACGCCCATCTCCTCCACCTGCTCGGCCGTCGGCATGGCGCCGGCTTCGGTCTCGGCGGTCGCCTTGACGATCATCAGAACGCGCAGGGTCTTCACTCCCGTTGGAGGCCTTCAAACGGCCGGTTCGCCCTCGGGACGAACGGCTGCGGCGCTGGCCGACATTCTTTCTTTGAAGTTTTTCAGACCCGTTTGACCGACAGGATCTTCACGTAGGTGGCCAGCATCTGGCCGACCATGGCCGGGCTGTCGGCCTTTTGCGACTTGGGCATGACCAGGATGCGCTTGATGATGTCCATGCCTTCGACCACCTGACCGAAGGCGGCGAAGCCCGCATTGTCGCCGGTGGCGGCCGGGTTGGCGTCGAGATAGCCGGCGTCGCCGACGCAGATGAAGAAGTCGCTGGTCCCCGTGCCCGGCGCATAGCGGGCCAGGCTGACCGTGCCGTCGACATGTTTCAGGCCGGTCTGGGTGGTCGGCTCGTGGGCCACCGGCGGGATCGGTTTGCCGGGTTTTGCGCCGCCCTGGACCAGGCCCATCAGCGGGTTGGAAGACACCGCCATGCCCCGATAGATCTCGCCGCCGTTGTAGCGGCCGGCGTCGACGTATCTCAGGAAGTTGGCCACCGTCAGCGGGGCCTTGTCGGCGAGGAGGTCCAGCAGCAGCGGGCCTTCGCCCGTGGTCATGGTCACCCGGACGATGCCTGGCGTGGCTGTCTGGGCGAAGGCCGGCGTCGCGGAGGCGGCGGCGAGACCGGTCAGGACGGTGCGGCGGTGCATGCGGCTCTCCGGAAGGCTTTCAAAGTCTACAAGCTCGACGGTCTACGCGCCAATCCCCTGTCCCTGAAGCGGGCAGTGCCGTCGCGCGCCCCTCGAGAGGGCAGGGAGCGCTCCGGCGTCCCGGCCATGGGGGCTGGCTATTTCCGGATGTTGGCGATGATCTGGGCCGCGAAATCCACGTCCGCCTCGGTGTTGCGGAAGCTGGGGGTCAGGCGGACGTGGCGGGTCGAATAGGGCGCCGCCGAGCCGATCACCTTGGAGCTGCGCATCCGCCGCACCACGCCGTCCGCCGAGAGGCCCGGCAGGTCGAAGCTGACGATGCCGGCGCTCAAGGACGGGTCCATTGGCGTGCGCAGCACCACATGCGGCATCTGCCTGAGCGCCAGTTTCAGCCGGCTGGCCAGGCTCCGGGTCCGCGCCGCAATCGCCGCCTTGCCGACCATGCCATGGAAGGCGAAGGCCTCGCTCAGGGCCCAGACATGCTCGAAGGCCTTGAAGCCGCCCGGGGTCATCCGCGCCCCGGTGGTCGCGCCGGGATCGTAGTTGCCCAGCCAGGCGCCGTAGGCGTTGGGGGCCAGGAAGCTGGGGATGGTCGGCTCGAAGCGGGCCAGGCTCTCGGGCCGGAAGTAGACCACACCGGTGCCGCGCGGACCGAACAGCCATTTGTGACAGCCGGCGGCCAGAACGTCGGCCCCTAGTTGGTCAAAGGTAATGTCCTCGACCCCGAAACCATGCACGCCATCGACGATCAACAGCACTTTTCTCGACGGATCCCGGGCGGCGTTGACGCTCCTAAGGGCCTGGGCGATCTCGGGAATGGGCATCTTCAGCCCGGTCGAGCTGTGCACCCAGGTCAGAGCCAGCACCCGCGTGCGCTCGGTGATGGCGCCCATCAGCCGGCCGACGATCTGGGCCTTGTTGGCCGTGGCGGCCTGGTCGAACAGGCTGATCTTCTTCACCGTCGCCCCGCTGCGCCGGGCCGCCAGCCGCAGGCTCTCGTGGGTGACGTAGTAGTCGTGGGTAGTGGTCACGATCTCCTCGCCGTAGCCGACGAGCAGGCCGTTGTAGACTAGGCCGATGCCGCTGGTGGTGCTCTCGGTCAGGGCGATGGCGTCAGGATTGGCCCCGAAATAGAGGCCGGCGGCGCGCCGCGCGGCGTTCTGCAGGGGGCGGTTATTGGCCTCCAGATAGGTGACCGGATTGGCGTCGAGACCGTCGCGATGGCGGGCGATGGCGTTGCGGACGATGCGGGGGTGGCTGGCGAACAGCATCGCCGAGAGGTTCACCCAGCTCCAGTCCAGCGCCCACTGACCGCGCACCCAGTTCCAGTCGACGGTGGACGGCGCGGGCTCCATCGGCGGCGGCGCATCGAGCTGTTCAGGCCCGCCGAAGTCGGGATCACTATCCGGCGGATCGCCCGGCCCCGGGGCTTCCTGAGCACGCGCAACCGCTCCGGCCGCCAGCGCCAGTCCGACCCCGCCCAGCAGGCTTCTGCGGCTCATCGCGCCGTTTCGCGTTTCGTCGGACATGACCCCTCCGTCCCCTGTCCCCAACCTTTCAGGCCGGACCGCCGATGGCATCAAGTTTCTGCCCGGGCGGGAGTTCCTCGCGCGCCGGTTCCTCTTTCCTTCCCCTCCGTCAAACGGGCATCTTCCGCGCCGCGGAGAACAAAACCATGACAGACACCCTTCGAATTCCGGACGAGATCGCCTTCAAGGCCGTCGACCCCAAGGCCTATGCCGACGGGACGGTGCATGACGCCTTCCGCTGGCTGCGCGCCAACCAGCCGCTCGGCCGCGCCGAGCTGGAGGGTGTGGAGCCCTTCTGGCTGGTGACCAAGCACGCCGACATCCTCGAGATCAGCCGGCAAAATGACCTGTTCCACAGCGGCGACCGACCGACCACCTTCACCACCAAGGAAGCCGAAGCGGCCGTTCGCCAGATGACCGGCGGCAGCCCGCACCTGGTCCGCACGCTCGTGCAGATGGACGCCCCGGATCACCCCAAGTACCGGGTGATGACCCAGTCCTGGTTCCTGCCGCAGAACATCCGCAAGCTGGAGGACCGTATCCGCCAGATCGCCCGCGACCACGTCGATCACATGGCGCAACTGGGCGGCGAATGCGATTTCGTCAACGAGATCGCCCTCTTCTATCCGCTGCGGGTGATCATGGAGATCCTCGGCGTGCCGCCGGAGGACGAGCCGCGGATGCTCAAGCTGACCCAGGAGCTGTTCGGGGCCCAGGACCCGGAACTGAACCGGGACCGCAAGGAGACCATGGACGTCGCCGCCGGCATGGAGATGATGCAGAGCGTCATCGCCGACTTCTTCATGTATTTCAAAGGCATCACCGACGATCGCAAGGCCGACCCGAAGGGTGACGTGGCCAGCGTCATCGCCAATGCCCAGATCGACGGCGTGCCGATCAACGACTTCGAGGCGATGAGCTACTACGTCATCGTCGCCACCGCCGGCCACGACACCACCTCATCCTCGACCGCCGCCGCCATCTGGGGCCTGGCGGCCAATCCGGAGGAGTTCGCCAAGGTCAAGGCCGACCCGTCGCTGATCCCGGGCCTGGTCGATGAGGCCATCCGCTGGATGACGCCGGTCAAGCACTTCATGCGCTCGGCGACCGAGGACGCCGAGGTCGGTGGTCAGAAGATCGCCAAGGGCGACTGGCTGTGGCTGGCTTATCCGTCGGGCAACCGCGACGAAGAGGTGTTCAACGACCCCGACGACTTCCGCGTCGATCGCAAGGAAGGCAAGCACCTGGCCTTCGGCTACGGCGCCCATCTGTGCCTGGGCCAGCACCTGGCCAAGATGGAAATGCGCATCCTGTTCGAGGAAATGCTGCCGCGGCTGAAGAGCCTGTCGCTGAACGGCGAGCCGAAACTGGCCCAGGCCAACTTCGTCGGCGGGCCCAAGACCCTGCCGATCAAGTACGAGTTGGCCTGAAACGAAAAACGGCCCCGGATCACTCCGGGGCCGTCTTCAATGCTGGTCGCCCAACCTTAGTTCGGCTTCGCGGCTTCGGCGGTGTCCGACACGGCGTCGCCGGCGGCCGAGACGTCTTCGCCGGCGCCCTTGACGGTGTTGCAGGCGGCAGTGGTCAGGCAGGCGGCCATGGCGGCCAGAACGATCAGCTTACGCATACGGAATTCTCCTGTTGGTTGCCCCCAAAACGCAGGGCCGGTGACTTGCGCAGGAGAAACGCAGGTTCAGGTGTCGGGTTCCCGCCGATCGCCCCTCCCGAACGGATTAATTCACGGATTCCGGAGTCGGGAAGACCAGGGTCACGGTCAGGCCGCCCGCCGGGTTGATGGCCATCTCTGTGCGACCCCGGAGTTGGCGCGAAAAGGCGGTCATCAGGGTGCGGCCGACGCCCTTGGCTTCGAGCGTTTCCATCGGCGGACGAAGTCCGCCGCCATCGTCGGAGATATTCAGCGTCGCCTCCGGGCCGTCGACCTTGAAGTCGACCGTCAGCGTCCCGCCGCGGTCGGCCAGCCCATGCTTCTGGGCGTTGGTGATGGCCTCGACGGCGAACAGGGCCACCGGCGCCAGCTTGTCGGGATCGATGATCAGCGGGTCGGCTCTTACCTCGAGCCGCACCGTGCCGTTGGCCGTCTCGGTCATCATCAGCTGCGCGGTCAGTTCTTCCAGGAAGGGCCGAAGGTCGGCGTGGCGCAGGTCGCTGCCCTGGTAGAGGGCGCGGTAGATGAGGGCGAGCGCGGTGATCCGCTGGCGGGTGTCGTTGATCGCCTGGCGGGCGCCAGGGTCCGTCAGGGCCCGTTCCTGCATCGACAGCAGGGAGGAGATGACCTGCAGATTGTTCTTCACCCGGTGGTGGATCTCCCGCAGCAGGTCATCCTTCTGGGTCAGATTTTCCTGCAGGGTGGTGTCGCGGGCGACGATGGCGGCGGCCATCTCATCCAGGGTCTCTGCCAGCTGGCGGATCTCGGGCGGCGCGGCCTCGGCCTGCAGGGGGCGGACGGTGAAGCGGCCGCGGGCGTAGATGTCGGCTATCCGCTGCAGATAGACGATCCATCGCACCACCGCCTGATCGGCGGCCCAGAACACCGCCAGCAGGCCGACGCTGAAGGCCAGCAGTGGGAACACCAGCCCGGACAGAGGGTCCAGCCAGGAACTTGAAAAGACGCCCTTGGACGGCGCCGACAGCACCACGAAGAGGTCGCCGTACAAGGGGGCGATGGAATAGACCCGCTCGCCGTCGGCCGCGCCCGAGGCGGTGATCAGCGCGCCTTCGGGCCCGCGAGCCCGATTGATCCAGGCAACGGGAATGACCGGAAAAGCCCTGGCGCTCGAAGACGACAGGATGGCGCCCTTGCCGTTGACCAGGGCCACTTCCGACCCCTCGGGCAGGGCCCGGCCTTCGGTTTCCGGCGCCAGGCTGCTCAAGGGGATGACAGCGGTCAGCACGCCGTCCGCCTGCGGCCCGGCCCGCACGGAGGCCAGCAGAACCGGCTCGGATGCGAAGGTGCGGCTGGGATCGACGACCGTGGTCTGGGTCTTGCCGTTGAACAGATCACTGAACCATGGCCTGTAGCGGCGTTGCGGATCGGCCGGCACGGTGTTGGCGGCGCAGGAGACGCGTCCCGTCGGTTCGAAGCGGATCAGGTTGGCATAGCCGGGCAGGCGCCGGGTGATGTCGTTCAGCTTGCCCGCGCAGCTGAAGCCGATGACTCCCGGCGCCAGGGTCTCCAGCAACACGCGACTGGCCTCCATGCGCGCCGTGGCGTTGGCCACGCTGCGTTCGGCGGCGTCCTGCAGTTGCTGGCGCTGTTCGGTGGCCTCGCGACGAAAGGAGAGGGCGGACTGAACCGCCCCCAGCAACAGCACCGGGATGAGCGCCAGGGCCAGAGCCCCGGCCAGGCGCGCGCGGATGGTGCGGGCATCGCCCGCACCTCTTGGACCCATAGCGGACGCAACCGCTTCCTCGGGCTCACCCGGCCCGGGCCGTCCGCGAAAGAACCGCCTCACCTCGAGGCGGCGCTCAGGCGTTCGGCTTCACCCAGAATGGATCCCATGGCTTCGCCGGCCGCGCGCCCATCGCGACCGTAGGCGCCGGCTTCGAGGATGACCTGCACGGCCTTGCGGGCCCGGCTGACCCGGCTCTTCACCGTACCGACCGCGCAGCCACAGATGTCGGCGGCTTCTTCATAGGCAAACCCGCCGGCCCCGACGAGGATCAGCGCTTCACGCTGTTCCGGCGGCAGGATGTTCATCGCCTGGCGCAATTCGTCCAGGGCGACGGGCGATTCCGGATCGTCAACCGCCATCAGGGTGCGTTCGGCCGCCTCCTGGTCGAGCTGCGTCGAGCGCCAGGACCGGCGCTTGTCGCTATAGAACTGGTTGCGCAGGATCATGAAGGTCCAGGCCTTCATGTTGGTGCCCAACTGGAAGGAGGCGCGGGCGTCCCAGGCCTTGATCAGGGCGTCCTGGGCCAGGTCATCGGCCTGGGTGGCGTCGCCGGTGAGGGTGCGGGCAAAGGCGCGCAGATGGGGGATCAGGGTCACCAGGTCTTTCTGGAAGACCTTGTCGCGGGCGGCCCCGGTCAGGGAGGCCAGCTCTTCGGAGGTGCTCAAGTCAGCGATCCCCCGATTTGTCGCCGCTGTCGGCGCGACGCAGGATTTCGAGGAATTCGTCGGGCACCGGCTCGTTGACGATCTCATCGAACATCTGGCGCAGTTTGACGCCGATGGCGCGCTGGCGCAGACGGGCTTCGTCGAGCCCTTCGGTGGCGGCGCGGCGGCCGGTCGGAGTTTGTTGCTGATCGATCATGCCATCGGCGCCCGAAGGCGCAGCTTCCCCGTACTTGCTGGTTCTGTCCCGCTTCAACGCAGTCCACCCCCTCAGGTTCCACCGTCCGATTGGAGAAGTTCCATCGGCCATGGTGACGCAAAGTTCCAACGCGTGGAACCATCGTTGCGTTCCGCCCGTTAGACGCCCAGGTTCATTGCGGTCGCGTCCTGGCGCGCCTGTCTCTGCGCCTTATGTTTTTCGAAGACCACTATGAGACGGAGGGGTCATGAGTCTTCTCGCCCGACTGGCGCCGCATCTTCCTTATGTTCGCCGCTACGCGCGCGCTCTGACCGGGAGCCAGCCGACCGGCGACCAGTATGTGCGCGTCGCCCTGGAGGCCCTGGCCGCCGGTGAACAGACACTGCCCGATCAGTTGTCGCCGCGTGTCGCCCTGTATCACGTGTTCCACGCCATCTGGGGCACCTCCGGGGCCCAGCTGGAGGATCGCAATCCCGACAAGGAAACCGGCGGCGCCCCCGCCGACCGCCTGATGCGGATCGCCCCGCGATCGCGCCAGGCTTTCCTTCTGACGGCGCTGGAAGGCTTCACCCCCAGTGAGGCGGCCCAGATCCTCGACACCGGCTATCCGGACGTCGAGCGCCTGATCGCCCAGGCCCAGGCCGACATCGACGCCGAACTGGCCACCGATGTCCTCATCATCGAGGACGAACCGGTCATCGCCGCTGACATCGAGGCACTGGTCCGCGAACTCGGCCACAACGTGATCGACATCGCCGCCACCCGCACCGAGGCGCTGGAAGCCATCGCCAAGAAGAAGCCGGGTCTGGTTCTGGCCGATATCCAGCTCGCCGATGGCAGCTCGGGCATCGACGCGGTCAAGGATATCCTCGGCATGATCAATGTGCCGGTGATCTTCATCACCGCCTTCCCCGAGCGCCTGCTGACAGGCGAGCGCCCGGAACCGACCTTCCTGATCACCAAGCCCTTCCAGCCGGAAACGGTGAAGGCGGCGATCGGCCAGGCGCTGTTCTTCCACCCCGGCCGACAGAAGATCGCCGCCTAGGCTGGATCGCCGACACAAAGAAGGGGCCGTCCTCGCGGGCGGCCCCTTTTTCGTGGGCTGGCGGCTTCAGGACGCCGGGTAGGACCTGGTCGGGCCCGGGTCGGCGGCCGGCGGCGTCGCCTGGCCCTGGACATCCTCGCGGGTCGGCGGAACCTGGGTCTTCTGGGCGTCGCTCAGGTCGCCCGATCGCATGCCCCAGGCCGCGAACAGCGCCACCGCCGCCAGCAGGGTGGAGGCCAGCAGCACCCAGAAGACATGCCGGCCCCAACGGCCCTGGCGGACCTCGGTGGCGGGAATGTGGACGTGGTCGCCCTCGGCGTCGTGAGTGACTTTCGCCATGTGCGGCTCCTTCGAAGAAAAAGGCGCCGACCTGTCGACGCCCTCGGGCAGGAAAACGCTTGCGCAACAACGATGTTCCCCAGGCATTGCGAGCACCGCCGCCCGGCCCTCGAAAAAGTGCGAAAAATCGCCCTCGCCGGGAACGCAATATCGCGAGTGGTGTTTTCTCTTTGCGGAGGCGGCGACGCCCCCCCGACTTGAGGCTGACCACAGTCAGCCTGCCGTCTCCGCGCCCCAATTCTCGATGATGCAAAACTTGAAAAGGGCGGATCCAAGAGACGGATCCGCCCTTTTTTCTTGCCGCGTCAGTCCCGCGCCCTTCTCCGGGTCGTCGGGAGAAGGACGCCTTCCTCCTCTGCTTCAGCTCGCCGGCGCCGACAGACGAAGGGTCACTTCGGCCCGGCGACGCAGCGGCGCGGAGGCGCCGGCCGCGGTCACGGACCCGCTGTCTCCAGCCGCGGTCACCTTCACATCCTTCAGGCCGTAGCCGTTGAGGGTCTTGGTGACCATCGCCGCCCGCTGTTCGGACAGCAGCATGTTGGCCTCGGCTGTACCGACAGAATCGGCCAGGCCGTTGACGTCCACGCGGTCGACGGTGCAGCCCTTGGCCCGGGTCGCCGCGCCGCGCAGCACGGCCTTGCCCTCGCGGCCGATCACCGCCGACGCCGGTTCGAAGTAGATGGCGACATTGATGTCCTCGCAGGGCGTGAACCGGACGACCTCCGTCTTCGGCGTCGTCTTGCAGGCGGCCAGCGCCAGGGCGGCGACACCCAGGACCATCAGGTTGCGAACGATCATCTTAACCCCTCCATGCCCCCGCCCGTGGTTTACGGGCGGGCCTTGAAACCCCATCAGCCGCGCGGCTGGCCGTTTTCCCAGTAATAGGCGCCGCGCTGGCTGTCGAAATAATAGTAACGGCGGTGCTTCTCGTCGAAGTACTGCCGTCTGTTGACGTTGCCGGACGGTCGGGGTGGCGCGGCCATCCGCTCTCCCGCCGGCGGCAGGGGCGGCGGCGGAACGCTGGCGCAGGCGGCAAGTCCCGAAAGGGTGACGCTGGCGACCAGGACCGCGGACAGACGCACGAAAAACCTCCCGGGCAGGCGGAGGGGATCGCCCCATGGCGCGCCCCGTTTCACACCCAACGCTGCTACGCCCTCGAAAGTTCCATGTCGGGAACCGGCCGGAACTTCCATCCTCCGACTTCCGTTCTGCTCCTGAACCCGCCATCGTACGGAGACAATCATGAAACTGCTCCAGAACAGGGCCCAGACGGCCACCGAACACGACCATGCCCCCATGCAGGGCCACAGCGACGCCGAGCTGCGCGCCGCCTATGAACGTGGCCGCAAGGAAGAACGGTCCCGCCATCGCCGCTCGCCCGTCCTGGTGCTGGGCCTGGTCGCCGTCGCCCTGATCGGCGGAACCTCGCTGGTTCTGGCCGCCAGGGAGGGGTCGTTCCGTGAGGGTGGCGCGCTGATCGACGCCGGAGTCAGCACCGCCGCCCGCGAGGCCGTGCCGACGATCCGCAAGGGCGCCGAAGCCCTGCAGAACCAGCTGTCGAGCGACACCGCCACCAGCAAGCCGACGGGCTGACCGATGGCGGGGGGCGAGACGCCGGTCCGGCGCACATCAACCACCAAACCGAAGTCGCCGGCGCCGCCGAAAGCCGCGCCGGCAGCGCGTCGCTCGGTCGAAGGCATCCGCAAGGTCGAGGTGATCGCCAACCCGCTGTCGGGAAGCGTCGGTCCCCACGCCTGCGAGGAAGCCGCGGCGATGCTCGAGGCCTACGACCTGGACGTCAACCTCCAGCGTTGCGAGTCCGGCAAACTGGAAGAGATCATCGGCCGGGCTCTGGCCGCCAGGCCGGACCTGATCATCGTCATCGCCGGCGACGGAACGGCCCGGGCCGTGGCCGAAGCGGCGGGACCGGACGGCCCGTTGGTCGCGCCGCTGCCGGGCGGCACCATGAACATGCTGCCCTTTGCCATCTACGGCCACACCACCTGGGCGGAAGCGCTGGAGGCCATCCTGACCGATGGCGTCGAGAAACAGATTTCTGGCGGCACGGTCGAAAAGTACAGCTTCTATGTCGCCGCTATTCTTGGTTCGCCGGCCCTCTGGGCGAGGGCCCGGGAAGCGGCGCGTCATGGCAAGCTCTGGCTTGCCATCCAGCGGGCCCGTCGCGCCGCCCAGCGGGCCTTCACCGGCCGCCTGCGCTTCACCCTCGACGGGGCCGCCCGCCAGAAGTCCGAGGCCCTGACCTTCATGTGCCCGCTGGTCTCCAAGGCCGTCGACAACGACACCATGGGGCTGGAGGCCGCCGCTCTCGATCCCACCGGGGCGGTTGATGTGTTCCGGCTGGCGGTGGCCGCCGCTGCCGGCCAGTGGCGGCGCGACCCGTCGGTCAACGTCACCGTGGTGCGCCAGGCCTACGCCTGGGCCGGCGGTCCGATCCCGGCCATCCTCGACGGCGAGTCGGTGCAGCTGGGCCGCACCGCCGTGGTGCGGTTCAGGCCCAATGCCTTCCGGGCGCTGGTCCCGCGAGGTGTTGGAGCCGACGCGTGACGGCGCTGCGCCTTTTCCACGCCTCGGATATCCATTTCGGCGGCGAGAACGAGGCCGCCGTGGCCGGCGCGGCCCGGTGGATGGCTGACAACCCTGTCGACCTCGCCATCCTCTCCGGCGACCTGACCCGCGAGGGTCAGCCGAGGGAATTCGAGGCTGCCCGCGCCTGGATCGACACCCTGCCCTGCGGGGTGGTGGTCACGGCTGGAAATCACGACGTTCCCTATTTCAACATTCCCTACCGCGCCCTGATGCCCTGGAAGCGGTTTGACCGCTGGATGGGCGACCTCAAGGCCCCGCCGCCGACCCCGGGGCTGGCCTACGCCGGGGTCAACACCGCCCGCGGCGTGCAGCCCCGCGCCAACTGGTCCAAGGGCCAGATCAGCCAGGCCCAGGTGCGCAAGGCGATCGGCCGGGTGCGGAGCGGGGATGACGGCGCCCTGAAGCTGGTCACCTGCCACCATCCCCTCATGGAGGTGCTGGGTGGGCCGATGACCGGCAATGTCTGGGGCGGCCGGACGGCGGCCGAGGCCTTTACCGCCTCAGGCGTCGACATTGTGCTGACCGGCCATATCCACACGCCGTTCGTGAGCCCCTATCCGTTCGGCGACGGTCGCACCTACGCGGTCGGCGCCGGCACCCTGTCGATCCGCGAACGCGGCGTCGCGCCCAGCTTCAACTGCCTGGAGGTGGAAGCCGACTGCGTGACGGTCACCGCCATGACATGGCAGGGAACACACTACGAGCCGCATCGGACCTGGCGGGTCGACCGGCGGACCCCCGAAGCCGCCTCTCCCCAGTCGGGAGAGGGGTCAGAGATCGCGCATCAGTCCTGAAATCTCGGTCTCGCCGATCGCGCCCAACGCGTCCGCCACCGCTGCCCGCGCCTCCGGCGGCTTGTTCTGGCCAAGCTTGGTGATGCCTTCGAAGCGGTCGAGGGTCACCTCGTAGGCGACGATCATCTTCAGCAGGGTGTCGAACCGGCCCTCGCTCATCTTGTCGCGTTTCCACATCGGCTTGGGCAGCAGATCGTGTTCGAAACGATCCGACAGATCGTCGAGCAGGGCCGTCGCCGCCTGCGCATCGAGAATCCGCACCCGGCCCTCCAGTTCGACCGACAGGTAGTTCCAGGTGCCGACCTGGTTCTCCTGGCCATACCAGTCGGGGCTGATGTAGGCGTGCGGGCCGGTGACCACCGCCAGCACCGTGGCGCCATCGGTCAGAGCCCCGGCCACCGGATTGGCCCGCGACAGGTGGAACCGCAGCCGCCGTCCGGCCAGCAGGACCGGGGCGTGCGCCGCCACCGGCCGGCCTCCGGCGCTGGCGCAGATCAGGGCGAAGGGCGCGGCCTGCACCCGGGTGGCCAGCACCGCCTCGTCGGTCTCCCTGAAAAGCGGCGCCGGGTGCACTACCGGACCCGGTACTTCTCGAACCAGGCGATGATCGCGCCGGCCTTGGCCCCCGACTGCGAGGGCCGGGCCGCGATGCCGCCATGGCTGGCGCCCGGCACGATGACGAAGGCGCTGGGCACCTTTCGCAGCTGCAGGGCCTGGTAGTACTGCGCCGCTTCCGACACCGGGGTGCGATGGTCGTTCTCGCCGACCACGACCAGGGTCGGGGTTTTCACATTGCCGACCAGGCTCAGCGGCGAGCGGTCCCAGTAGGACTTCTGGTCTTCCCACGGCATCCTGGCGAACCAGTATCCGGCGGTGACCAGGGGAATGTCCGAGGTCAGGGCTTCGGTGGTCCAGTTGATCACCGGCTTCTGGGTGGCGGCGGCGCGGAAACGGTCGGTCTTGCCGATGATCCAGGCGGTCAGCACCCCGCCGCCCGAGCCGCCGGTGACGAACAGGTTGCGGTCGTCGACATGGCCTTTGGCGATGGCCGCGTCGACGGCGCTGATCAGGTCGTCGTAGTCGGGGCCGGGGTATTTCTTGTCGATCTGGTTGGCGAACGCCTCGCCGTAGGAGGTCGAGCCCCGCGGGTTGGTGTAGAGCACGATGTAGCCGGCGGCCGCGTAGAGCTGCATGTCGGTGGCGAAGTAGGGGCCGTAGGAGGTGTTCGGCCCGCCGTGGATCTCGAGAACCAGCGGGTACTTCTTCGCCGGATCGAAGTTCGGCGGGTAGACCAGCCAGGCCGGAACCTCCTGCCCGTCCAGCGAGGATTTCACGTCCAGGGCCTCGACCCTGCCCAGCGTCTTGGCGCCCAGCAGGTCCTCGTTCAGCCGGGTGGCCTGAACGGGCGCGCCGGCGCCCTTGATATAGAGGTCGGCCGGGCGGCTGGTGGTGGCGCGGGTGAAGGCGATGACGCCCGATTTCGCGTCGAAGCCGCCGCCGCTGTAGGGCCGGTCCAGACCGCCGCCGCCGAGCTCCAGGGTCATCGGCGAAACCTTGCCCGCCAGATCGACCCGGGCCAGCCGGGTGATCGCCCGGTCGACGTACTGGAAGGTCAGGCTGCGGCTGTCCTCGGACCAGCGGAAGTCGTCGACCGACCGGTCGAGATCGGCCGCCAGCCGACGCGGATTGCTGCCATCGGCCCCCGCCACATAGAGGTGGGTATCGTGGTAGGCGGTCTTTTTGTCGTCGAAGCCCAGGTAGGCGATCATCTTGCCGTCCGGAGACAGGCTGGGCGCAAAGTCCGGGCCGAACCGGTCGGTCAGCCGCTTCACCGCGCCGGTGGCGACGGTGAGTTCATAGAGATCGACCAGAGCCGGATCATGTTCCCAGCCGGCCTCCCGGGCGCTGGAGAACAGGATCTTCGAGCCGTCCCGGCTCCAGCTGAGCGGGCCCTGGTTGTCGAAAGCGCCGCTGGTCAGCTGACGCGGCGCCCCGCCGTCGGCCGAGACCACATAGATCTGGCCGGCGCCGGGCTTCAGGATGCCTTCGCTGTCGGTCTTGTAGCGCAGGCCCTCGATGATCTTCAGCGGCTCGGCCCAGGTCGCTCCCTCCGGTTTGGCCGGCGCCGCGCCACTGGTCAGGGTCAGGCCGCCCCCGCCGGTGAACATCAGGAAGGCGATGGACCGGCCGTCCGGCGACCAGGCGATGCTGTCCGGTCCCTCGGGCAGGACGGCGACGCGGGCGGTCGCCCCGGTGTCCATCCAGCGCACGAACAGCTGGGCGCCGCCCTCGGCCGTCGAGACATAGGCCAGGCGCTTGCCGTCCGGTGACCAGCGCGGGCTCATATGGTTGCCCGGGCCGGTGACCAGCGGCGACTGGGCGCCAGTGGCGGCGTCGACGATCCAGATCGAGCGCCGGGCGCGGTCGGCGTTGATGTCGTTGCGGGCCCGCACATAGACCACCTGCTTGCCGCCCGGCCGAACCTGCGGGTCGGTGGCCTGCTCCAGGCTGAACAGGTCCTGGGCGGTCAGGGTGCGCGATCCCGGAAGCTGCGCCCAGGCCGGCTCGGCGATTGCGACGGGAACGGCGATCAAACAGGCCGAGGCGGCCAGCAGCAAGGTCAGCTTATTCAAAGGTCTAGTCTCCAGCAGGGCCCTTGAGCCCCAACACATCCTGCATGTCGTAAAGTCCGGGCGGCTGACGGACCGCCCAGGTCGCCGCCGCGATGGCGCCGCGCGCGAACAGACCCCGGTCGCTGGCGCTGTGGGAAAGGGTCAGCACCTCTTCCTCGCCGGCGAAGATGACGCTGTGGTCGCCGATAATGCCGCCGCCGCGCACCACCGAAAAGCCGATGCCGCCGGCCTTGCGCGCACCGGTGATGCCGTCGTGCGGTGGCAGCCTGGCGTCCGCCAGAGCCACGCCCCGACCCTTCGCCGCCGCCTCGCCCAGCATCAGCGCCGTGCCCGAGGGGGCGTCGACCTTGCGCCGGTGATGGGCCTCGAAGACCTCGATGTCGAAATCCTCCGGCAAAGCTCGCGCCGCCTGGGCGACCAGGCCCAGCAGCATGTTGACCCCCAGGCTGTAGTTGCCCGAGCGGACGATGGGGATGCGTTTCGCCGCCTCGTCGATGCGGCGGATCTGGTCGGGTGACAGGCCGGTCGAGCCGATGATCAGGGCGACACCGCCGCGCCCGGCGGCGGCTTCGGCCAGGGCGACCGAGGCCTCAGGGATGGTGAAGTCGATGACGACGTCGGCCTGAGACAGCGCCTGCGCCTGGCTGACCAGGCCCTGTCCCTCCGCTCCCGGACGATCGAAGCGGGCGCTCACGGCCACGTCCTCGCGGCCCTCCGCCGAGCGTTCGACCGCCTGCCCCATGCGACCCAGCGCCCCGGCGATGGCGAGACGGATGGGGGTTGCGGTCACGGGCAGCTCCTTGAAACGGGAGGGGAACAAAGCACAGGCGCGGGGGAAATCAATGGAGGCGGTGTGGAGAACCCGGTGAAATCAGGGGATCACCTTGTTTTCATTGCACTATGCCCGGAAACGACGGTGGCCCCTGGGTGGACGTTCGGTGGCCCTTTGGTCGCCCGGCGGGTAGACTTTGGCGGACCGGCGGTCGCCCGATGGTCGCCTGCCTGCCCGCGCGGCTGGCCGGGCCGCCCTTATCGAAGCGGCGGATCATTATAGTCCATCCCTGGCCCGTGAGCGCCGACGCAATTGACGGGGGTGGGTTGCGACAGGACACTGCCTACCAACGAGACAAGAGGAAACCCCATGCCCCAGCTTTCCGCCAACGGCATCACCATCGAATACGACGAGCGCGGATCGGGCGATCCCCTGCTGCTGATCATGGGCCTGGGCGCCCAGATGACCCGCTGGCCGGAGGGCTTCTGCGATGCGCTGGCGGCGCGAGGCTTCCGGGTCATCCGCTTCGACAATCGCGACATCGGCCTTTCCTCCAAGATGGACGAGGCCGGGCTGCCCGACATGGCCGCCGTTTTCACGGCCTTCGCCAGCGGACAGGTCCCGCCGGTCGCCTACACCCTGCAGGAAATGAGCGAGGACGCCGTCGGGGTGCTGGACGCGCTCGGCATCGACAAGGCCCACATCGTCGGCGCCTCGATGGGCGGCATGATCGCCCAGCTGGTCGCCGCCGACTTCCCGAACCAGACGCTGAGCCTGACCTCGATCATGTCGACGACCGGCAACCGCGAGCTGCCGACCGGCACGCCGGAAGCCATGGCGGCGCTCAGCACCCCGGCCCCGAACCCGCATGACGACATGGAAGGCTTCCTCGCCGCCGGTCTGAAGACCGCCCACATCGTCGGCTCGCCGGGCCACGTCGACGAGGCCGCCCTGCGCGAGCGCATGGCCGCCGATGTGCAGCGCAGCTACTATCCCGTCGGTTTCATGCGCCAGTACGCCGCCGTGCTGGCCTCGCCGGACCGCCGTTCCAAGCTGAAGGGCGTCACGGCCCCGACCGTGGTCATTCACGGCGAGGCCGACACCCTGGTCAATGTCGCCGGCGGTCACGACACGGCGGACAGCATTCCCGGCGCCGAGCTGCTGATCATCCCCGGCATGGGCCATGACGTGCCGCCGGTCTTCTGGGACCAGATCGTCGACGCCATCGCGACGGTGGCGGCGAGGGCGAAAGCCGAGGCGTGAGCCGGCGGCTTAACTTCGGGCTCATCGCCCTGGTGGCGCTGCTGGCGCTGGCGGTTGTCTTTGCGATCAGCCGCCACGCCGCCCTGCCGGACCCGGCCAGCTGTGTGGGTCGAGTGGTCGAGGACGCCCGGAACGGCGGACCCACCCACGGGAAACCAGCTCCCGACTGTCGACCGGCCCGTTCTACCGGCTGATCAGCCCTTATCGCAAAGTGGCGAGGCGGAACGCGGTTGGGCGGTTGTTCCCGCCGCCCTCGGTCGTTAGGTTGCGCGCCTTTCCTACAAAGAGGCGCGCTGCCGCGCCCGGCGAGCTGAACAGGCCCCCATGAACGAGTCCGAGAAGAAGACCTTCACCGACGAGGAAGCGCTGGCCTTCCACCAGTTCCCGACGCCGGGCAAGATCGCCATCGCCGCCACCAAGCCGATGGCCACCCAGCGGGACCTCAGCCTCGCCTATTCGCCGGGCGTCGCCGTGCCGGTGCTGGCCATCGCCGCCAACCCGGAGCTGGCCTACGACTACACCTCCAAGGGCAACCTGGTGGCGGTGATCTCCAACGGCACCGCCATCCTCGGCCTCGGCAACCTCGGGGCCCTGGCCTCCAAGCCGGTGATGGAAGGCAAGGGCGTCCTCTTCAAACGCTTCGCCGACGTCGACGCCATCGACATCGAGGTCTCCACCGAGGACCCCGACGAGATCATCACCGTGATCAAGAACATCGGCGTCACCTTCGGCGGCATCAATCTGGAGGACATCAAGTCCCCCGAGTGCTTCCGCATCGAGACCGAGCTGCAGGAGCTGCTCGACATCCCGGTCTTCCACGACGACCAGCACGGCACCGCCATCATCACCTGCGCCGGCCTGATCAACGCCTGCGAGATCACCGGCCGCGAGCTGAAGGACGTCAAGGTCGTGCTCAACGGCCCGGGCGCCGCCGGCATCGCCACGCTCGAGCTGATGAAGGCCATGGGCGTCACGCCCTCCAACGTCATCGCCGTCGATCGCAAGGGCGTCCTCTACCGGGGCCGCACCGAAGACATGAACCAGTGGAAGAGCGCCCACGCCACCGACACGCCGCACCGCACCCTGGCCGAAGCGATCGTCGGCGCGGACGTCTTCGTCGGCCTGTCGGCCAAAGGCGCCCTGACCAAGGAGATGGTGGCCAGCATGGGCCCCAATCCGCTGATCTTCGCCATGGCCAACCCTGATCCGGAAATCACCCCGGAAGAGGTGGCCGAGGTCCGCAGTGACGCGATCGTCGGCACGGGCCGCAGCGACTACGTCAACCAGGTCAACAACGTGCTGGGTTTCCCCTACATCTTCCGCGGCGCGCTCGACGTGCGCGCCCGGCGGGTGAACATGGAGATGAAGATCGCCTGCGCCAACGCCCTGGCCATGCTGGCCCGGGAAGACGTGCCGGACGAGGTCGCCGCCGCCTATCACGGTCGTCACCTGAAGTTCGGCCCCGACTACATCATCCCGACGCCCTTTGACCCGCGCCTGATCTGGTACATCCCGCCCTTCGTCGCCCAGGCGGCGATGGACACCGGGGTCGCCCGCAAGCCGATCGAGGACATGGACGCCTACCGCGCCAGGCTCGCTCGCCGGCTCGATCCCACCGCCGGCTTCCTGCAGAAGATCTCGGGCGGGGTTCAGTCCGGCGCCCAGAAGCGGATCGTCTTCGCCGAAGGCGAGGAGCCGAGCGTCATCCGCGCCGCCTACGCCTTCGAGCAGCAGGGCCTGGGCAAGGCCATCCTCTGCGGCCGCGAGGAACTGGTCCGCGAGAACATGCGCATCGCCGGACTCGACCCGGACGAGGTGACGCTGGAGATCGTCAACGCCCGCCTGTCGGATCGCAGTCCCGACTATGTCGACTATCTCTATGCCCGGCTGCAGCGCGACGGTTACCTCAAGCGCGACGTCCAGCGGCTGATCAACCAGGACCGCAACAGCTTCGCCGCCTCCATGCTGGCGGCCGGCCATGCCGACGGCATGGTCACCGGCGTCACCCGCAGCTTCGACCAGGTGCTGGAAGAGGTGACCCGGGTGATCGATCCCGCGCCGGGGGGCCGGGTGATGGGCATGTCCATCCTGCTGGCAAAGGGCTCGCCGATCTTCATCGCCGACACCAACGTCACCGAGATGCCCGACGCCGAGGACCTGGTCGAGATCGCCGTCGAGGCGGCCTCGGCGGTCAAGCGACTGGGCTACACCCCCCGCGTCGCCTTCATGAGCTACTCGGCCTTCGGTAACCCGATGGGCGAGCGCAGCGAAAAGGTCCGTGACGCCGTCGCCATGCTCGACCACATGGAGGGCATCGACTTCGAGTACGAGGGCGAGATGCCGCCGGAACTGGCCCTGGAGCCGGAACGCCGCGCCGCCTATCCCTTCATGCGCCTGACCGGCCCGGCCAATGTGCTGGTCATGCCGGCCATCCACTCGGCCTCGATCTCGACCAAGCTGGTCCAGAGCCTGGGCGGCGCGACGGTGATCGGCCCGGTGCTGCTGGGCCTGTCGCGGTCGGTGCAGATCTGTCCGCTCGGCGCCTCGGTGTCGCGCATCCTCAACATGGCGATGATGGCGGCCTACGAGCAGCCGGCGCAGGAAGGATAGAGGGCTATGGCTTCATGATGATGGACACTCTGCGCCAGGCCTGAAGCCGTGCATGTCACGGCCCAACGCCCGTGACGCGCATCCTGAAACTTCACATGACATGACCCCTGTCCGCCGGGCAGGGGCGCATCTGCGTTGGAAAACACCATGCCCACTGCCCCCGATCCTGCCTCTCACGAACCCGTCCTCGGCATCGACTTCGGGACGACCAACACCGTCGTCTCGATCACCACCGCCGACGGCGACGCCCGCCTCATCCACTTCCCCCGGAATGACGCCGACATCGTCGCCTTCCGCTCGGCGCTGAGCTTTCATGCCCCGAACCACGACGAGAACGGCCGCGAGGTCGAGGCCGGGCCCTGGGCCATCGACACCTATCTGGAAGAGCCGCTGGAGACCCGCTTCATCCAGTCGTTCAAGTCCTACGCCGCCAGCCCGCTGTTCACCGACACCGAGATCCTGCGCAAACGCTTCGCCTTCCAGGACCTGCTCAGCGCCTTCCTCGGCAAGGTGCGCGACCACGCCGGGGTCGAGCTGGCCGACCTGCCCAGGCGCGTCATTGTCGGCCGGCCGGTCAACTTCGCCGGCCTGCGCCCCGACCCGCAGCTGGCCCTGACCCGCTACCAGGACGCCTTCCGCTGGATGGGGTTCGAGGACATCCGCTACGCCTACGAGCCGGTCGCCGCCGCCTTCTTCTTCGCCCGCCAGCTGAAACAGGACGCCACCGTCCTGGTCGCCGACTTCGGCGGCGGCACCAGCGACTTCTCCCTGGTCCGGTTCGAGCGCCAGGACGGCCGCATCCGCTCCGAGGGCCTGGCCAACAGCGGCGTCGGGGTGGCCGGCGACGCCTTCGACTACCGGATCATCGACAACCTGGTCTCGCCCCGCCTCGGCAAGGGCTCGAGCTACCGGGCCTTCGACAATATCCTGCCCATCCCCAACCGCTACTTCAGCGCCTTCGCCCGTTGGGAGCAACTTGCTATCCTAAGAGCCAGCCGCGACATGCGCGATATCCGCGGCCTGGTCCGCACCGCCCTGCAGCCGGAGAAGATCGAGAAGCTGGTCGAGATGCTCGACGACAACTACGGCTACCGCCTCTACCAGTCGGTCTCACGCCTGAAGGAGGCGCTTTCGGCCAACGAGGAGGCCGAGTTCCTGTTCGAGGAAGGCTCGATCCGCATGCAGTCGATGGTGCGGCGGAGTGATTTCGACAGCTGGATCGCCCCGGAACTGAAGGCCATCGAGGGCGCCGTCGACGAGGCCCTGGCCCGCGCCGGCCTGGACGAGACCGGCGTCGACCGCGTCTTCCTCACCGGCGGTTCCAGCTTCGTGCCGGCGGTGCGGGACATCTTCAGCCGCCGCTTCGGGGCGGCGAAACTGGAGAGCGGCGCCGAACTCGTCTCCATCGCCACCGGCCTCGCCCTCATCGGCCTGGAAGACGAACCCGACCTCTGGAGCCAGCGGGCCTAGCTACGCCACTTCAATGTCACGGCCTTCACGGGGTTCTCGAACGCCCGCTCGGCGCTGCGTGACGCCGTCCATTCCTTCTTGAGCTGCTGATACCACTTGGCCTGGGTGTCGGCGTCATCGACCCACAGCAGCGAAGGATCGTATTTCAGCCCCTCGTTCTGCAGGTTCACCATGGACGCGTCCTGGCGCAGGAAGGCCCGAGCGCCGGCCGCCACGAAGGGTTTCAGGAACAGGAAGGCCGGGTGGTCGGACCACAGGATCTGGGTGATCCGGGTGGCCGTGTCATGGATCGGCGTCAGGCAGGTCAGCGACAGCACCTGCCGCGCCCCGATAGTGATGTGCTCCCAGCGAAGCCCCGGCAGCCGGAAGGTGATCTCGGTCAGCGGCTCGCCGCCGAGGATGGCGTAGGCTCTGGAATTCTTCGACGGCTCGTGGCGGATCATCGAGAACCCCGCCTCGCGCGGCTCGAACTTCTTGGCCTTGTCGTGCTGGCTGCCTTTCGACCGCCACCACCACTGCTGGTGCACGTAGGGGCCATGGGCCGGGTCCATAAGCCCGACCACCGCGTGGTCGATATGGCTGTCGAACACCATGCGATCGATGATCTTTGGCCCGCCGCCGACCACGCCTGGAAACTGTGGCGGCGGCTCGGGCGGTTCGCCGTCGAAACGCGGGTCCGACGCCATCCACACCCAGACCATCCCCTGGCTCTCGGCGACAGGATAGCGCTTCACCCGGATGCGGCTGATGTCCATCGCCTGGTCGGCGGTCAGAGACGGCACCGCCGTGCAGGCCCCCGACTGTCCAAAGCGCCAGCCGTGATAGGGACACTCCACCGACGTCTGGCCGTCGGCCTCGGTCGTGATCTTCCCCGCCGACAGCGGCGCTGCCCGGTGCGGACAGACATCGCGCAGGGCGAACAGCGCCCCCTTGCGGTCACGCCCGATCAGCACCGGCTCGCCCAGCATCTCATGCCGCGCCATGGCGCCCGGCTTCACGTCGCCGCTGAGCGCGGCGAAGTACCAGATGTCGCGCAGGAAGCCGGTCCCGAACCGGGTCGGGGGGGCTTTCGCTTTGGGAGTTTCGCCGTCGGCCATGGCTTGCTTCATACCGTCTGCGTCGCCGTCCGTCCAAGGTCGCGCATTGATGCAGCGCAAGCGGTCTTTGCGCGTTGGTGCTAGGGTGTTGAAAATGTGGGCGCGCCGCGCGCCGATCGACGTTTTCCTGGGAGGCTTCAGATCGCCATGAACCGTGTGACCTCGATGTTTCGCGTCCTGCCCGTCCTGCTGATGGGCGCCGTGCTCGCCGGCTGCGGCATCAACACCATCCCGACCAGGGACGAGGCCGTGAAGGCCAGCTGGGGTAACGTCCAGAACCAGTACCAGCGCCGCGCCGACCTGATCCCCAATCTCGTCGCCACCGTGAAGGGCTACGCCGCCCAGGAGAAGGACGTGCTGGTGGCGGTGACCGAGGCGCGGGCCAGCGCGACCCAGGTCAAGGTCGACGCCTCGACCATCACCGATCCCGCCAAGTTCGCCGAATACCAGGCGGCGCAGGACAATCTGACCGGTGTGCTCGGCCGGCTCATGGTCATTCAGGAGCAGTATCCGGACCTGAAATCCAACGCCAACTTCCTGGCCCTGCAGAGCCAGCTGGAAGGCACCGAGAACCGCATCAGCGTCGCCCGCACCGACTACAATGAGGCGGTCCAGAGCTACAACACCAGCCTGCGCACCTTCCCGACCTCGATCTGGGCCGGAACCTTCTATCGCAGCCAGAAGCCGGCCCTGCCGTTCCAGGCCGCCGCCGCCGCCCAGAGCGCGCCGAGCGTCACCTTCGACGCCCCGCCGCCGCCGAAGGTGCAGTAGCCGCCGATGACGCGCGTGCTCAAAGGCTGGCTGATCGGTCTGGTGCTGGCGGTCCTCGCCATGCCCGCGCTGGCGGCGGCCCCGGTCTTTCCCGCCCTGACCGGCCGGGTGGTCGACAAGGCCGGCCTGCTGACGCCCGCCGTCGAAGCGGACCTGACCGGCAAGCTGGAAAGCCTGGAAAAATCCACCGGCCGCCAGCTGGTCGTCGTCAGCCTGCCGGACCTCGGCGGGCTGGAGATCGAGGACTATGGCTACCGGCTGGGCCGCGCCTGGGGTCTCGGCGACGCCAAGGCCGACAACGGCGCCCTGCTGATCGTCGCCCCCAACCAGCGGGCGGTGCGTATCGAAGTCGGCTACGGCCTCGAGCCCTTCCTGACCGACGCCCTCTCCAGCGTCATCATCAACAGCGCCATCCTGCCGAAGTTCAAGGCCGGCGACATGCAGGGCGGCATCGTCGCCGGGACCGACAGTCTGATCCAGCAACTGACCCTGCCGGTCGGCGAGGCGCGCGCCCAGGTCAAGGCGGCCGAGGCCCCCGCGCGGGAAGGCGGCGGCGGCTTCCCGGTCTGGCTGTTCCCGATCATCCTCTTCGTCATCATCGTCATCCTCAGCCGCCTCGGCGGCCGTGGCCGGCGCCGGTCCGGCATGGCTGCGGCCCTGCCCTGGATCCTGCTCAACGCCGCCACCAGCAGCGGCGGCTGGAACAACCGGGGCAACGGCGGCGGCTGGTCGGGCGGGGGAGGCGGCTTCTCAGGCGGCGGCGGCTCATTCGGTGGCGGCGGCGCGACGGGGCGGTGGTGACATGCAGTTGACCCCCGCCGACCAGACCCGCATTGCCGCCGCCGTCGCGGCCGCCGAAACCCGCACGGCCGGCGAGATCTATTGCGTCGTCGCCCCCCGCGCCTCGGCCTACCGCGAGGTCCCCATCGTCTGGGCCGCCCTGCTGGCCCTGGCCCTGCCGCCCCTGGCCCTGCTGGCCGGCCTGCGCCCGCGCGGCCTCGACGCCCTGCTGGGCGGCTGGACCGTCGGTCACGACCTCGCCGTTGGTCAGACGGTGCTGGCCTCCCTGGCTGCCTACATCGGCCTGCAGCTGGCGGTTTTTCTGCTGGTCCTGCTGGCCATGATGATCCCGGCCCTGCACCGCTTCGCCACACCCGGGCCGCTGAAGACCGAACGGGTCCGCCGCGCCGCTCTCGACCAGTTCCTCAGCCATGGCCTGCACCACACCCGGGACCGCACCGGCGTTCTGATCTTCGCCTCGCTGGAAGAGCACCGCGCCGAGGTCATCGCCGACGAAAACATCTACCTGGCCGCGCCGCCGCAGGTCTGGGAAGAGGTCGTCGCCCTGCTCGTCGCCGGCCTGAAGTCGGGCGACCTGGCGGCTGGCTATGTGGCAGCCATCGAAAAGTCCGGCGAGATCCTGGCGGCCCATGTGCCGCCCTGCGCCGACAACCCCAACGAACTGTCGAACCGCGTCGTGGTCCTGGAGGACCCGCGCTGAGCGTCCGCCTGGCCGGGATCAGCCGAGAAGACTAATCCGCAGACCGCTCGCGCTTGCGCACGTACATCGTCGCATCCGCCTCGGCCAACGCCGTTTCCGGATCGGCGCCGGGCTCGATCTGGCGCACGCCGGCGGTGATATGCAGCGGCGCCGACCAGTCGCCGAAGGTGACCGGCGTCCTCTCGATCACCCTGACCAGGCTGTCGGCCTTGGCCCTGGCCGTTTCGAGATCGGCCTGCACCAGGATGACGGCGAACTCGTCGCCTCCCAGTCGCCCCACGATGTCGCTGTCGCGGACATTGGCCACCAGCCGCTCGGCCACTGTCTTCAACGCCGCATCGCCGGCCGCGTGGCCGAAGCGGTCGTTGACGCTCTTGAAGCCGTCGAGATCGAAATAGACGAGGCTGGCGTCGGCCCCGTAGCGCTGTGCAAACGTTGAGATCCGCCCCAGTTCCCGCATGAAGGCCCGCCGGTTCAGCACCGGGGTCAGCACGTCGCGGTCGGCCAGGCCTTCCATTTCGCTAAGCTGGCCTTTGAGGCGGCCGACCTCGCCGCGCAGATCGTCGATTTCGCCGAGCAGGGTCTTCAGCGCCCCCTGCACGCTGGGCGTCAGTTCCGCTTCGGTGAGCCCAAGGAACCCGGCTTTGTCGGCTTCCGACGCCTGGCCGGTGACCTGGGCCCCGGCCGCTGTCAGGGCGCGCCGACGGATCGCCGAAAAGGCCTCCGCTCTCGCGCCTGATATCTTCATGTCAGAATCACCTGATCAACTCGCCCAACACTGATTCTGATCCATCGGTTGCGGCGCAACAAGGGCTGCTATACTCCGCCCCTTTCCTTCTGAGGATGTGACATGAGCGCAGCGCCGGTGGCGATCATCATGGGCAGCCGGTCCGACTGGCCGACCATGAAGCATGCGGCCGACAGCCTCGATGCGCTCGGCGTGGCGTATGAGGCCAAGGTCGTCTCCGCCCACCGCACCCCCGACCGGCTCTATGCCTTCGCGACGGGGGCCAAGGCGGCGGGCTTCAAGGTGATCATCGCCGGGGCCGGCGGCGCCGCCCACCTGCCGGGCATGACCGCCTCGATGACCCAGCTTCCGGTGCTGGGCGTGCCGGTCGAGAGCAAGCTGCAGAACGGTTTGGACAGCCTGCTGTCCATCGTCCAGATGCCGGGCGGCATCCCCGTCGCCACCCTGGCCGTCGGTGTCGCCGGGGCCAAGAACGCCGGCCTGCTGGCGGCCCAGATCCTCAGCCTGTCGGACGAGGGCCTGGCGCAAAGGCTGGCCGACTACCGCGCCCGCCAGACCGATGCGGTCGCCGAGACGGTCGAAGACTGATGACATTTCCCCTCCCGCCCGGCTCCACCATCGGCATCCTCGGCGGAGGACAGCTCGGTCGCATGCTGGCCCTGGCCGCCGCCCGGCTTGGCCTCGACGTCGTCATCTATACCCCTGACGAGGACAGCCCCGCCTCCCGCGTGGTGCGCGAGACTATTGTCGCCCCCTACGACGAGCCGGTCAGCCTGGCCGCCTTTGCCCGTCTCTGCGACGTCATCACCTACGAGTTCGAGAACGTCCCGGCCGCGACTGTCGATGCCCTGATCGCGCTGGGGGCCGATGTCGCGCCTGGCCCCAAGGCTCTGGCCGTCGCCCAGGACCGGGTGGCGGAGAAGACCTACCTCAACGCCGTCGGCGCTCCGACCGTCGCCTTCGCCGCCATCGACGGCCCGGCCGACATCCCCGCCGCCGCCCAGAGCCTGAGTCACCCCTGCCTGCTGAAGACCCGGCGCGAGGGCTATGACGGCAAGGGCCAGACCTGGATCGAGAAGCTGGCCGACGAGGCCGCCGCCTTTGATCTGATCGGCGGCAAGCCGGCCATCCTCGAGGCCCGGGCCGATTTCGTTCGCGAGCTGTCGGTGATCGCGGCCCGCGGCCGGGACGGCGAAACGGCCGTCTATCCCGTCGGCGAGAACCACCACGAGGGGGGCGTCCTGCGCCGCACCGTGGCGCCCGCCGCCGCCGACCAGGCCCTGCTTGACCAGGCCGAACGTATCGCCCTGCAGATCATGGATGGCCTGGACTACGTCGGAGTCATGGGGGTCGAGCTGTTCCAGCTCGCCGATGGCCAGCTCCTGGTCAACGAAATCGCCCCTCGCGTCCACAACACCGGCCACTGGACCCAGGACGGCTGCGCGGTTGACCAGTTCGAACAGCACATCCGCGCCGTCGCCGGCTGGCCGCTCGGCTCGACGACGCCGCTGGCGCGGGTGGAGATGCTCAACCTGCTGGGTGAGGAGGCCGATGCCTGGCCCAGACTAGCCGCCGACCACGATGCCCGCCTTCACATCTACGGCAAGCGCGAAACCGTCGCCGGTCGCAAGATGGCGCACGTCAACCGCATGCGCGGGCCGATCTAGGCGGTTGGAGCCAGAGTTTTCGCTCTCCGCCCACGATGTGGGCGGAGGACGGTTCGGAGCCTGAGCGACGGACCAGGAGGCGGGACCGCTGGTTCAAGGCTAGAACCTGTAACCGCCGGTGGGGACCCCCTCGGTGTGGCTCGCTTGCAGCGATCGCCACAGCCACTGCCCCATTTTCAATGGGGGAGAGCAGGCGCTCCGTCGCCGTCGAAGACCCTTACGCCCGCCCGTAGCGGATGGAGGCCAGCGCCCCGGCGACTTCACGGGCCAGATCGACAGCGCTCAGCCCGGCCTTCCACTTCTCGAAATCCATGACGTTCTGGATGCGGGCGTCGAGATAGGCCAGAGCCGCCTCACGCCCCGACGCCATGTCGATGGCCGTGGTCGAGATCAGGATGGCCGAGAGGATGGCCCTCTTGGAATAGTGATTCTCGTCGGTCGCCGTATCCCCGGCCCAGCGCCACAGCTTGTCGGCGCTTTCCCAGACCAGGCGCAGCGCCAGGGGCAGGTTGAGCGGCAGGCTGAGATACCCCGCCCAGCGCCGCAGGGCCTCGCGATCGGCGGCCGCGGCCTCGAGGCGGGCCTCGACGGCGGACCGGATGCGCTGGCGAATCTTCAGGCCCTCGGGCGCCGGCAGGGCGGCAAGCGCGACGGCGTCATGGCGGCGCGACAGCAGGGCGGCCAGATCGCGCGGGCCGTGCGGCAGCAACAGATCGGTCTCGCCGGTGCTCAGCCCGCACCGGCGCCCGGCGGCCAGGGTCATCGGCCGGGTCCAGCCCATGTGGACGCACAGGGTCAAGGCCTCATCGAGGATGCGGCTCTCGGTTTCGGCGGCCCAATCCCGGGGCCCGGCGGCGGTTTCGGCGGCGGCGGTCATGATCGCTACTCTATACTCCGCTGTGGCGGGCTGGCGACAAGCTGTTGATCCGACTCATTGATTGGCGCCGAACCGTGGACAAGGCCGCTGGCCTCTGCTATCCCGCGCGCCTTGCTCCGACCGGGTTTTCTCTGTCGGGGTCCGCAGATATTTGTTTTCGACCGCCCTGCCGCGCAGGCGTGCGGCGGGCAGCCGAAGGAGAGATACCCCTGGTTCAGATTTTCGTCCGCGACAACAATGTCGACCAGGCGCTTAAGGCCCTGAAGAAGAAGATGCAGCGCGAAGGCTCGTTCCGCGAGATGAAGCGTCACGTGCATTATGAAAAGCCTTCGGAAAAGCGCGCCCGTCAAAAAGCCGAGGCCGTCCGTCGCGCCCGCAAGCTGGCCCGCAAGCGCGCCCAGCGTGAAGGCCTGATCGCCGCCCCGAAGAAGCCCCCGGGCCGGTAGGCGCGAGGCTTCTGCAGAAGTTCGAAAGGGCCGTCCCTCTGGGGCGGCCCTTTTGCTTTGTGATCCTTCTCCCGACAAGCGGGAGAAGGGAAACTCAGCCGCCCTTGATCCGCACCCGCGCCTTCGCCTCGCGCCCGGCCCCGTCGATCACCTTCACGGCATAGAACCCCGGCGCCGCAGGCCGCCAGATCGGCTTGCCGCTGATCGGCTCCACCGGGATCGGCTGGCCGTCGATGTACCAGCTAAGCCCCTCGCCTCCGGCCGCCAGCGCAAGGCCCCGCGATGTCGGCCCGAAGGCCTCGACCTGCACCGTCGCCCTGTCCGGCGGGAAGATCAGTCTCGGTCCCGCCTCGACCTTCTCCAGGCGCTGCAGGGCCATCGGCGCCGCCTTCGGCGCGATCGGCGGCGGCGCGCTCTGCGGGCCTCCGACGAGGTCGGCGACGTCGAACAGCAGGGGCAGGGACGCCTCCCGCCCGGTCAGCCCGCCCCGCGCCCCGCCATCGGCGCGGCCGGTCCAGACGATGATCACATAGCCGCCTGCCACCCCCGCCGCCACGGCGTCGCGGAAGCCGTAGGAGGTGCCGGTCTTGAAGGCCAGGCCGGGTCCGCCGCGCGTCAGGGCGCTGGGGATACGGCCTTTGGGTCCCGGCGCGTCGCGCAGGATGTCGAGCACGTCCGCCGCCGCCTTGGCCCCGACCAGCCGCCGTCCGCCGGCCCGGCCGTTGCGCCGCGCGTCTGCTTCCGTAAAGGCAAGCGGCTTGGCCAGGCCCTCGTCGCCGAGCGCGCAGTAGAGCACCGCCAGATCCCGCAGGGTGATGCCCTCGCCGCCCAGCGCGATGGCCAGGCCCGGGTCCGGTCGCCCCGTCTCCGGCCTGACCAGCTCGACCCCGACATTCTCCAGCCGCCCGAGGAAACTGCGCGGCCCGATCTTCTCCATCATCGCCACGGCCGGGACGTTCAGCGAATGGGCCAGGGCCTCCGACGCCGTCACCTCGCCCCGAAACACCCGGTCGAAGTTCTCCGGCTGATAGTCCTTGAACCGGGTGGCGACGTCCTGGATGCGGGTATCCGGCGCCGCCTTCCCATCGTCGAAGGCCATGGCATAGATGAAGGGCTTCAACGCCGAACCCGGCGAGCGCACGGCCCGGGTCATGTCGATCCAGCCGCCCGGCCGGTCGAGCCCCGCCGAGCCGACCACTGCCCGCACCGCCCGTCCCTCGATCTCGACCACCAGGATGGCCGCCGTCGCCTCCGCTCCCTGCGACCGCGCGTAGCTGGCGGCCAGCGGTTCGAGCCGGGCCTGCAGCCCGGCGTCGATGGTCGAAAGCACGCTGGCCGTCTTCTGCTCCGCACCCCGGGCCAGCTGGCCGGAGATATGCCAGGCGTTGGTCGGAAAGGGGCTGCGGCGAGGCAGGGCCTCGGTCTCGGCCTCATGGCCGGCCGCCTCGCTGATCATTCCCGCCCGGATCATCCGGCCCAGCACGGCGTCCCGCGCCCGGCGCGCGGTGTCCGGAAACCGATCCGGCCGGCGGCCCTCCGGCGCCTGGGGCAGGGCGATCAGCAGGGCCTGTTCGCCATTGGTCAGGCTCTCCGGCTCATGGCCGAAATAGCTCAGCGATGCCGCCCGCACCCCTTCCAGATTGCCGCCATAGGGGGCCAGGGTCAGGTAGAGGGCGAGGATCTCCCACTTGGACAGCCGCGCCTCGAGCTGCATCGCCCGGACCATCTCGATCAGTTTCGAGCCGATGTTGCGCGGCCTGGGCTCCAGCAGCCGCGCCGTCTGCATGGTCAGGGTCGAGGCGCCGCTGGTCACCCGGCCCCGGATGGCGGCGCTGCCGATGGCGCGCACCAGGGAGATGGGATCGACGCCGGGATGCAGCCAGAACCGCTGGTCCTCGATGCGGATGACGCGGCGTTGAAAGGACGTGTCGGTGCGGGAAAGGTCCGCCCGGATGCGCCAGCGACCGTTCTCGACGGGGAGGGCGCGAAGCCAGGCGCCGTTGCGGTCGAGGGCGACGGGGGAGGACCGCTCGGCGCGGCCCATGTCCGGCGGAAAGGCCAGGTCCAGGGCGATCAGCACGGCCTGGACGGCGACGAGCAGGATCAAAAGCCTGACGAAAAGAGGAATTCCCCTTTCCCATAGGGAGAGGGAGGGGCCCGCGCCGAAGGCGTGGGAGGGTGAGGGGTTACGCGCCTTGCCGATCAGACGCCGAAACACCGCGGGCAAACCCCCAAGCACCATAACCCCTCATCCTCCCACCCTGCTTCGCTGACGCTGCGCAGGGCGGGCCCCTCCTTCTCCCTATGGGAGAAGGAATCGAAACCCGGACCCATCCACGGGACTACCGCCCGACGATCACCACCCGGCTGGCCCCGCCGCGACCGTTCACCGCCGGACGATACATGTCCTGCGCCTGCGGTCCCGGGAAGAAGAAGTCGCCCGGCGTCACCGCTCGCGCCACATAGGCCAGGGCGAACGGCTTGTTCCCCTCCAGGTCCAGCGCGGCGATATAGCGATCATCCCGCGATTCCTGCACATCGGCCCCGGTCAGGTCGCCGAGGAACTTGAACGGCCCCTCCTTGGCGTCTTCGGGGCTCAATACGGTCTCGATCTCGAACCCGGCCGGCAGGGCGTCATCCACCACCAGGGCCATCGTCCGCCCCTGAGCCGAACGGCCCGACAGCAGCACGATGATCCGGTCGCCCTGGGTCACGCCGCCCAGGTTCACGGCCCCGCCCTGCATGGTGAACAGCCGCTTGCCGACGCTCACCCCGCTGGCTCCCGGTCCCGGCGACACCAGCGGCGTCCCGCGCACAGTCACCGTTCTCCAGAGCGCGCCACCCTTGTTGGTGAACCGCGCGTCCGGCAGCTTGCCGACTGCCCAGCGAGGAACCCCGCCCGCCGATTCCAGGGCGGTGGCGCCCGTCGCCTCGATGTTGATCGGCCCGCTGGCCTTCATCATCGCCGCGGCGGCCTGCAGGAGGCGGGCCTGCTCCTGGGTGTTCAGGCTGTCAGGATCACGCACCACCCCGTCCAGCCGGTCGACCAGCGACCGCACCATGCCGGGCTCGCCCGCCTCATAGCCATAGGCGATGACGGCGGCGATATCGCGCAACGGGCTCTGGTACCAGTCGGCCTCGTCGCGGTAGCCGAGCTTGGCCACCGCGCCTTTCAGCGCCGACCGCGCCCGCGCCTTGTCACCCATCAGGGCCAGGCCGGCGGCGACCTGCGCCCGGGCCACCGGGTTATCGTCCTTCTTCATCTGCACGTCGTGCCACCAGCGCAGCCGCGCCAGATCGCCCTTGCCGCCCTTGGCCAGCACATAGAGCGCATAGGCCGAAGCCCGCGACCGCATGCGTTCGGTCGCCGCCTTCGACGCCGCTTCATTGGCGCCCCACCAGACCGGATACTCGGTGCGATAGCCCACCGAGACCCAGCCGTCCGGCCGGCTGATCGCCCGCATGGCCGACATGGCCCGCTCCAGGGCGCTGTCCGGAACCGGCGCGCCGCGCAGCTTGGCCTCGACCAGGAAGTCGGTGGCATAGGCGCCCAGCCAGGCGTCCGCCTCGCCATCGCCCACCCGCCAAAGCCCGAACGCGCCATCCAAAGTCTGGCGATCCAGCAGCTTGCCGACCGCCTCGTTCAGCGCCGCGCTCGATTTGCGATCCTTCGGGTCCGGCGCCACCTGCCGCGCATAGAGCAGCGGATAGGCCACCGACACCGTCTGCTCGGTGCAGCCGTAGGGGTATCGCGACAGGGCCGCCGCGACCGCCGCCGGGTCGAAACCCTTGAACGGGGAGTAGCTGACCTGCAGCGTCACATCCCCGGCCGCCATGCCGCTCAGCAGGGCCGCGTCCGGCGTCCAGCTCGTTCCGCCCGCCTGTTGCTCGGTGATGGCGCGGGTGACCGCGCCCCAGCCCAGACGGCTCTGGATCGGATAGCTCTTGGCCGTGTTGAAGTCCGGCCCGGCCACCTTGAAGCTGACCTCGCCGATGCCGATGCGGTCCGGCGCCAGGAAGGGGATCTTCTCGGCGATCCGTTGGCCGAGGATCAGCCGCACCACCTTCTTGAACGACATGACGATGCCGTTGGTGGCGCTGGTCTCGACCGAGTAGTCGCCGGCCTTGCCCTCGACATTGTGCAGTTCCAGGGTCGCCACCGGCCTGTCGCCGGGGCTCAGGAACCGGGGCAGGTTCAGGTCCGCCACCACCGGCTCGCGCACCGTCATCGGCTTGGCCGCCGACCCGACCGCCTCATCGGTCCAGGCCACGGCCATGACCCGCAGCTCACCGTTGAAGTCGGCCGCCGGCAGACGCACCGTCGCCTTGCCCAGCATATCGGTCTCGACGATGCCGCTCCACAGCGCCACCGACTTGATCGGCGTCACCGTCAGCCCCTCGCCGCCCAGCTGGTCGCCACCGAAGTTGACGTTGGCCGGCGCGCCCAGGTTGGCGTCCAGCAGCCGCCCGTAGTCATCCATGTAGTCGATGGTCAGGGCCCGCTTGCCGAAATACCACTTGGCGGGATCGGGACTGGCGAATTTGGTCAGTCTGAGAATCCCCTCGTCCACCGCCGCGACGGTGACCTTGGCCCGCTGGCCAACCCCCAGGCCCTTCACCGACACCGGCACCACGACCTCGGCCTTGGCGTTCAGCTTCTCCGGCGTGCCCAGCTCGACGGTCAGCTTCCGCCCCTTCGGATCCAGCGGCACATAGATCAACCCCAGCGCCCGGCGCGGCTTGGGCGTCGCCACCGGATCGCGCGGCTGCACCACGCTGACCAGCACATAGGCCCCGCCGCCCCAGGCGGCGCTGGTCTTCAGCCGCAGGGTCGTGCCCCCGGCCGGCACGATGAACGTCCTGAAGTCGATCACCCGGTCGGTGGCCACCGCCACCTGGGCCTCGCCGGCGTAGGGCGACTTGATGGTCAGGTCGATAGTGTCGCCCTGGCCGGGCGTCTTGCTGTTCAGCCCGATGCGCACGAAGTCCGGCGCCTCGCCGTCCTGCGCCGCCCCGCCCCAGCCGCTGCTGAACCTGATCAGGGTCTTGGCCCCGTCCGGCCCCTCGATCTCGAGGCGATAGTCGCCCCATTCCAGCCGCCGCCCGATCTTGGCCGGCGCACCGGCGCCGACGGCAATCGTCTGCTTGGTGATCACCGCGTCGCGGCTGGTCCGCCGCCATTGCCAGCGGCCGTCCTGCTGGAACCAGTCATAGTCCCAGTTCTCGGAAATCAGGGTGTAGGTCGTGCCCGGCGCGGCGATCCTTGCCCCCGCCGCGTTGACCGCGATCACGTCGATGCCGACGCTCGGGTTCGACCCGCCGCCCTCGGCCTCGTCGATCTTGACCCCGTAATAGAGCGGCTTGGTGCGAACCTTCAGGAACAGGCTCTCGCGCACCGGCCGGCCGCCCGGCTCGAACACGCTCGCCGTCACCGTCACCTTCAGCGGCGCGGCGGTATCCCCCGCCTCCGCCGAATTGATGGCCAGGATGGCCTTGCCCTCGCCGTCGGTCACCGATCCGCCCAGCTCCAGGAACTTCTCCTGGAAACCGTCCTTCTCGTTGCCCCAGCGATAGTCCTTGTAGGCCGGGAAGGGGTTGGGGTCGGCCGCCAGTCGGGCCTCGCCCTGAGTCTGCAGTCCCGCGCCGATGGCCCCGTAGAGGAACCGCGCCGTGACCGCGACATTGCGCGTCTCGCCCGCCGTCACCGGCACCTTCTCATTGCCCGCCGTATCGACGGCCAGCCGCTGCGGCGCGAAATCCTCGACCGAGAACGACAGGCTTCCGGCATCGCCTTCCAGCCCTTCGATGGTCAGGGTCGCCGTCCACCGCCCGCGCGGCGCGCTTTTGGGCAGGGCCACGTCATAGGTCACCGCCCCCTTGGGCGCCCCGTCGAAGGCCAGCTTTTTGAACTCGACCCCGCTCGGCCGCTTCACCGTGATCACGCCCTTGCGGTCCTTCACGGCCCGCGACTGCAGGTCGCGGATCATGGCGGTCAGGTGCACTGTCTCGCCCGGCCGATAGATGCCCCGGTCGCCATAGAGGAAGCCGTCGACATCCGCCCCGGCGATCCGCCCGCCGGTCTCATCCTCATCCGGCGCCGGCCCGCTGCGCCCGCCCACGCCCTGTTTCGACAGATCGACCGGCGAGCGGTCCAGATCCAGCACCGCCAGGTCCCCTTGCGGCCCATAGGCCATGACCATCTTCGGCTTCAGCGCATTCTCGCCCTTCAGCAACGGCCGCAGGAACCGCACCCGCCCGCTGCCGTCGCTCTTGGCCTCGGCCAGGTCCTCGCCGTTGCGCGCCACCAGCGCCACCCGCACCCCGGCCATGGTCTTGGCGCTCTTCAGCGACCGCACCACCACGTCCAGGCTTTCGGCCCCGTCATATCCGGCCAGAGCCATGTCGGTGAACATGATCCAGCGCCGCGCCTGGGCCGGATTGGTCCCTTCGCCCTCGTCGTCCTGCTTGACCCCGGCCGAGGCGTCACGCGCCTTGATCACATAGCCGCCGGCCTTCATCTCCTTCAGCACCGCGCCCAGCGGGAAGACGGTGGTCACCCGCTCGCCCTGGCCGCCGCGCACCGCCACATCGCCCTTCCAGACCCTGCGGCCCTCGTCATCGGGGCTGTCTTCGCCATAGTCCCCGGCCCAGTCGCCCTCGCCGGTCGGATCGGGCGCGCTGATCGATTTCCGCACCAGGTTCCGGTCCGAAACCCGCCAGACCTCGATAGCCAGGCGCGAGACATTGACCGTTTCGATCCCCACCCCGTCGCTGTCCTCGCGCGGCAGGATCACCCCGTTGCCGGCGAACCCGACGTACGGCGGCTTCTCGCCAAAGGTGAAGTCAACGTCGGCATTGCTGGCCAGCTTGTCATTGCCCTTGCCGGGCAGCCCTTTCAGCAGCGTCACCCGCCGGTCATCGAACCCCATGCCGGCGATGCACAGCTCGGTGGTCTTCTTCGGATTGACACTGACCGCCGGCGTCCCGCCCAGGTCCGGGCTGACCAGCACATAGTCGGAATAGCTTTTGGCCGCGTCCAGCTCGCGGGACATCTCCACACAGGCCTTCGGCTCACTGGCGCTGGTATCCAGCCGCGTCCGCCACACCGCAAACCCGTCGGGCTTGGGAATCCCACGCCGCGGCGCATTGGCTCCGCGAGGCTTGCCGAACAGGTTCCAGGCCAGCGCCCCCGGCGACCGCCCGCTCTTCTCCACCGTCGCCACGGAGCCCTCTGGCCCGCCCTTGCCACCGGTGAAGATGCCCGTTGTGGCGGCCACGTACCCCCCGCCGAACGCCAGAGCCAGCATCGCCGCTGCGACCACGGCGACGGTGGGGCTCAGGCCCTTGGGCATGCTGAAATTCATCCCCCCAAGAGGCGATTTCCGGGGGCTCGCGACCGGCGGTTCAGCGCCGTTGCCGCCGGTGTTGTCGTCGCTCGGCGCCATGGCCGCACTCCCCGAGAATAGGCTGTTTCAGAGAGGATGAGGCCGGGGTGAACGGCGGTCAATGAGGGGGCGGGAAGTTCGTGTGGGAGGGGAAAGTTGGGCGGTGGATGACGCCTCGCACAGCCACCCCGTTCCGGAATTCGAGACGATCCTTTGACCAAGGCTCAGACCAGGACTTTCGGCCTAGGGAAATCACGTATGGATTTGATGCAGGCTTCGGCGCTATGTCGGGTGACGGGTAGGGAGCAGGGGCCATGATCCGGGCCGGCGGACTGTTGAAGATGCGCGGCAACGCGCTGCTGGCGGCGTTCGCGCTGCTGGCCTTCTCGATTCGCGCCCTTGTTCCGGCGGGGATGATGCTGGCCGCTGAGCCGGCCTCTGCCGCCCTGATCTCGATCAAGCTCTGCACAAGCCAGGGCGAGGTTGAGGCCAAGATCGATGCCGTCACCGGCCGCATCGTCCATGGCGACGAGGACAGAACCCCCGCCAACCCTACCGGCGAGCATGCCCCCTGCGCCTTCGCCGCCGCGCCCGCCGCCCTGGCCCTTCCCGGCATCGCCGCCCTGATCTGCCGGCCGCCGCCGGTCGCCAACACCGCCTGGACCCCGACGGTCGCCATCGCGCCCGGCCGTGGTCTGGCCGCCCCGCCGCCCTGGGCCACCGGTCCCCCTACCCTCGTCTGATCCCGCTTCGCCGCGCCCTCGCTCCGAGAGCGCACGGCTGATCCCGCCTGTTCACGCCGGCGGGATGCCTTCAATCGTGGACAGACATGACTTCTCATTCCCTGGCGCCCCCAGGCCCCGCCGCGTCTTCGCGGCCGGCCGGCGCGCGGGTCTGGTTCGATGCCCGTATCAGGCCCAATCAGGCACTCTCTCCCACCGGCTTGGCCCTCGTGGCGGCCGGTCTTGCCGCCGCTGGCTTGATCGTCGCCCTGCTGGCGTCGCGCTCAGGTCTCGGGCTGTCGGCGGTCTTCGTCCTGGCCCAGGTCGCCCTGGCCATGGTCATGCTGGTCTGGAAGGCCCGATCGCTGTCGCGCAACGAAGAGCACGTCCTCCTCACCGATGAGGCCGTGATCGTCACGGCCACCAACGCGGCGGGCAGCGTCCGCAATGCGCTGGATCCTGCCTGGCTGCGGATCGAGCGCAAGGCTCACCCGGCGGTCGGGTGCGAACAGGTCATCCTCACCTCCCGGGGCCTTCGCCTGCCCGTCGCGGCCCCGCTTTCCCCCACAGAACGCTACCAGTTCGCCGACGCCCTTGAGGCCGCCCTCACCCGGCGGCGCGAGGGCCTGTGGCGCTGTTTCGAAACCAACGACCAAGGACAAAACCCATGAAAACCGCTCTCCTGCTTTCCGCCGCCGCCCTCGCCCTGACCCCCACCGTCCTGTTCGCGCAGGACCGGGGCTCCGACAGCTGGGTTGCCGAGGTCGTCATTACCGGCCGGCCCGACAGCATCGCCGCGCCCGAGGCGGCCACCGCCACCCGCACCGGCACTCCGCTGATCGAGACCCCGCAGTCGATCCAGGTCCTGCCCCGCACCCTCATCGAGGAACAGGACCTGCAGACCCTGTCCGAAGCTCTGGTTAACGTCTCCGGCGTCACGCCGTCGAGCGACCTGGAAATCGTCCTGCAGCCGCCGCTGATCCGCGGCTTCCCGGCCAACTACTATTTCGACGGCATGCCGACCTATGGCCTGCCCGAGGGCGTCGCCGACCCGGCCACCCTGATCAACGTCCAGCGGATCGAGATCGCCAAGGGACCGACCAGCACCCTCTATGGCGGCGGCAGCGGCGCACCGCTCTCCGGTCTCATCAATGTGGTGTCGAAGACGCCCGGCGACACGCTCACCGGCAGTGTCGGCGCCCGCTTCGGCAGCTTCGAGACCCGCGGCGCCCAGGGCGAAATCGAAGCGCCCCTGGCCGATGGCGTGGTCGGCCTGCGGCTGGCCGGTCTCTATGAGACGGCCGACAGCTATATCGACGTCGTCGACAGCCGGCGCAGCGCCCTGTTCCCGACCCTGCGGTGGGACATCTCGGACGACACCCGCCTGGTCATCCGGGGGCAGTTCACCCGGCTGGAGCAGCGCGAATACGCCGGCCTGCCAGCTGAACTCACGATCGCCCCGGCCCTCGTAATCGACCGCTACGCTTTCGCCGGCGCCGAGGACGCCCCGCGCACCCGCATCGACAACGATCTCTTGACCGCCACCCTCAGCCACCGGTTTACCGATAGCCTCAAGGGCGAGGTCTCGATCAGCCGGTTCGAAGGCTCATTCCGCGAGTACTCGACCTTCCCCCTCGCCCGGCTGGCCGGCACGACCTACTTTTTCGGGAGCGGTCAGGTCCCGTCGGATACGGAAAAAACCTTCGTCACCGCCAGCCTGGTCGCTGATCTGGGCAAGGGCAACGTCCGCCACCGGGTTCTGGTCGGCATGGACTACGACACCACCGATTACTACGGCGCAATGGGGTTGAACCTCGCCTGGGGGATCATCGACTACGCCAACCCCGCGACCAACGCCCCGTTCGGCGCCGTGCCGGCGCTGAGCGACCTGCAGAACGACGACCTGGAGAGCATCGCCCTCTTCGTCCAGGACCAGATTTCGATCGGCGACCGCATTGACGTCACCGCCGGCCTGCGCTGGACCCGACTTGACCTGAAGAGCAGCTACACCAGCTTTGGCGTGCCATTTGTCGCCACCGACGAAAGCTACGACGAGGTCACGCCGCGCCTTGGCGTCACCTGGCGGGTGGCCGACGGCATCGCCCTGTTCGCCGGCTATGCCGAGGGCTTCAAGGGCACAGTGGCGTCGTTCGGCGTGACCGACCCCAAGCCGGAAACTTCGCAGTCCTATGAGGGCGGGCTGAAGTTCGACGTCAAGACGATCGGGCTGAGCGGAACCCTGTCGGCCTTCCAAGTGACTCGCCAGAACGTCACCACCTCAGACCCGGCCAACCCCTTCCTGTCCATCCAGGCAGGCGAGCAGCGGGCGCGCGGGGTGGAGGCCGACGTGATCTATGAGCCCACGCCGGCGTTGTCGCTGCTGTTCAGCTATGCCTACACCGACGCCGAGGTGACCAAGGACAATACCCTGCCGGTCGGCGACAGCCTGCGCCGGGTTCCCCGCCACTCCGGCCGCCTGGCGGCCCGCTATCGCTTCCAGGGTCCGCTAAAAGGCCTGGAGATCGGCGCCGGCGTCACCGCCGTGTCGAGCCGCGAGCTGACCCTGCCCAACACCACCTCGGTGGATGGCCTGACCCTGGTCGACGCCCAGGCGGCCTATGACTTCGGGCCAGCCTCAATCTCGCTGTCGATCGCCAACCTGACCGACGAGGACGGCTTCGAGCCCTACCAGTACTTCGGCGGCCAGTATGTGGCTCCGACCCAGCCGCGCTCGGCCTTCATCACCATCCGCGCGGGGTTCTGAGGCGATCATGAGCAGAAAACAGCAAGCCGGCCGCAGGGCCGGCCTCCTGGCCGCCCTGGCCGTGGCGTTCGGTCTGACCGGCGCCGCGAACCAGGGTCTGGCCCAGCCGGGGGCGGCCTCGCCCCCGGTGGACTTCGACGCGGCGGTCGTGGGTCTGCGCTTCAAGCCCGACAAGCTGGACGGCAACCTCGACGCCTCGGCCAAGGCCAACGGGCTTCTGGATGTCGACGAGATGGCTCTGGTGGCCGCGGTCCTCAATGACCCGACCTTCGACCTCTCGGCGCGCGGCGGGGCCAGCCACGCCCAGGCCCGGGCCGCCTATGACCAGGCGCTGGCCAGCGCCACGACCGACGCCGCCCGGCTGCTGAAATCCTATCCCACCGCGCCGGTCGTGGTGGCGGGGTACGCCATGCTTGGCGAGGGTTCGTTCAAGGCCTTCGACCGGATGACGACGGCCTTCGGGGCGCCGCTCAAGGGCGGCTACACGCTGGCGATCGCCCAGGGCCGGTTCTTCTCGGCCGATGGCGACGCGGACGGCGATGGCGCGAGCAACCGCGCCGAATACCAGGCCTTCCGCAAGGACGGCCGGGCCGCCTATGTGAAGGCGGCGCTCGACCCGACCATCGCCCCGACCGCCGCCGCCAGCCCGGCCGCCGCGCCGGCCGCCCAGCGCCGGGTCATCGGCATCGTCCTCTATCCCGGGTTCGAGGTCCTGGATGTCTTTGGACCGCTCGAAATGTGGGCCAACGATCCTTCGTTCGAGGTGGTGCTGATCGCCGAGCAGGCGGGCGATGTCCGCTCGGCCCAGGGCGCCGTGGTCAAGGCCGACCATGGGTTCGCCGACGCGCCGGCGCTCGACATCCTGATGGTTCCGGGCGGGGCCGGGACCCTGGCTCAGCTCGAGAACCCCGCCATGCTGGACTTCATCCGCCTGCAGGATCGCTCGACCGATTTCACCACCTCGGTCTGCACCGGTTCGGCGCTGCTGGCCAAGGCCGGGGTGCTCAAGGGACGCAAGGCGACCTCGAACAAGGCCGCCTTCTCCCTGGCGGTGCAGCAGGATAGCTCGGTGACCTGGCTCAAGCGGGCGCGCTGGGTGGAGGATGGCAAGTACTTCACCTCCTCCGGCGTCTCGGCCGGGACCGACATGGCCCTGGCTCTGGTCGCCCGCATCCACGGCAAGCCCCATGCCCGGGCCCTCGCCGACAGCCTGGAATACCGGTGGAACGACCGGGCCGACGACGACCCGTTCGCCATTCGATGAGGAGACCCTGATGCTCGACAGACGATCGCTCTTCGCCCTGCTGGCCGGTCTGGGCCTGTTCGGCGCCGGCCGGGTTCATGCTGCCCCGGCCCAAACCCAGGCTGCCCCCGCGCCAGAGGCCATGGACGCCGAGGCGGCCGAGGCTCACATGAAGCTGATGGAGGTTCCCGGCCTCAACATGCATGGCGACGAGCAGGTCGTCATGCTGCTCTACCCCGGCTTCACCGCCCTCGACCTGGTCGGCCCGCAGTACTTCTTCGCCTCGATGATGGGGGCCACCATCCACCTGGCGACCAATCAGGCGGACCTGTCGCCGGTGGTCAGCGACCTGGGCCTGGCCATAGCGCCGACCTGTCGCCTGGCTGACGCGCCGAAGGACCCGACCATCCTGTTCGTGCCCGGCGGCACCGGCGGCACGCTGACCGCCGCCTCTGATCCCGAGACCATCGCCTTCCTGCGTGATCGCGCCCCGCGCAGCCGCTATGTCACCAGCGTCTGCACCGGCTCGGTCATCCTTGGGGCGGCCGGCCTGCTCAAGGGGCGGCGGGCGACCTCCCACTGGGTGGTGCGCGAATCCCTCGGCCATTTCGGGGCCACGCCGGTCGATGAGCGGGTGGTGATCGATGGTCCGGTGATCACCGGCGCCGGCGTTTCGGCTGGCCTCGACTTCGCTCTGGCCCTTGTGGCGCTGATCCGGGGCCGACCGTATGCGGAGGCGCTGATGCTGCAGGGTGAGTATGCCCCCGTTCCGCCCTTCCCGGGCGGCACGCCTGCCACCACTGACCCCGCCATCGCTGATCCCCTGAGGGGCATGTTCGCCGGCTTCAAGGCCCGCGTCGAACAGCTCCCCGTCGCGTGAGGAGACCTACAATGGCCAAGGCCGCCTCACCGCTTCTGCACTCGATCCGCCGTACAGCCATTCTCGGCGTTGTCGTCCAGTTCGCCCTACTGGCCGTCTGGTTCGCCACGGCCCGCGCGCAGCCAACCCAGTCCCAACGCCCGTCACCCGGCGCGGTTTGCGATTGCCGGCCGAGCGCTCCGTCGGCGGCCCGGCCGGGCCTTGTCCCCCTCTAACCGAGAGTCAGACATGAAAACCTTCCTGTTCGCCGGCGCCGTCACCCTGGTCGCCGCCACCGCCGCCATCGCTCAGGGTTACCGGGCCGGCCCGCTATCGATCGACCGCCCCTGGAGCCGGCCGACCCCCGTCGGCGCGACGACCGGCGCTGGCTACATGACCATCACCAACCACGGCGCCAGCGAGGATCGCCTGATCGGCGGCAGCACGCCCGCCGCGGCCAGAGTCGAAATCCACGAGATGTCGATGGACGGCGGCGTGATGCGGATGCGCAAGGTCCCCGGCGGTCTGGCTATCCCGGAGGGTCAGACCGTCACCTTGGCCCCCGGCGGTTACCATGTGATGTTCATCGGCCTGAAGGCCCCGTTCGCTACCGGCGAACGCATCCCCACCACCTTACGGTTCCAGAAGGCCGGCGCGGTGACGGTGGACTTCGAGGTCAGTCCCACCGGTTTGGATCGTCGTCGCTATTGATGAGGCGGTTTTCGCCCGCTGGGCGGGAGCGAAAGAGGACGAACAGCGCGATGCCGGCTTAGTGACCCGTAATGAGGAACGGCCACTGATCATCATGGTTACTGAAAGGCTGACGTTTATCTTTGGGTTAAGCTTCTTGCGGCATGACTTTGGGGAGCCCTCTCGCCCTGGAGTCTCCCGTGGCCGCCTTTCACCGGTTAAGCATCGCCTGGAAGCTGATCCTTGTTTCCGGGCTTGCGATCGGAATTCTGCTGATCGCTGCGGCCGTGGCCGTGTCCGTCCATACCAGCAGCATCGTTTCGGGCCTGAGCAATCAGTACGCCAGCGCCGTGGCCGATGAGGCCATCGGGAAGGTGGGCGCGGACATCAACGCTGCGGCCGCCGTCGCCGGCGCCATGGGCGGCTCCATCGCCGCAGCCCATGAGGCCGGCCTCGCCGGGCGCGACAAGTTCATGGCCATCGTCAAGCCGAACGCCCTGGCGACCGAGAGCGTCATGGGCGCCTGGTTCATGGCTGAGCCGAACGCCCTGGACGGCAATGACGCCGCCTTCATCAACAACGGAGCGACCGCCTCCAACAAGGCCGGTCGGTTCTCGGTCTACTGGGTCAACAAGGGCGGGTCGCCGGGTCTGGAACTTGAGCCCGACGGCAGCGACTTCGAAGAAAGCTATTACACGGAGACCGCCAGCTCGAAGAAGCCGGCTCTGACCGAGCCCTATCTCGAGACGATCGAGGGCGCCAATGTCGCCATGTCGTCGGTCGCTTTCCCGGTAATGTCGAACGGGAGGCTGATCGGCGTCGCCGGTGTCGACATGTCGCTGGGCAATCTCTCCAGTTCGCTGGGCGCCCTTCACCCGCTGGGCGGCGGCCGTGTGATGCTGGTTTCGGGCGAGGGCCAGTGGGTTGCCCACCCCGATTCCGCCCTGCGCATGAAGCCCTATGCCGACGAAGGCGCCGACGCCGTGAAGGCGGTGCTCGACGGCGGCGAAGCGGTCGAGATCAAGGGCGTGAAGGCTGGCGACGTGCCGATGTTGCGCATCGTCCGGCCTGTGCCCATGCCGGCCCTGAACACGACCTGGGCCCTGGTCATGGATGTGCCGGTCGCGGCGATCACGGGCCCGGCTGACACGCTGGCCAAGATCCTGTTCGCCGGCGGCGTCCTGATCACCCTCGCGGTGCTCGCCGCGCTGTACCTGGCCAGCCGCGCTCTGGTGCGCGAGCCGTTGGCCGGCCTGACCCGCTCGGTCGATACCCTCAGCGCCGGTCGCTACGACCAGGCCGTTCCCGGCATCGAGGGCGGCGACGAGATCGGCGCCATCGCCCGCGCCCTCGACGGCTTCCGCCACGACCTGGCCGACGGGCAGCGTCGCCGGGCCGAGCAGGAGGCTGAACGCGCCGTGGCCGAGGCCGCGCGCCTGCGCCACGAACAGGAGGCCGCCGCCTTCGCCAAGGCCCAGGAGAGCGCGGTCGCCGCGCTCGGCGAAGGCATGGAAAAGCTGGCGGACGGCGACCTGATCTGGCGGATGAGCGAGGATGCGTTTGCCCCCGACGCGCGCAAGATGCCGGGCGACTTCAACGCTGCCGTCGAACGCCTGCAGGGAACCATGGCGGGCATTCTCAATGCCGCCAGCAGCATCCGCAACGGCTGCGGCGAGATCAGCATGGCTTCCGACGACCTGGCCCAGCGCACCGAGCGCGGCGCCGCGAGCCTGGAACAGACCGCCGCCGCGCTGGACCAGATCACCGCCACCGTGCGTCGCAGCTCTGAAGGGGCCGAGCGCGCTCGGCAGGTGACCCAGAGCGCCAGGATGAACGCCCAGCGCAGCGGCGAGGTGGTCAAGGAGGCCGTCGGGGCCATGGGCGGCATCGAACGCTCCTCGCAGGAAATCACCCAGATCATCGGCGTGATCGACGAGATCGCCTTCCAGACCAGCCTCCTGGCGCTCAACGCCGGAGTCGAGGCCGCCCGCGCGGGCGAGGCGGGGCGCGGCTTTGCCGTTGTGGCCCAGGAAGTGAGGGCTCTGGCCCAGCGCTCGGCCGACGCGGCAAAGGAGATCAAGGTCCTGATCCGCACCTCCACCGAGCAGGTGGACAAGGGTGTGAGACTGGTCGGCGAAACGGGTGAGACCCTCGAACAGATTCTGGTCCAGGCGGCGGAGATCGATGATCTGGTCGGCGAGATCGCCGCCTCATCCAAGGAGCAGGCCGTCGGCCTGGCGGAGGTCAACCAGGCGGTGAACCAGATGGACCAGGTCACCCAGCAGAACGCCGCCATGGTCGAACAATCCACCGCCGCCAGCCACGCCCTGGCCAGCGAGGCGGCCGAGATGGAGAGACTGGTGGGCCGCTTCCAGGTCGGAGCCGAGGTGCACGCACTGCGTCCCCAGCCGGCGGCGCGCCTCGCCACCGCCCCCACCCGGGAAAGATTCCGCCAGCGCTACGTCGCGGGCGCCAACGCGCTTGCTGTCGCGCCTTCGGCGGAGGCGGAGGGGTGGGAAGAGTTCTAGGCGCGTGAGTCACCGCCGGGCGCTGCTCGCCGATGGGCGGCATCGCGCCCTGACCAATATTGGGCCCCGCCTCAACCGGGCGACCGCCTCCAGGATCAGCGCGCGCCGCGCCTGGACCCGGCCCGGCCCAGCGCTCTGAACAGTTCGGCCACGGCCGCCAGAAGGCCCGCGGCCCGGAGCGCCCGGCTCCGCCGGATCCGATATGTCGAACGGGTCGTCATTGCGCCTCTCCTCTTTGCAAAGGTGGGCTCCATGCCGGCATCGGGGTGTTTGAAGGACAGGACCCCGGCATCGAGCGCACTCGATGCGGTCCGACATCACGATCACCATCGATCGTCAGAGGGGCCCGGGCCGCAGCTGAACGATGCGCTGTCGACGGCGTATGGGCCAATAACAAGTGCTTATGTGGCGAATAAGCAAGTAGTATAAAGTATATTGACATCCAGGCTGGTCGATGGCGGCAGAGCGCCCTCAGGGCGTAAAAATAAAGACCGCGACACACCGGTCGCGATCACTGAATCGGTGAGCATGAAAAGCTGTCGAGGTCTATAAATCTCTGAGGCCGGTGTTGACGCGATTGGACTAAACATTCATTGGCCTTTCCTCCACGGGTCCGGGCCCCTCTGGCAGCCGAGGCGTCGGCCGCGATGTCGGACTCCCGCATGGATGGCGTCACGCAGCGCCTATTTCATTTTTCAGGGGTACGGGATGCTTGAGTCCCTTCCGTTTCTTGCCGCCAGCTATGTCGGTCAGCCGATCTGGCTGTGGATCGCCTTCCTGGCCTTCATCGGCTTTCTGTTGTGGATCGACCTGGGGGTCGTGAACAACAAGGACGGGGTCGTCTCCGCCAAACGGTCCGCGGCCATGTGGGCGTCGTTCGCCTCGATCGCCGTCGCGTTCGGGGCCTATGTCTACTTCGTGTACGAGCCTGATGCGCGCTACTACATGAGCCCCGATAATCTCAATCAGCAGGCCGTCCTGCAGTATTTCACCGGCTACCTGCTCGAGACCGCGCTGGCCTTCGACAATATCTTCGTCATTGGCATGATCTTCACCTTCCTCGCGGTGCCGCGAGATTACCAGCACCGTGTCCTGTTCTGGGGAATCATGGGGGCGATCGTTTTCCGGGCGATCTTCATCTCCCTCGGCGCGGCGATCGTCAACGAGTTCACCTGGGTGCTGTTCATCTTCGCTGCCTTTCTGATCTTCACGGGCTGGAAGATGATCTTTGGCGGCGCTCAGCAGATGGATCTCAACCAGAACCTGGTCCTGAAGGTCCTCAGGAAGCGGATGCGGATCACCGATACCATCGACAACCACAACTTCTTCGTCAGAAAGCCGGATCCGAAGGGTTCAGGCCGGCTCGTGCTGTTCGCGACCCCGCTGTTCCTGGCCCTGGTCATGGTCGAGGTGGTCGACGTTATCTTCGCGGTCGATTCCGTGCCGGCGATCTTCGCGGTCACGAAAGACCCCTTCATCGTCTACACATCCAACATCTTCGCAATCCTGGGCCTGCGGTCGATGTACTTCATGCTCGCCGAGGCCGTCGCCCGCTTCAAGTACCTGAAGTACGGGCTGTCGTTGGTGCTGGTGCTGATCGGGGTCAAGATCGTCTGGAACTTCGGGCTCTACAAGGCGTGGAAGGACATGACCGGCCAGGCGCTCGTGCCCTATCTCGAGCCGCAGTGGTCGCTCGCGGCGACCCTGGTCCTGATCGGCGGCTCGATGCTTTACTCCTGGATCAAGACGCACGACGCCGGGGACGGGCATGGACCCCCGTCGCAATGACGCCTTGATCACCGACGGCGAAGCGGCGCCCGAACGCCTTGCTTTGTAGGCCTGGCCGCGGCGCGGGAAAGTGAACCCCGCCTCGATCCGACCCTCTAGCGATACCGCCCGGCCGCCAGGTCGTGCTCGCCGCGTTCGTGGACGATGTTGGCGCGGCCGACGAGCAGGTCGTCGACCAGGCCGATGCGGTCCGTGTCCTTGGCCGGATAGGGCAGGGAGCGGAGGATGAAGCGCATGGCGTTCAGCCGGGCCCGCTTCTTGTCGTCCGACTTGACCACGGTCCAGGGGGAGTCGGCGGTGTCGGTGTGGAAGAACATCGCCTCCTTGGCGCGGGTGTAGTCGTCCCACTTGTCGAGCGAGGCCAGATCGACCGGCGACAGCTTCCATTGCTTGAGCGGGTGGACCTGGCGCTCCTTGAAGCGGCGGCGCTGTTCGTCTCGGCTGACCGAGAACCAGAACTTGATCAGGTGGATGCCGCTGCGCACCAGATTGCGCTCGAACTCCGGGGCCTGGCGCAGGAATTCGTCGTATTCGGCGTCGGTGCAGAAGCCCATGACCCGTTCGACCCCGGCCCGGTTGTACCAGCTGCGGTCGAAAAGGACGATTTCGCCGGCCGTCGGCAGGTGCTGCACATAGCGCTGGAAATACCACTGGCCGCGCTCGACCTCGGATGGTTTCTCCAGCGCCACCACGCGGGCGCCGCGCGGGTTGAGGTGTTCCATCACCCGCTTGATGGCCCCGCCCTTGCCGGCCGCGTCGCGCCCCTCGAACAGGATGACCACCCGCTGGCGGGATTCCTTGACCCAGGCCTGCAGCTTGAGCAGCTCGGTCTGCAGCACGAACTTCTCGGTCTCGTAGTCGCGGCGCAGCATGCGGTAGCGGTAGGGATAGGCGCCGCGCCGCCAGTCGTCGGCCAGGTCGTCGCGGGTGCGGCGCGGGCTGCCGCCCTGGGCCGGCAGGCCGAGAGATTTGCGCAGGCTGACGGCGTCGTCGGGAGCGTCGCCCTCCAGGATGGCGGCGACGCCGTCCTTGTCGCCGATCGATTTCAGGGCGACCAGTTCGGCGTCGCGGGCGGAACTGATGGCCTCGCCGATCGTCGTCCGTTCAGCCTGTTCGGCGGTGACCGGGACGATGTCGGCGGCGGTCGTGTGCGCTGTGCTCATGGTCGACGGAGCCTCGCGAAAAAATGGACAGAGGGTTCTGTTGCGCCCGGCCGCCGCACCCCGCCTTGACCCTGATCAAGAAGGCGCCGCGCCTCCCGTCGGCGACCGGCGAAACCCGGCGCCATCCCCCGCGCGACCCCGGCCGGACCCAACATGCCATGCCGACACAAACAACTGATATATCAATTACTTAGTCTGTAGACCTGGCGGCGGAGCTGCTATACTGGCCACCGCTTCGACAAGGCGGCCCCGCCACCCCCCTTTCAAGGGACGCGGGCGGGCGCCAAAAAGACGTTTAGTTCGGCCAGATCATCGGATTGGGCCCTGCAGGTTGGGAAGACTGATGATCAAGGCGAAGATGACGAAGCTCTCGATCCTGGGGGCCGTCGTGGGGATCGCGCTGGCGGGGCTGGGCGGGTCGGTGATCAGCCCGGCTCCCGTCCAGGCGGCCTCGAAAGCCGACAAGCTGACGGCCCAGCGGCTCAAGCAGTGCATGACCGTGCTGGAGCCGGCCACCGACCACGCCGAAGCGGCCCTGGCGGCCGGCGAGGGGATGGACAGCCCCGGGGCTGACTACAAGGCCTTCTGCGCGGCGATGACCAGGCATGACGCCATCCTGGCCGACGACGCGCGCAACCTCGCCGTCTGTGAAGGCATTCCTCTGGAAGGGCAGGACGAAGCCACCGTGCTCGGCCTGCTCAGCGAGCTGAAGTACAACCACGAGGCCATCGCCGAGTCCCGCCAGGTGGTCTGCCAGGCCGCCAACCCGGGGTAGACCTTTTACGTTTTGAGCCCGTCCGGGCTCGGGCGCGAAAGCTTGTCCTTGACCTTGCGGCAGTGAGGGGCCAAACGGCCCCGAAAGAGCCCAATCGGAGGAAAGCTCATGCGCGTTGGCGTGCCCAAGGAGATCAAACCTGGCGAACATCGCGTGGGCCTGCCGCCCACGGCGGTCCGTGAGTATGTCGCCCGGGGCCACCAGGTGCTGATCGAGACCACGGCGGGCGCCGGCGCCGGCTATTCGGACGAGGCCTATGTGAAGGCGGGCGCCCAGATCGCCCCCGACGCGGCCACCGTCTTCGCCCGGTCGGACATGATCGTGAAGGTCAAGGAACCGCAGAAGGTCGAGTGGGAGCGCCTCGAGCCGCGCCACATCCTCTTCACCTACCTGCACCTGGCGCCCGACCCGGCCCAGACCGAAGGCCTGATCGCCTCGGGCTGCGCGGCCATTGCCTATGAGACCGTCACGGATGCGAAAGGCGGCCTGCCGCTGCTGGCCCCGATGAGTGAAGTCGCCGGCCGCATCGCGGTCTTCTCGGCGGCCGAGACCCTGCTGAAGCACAACGGCGGCATGGGCCTGCTGCTCTGCGGCGTCCCCGGCGTGCCCCCGGCCCGCGTGGCGGTGCTCGGCGGCGGTGTGGTCGGCATGAACGCCGCCCGCATGGCCATGGGCCTCAACGCCGAGGTGGTGGTGCTGGAACGCTCCATCCCGCGCATGCGCGAGCTGGACGACATCTTCATGGGCCGGGTGCTGACCCGCTACTCGACCCTCGACGCCATCGAGGAAGAGATCCTGAAAGCCGACGTCGTCATCGGCGCCGTGCTGACCGCCGGGGCCGCCGCCCCCAAGCTGATCAAGCGCGAGGATCTGGTGCGGATGAAGCCCGGCAGCGTGCTGGTTGACGTCTCCATCGACCAGGGCGGCTGTTTCGAGACCAGCCACCCGACCACTCACGCCGAGCCGACCTATACCGTCGACGGCGTCGTCCACTACTGCGTCGCCAACATGCCGGGCGCAGCCCCGCGCACCAGCTCCGAAGCCCTGGTCCACGCGACCCTGCCCTTCGGCCTCGCGCTGGCCGACCACGGCCTGGATGCCCTCAAGCGGGACAAGCACCTGGCCAAGGGCCTCAACGTCCTCGGCGGCCAGTTGACTCACCCGGCCGTGGCCGAGGCGCTCGGCAAGCCGTTCGTCGATCCATACGGGGCCTGGGCCTAGCACCGGCGCGCGCGCTCCCTCCCCTTTATGGGGAGGGTGTCACGCGCAGCGTGACGGGTGGGGAATTCGGGTGCAGCGCGCCAACCTTTGAAGGTTGGCGCCCTCTGATTTTCGTACCCCACCCTGACCGCTTCGCGGTCTGTCCCTCCCCATAAAGGGGAGGGAGGTCACCGAACCCGCGCCTTCCATTGCGCTTTCGTCTGCCCCCAGGCGTCGACCGGCTCGTCCTCGAAGGGCGGCGGCAGCCGGCTCGGCCCCCGGTTGGTCGAGCCCAGCTTCCTGGCCACCAGCTGGCTGGCCGTATTGGCCGGATCGATGGTGTGGATCACCTCGGTCCAGCCCAGCGTATCGAACGCCCAGTCGATGGTCGCCTCGGCCGCCTCGACCGCGTAGCCCTTGCCCCAGGCCTTCTTGAGCAGGGCCCAGCCGACTTCCGTCCCCGGCCAGCCTTCCGGAACCCACGGCCCGATGCGGCCCAGCCACTCGCCGGTCTCCTTGTCGAGCACGCTGAACATCGCGTAGCCCTCCAGCGCCCAGGCGCCGGCCATGCTCATCATCCCGCGCCAGGCGGCCGGCCGCTCCTGTGGTCCGCCGATGAAGCCCGAATTCTCCTCATCGGCCATCAGCTCGGCCCAGCCGTCGAAGTCCTCCCGCGCCGTCGGGCGCAGGATCAGGCGGGCGGTGGTCAGGGTCGGGCCGGGTGCGATCATGGGTCGATTTCTACAACGAAAAAGGCGCCCGGGAAGGGGCGCCTTTGTCTCGGTCGTTGGAAGCGCGGGGCTCCACCGGATCTGAGCAGGGGGGGAGGTTGTCAGAGCCGGTGGAGCAAGGCGCGGCGCATCAGGCGCCGAACGCGCGGGAAGCCGTTTCCAGCTGGGCGATGCCCAGGATGGCGATGACGGGGATGGAGGCCAGGATCAGGCTGGCGAGGTTGGAAATGCGAGCGGTCATTTCAGTAGTCCCTCAGTTGATGTTGGCGGCGCGTCCCTGCGCTGCTGTGATTTGAGGTATACTGAAGGGGGCCTGAAAAGGCTTGTTAAGGCTGCGTCATGACGTCGTTGTAAGAGAGTAACGCAGGTTTAATGCGGTTACGGTAATGTAATCATTCTGGTGGGTGCTTGAATCTCGGTGTTTCCCAACTGCTACCGTCATCCTGGGCCTTGTGCCCAGGATGACGGTAGCGGGTCGGGTAGGTGAGGGCAGACCCTCAGTCGCCTAAGCTTCCGCCTGCTCCAGCAGGAAGTGCGCCCTCAGCGCCGCGATCGGCTGGGCCCGCTGTTCCTGCCAGGCCTCGACATGAACGTTGGCGATCCGGCGCCCGACCTTCTTGATCTCGGCCCGGGCATAGGTGGTCAGCGACCGGCCGGAGCGCAGGTATTCGATCGAGACGTCGATGACCCGCGGCTGCCTGGCCTGGCCTTCCCTGACCTGCAGCTGGGCCAGCGCCGTCATTTCCATGAAGCTGCCCAGCACCCCGCCGTGGATGGCGGGAAGCATCGGGTTGCCGACGATGTGGTTTCCGAACGGCAGGATCATGGTCATCTCGTCCCCGGCCAGCTCGGCCCGCACCCCAAGGAAGCGGGCGTAGGGGATGCGTTCCAGCATGGCGACCAGGCGGTCGGCGGCGTCGCTCATGACTTCACCTCGGGCTTGGAAAGACGGTGACGGCCCTTGCTGGAGTCGAGCATGAAGGCGGCGGCGGCCGAGGCGACCGGATCCTCCGCCGTCTCGTCGTAGGCCACGGCCCGAACGAAGGCGACCGAGCGGGTCACCTTGTAGCATTCGGCCTTGGCGAAGATGGCCTTATGGGGCTTTGCGGCCCGCATGTAGTCGATCCGCAGGTCCAGGGTGGCGATAATCTTGAACTCCTTCATCGCCAGATGCACCGCGGAGCCGCAGGCGTGATCCAGCAGGGCCGTGACCACGCCGCCGGCGATGACGCCGGTGTCGGGGTCGCCGACCATGATGTCCTTGTACTCGGCCTTCATGATCGCGGCGCCGCCGGTCATGCTGACGAGCTCGAAGCCCATCTCGCGGGCGTAGGGGCTGCCCTGGCTCATGCCCTGGGCCATGTTGTGCACAATGGCGTCTTTGTCGCTCATGTACGGGTCTTACGGCTCATGCCGCTCTATATCCAGCCTTGGCGGAGCCTTCCGCCATGCGGAACGTATCTCTGCCTATGCTGAAACCCGAACAGCTCCTCTGTCCGACGCCGAAGGGGCTCTACTGCCCGCCCGGCGACTTCTACGTCGATCCGGTGGTCCCGGTGGCCCGGGCGGTGATCACCCATGGTCATGCCGACCACGCCCGATCGGGCCACGACAGCGTCCTGGCCACGCCCGCGACGCTGGACATCATGGCCACCCGCTACGGCGAGGACTTCGCCGCAACCCGTCATCTGTCGCCCTACGGCCAGACCACCGCGCACAACGGCGTCGAGATCACGCTCGTCCCGGCCGGCCATGTGCTGGGTTCGGCCCAGGCCGTGGTCCGTCACAAGGGGATGACCATGGTGGTCAGCGGCGACTACAAGCGCCGCCGCGACCCCACCTGCGAGGCCTTCGAGCCGGTCCCCTGCGATGTCTTCATCACCGAGGCCACCTTCGGCCTGCCGGTGTTCAGGCACCCCGATGACGCCGGCGAGGTTGGCAAGGTCATCGCCAGCGTGAAGCAGTTCCCGGAGCGCGCCCACATGCTGGGCGCCTATGCGCTGGGCAAGGCGCAACGGGTGATCAGGTTACTGCGCGAGGGCGGCTGGGACCGGACCATCTATGTCCACGGGGCCATGGAGCGGCTGAACAGGCTCTATGAGGACCACGGCGTCGACCTCGGCCCGCTGCAGCCGGCCACCATCGAGAAGGGCCGCGACTTCGCCGGTGAGATCATCGTCTGCCCGCCCTCGGCTCTGGCCGACCGGTGGAGCCGAAGGTTCGCCGATCCGGTCAGCGCCTTCTGCTCGGGCTGGATGAGTGTCCGCGCCCGGGCGCGGCAGCGGGCCGTCGAGCTGCCGTTGATCATCAGCGACCACGCCGATTGGGACGAACTGACCGACACCCTGACCGAGCTGTCGCCCGGCGAGGTGTGGATCACCCACGGGCGGGAAGAGGGGCTGCTGCGCTGGTGTGAACTGCGCGGCCAGCCGGCGCGCGCCCTGGCCCTGGTCGGCTACGAGGACGAGGACACCGAATAGGGCTTTACGGGTATCACGGGTCTGTTACCGTCCTTCACGGGGCTGTGAAAACAGCGAGGTTTCAGATGCGAGCTTTCGTCGCCGCCTGTGCGGTCATGCCCCTGTTGCTGGCCGCCTGCGGGCAGGGTTCACCGCCCACCGCGTCCGAACAGGCCTCAGCCCCTGTCGAGGCCCGGCAACTGAGCCAGGCCCCTGGAAAGCCCTCAGCAGATGGCGCAATCAAGGCGAAGGCCACCGCGGCGCCGGCGGCCGGTGAGGCGCCGCTGCCGGTCCTGCCGATGCTGGCCTATGCCTACAGCTTCCGGCTCGAACTGCCCGCCGACAAGGCGCGCGGCCTGCTGGCCCGCCACCAGGAGGCCTGCGAGAACGCCGGACCGGCCCTGTGCCAGGTGGTCGCCGCCAACAGCACCGCCGAGGGCCGCGACCAGGCGACCGGCCAGCTGCAGATCCGGGCCCAGTCCGCCTGGCTGAAGGCTTTCCGGGCCCGTCTGGGGACAGACACCAACGGCGCCGGCGGCAAGGTGCTCAGCGAAACCACCGAGACCGAGGACCTCACCCGCTCGATGGTCGACACCGAGGCCGCCATCCGCAGCGCCACGGTGATGGAATCGCGGCTCGAGCGGTTGCTGGCCGAGCGCCCTGGCGACCTGCAGGACGCGTTGCAGCTCGAACAGGAGCTGGCCCGGGTCCGCGGAACCATCGACGCCACGCGATCGGCTCTGGAGGTCATGCGTGGCCGGGTGGCGATGTCGAAGCTGACCGTGGACTACGTCTCAAGCGGCGTGGCGGCGCCGGACGGGGTCGGGTCGCCGGTCAAACAGGCCGTGGACAACTTCCTGCGCAACCTGGTTCTGGCGCTGGCCGGCCTGATCAACCTTGTCTCCTTCCTGCTGATCCCGGCCCTGGTGGTCGCCGTCTCCGTCTGGGCAGTCCTTCGCTGGCGGACCCGTAGATCGGCGGCCAGGGCGGCGGCCGTCAACCTCGAGCGCGGATCCGCATAACGCGAATCTCCTTGTCATCGGCCTCCGGGCGGGATCAGTTTCGGCTGGTCTTTCCCGGAGCGCCAATGGCCCGTCGCGCCGCCCAGCCCTACCGTCGTCTCGACGCCGCCATGGTGGCGACGACGGCCGCCCGGCTGCGCGACCGGGTGGCCGAAAGGTTCCCGGACGCCGGACTGTCAGGCGTGGCCGAAGAACTGGCCCGCAACGCCTCGATCGCCGGCAAGCAGGCCCATGCCCTGACCCAGCCCTACTACGGGCTGCGCTTGTTGCTGGTGCTGATCATCCTCGCCGGTATCGCGGCCCAGGTCTGGGCCGCGCAGCTCGTCGACTGGTCGGCGCTGGCTCGCACCCCCGATCCCGTGACCCTGACACCGGTGATCGAATCGGCGGTCAATCTGCTGCTGCTCGTGGCCGCCGGATCATGGTTCATCCTGACCCTGGAAGAGCGGCTGCGACGGTCTCGGGTACAGCACTGGCTGCATCAGCTGCGGGCCTTCGCCCACGTCGTCGACATGCACCAGCTGACCAAGGATCCGACCGTGATCCTCAACGCCGGACCGAAGACGGCGTCCTCGCCCGAGCGCGACATGACCCGCTTCGAACTGGCCCGCTATCTGGAATACTGCGCCGAGATGCTGGCCCTGACCGGCAAGCTGGCGGCGGTGATGGCCGGCGAGAGCGACGACCACGTGATCATCGCCGGGGCCAGCGACGTCGAGAACCTCTGCACGGACCTCGGGCGCAAGGTCTGGCAGAAGATCATGATCCTCGGTGAGCTCGACGAGCGGGGTTAGGCCGCCGAATTGTCTTTCCGCCGCAACCGCGCCAGCCGGCGCAGGCGTCGCCAGAAGCGGGTCTTTTCCGGCTCCGGGTAGGGCTGCAGGTTCTTGAGGAACTCTTCGGCGCAGGACCGCCAGCTGAACTTCTCGGCGAAGGTCCGCACCACCTTGCGATCCAGCTCCAGGCAGGCGAGGCAGGCTTCCTTCAGTCCCTCGGTCTTTCCGGGCGCAAGCGCGCCGGCGTTGCTGTTCGGGATGATGTCGATCGGGCCGGGGGCGCTGAACGCCGCCACCGGCGTTCCGGCGGCCATGGCTTCCAGGATCACCAGCCCGAAGGTGTCGGTCAGCGAGGGGAAGACGAAGACGTCGGCGCAGGCGAAATAGGCGGCCAGCTCGTCGCCGAACTTGGCGCCTGCGAACACCACTTCCGGATATTTCTGCGACAGTTCCTCGCGCTGCGGCCCGTCGCCGACCACCACCTTGGTGCCGGGCAGGTCGAGGCAGGCGAAGGCCTCGATGTTCTTCTCGACGGCCACCCGGCCGACATTGAGGAAGATCGGCCGCTTGAGATCCTTGAAGATATCGGGCTCGCGCCGGGCCGGGTTGAAGATGTCGGTGTCGACGCCGCGCGACCAGGGCGAGATATTGCGGAAGCCGTGGGCCTCCAGCTCGTCGCGCATGGTGGGCGTGGCCACCATCAACCGCCCCGACGGCTTGTGGAACCACTTCATGTAGGCATAGCCGGCGGCAAGCGGCAGCGGCAGGCGGGCGCTGACGTATTCCGGGAAGCGGGTGTGGTAGCTGGTCGTGAAGGGCAGCTTCCATTCGAGGCAGACGCGGCGGGCGGCCAGGCCCAGCGTGCCCTCGGTGGCGATATGGATGGCTTCCGGCTCGAAGGCCTTGAAGCGCTCGCGCACCGCCTCGTCGGCCCCGATGGCCAGGCGGATTTCCGAATAGGTCGGCAGGGGTATGGTCTTGAACTGGTCGGGGCTGATCACCTCGACCTCGTGGCCCATGGCGCGCAGTTCACCGATCACCCGGGTCAGGGTGCGGACAACGCCGTTGACCTGGGGCTCCCAGGCGTCGGTGGCCAAAAGAATACGCATCAGGCGGCGGCGGGCTCTGCTGACTCGGGCATCGAGCGGGCGATCATGGACCAGGAACGCTCGCGCGCCCACTCGATGATTTTCAGATTGCCGTCGAATTCCTCGACGAGGGCGGTGCAGCTTTCCACCCAGTCCCCGTCGTTGATGTAAAGAATGCCCTGGATATCGCGCATTTCCGCCTTGTGGATATGGCCGCAGATCACCCCGTCAGCGCCGCGCCGGCGGGCTTCCTCGGCGAGGGCGTCCTCGAACTTCTCGATGAACTGCAAAGCGTTCTTCACCTTGACCTTCAGAAAAGCCGAAAGGCTCCAGTAGCCCAGACCCATCCGGCGCCTGGCGCGGTTGAGCAGGGTGTTCAGCATCAGGAGCGTCCTATAGGACCAATCGCCGAGGAAGGCGAGCCAGCGGGCGTGCTGGACGACGCCGTCGAACTCATCCCCATGCGTCACCAGGAAGCGGCGGCCGTCGGCGGTCTCATGCAGACAGTCGCGGGCGACCACCACCCCGCCGAAGTGGACCCCGGTGAAGTCGCGGGCGAACTCGTCATGGTTCCCAGGGACGTAGGTGACGACCGTGCCCTTCCTGGCCATGCGCAGGATCTTCTGGACCACGTCGTTGTGGGCCTGTGGCCAGAACCAGCCGCCCTTCAGCTTCCAGCCATCGACAATGTCGCCGACCAGATAGAGGTGGTCGCATTCCACGTGGCGGATGAAGTCGAGCAGCAACTCGGCCTGACAGCCGGCCGTGCCCAGATGGATGTCGCTGATGAAGATGCTGCGGTAGCGTCGAACCGCCTCCGGACTGCTCATTTTTGGTCCACCGCAATGCCCCTGAAATGCGCTGGCGCTAGGCTGATTTCATGTCACTGCAATGAAAGCGGTTGCACATCAGAGATTGTGCATTGCGAGATGATCAGCGGTTACCTAGATCGAGGCCATGGAAGTACAGCGTAAGGACCGGGACACGCCCAAGTCGAGGCGGACGCGAGCCCGCATCCTGGACGAAGCGGTGAAGGTGATTGCGTCGAGTGGCTATGCTGCGGCGACCAACGCTGCCGTGGCTGAGGCGGCGGGCATCACCCGCGGGGCCATGCTGTACCATTTCCCGACCCGCGAGGACCTGCTGGAGGGCGTTATCGGCTTTCTGCAGCTGGAACGGGCCGAACTGTTCCGGCGCGCCGCCGAGGACCTGCCGGTCGGCGCGGACGTTACCGAACACGCCATCGACAGCTACTGGGACCTGTTGCGCCACCCGGCCTTCACCGCCTTCATGGAGCTGGAGACTGCGGCCCGCACCGATCCGGTGGTGGCTGCGCTGATCGCACCGGCCAGGGCCGAGTTCGACCGCGCCCAGATCGGCGACCACTTCCTGAAGATGTTGCACGCCGGCGCCGGCCCGAGGTTCCAGGCCAGCCGCGACCTGGCGCGCTTCATGCTGGAAGGCCTGGCGCGGGCCGACCTCTCCTATGACGAGGAAGCCCGGGTCGAACGCCTGCTGACCGTCATCAAGCGGGCGACCCACATGCTGAACCGCAAGGGCGGCGTGACGGAGCTTTGGCCGGAATAGGGGTTAGCCCGGCAACCGGATCGTCGCCTTCAATCCCCCCAGCGCCGACTTGCCCAGACTGACGTCGCCCCCGTGGCTGCGCGCCACGTCGCGAGCGATGGCCAGCCCCAGCCCGACGCCCTTTCGGTTCTGGTTCCGGCTCTCGTCCAGACGGCTGAACGGCTTGAAGGCTTCCTCGTAGCGGTCCTCCGGGATGCCGGGCCCGTCGTCCTCGACGACGATCTCGACGCCGCCGCTCGCCGTCGCCCCGGCCCTGACCTGAACGGTCTTGCCGTGGCTGACGGCGTTGGACACCAGGTTGTCCAGCGCCCGCTTCAGCGCATTGGGCCGGACCGGCGCCGACAGCCCGGCCGGAACATCCAGCGCCACGCTGGCCCCCGTCCGCCGTGCGTCGTCGCAGTACTGGGCCAGCAGCGCCGCCAGATCGGTGCTCTCGACCGCCTCGGCCCCTTCGCCGCGCGCGAAGTCGAGGTACTCGTCGATCATGTGCTCCATCTCGGAGAGGTCGCGCTTCATCGCCTCGCCCGAGGCCGACGGCTCTGCCAGGGCCAGCTCCAGCTTCAGCCGGGTCAACGGCGTACGCAGGTCGTGGCTGACGGAGGCCAGCAGCACGGTGCGCTGTTCCAGGTGCCGCTGGATGCGGGCCTTCATCGACAGGAAGGCCTGGGCCGCCTGACGCACCTCGCGCGCGCCGTAGGGCTTGAAGGGTTCCGGCCCCTCGACGCCCTTGCCGAAGGCCTCGGCCGCTTCGGCCAGCCGCTCGATGGCGCGGACCTGGTTGCGGATGAACAGGATGGCGATAGCGGTCAGCAGCAGGGTGGCGCTGCCCATCCACAGGATGAAGATCCAGCCCGAGGCGGCGAAGGCGCGCTCACGCGGCGCATAGACCCGCATCACCCCGCCCTCGACCGGCACCTCGATCCCGACCCAGCTGTTGTAGCTGCGGTTGTTGAACCAGAACGGGCGGTCGAGCTTCCGCTCGAGCGCCGCCTCCAGGGCTCTATCCTCCGGCGCGAAATAGGCCTGCTTGCGGGTGGCCGGCAGGGTCTCGCCGGGCTTGAAAGCCACCGACAGCGACAGGGCCCGCTCGGCCCGGTCGGCCAGCCTGGGCAGGCCGCCGGGGTCCTGCTCATAGGTTTCGACGATCCACACCACGTCGCCGGCCAGGCTGTCGGTCAGTCCCGAACTGACCGCCTGCCAGTGCAGGTCGAAGAACAGGTAGGTGATCAGCCCCTGCATGATCGCCACCGGCAGGACGATGATCAGCAGGGTGCGCGCGAACAGGCTCTGCGGCAGCCACCGCTTGATGGCGCGCGGTATGAAGATGCGAAGGGCGCGGACCTTCATTGTCAGTCCGGCGCCAGGAGGTAACCCACGCCGCGCACCGTCTGCAGGTAACGCGGGGTCTTGGGGTCGTCCTCGATCTTGCGGCGCAGGCGGGTGACCTGCACGTCGACGGCGCGACCGGCCGCGTCGGCGTCGTCTCGGGCCAGGGTGTAGCGGTCGATGGGGGCGTGCGGGGCCTTGGCGAGCGTGCGCAGGAGGTCGATCTCGGCCTCGGTCAGCCGCACCAGAACCCCGTCGCGGGTCAGCTCGCCGCGCACCGGGTCGAACTGGCAGCGGCCGAGCGACAACGGCTGGTCGTCGCTGGGGCGGGGACCGGCCCGGCGCAGGATGGCCTCTATGCGCAGCAGCAGCTCCTGCGGCTCGAAAGGCTTGGCCAGGTAGTCGTCGACCCCGGCGGTCAGCCCCTCGATGCGGTCGGCGGTCTCCGAGCGGGCGGTCAGCATCAGGATCGGGGCCTTTGAGGCTGGTCCGGGCGTGGCGCGCAGGCGTTTGGCGAAGCTCATGCCGTCCTCGCCCGGCATCATGACGTCGAGGATGACCAGGTCGAAGTCGAGCGTATCCAGCAGCCGCCCGGCCGCCCCTGCCTCGGCGGCCACGGTGACGCGGAAGCCGGCGCGGGTCAGGAACTGGCGGAGCAGGTCACGGATGCGGTCGTCGTCGTCGACCACCAGCAGGTGTCTGTCGCTCATGGTTCCTCCCGCCTCGCGGTCAGGCGGGGACCCGCCAGGGAGGCGAGAATGCGCCGCCCCGCCGCCACTCCGTCAAGGCCCCCGTCGCGATAGGCCATGGCGATCAGGCCGCGCAACCGCTCCGCCACCCGCGCCTCGAAGGCCAGGCCTGCCGCCGTCAGCCGGGCCGGGCGTCGGCGCGCATCCAGCTCTCCCGGGGCTTTTTCGGCCAGGCCGTGGGCTTCCAGATCGGCAATCGTGCGGCTGGCCGCCTGTTTGGTCAGGGCGGTCAGGCGGGCGATCTCCTTCACACCGACACCGGGCCTCCTTCGAATGAGGAAGGCGGCGCGCCAATGGCTGCGGCCGAGCCCGCCGGGTTCGGCTTCCATGGCCGCATCGACAGCATTCCAGATCGCGGTCTCGGCGAGCAGAACCAGCTCCAGGCCAAGGTCCAGCTCCGATTCGCTGAGGATCAGGCGAGGATCGGCAAAGGTATTCATGCTATGGGGCACGGCGGTACGGGTTGGAGCGCCTGGCAGGCTCTGACATACTGAAATGCATAGGAGAGATTATCCCGATGTCCCTGGTTCCCTTCGATGATCGCGACGGCTGGATTTGGCTGGACGGGCAATTTGTGCCCTGGCGCGACGCGAAGGTGCACGTACTGACCCATGGTCTCCATTACGCCTCCTCGGTGTTCGAGGGTGAGCGGATGTACAACGGCGAGATTTTCGAACTGCGCGCTCACACCGAGCGGCTGTTCAAATCGGCCGAGATCCTGGACTTCAAGATCCCCTTCACGGTGGAGGAGATCGACGAGGCCTGCAAGCAGGCCTGCGAGAAGAACGGGCTGACAGACTGCTACATCCGCCCCATCGCCTGGCGCGGCACCGAGATGATCGGCGTCTCGGCGCAGCAGACGAAGATCCACGTGGCCATCGCTGTCTGGGACTGGCCCAGCTACTTCGACCCGGAAGAGAAGAAGCGCGGCATCCGCCTCGCCCACGCCCTCTACCGCCGCCCGGACCCGGCGACCGCCCCGACCGACGCCAAGGCGGCCGGCCTCTACATGATCTGCACCATCTCCAAGCATGCCGCCGAGCGGGACGGCTACGCCGACGCCCTGATGCAGGACTACCGGGGCTATATCGCCGAGGCGACCGGAGCCAATGTCTTCCTGGTGCGTGACGGCGTCATCCACACGCCGACGCCGGACGCCTTCCTGAACGGCATCACCCGCCAGACGGTGATGAAGCTGGCCAAGGCGCGCGGCTACCAGCTTGTCGAGCGCCATATTCCGTTCGAGGAACTGGGCGCCTTCAGCGAGCTGTTCATCACCGGCACCGCCGCCGAGGTGACGCCGGTGGCCGAGGTCGGCGAGTTCAGGTTCACCCCGGGCACGATCTCGCTGACCCTGATGGATGACTACGCCAAGCTGGTGCGCGGTCAGGTGCCGGCGATGGCCTGATACAGTCCTTCTCCCGCTTGTCGGGAGAGGTCGGATGAGGGCAGCACCGGCTTCGGCCGGGCTGCCCTTTTCATTGTCAGACGCTCAGGCGCGCTTCCAGTTCCGCCAGCCGCGTGCGGCTTCCCTGCAGTTCGGACCCGTAGCGTTGCGGATCTTCCGCCGCCAGGGCGCCGGCCAGTTCGACGCTCTCGCGGTAGAGATCGAGGGCGCGCACCCGGTGGCCGCGATCCTCGCGGGCGTCGGCCAGCCGTTCGAGGGCGATGCTAAGGGCCCGGCGGTCGAGGCGGCGGGCCCCGTGGTTGGCGATCAGCTTGCGGCGCAGGGCGACGGCGTCTTCATAGGCGCCGAGCGCCGCGTCGAGACGGCCCTCGTCGGTGGCCATGTCGCCGACATTGATCAGGGCCCCGGCCAGGTCGGCGGCGGCGACCGGATCGGACGGTTCGATCTCGTGCAGCAGCCGGGCATAGGACAGGGCGTGGCCATAGGCCTCGGAGGCGTCGTCTATGCGGCCCTGGCCGCGGGCGAAGTCGCCCAGGTCCTGGGCGGCGACCATGCGGTCGTGGTGGGTCAGCGCCAGGCGCGGCAGGCGCTTGAGCATCTCGGCCGCCTCGCCCCACTTTTCCTCGCGGGCCTTGATCTTCAGGGCGGCGCGCAGCTGGCCGAAGGTCTCCTGAGGCGGGCCGCCCGGATCGGGGCCGGGGGCGACCGGCGGCAGATCGCGGCGCACCGGCGTGGCCACAGGTTCCGGCATCGGGGTCGGGGCCGAGGCGGTGATCGGGAAGGGCGAAGGGCCGGTCGCGACGGGCGCGAGGTTCAGCTTCAGCTCCGGCGCCGGTTCGGGGTTGCGCACCGCTACGCCGAGCGGGGGCGCCAGGGGGGCCAGGATCGGCGGATCGTCGGAAAAGGTGATGGGTCGATCCATACCGGACGACGTGGCCCGGCGGCTGTTGCGACGGCCGCCCGGCCAGAGATTGACCAGCACCGCCAGGCTGCCGAGGGCCAGGGCGCCCCAGCCGATCAGCGGCCGCAGCGACTCGAAGTCGGCGAGGTCGAGGCCTGGCACGGCCGGCCCCAGATTGCCGACCAGCGGCCGGACCAGCAGCCAGCCGGCGGCGGCGATCAGCAGCCCCAGCACCAGTCCGATAAGCCTAGCGGCCATGATCCACACTCCCCGTCCCCACAGTAGGGGCCGAAAAGGGGTCTGCAATCAAGGCGGCGTCAAAACCCCACAACTGAGCGGGGAAAATCGTTAACGGTCACGACCGCCCGGTGGGCGCCGGGCGGTCGAACTGCCGCTAAAACAGCCAGCTCATGGGCCGGGGATAGGCTTCGTCCCGGGCCAGGTAGCTCGCGCCCAGCACCAGCCGGATGTACTTCCAGACCAGGATGAAGGGTCCAAAGACGCCCAGGATGACGAGGCCCAGCACCAGGGCCGGGATACCGACCAGGACAATGGACAACAGGGCCCCGACAATCGTCAGACCAAGACCGACCAGCAACCAGCCAATGCTCAGCCAGAAAGTGCGGATCAGCAGGGTGTAGTGGGTTTCCATCCGGGGGCCCGCCCCGCCGCGCTGGGCATAGGCGATGATCAGGCCGATCAGGGTGGTCAAAAAGCCGGTGAAGGGGCCGATGAAATAGAGGCCGTAGATCACCGAGGGGATGACGCGGTCCTCGTGCGGCCTTGCAACGGTGACAGTGTCGGTCATCGTGGGGTTTCTTGCTCCGTAGGCGCCGGAAGTGGCGCATGGCCTTAATGTTGGGACGACGGCCCCGTTGCGCAAATTAATACGCTGTCACCCAAGCAGGGCTCTTCAAAGAAGTCCGGGAGGGATCGCCATCGGGTCGAACCGTCCCGCCTGTCGGTCCAGCCAGGGGACGAGGGCCAGGGCCAGGATGGCGACGAAGGCCATGTGGGACCCCAGCGTCAGGCCGATGTCGAGCTGTCCGGCCAGGGTCGCGAACAGGGCGATGGCCAGGGCCCCGCCGCCCAGCAGCAGCGCCGCCCCGATCACCGTGCCCAGGGTGGCCATGGCCGGGACCGTGAACCGGGCCGTCGGGCTGGCCTCGGCCACCGCCCTGGCCAGCGCCGCAACGAAGGGGGCGTAGCTCTCCGGCGCGGGGGCGGGGCGCAGGGACAGGGCCTGACCCGAATAGACGCCCAGCTGGCCGCGCGGCAGGCCAAGGATGGCCCCGGCCGCCAGTCGTCCGCGCGCGGGGGTCAGATGCAGCCGTCGCACGGTGTTCAACGCCACCCGCCGCTCGGCCTTGCCGCGTTGTTCGATGAGGACGCCATCCTCCAGCCGCCAGGTGGTCAGCGGCTGCATGGGACCAAGCCTGGCCGAATGGGCGATCAGGCGCGCACCATGGAGATCTCGACCCCGGCGCCGGCCGCCCGCGGGGCGAGGGCCTCGGGCTTGTCGACGCGCACACGAACCCGGGTGACCCGCGGGTCGGCCAGGCAGCGGCCGGCCAGATGCTCGGCGTAAAGCTCGACCAGTTCGATATGGCCCTCGTCGGCCACGGCCTGAGCGGCCGCGACCAGGGTCTCGTAGTTAACGGTATCGGCCAGCCGATCAGCCCCGGCCCAGGCGACGTCGAGCTCGATATCGACGATCAGCGGCTGGGTGCGGCCCCGTTCATGGGGATAGACGCCGACCTCGGCCTCGATGCGGATGCCGTGGACGAAGATCTTGCTGACCACGACCTTGCTGTTGAGCAGAAGCGGCGTTTCGGCGAGCGGGTCGGTGGCGGGCGCTACGGCCATGACGGCCCCTCTAGCCGGAAACAATGTCGGGCGTGCGCCAGCCGAGGTGCTGGCCCGCGTCCACGGCGATCATCTGGCCGGTCACTGACGGTGCGTCAATCAGATAGCGCAGGGCGGCGGCGATCTCGGCCGGATCGACGGCCCGGGCGAGCGGGGTGCCGGCCACCTCGGCCTCGAACTCGCCGGGGACCTGGTGCACCGAGGGCAGGGTCGGCCCGGGGCCGATGCCGTTGACGCGGATGTGCGGGCTGAGCGCCTGGGCCATGGTTTTCGTGGCGGCCCAGAGGGCGGCCTTGCTCAGGGAATAGCTGAAGAACTGCGGATTGGGCCGCAGCACCCGCTGGTCCAGCACATTGACGATCAACCCGCCCATGCCGGTCGGCAGGCGCATGGCGAAGGCCTGGCTGAGCAGAACCGGGGCGGTGAGGTTCACGGCCATGTGGGCGTTCAGCCCATTGGCGTTGAGGCTGCCCAGGCTGTCGTCCTCGAACAGCGAGGCGTTGTTGACCAGCAGGGTCACCGGGCCCAGCCGGCCGGCGGCGTCGAGCAGGGCCGAGGCTGTGACCGGGTCGGCCAGGTCGCCGGTCAGGGTCAGGCTGTTGGCGCCGAAGGCCGCGGCCTCGGCGGCCAGGCTGTCCGCCTCCTGCGGGTGGCTGCGGTGATGGATGGCCAGGTCATAGCCCGCCTCCGCCGCGGCGAGGGCCAGACTGCGGCCGATGCGCCTGGCGGCGCCGGTGACGAGGGCGACGCCGCGCACGACGGAACGCTTAGTCGAACCGGCCTTTTTCGTAGATGTTCAGGGCGCCGAGGGCGAGGACGAACAGGACGATGATGCCGATGGCGATGTAGCCGGTCATGGGCGTGAGCTCCGAAATTCTGCTGCGGCGGTCCTAGCGCCGCAGGCAGGGCGGGGCAAGCGATTGCACAGCGCTCGTCGCTGGCCCAAGCTGGCGTCATGCTCTGGCGACGCGCCGTCGAACCCTTCAGTCGTCCCTTTGTCTTCGCCTGGTTCAAGCTGGCGCGGGGCCTCACCCTGGGCGTGCGCGGCATCGTGCTGGACGGCGAGGGCCGGGTCCTGCTGATCGAGCACACCTATGTCGAGGGCTGGCATCTTCCCGGCGGCGGGGTGGAGAAGGCCGAGACCGCCGAGACGGCCCTGGAGCGCGAGCTGGTCGAGGAGGCCGGCGTGCGGCTGACGGGCCCGCCCCGGCTGGTGTCGATCCATTCGAACCACGTCCACCACCCCAACGACCATGTGCTGACCTACATCTGCCCGGACTGGGAGCCCTGCCCGGCGACCTCGAGGGGGGAGATTGCCCAGGTGAGCTGGTTCGCCCTTGATGGGCTGCCGGAGGGCTTGCGGCCGGGGCACCGGCGGCGGATCGAGGAAGCGCTGCTGGGGGCGGAGCGCGCGCCGCTTTGGTAGGCGGGACAGGTCCGCCCTCTCAAACTCTCCCCCCCGCAAGCGGGGGGGAGAGTTGATGTTGCGCTCGCCGGCGGGCTTACTGGCCGGCAAAACCAAAACAGGGAGACCCGCCATGTCCTGGATCGCGACCTCGGCCTTCTCGAAGATCGCCGTCAGCATCGACCGGCCGGAGGATGTTGTGGTCGGCAAGGACGGACGCGTCTTCGCCTCTGACCACCAGTGCGCGGTGGCCGAGATTCATCCCGACGGCTCTTTCACCCGCATGGGCCCGGCCGGCGGCGCGCCCAACGGCATCAACATGGACCCGCAGGGTCGCATCCTGATCGCCAACTTCGGCATCTATGACCGCGTGGAGGGCCCGCTTCAGAGGTTCGATCCGGCGACGGGACTCCACGAAACCCTGCTGGCCGAGATCGGCGGCAAACGGCTGACCAGCGCCAACTACCCGGTCATGGACCGGGCCGGGAACATCTGGTGCGCCAACTCCACCCATGCCGAGACCTGGCCCCAGGCGCTGGACGGCCGCGCCGACGGCTTCATCTTCGTGCTGCGCCCCGATGGCAGTTCGGACATCGTCGCCGAGGGGCTGAGGTTTCCCAACGGCATGGCGCTGAGCGCCGACGACGGCACGCTCTACTGCGCCCAGACCAGCGGCGCCGACGTCATGGCCTTCGAGGTCCAGCCGGGCGGCAGGCTCGGGCCTGGCCGCCGTTATGGTCCTGTGCTCGGCCGGCTGATGGGGCCGAAAGACGATGTGGTCGCCGCCGCGGCCGCCGCCCAGCATAGTGACGACCTGGGCTACACCGACGGCGTCGGCCTGGACGCCGAGGGCAACCTCTGGGTCTGTCTGCCGGCCGCCAACAAGGTCGTCGCCATCAGTCCGTCGGGCCAGGTCGAGACCGTCTGCCACGATCCGTCCGGTGGGCTGATCAACCACCCGACCAATGTCACCTTCGGCGGGGCCGATCTGCGCGACCTCTACATCGGCTCGATCCGCGCCGACTATGTGCTGAAGGCTCGCTCCCCTGTGCCGGGTCTGGCGATGATCCATCAGCGGTAGGGTTGGTGCGTGCTTCGACACGCCCGCTGCGCGGGATGCTCGGGATGACTGGCCTTTGGTGGAGACTGCAAGGGCGAGGATCGGCAGGGGCCAGGCCAACCATACCAATCCTTCGATGATGCGTTAGGCTGGGACGATGGATGAGTCCCCGCCTTCTGACGGCCCGGGCAGGGGCCGCACGCGGGACCTGACCCAGGGCCCGATCGCCCGCACCCTGGCGGCGTTCGCCCTGCCGGTGCTGGGCACCAGTGTGCTGCAGTCGCTGAACGCCTCGATCAACGCCATCTGGGTCGGCCGCTTCCTGGGGGAGGCTGCTCTGGCCGCCACCTCCAACGCCCACCTGGTGCTGTTCCTGCTGCTCGGCACGGTGTTCGGGATCGGGATGGCGGCGACCATCGTCGTCGGCCAGGCCATGGGCCGCCGCGATCTGGACCTCGCCAAACGGACCGTCGGCTCCAGCGTCGCCTTCTTCACCGGCATATCGGTGCTGTTCGCCGTCGGCGGCTGGCTGGGGACCGACGCCATCCTGCAGGCGCTGGGCACGCCGCAAGACGCCCTGCCGCTGGCGGGGGCCTATCTGCGGGTCATCTTCCTGGCCCTGCCGTTGATGAACTTCTCGACCCTGGTCATGACCCTGCTGCGCGGGGCCGGGGACAGCCGCACGCCGTTCCAGTTCAGCATCCTCGCCGTCACACTCGACATGGCCTTCAACCCGGTGCTGATCCTGGGTCTCGGCCCCTTCCCGGAGATGGGCATCGCCGGGGCCGCAACGGCCACCCTGATCAGCCAGGGGATCAGCCTCGTCGCCCTGGTCGCGCTCATCTACGTCCGCAAGCATCCCCTGCGGCTGGCGGGGCCCGATCTCGCCTATCTGAAACTCGACCCCGACCTGATCCGCACCCTGGTGGCCAAGGGCCTGCCCATGGGTCTGCAGATGATCGTCATCTCGGCCTCGGCGCTGATCGTCATGAGCCTGGTCAACGGCTTCGGGTCGCGCACCGCCGCCGCTTACGGCGTTGCGGCCCAGCTGTGGACCTATGTGCAGATGCCGGCCCTGGCCATCGGCGCGGCGGTCTCCTCGATGGCGGCCCAGAATGTCGGGGCGGGTCTCTGGGACCGGGTCGCGCGGGTGACGCGGGCGGGCATCGCCTTCAATATCGTGCTGACCGGGGCCATGGTGGCGGTGCTCTATGTCGCCGCCCCGCTGGTGCTGGGCCTGTTCCTGCCGAGCGACAGCGCCGCCGTCGACATCGCCATCCATATCAACCAGCTGGTGGTCTGGACGTTCATCCCCTTCGGCGTGACCATCGTGCTGTTCGCCACCGTGCGGGCCACGGGCGACGTCTGGCCGCCGCTGATCATCCTGACCCTGTCGATCGTCCTCGTCCGCATCCCCTTCGCCTATCTGCTCGAACCGGCCTGGGGCCAGGACGCCGTCTGGTGGAGCTTCGCCTTCGGCTCGGCGGTCGCCCTGGCGCTGTCGGCGGCCTACTACAGGGCCGGGCGCTGGAAGACGGCGCGCATGATGGAAGACGACCGCGCCCCAATGGGCGAGCCGCCGGACACCGGCCACGGCCTGCCGCGTCAGCGGGCGATCGATCCGGTCAGTCGGCGGCCTTCTGCTGAGGAGCCTGGGGCGCCGGATGCGCCGGTCGCCGACAGCCGTTCGCGCCGCTGATGTAGCCGCGAATACCGCCCAGATGCACCACGGTGATTCGGTCACCCTTGCGACAGCCGTCGCCCCTGCGACCCGACACCCTGACGAGCTTGCCCTGGTCGAGCTTCACCAGGAATCTTGGGGTGCGCCCCAGTTCGTCATCAAGGACTTCCAGCCCATCGATCGTTCCGGCGTAGGAGATCATCTTCCCGGCCGGCAGGTAGACGAGCAGGCAGAGACCGGCGGCCACCAGAGCCCCAATCCCCAGGGCTACCGGGGTGGCGTGCAGGTGAAGCCAAAGCCTGGTCAGGGTCAGGCGACGCTGCCAGGTCACGCCCGCAACCGATACCCCGTCCTGAAGATCCACCAGATCGCCGCCAGGCAGACCGCCATAAACGCCAGCGTCGCGGTGATACTCACCCCCACCCCGACATCCGACACCCCGTAGAAGCTCCAGCGGAAGCCGCTGACCAGATAGACCACCGGGTTGAACAGGGTGATCTTCTGCCAGACCTCCGGCAGCATGCTGATCGAATAGAAGCTGCCGCCCAGGAAGGTCAGCGGGGTGACGATCAGCATCGGTACGATCTGCAGCTTCTCGAAGCCGTCGGCCCAGATGCCGATGACGAAGCCGAACAGGCTGAAGGTGAAGGCGGTCAGGACCAGGAAGCCCAGCATCAGGAACGGGTGCTGGATTTCGTAGGGCACGAAGAAGCGGGCCGTGATGAGGATGATCAGCCCCAGCAGGATCGACTTGCTGGCCGCCGCCCCGACGTAGCCGCAGACCACCTCGAACCAGCTGATCGGGGCCGACAGCACCTCGTAGATGGTGCCGCTCCACTTGGGCATGTAGATGCCGAAGCTGGCGTTGGAGATGCTTTCCGTCAGCAGGCTGAGCATCAGCAGGCCGGGGATGATGTAGGCGCCGTAGGGCACGCCGTCGATCTCGCCCATGCGGCCGCCGATGGCCGAGCCGAAGACCACGAAATAGAGGCTGGTCGACAGCACCGGCGAGGCGATCGACTGCATCAGCGTCCGGAAGGTCCGGTGCATCTCGAACATGTAGATGGACCGGATGGCGTGGAGGTTCATTGGCCGGTCCTCGCCTTGTGCCGATCTTCGCTGTGGACCAGGGAGACGAAGATCTCCTCCAGGCTGGACTGGTGGGTCTTCAGATCCTTGAAGTCGATGCCGAGACCGCTGAGGCGCCGGATCAGCGCCGCGATGCCGGTTTCCTCGGCCTGGGCGTCGAAGGTGTAGGTGATGTCCTGGCCGTCTTCGCTGAGCTCCAGCGGCTCGCCGGCCAGTTCGGCGGGCAGGGCCGTCAGCGGCGCCTGCAGGTGCAGGGTCAGCTGCTTCTTGCCGAGCTTGCGCATCAGCACGGCCTTGTCCTCGACCAGGATGATCTTCCCCTTGCTGATCACCCCGATGCGGTCGGCCATCTCCTCGGCCTCCTCGATATAGTGGGTGGTCAGGATGATGGTGACGCCGGTGGCGCGTAAGGACCGCACCATCTGCCACATGTCGCGGCGCAGCTCGACATCGACCCCGGCCGTCGGCTCGTCGAGGAACAGGATGCGCGGTTCGTGGCTGAGCGCCTTGGCGATCATCACCCGGCGCTTCATGCCGCCGCTCAGGGTCATGATCTTGTCGTTGCGCTTTTCCCAGAGGGAGAGGTCGCGCAGGATCTTCTCGATGTAGGCGGGGTTCGGCGGTTTGCCGAACAGGCCGCGGCTGAACTTCACCGTGTCGATCACCCGCTCGAAGGCGTCGGTGCTGATCTCCTGCGGCACCAGGCCGATCTTGGTGCGGGCGGCGCGGTAGTCCTGGGCGATATCGTGACCGTTGGCGACGATGGTCCCCTCGGTCGGCCGGGCAATGCCGCAGATCAGGCTGATCAGGGTGGTCTTGCCGGCCCCGTTCGGACCCAGCAGGGCGAACAGCTCGCCCGGACGGATGTCGAGGTTGATATCGCTCAGCGCCTCATGCCCGGTGGCATAGCGCTTGGTCAGCCCTTTGATGGATATGATCGGTTGCAACGAATGTCCCCAGCTGAGGGCGTCAGGTATGCGCTCCGTGGCCGTTTAGCCAGCACCCCTCTTCGTCCTCCTGAGCAGCGGCCAGGGGCCGCGTGTCGAAGGACGCCGGTCGGTGGCGGCATGGTGCGTCCTTCGACACGCCCGCTGGGCGGGCTGCTCAGGATGACGAAAAGGGACTGTCTGAGGCCAACCCCCTTCCCCATATGAACCGCGATAACTAAACTATCGTTTGAACGCGGCCCGACAGAGTGGCCGTACGCCCTTCAAAAGGTCCAGGGAGCGAGCCATGCGCGACTATTCCAAATTCTACATCGACGGCAAATGGGTGGATCCGGTTACCCCGAAGTCCCTCGACGTGATCAACCCGGCCACCGAGGAAGTCGCCGGCCACATCTCGATGGGCTCGGAAGCCGATGTCGACGCCGCCGTGAAGGCCGCGCAGAAGGCCTTTGAAACCTACAGCCTGACGACCCGTGAACAGCGCATCGAGCTGCTCGAGCGCATCATCGTCGAGTACCAGAAGCGCTACGAGGACATGGCGAAAGCCATTACCGAGGAAATGGGCGCTCCGTCCTGGCTGGCGCAACGCGCCCAGGCCGCCATGGGCCTTGGCCACCTGCAGACGGCCGTGGAAGTGCTGAAGACCTACAAGTTCGAGGAAGACCGCGGCACCACCCACCTGGTGAAGGAGCCGATCGGCGTCTGCGGCTTCATCACGCCCTGGAACTGGCCGGTCAACCAGATCGCCTGCAAGGTCGCGCCGGCGCTGGCCACGGGCTGCACCATGGTGCTGAAGCCCTCGGAAGTGGCCCCGTTCAGCGGCTACATCTGGACCGAGATCCTGCATGCCGCCGGCGTGCCGGCCGGTGTGTTCAACCTGGTCAACGGTGACGGCCCCGTCGTCGGCGCCGCCATCTCCAGCCACCCGGGCGTCGACATGGTGTCCTTCACCGGCTCGACCCGCGCCGGCATCGAGGTGGCCAAGAACGCCGCCCCGACCGTCAAGCGCGTCCACCAGGAACTGGGCGGCAAGTCGCCGAACATCATCCTCGAAGACGCCGACTTCGCCCGCGCCATCGCCGGCGGCGTCTCCAGCGTGATGATGAACTCGGGCCAGTCCTGCAACGCCCCGACCCGCATGCTGGTCCCGGCCGCCAAGATGGACGAGGTCATCGCCATCGCCAAGGCGACCGCCGATGCTCACACGGTCGGCGACCCGAACGGCAACTCCAAGATGGGCCCGGTCGTCTCCGAGGTTCAGTGGAAGAAGATCCAGGGCCTGATCCAGGCCGGGATCGACGAGGGCGCGACCCTGGTTTCCGGCGGCGTCGGCCTGCCGGACGGCCTGGAGAAGGGCTACTATGTGAAGCCCACCGTCTTCGCCAACGTCACCAACGAAATGACCATCGCCAAGGAAGAGATCTTCGGCCCGGTCGTGTCGATCCTCGGTTACGACAGCGTCGATGAAGCGGTGAAGGTCGGCAACGACACCGAATACGGCCTCGCCGCCTACATCTCCGGCACCGACGTCGACAAGATCAACGCCGTGGCCAGGAAGCTGCGCGCCGGTCAGGTCAACATCAACGGCGCCGCGCCGGACATGATGGCCCCGTTCGGCGGCTACAAGATGAGCGGCAACGGCCGTGAATGGGGTGATCACGCCTTCGGCGAGTTCCTCGAAACCAAGGCCGTGCTCGGCTACTCGGCCCCGGTGGCGGCGGAGTAGGGCATAGGCTCTTGAAGTGATTGGGGCCGTCCGGAGCAATCCCGGGCGGCCCTTTTTCATTCCTCCCCCATCGGGGGAGGGGGACCATCGCGCAGCGATGGTGGAGGGGGTCCGCCCGGACCGTGCGACGGCACTGGTGAAGCTGAACCGCCCGTGCGGACCCTCTCCACCACGCGCGTATCCGCGCGCGGTCCCCCTCTCCCGAAGGGAGAGGACCTGCGCCCCTCGACAGCCGTGCTTGAGCTGTTGAAGATGCCGCCAACAACGCCCGCCAGAGGCGCACCCCCTGAGGAAACCATGCTGACCAACGTCGCCGATATCCCGCGCCAGCAGGCCGCGATCCGCCCCGATGCCGTGGCCCTGTGGTTCGAAGGCCGCGAGACCACCTTCGCCCAGTGGAACGAGGCCTCCAACCGCTGCGCCCAGGCGCTGCTCGCCCAGGGGCTGAAGCCCGGCGACCGGGTCGGCGTCCTGGCCAAGAACAACGATGATTTCTTCGTTCTCTGGATGGGCTGCATCAAGGCCCGGGTCTGCCTGGCCCCGGTCAACTGGCGCCTCGCCCCGCCGGAGATCGCCTTCATTCTCAAGGACGCGGGCGTCAAGCTGCTGGTGGTCGGCGAGGACATGGCCGGCGTCGTCGACATGATCATCTCCGACGTCCCCAGCGTGAAGGGCCTCATCCAGTTCGAGCCCGGCCATCCCCGCTGGCCGGCCTTCCGCGACTGGATCGGCGGCCACTATCCGGACGATCCGAAGCTCGCCCCCCGCGAGGACGACGACGTCATCCAGCTCTACACCAGCGGCACCACCGGCCTGCCCAAGGGCGTGCAGCTGACGCAGGGAAACTACATCGCCCTGTTCGACACGGCGCTGACCGCCGGCTGGGCCAGGTACGACGCCGGCAAGACCAACCTCGTCCTCATGCCGCTGTTCCACGTGGCCGGGGTCAACTGTGGCCTGCTCGGCCTGCTGCAGGGGGTGCGCGAGATCATCCTGCGCGATGTGAACCCGGCGCAGATCGTGACGCTGATCCCGGAGCAGGGGGTGAACTACGCCTTCCTCGCCCCGACCATCATCAACATGCTGCTGCAGACCCCCGGCGTCGACGAGGCCGACTTCTCCCGTCTCGAGCGCATCTTCTACGGCGCCTCGCCGATCTCCGAAGCCGTCCTGCGCAAGGCGCAAGAGGTGTTCGGCTGCGACTTCCACCAGCTCTACGGCCTGACCGAAACCATCGGCGGCGCCACCCATCTGTCGGCCGCCGACCATGCCCCCGAACGCGACAAGCTGCGCAGCTGTGGCCGGCCGTGGCCGGGCTTCGAGGTGCGGGTGAAGAAGCCTGACGGCAGCGTCGGCGGCCCGCGCGATGTCGGCGAGGTGCAGATCCGGGCCAAGGGGGTGATGAAGGGCTACTGGAACCGGCCCGACGCCACCGCCGAGGCCGTCTGCGGCGAGGGCTGGTTCAGCAGCGGCGACGCCGGCTACTTCGACGAGGAGGGCTACCTCTACATCTACGACCGGGTGAAGGACATGATCGTCAGCGGCGGCGAGAACGTCTATCCGGCCGAGGTCGAGAACGCCCTGTTCAGCCACCCCGCCGTGGCCGACGCCGCCGTCGTCGGGGTGCCGGACGAGCGCTGGGGCGAGGCGGTGAAGGGGATCGTCGTCTTCAAGGCCGGCCAGTCGGCGACGGAGGGCGAGCTGATCGCCCACTGCCGCGGCCTGATCGCCGGCTACAAATGCCCCAAGTCCATCGACGTCATGGAGGTCCTGCCGCGCAACCCGTCGGGCAAGGTGCTGCGCCGCGAACTGCGGGCGCCGTTCTGGGAAGGGCGCGAGCGGATGGTGGGCTAGGCGGACGTCAGGGAAGCTGTGCTCGCTTACGGAAAACGAGGAAACACCCATGCCTGACTTCCGTATGATCGAGACCAACGGCATCAAGCTGCGCGCCGCCGTCCAGGGCTCCGGCCCGCTGGTGGTCATGGTCCACGGCTTTCCGGAGAGCTGGTACAGCTGGCGCCACCAGATGGGCCCGATCGCCGACGCCGGCTTCACCGCCTGCGCCATCGACGTGCGCGGCTACGGCGGCTCCGACAAGCCGACGCAGGTCGCCGACTATTCCCTTCAGCAGATCACCGCCGATGTGGCCGGGGTCATCGAGGCCCTGTCGGACGACGGCACGGGCGTGCTGATCGGCCACGACTGGGGCGCGCCCATCGTCTGGAACACGGCGCTGACCCGGCCGGACCGGGTGTCGGCCGTCGCCGGCCTGTCGGTGCCCTACACCGGCGTGCCGACCGCCAACTTCCTCGACGTGGTCAAGGCGGTGTTCACCGACAACGGCCGCTTCTTCTACCAGGTCTATTTCCAGGACGTCGGCGTCGCCGAGGCCGAGCTGGAGGCCGACCCCGCCGCGACCATCCGCCAGTTCTACTACGCCATCAGCGGCGACGCCCCGGACGGGACCTGGCCGGCTGACAAGCCGCATGGCGCGACCCTGCTCGACCGCCTGCCCGATCCCAAACCCTTCCCGGCCTGGCTGACCGAGGCCGACATCGCCTACTACGACAGTGAATTCAGACAGTCGGGCTTCTTCGGCCCGCTCAGCCGCTACCGCAATCACGGCGCCGACTTCGAGTGGCTGCAACAGTTCAAGGACCGCCAGATCGAGCAGCCCAGCCTGTTCATCGGCGGCTCGCGAGACCTGGTGCTGAAGATGATCCCCGGGGTGAACCCGATCGACATCATGAAGCCCCACCTGCCGGGCCTGCGCGGCGCGACGGTCCTCGAAGGCTGCGGCCACTGGACCCAGCAGGAACAGCCCGAGGCGGTGACCAAACTGCTGGTCGACTGGCTGAAGGGTTTGTGAGGCCAGGCTTCCCCGCCGTCATACTTGTCCGCGTGTTTCCGCGCGGGGTAACCTGAAGGCAACAACGATAACAGATGCCTTGAGGAAACTGCCCATGACCCCCGCCGATGGCGCGGCGGCTCCGGCCGTCCTGTCGCAAACGCCGTTTGCCGACCTGCCGATGAAGGGCCCCGACGTCTCGGTCGAGCGTCGCCCGGACGGCTCGATCCTGATCCGCTCCAACCACGCTCCCGGCGAGGGCCCGCGCTCCATCGCCCACCTCCTCAAGGAGAAGGCGGAAAAGCATCCGGGCCGCCCCTGGATGAAGCAGCGCGAGCCCGGGCACGGGCCCTGGCGCACGCTGACCTACGGCGAGGCCCTGCGAAAGGCCGAGGGCATCGCCCAGTGGTTGCTGGACCGGGGCCTGACCGCCGAGGACTCGGTGATGGTGCTGTCCTCCAACAGCCTCGAGCACGCCCTGATCAAGGTCGGCTGCTATACGGCAGGCATCCCGGTCTCGCCGATCAGCCCGGCCTACAGCCTGATCTCCACCGACCACGCCAAGCTCAGGCACTGCGTCGAGGTCGTGAAGCCCAGGGTGATCTTCGCCCAGTCCGGCGAGATGTACGCCCGCGCCCTGGAGACCTTGAAGGGCCTCGGCCCCGACCTGACCTTCGTCACCGCCGACGGCACGGGGGAGGGGGCGATCCCGCTCTCGGTCCTCACGGACACCGTCCCCGGCGCGGCCGTCGCGGCGGCGCGGGAGACCCTGAACCACGACACCGTCGCCAAATACCTGTTCACCTCGGGCTCCACCGGCATGCCCAAGGCGGCGCCCCAGACCTTCGGCATGATGGCCGGGGTCATCGCCGGCCAGGACGGCCTGCGCAGCGAGGAGCCTGATCCGGACCAGGTTTCGGAGAGCCTGGAGTGGATGCCCTGGAGCCACATCAGCGCCGGCAACATCAGCTTCAACGGCGTCCTCTGGGCCGGCGGCACCGTCTATCTGGACGAGGGCAAACCGCTGCCCGGCATGTTCGAGACGACGATCAAGAACCTGTACGAGGTTTCCCCGGTCGTCTTCGGTTCGGCCCCCATCGCCTTCGGCATGCTGGCCGACGCCATGGAGAAGGACCCGGTGCTGCGGAAGTCCTTCTTCAAGAACATGCGCTACATGGGCTACGGCGGCGCGACGCTGAGCAACGACGTCAACGAGCGGCTGCAGGCCCTGGCCATCGCCGAAACCGGCAAGCGCATGCCGCTGACCACCATGTACGGCGCCACCGAGACGCAGGGCATCACCGTCACCCACTGGGCGACCGAGACGGTCGGGCTGGTCGGTCTGCCGCTGCCGGGGATTACGCTGAAGCTGGTGCCCAACGGCTCCAAGCTGGAGGTCCGGGTCAAGGGGCCGACGGTGACGCGCGGCTATGTCGGCGACCCTGAGAAGACCGCCGCCGCCTTCGACGAGGAAGGCTTCTACAAGCTGGGCGACGCCGCCAGGTTCATCGACGACAACGACCCGGCCCAGGGCCTGATGTTCGACGGCCGCGTCACCGAGGACTTCAAGCTCGACAGCGGCACCTGGGTGTCGGTCGGCACCCTGCGGCCCGAGATCGTCGCCGCCTGCAGCCCCTGGATCCTCGACGCCGTCATCGCCGGCCAGGACAAGCCCTTCATCGGCGCCCTGGTCTGGCCGTCGATGGCCGGGATGCAGGCGCTGATGACCGACGATGCGCCCGGCACGCCGATCGAGAAGCTGACGGCCATCCTCACCGAGAAGCTGGCCGCCTTCAACGCCACCGCCGGCGGCCTCTCGCGCCGGATCGGCCGCTTCACCATCATGACCGAACCGCCGTCCATCGACGCCGGCGAAATCACCGACAAGGGCTATGTGAACCAGCGCGCCACGCTGGACCGTCGCGCCGCCCTGGTCGCCTCCCTCTATGGCGACGGCTCCGCGCCGGGCGTCGTTTCCCTCTAAGGACAGACCATGAACCTCGACCCCCACTTCCGCGCCATGCTCGACGCCGCCGCCGCCATCGAGATGCCGCCGCTGGCCACCCTGCCGCCCGAGATGATCCGCATGGGCTACGTCGCCCAGCGGGCCGGCCTCGACGCCGGCGCGCCGAAGGACCTCACCGTAAGCGACATCCAGGTCGACGGCGGCGCGGGTCCCATCAAGGCCCGGCTCTATGTCCCCAAGGACGCCCCGGCCACCACCGGCGCCCTGGTCTACTTCCACGGGGGCGGCTTCGTGATCGGTGACCTGGAGACCCACGACGACTTCATGCGCCGCCTTTGCGCCGCGTCCGGTGTCCGTGTCCTGGCCGTCGACTACCGCCTGGCGCCGGAGCATCCGTTTCCGGCGGCCCATGACGACGCCCTGGCCGCCACCAAATGGACCTTCGACCACGCCGCCGAGATCGGCGTCGATCCGGCCCGCATCGCCGTCGGCGGCTGCAGCGCCGGTGGCAACCTTGCCGCCTGCATGGCCCTCGAACTGCGGGGCGACCCCAGGTACAAATTGGCCTTCCAGCTGCTGCTCTACCCGGCCACGGCGATGGAGCAGGAGACCCAGAGCCGCAAGGACCTGGCCACCGGCTATGTCCTGACCGCCGAGGTGATGACCTGGTTCGCCAGCCACTTCGCCGCCATTGGCCATCCCGACGCCCGCCGCGCCGAGCCGGCCCATGTCGAGGATCTCTCCGGCCTGCCGCCGGCCCTGACCATTACCGCCGGCTTCGATCCCCTGAAGGATGAAGGCAAGGCCTACGCCGGGCGCATGGCCGCCGCTGGTGTGAAGTCGGAGCACATCGAGTACCCCTCCTTCGTCCATGACTTCTTCATCATGGCCAGCGTCTCGCCGCCGGTGGTGGACGCCATCGAGGACACGGCGGCCAAACTGAAGGCGGCGCTGGGCTAGCTCCAGAACCCTCCCCCGAGAGGGGGAGGATCTGCTCACTCCCGACATGACAGGAGATTCACAAAATCCCGCTTGACGGCAATGTACTCTAAAACGCAAAGTACATTGCAGAAGGCGGGGCGGTCCCGCCACGGGAGCAGACCAATGACCTTCAAGACCCTGTTGATCGCCGGCGCCCTCAGCGCCCTGTCCACCACCGCCGCTTTCGCCGGCGACGTCGCCGTCACCCTGACCGGGGTCAAGGCCGAGGGCGGCACCATGCTGGTCTCGCTGCAGAGCAAGGACCAGTTCATGAAGCCGGTCGGCGCCAAGGGCGCGATCGGCCCGGCCACCGCCGGAACCATGAACCTGACCGTCGAAGACGTGCCTCCCGGCGACTACGCCGTCATGGTCATGCACGACGCCGACAGCAACTGGACGATGACCATGAAGGACGGCAAGCCGGCCGAGGGCTGGGGCCATTCCGGCGGGGCGGCCGGCCAGACCTTCGACGCCGTCAAGATCACCGTGCCGGAGGCCGGAACCTCGGTCACCGTGCCCCTCAACTATCCGCAGTAAGCAGAGCGGAGCGCGGGGCGATGAGGCGGGCGATCTGGACGGCGATGGCGGTGGCGGCGGGACTGGCTTTGGTCGGTCCCGCGACGGCCAAAGGTGACGAAACCCTGCGCTTCACCGGCGCCCTGTGGTGGACGCCAGACGGTTTCGTCCCGGGAGACCACTATGTGCGCGGCGGCGTCTTCGTGAAGCCCACCCCGCGCGCCCGGACGGTTGATCTCAACGGCGCCTACGTTGTCCCGCCCTTCGGCGAGGCCCACAACCACAACATCGACGCGCCCCAGATGGCCCGGATGGTCAGCGACCAGTACCTGGCCAACGGCGTCTTCTATGTGAAGAACCCCAACAGCCGCAGCGCCTTCACCGCCCAGACCCGCGCCCTGATGAACCGGCAGGACACGGTCGATGCGACCTTCTCGATGGGCGGTCTGACCGGCGAAGGCGGCCATCCGATCCGCCTCTACGGCTTCCTGTCGCGCTTCACCGGCAAGGAGCAACCGGGCGAGGCCTTCGAGGGCGACGCCTTCCACACCGTGCGCACCGCGGCCGACATCGAGCCCGCCCTCGCGAAACTTGAGGCCCAGGGCGCGGAGTTCGTGAAGACCTATCTGTTGCATTCGGAGCATCACGAGCAGCGCAAGGCCGACAAGGGCCAGTACGGCATGCGCGGCCTGGATCCCAGGCTCTATCCGGCCATCATCAAGGCGGCCCACCGGCGCGGCCTGAAGGTCAGCATCCACATCGAGACCGCCGCCGACTTCCGTCTGGCCGTGGCCAGCGGCGTCGACGAGATCAACCACCTGCCGGGCTACATGTGGGAGGCCGGCGACAACGGCGACGCCTATCGTCTGACGCCCCAGGACGCGCGCGATGCGGCCCGGTCCGGCGTGGTGGTGGTGACGACCACGGTGGTCACCGAGAACCTCAGCATGCCCCGCGCCCGAAAGGCCCCGATCAAGGCCCTCCAGACCGCCAATCTGAGGCTGCTGCGGACGGCCGGGGTCAAGCTGGCCATCGGTTCGGACAACTACATGCAGACCTCGCGCAGCGAGATCGACAACCTGGCCGCCATGAAGGTGTTCGATGCCCCGACCCTGTTGCGGCTGTGGATCGAGACGCCCAGGGTCTCCATCTTCCCAGGCCGGCGCCTGTCCTGCCTGACGGTCGGCTGCGAGGCCGACTTCCTGGCCCTTGCCGCCGATCCGACCAAGGATCTGGCCGCCACCCGGAACATCACCGTCGCCTGGAAGGACGGCAGGCCGCTGATCCTGGTTCCGGCCGGAAGCACGGTGATGCCCGGCGGACCGACCGGCGGCGGTCACATCCACTAGCAAGAGGGGACACATTGAATTCTGCGAATTCAATTTGTCCCCGTTTCCTTAAAACCCCCGGGCCACGCCCTCACGGCGAGGGTCGGCGCCGCCCTCCAGGCGGCCGCCCTCGCGGACGATCACCCCGTGCAGGCCGCTGTTCTCGCCGCCGCTCGACCTCAGGGTCAGGCCCTTCGCGGCCATCCCTTCGACCACGCCTGGAGCGAAGCGGTCGGCTTCGCCACTGACATTCGGGCCCCGGGCGATGAGGTTGGGCAGGTCGATCGCCTGTTGCATGGTCAGGTCCCAGTCGAGGACGCCGACCAGGACCTTGAGGTTGTAGGACAGGATCGACGGACCACCCGGGCTGCCCAGGGCGGCGACGAAGCGGCCCTGACGGTCCAGGACGATGACCGGGGCCATCGACGAGCGCGGCCGCTTTCCGGGGGCCACGGCGTTGGCGGCCGGAATGCCATCCGGGCCTTCCGGCGCGAAGTTGAAGTCGGTCATCTGGTTGTTCAGGAAAAAGCCGCCGACCATCCGGCCCGAGCCAAGGATGCTCTCGACCGTGGTGGTCATCGAGACCGCATCGCCCCTGGCGTCGACGATTACCAGGTGGGAGGTGCCGCTGGGCTCCTGGGTCCTGTCCGGCCCGCGCCTGGCGGCGCCCGGCGGAACGCCCGCCTCGGGCGGCGGCCCGAAGCGCTCGGTGATCAGCTTGGCGCGCTCGTCGACATACCCCTCATTCAAAAGGCCCTTCACCGGCACGGAGACGAAATCCGGATCGCCGATATAGCGGTCCCGGTCGGCGTACATCAGCCGCTCGGCCTGGGCGATCTGCAGCCAGGCGACCGGATCGGTCGGCCCCCGGCTGGCGATGTCGGTGCGCTCGAGAAGTTCCAGCGCCTGCAGCAGCACCACGCCGCTCGAGGCGGGCTGGGCCGTGCAGACCTGATAGCCCCGGTAGTCGGTGCAGACCGGCTTCTTCTTGATGGGCCTGTAGCCCGCGAGATCAGCGGTGGTCAGGGCGCCGGGGATCGGCCCCTCGGCCACCTTGGCGGCGATCGCCTGAGCCAGCGGGCCCTTGAGCAGGCCGTCCGGCCCCTCGGCGGCGATGCGGCGGACCGTGTCGGCGTAGGCCGGGTTCTTCAGGGTGTCACCGGCGACATAGCGCTTGCCGTCCGCCCGGGTGAAGTAGGCGGTGGCGTCCGGCGTCTTCGATTGCGGATAGACCGAGGTGATCATGCCGGCCAGCCGCGGGCTGACGGTGAAGCCGTCCGTCGCCAGCCGTTCGGCGTCACCGAACAGGCTGTTCCAGGGCAGGGCGCCGTGGTCCTTCTGGGCCTGGTGCAGCATGGCGATGGCGCCCGGCGCGCCGGTGGACCGGCCGCTGAGCACGGCCTGGATGAAGCTTATCGGCTTCCCGTCAGGACCCAGGAACATCTTCGCATCGGCGCCGGCCGGCGCGGTCTCCCGTCCGTCGTAGGTGGTCACCGCCCTGGTCCCGGCGTCGTAGTGGACCAGAAAGGCGCCGCCCCCCAGGCCGCTCGACTGCGGCTCGACCAGGCCGAGCACCGCCTGAACGGCCACGGCCGCATCGACGGCGCTGCCGCCGTGACGCAGCACATTCAGGCCCGCCTCGACCGCCAGCGGGTTGGCGGCGGCGACCATCACGGGACCACCTCCAGCCTGGGGAGGAGGGATCAGGGGCGGCAGGTCCACCGCAAAGGTCGAACAGCCCGACAGCAGGAGGGAAAGGGCCGTGACGGCGGCGATCAGGGGACGCATGACTTCTCCAGCAGCGGGAGGCTCACCATAGCGGCGCCGCCATGGACAACAACGGTCCGGCAGGCGATTAAACCGGTTCAGCCCCCGGAGTTCCGATGACCGCTCGCCCCGGACCGCGCAACAGCCTGACCGATGTGCCTGGCCTGAAAGTCGGCCAGGCGCATGACGAGCGCGTCCGCACCGGCGTCACCGTCGTCCTGCCAGACGAGCGCGTCGTCTGCGCCGTCGATGTGCGCGGTGGCGGCCCGGGCACGCGGGAAACAGATGCCCTCAATCCCGAGAACCTGATCGGCGCCATGGTCGACGCCGTCGTTCTCTCGGGCGGCTCGATGTACGGCCTTGCCGCCGCCGACGGCGTCGCCGCCTGGCTGGGCGCCAACGGCCGGGGCTATCCGGTCTCCCAGAACCCCGACGTGCCTCGCGCCCCCATCGTTCCGGCCGCCATCCTGTTCGACATGGCCAACGGCGGCGACAAGGCCTGGGGCCTGGAGCCGCCCTACCGCCGCCTCGGCATCGAGGCCGCCCAGGCCGTCGGCCTCGACATTGCGCTGGGCACGGCGGGCTGCGCCTACGGCGCCAAGGCCGGCGGCTGGAAGGGCGGCACGGGAAGCGCCAGCATCATCACCGACGACGGCCTCATCGTCGGGGCCATCGCCGGGGTCAACTCCTACGGCTCGGTCACCGCAGGCGACGACCGCACCTTCTGGGCGACCCCCTTTGAACTGGACGGCGAGTTCGGGGGCCTGGGTTCCGCCGGCCTGTTTTCCGCGCCTGACCACTGGAACATGGCCAAGGCCAATCCGGGACTGCGCCAGAACACCACCATTGCCGTTGTCGCCACGAACGCAGTCCTGACCCCGGGGGACGCGAAACGCGTCGCCATCATGGCTCAGGACGGTCTGGCCCGCGCCGTCCGCCCGGCCCATGCCCCTTTCGACGGCGACATCGTCTTCGCCCTGTCGACCGCGCGGCGCCCGCTGGACGAACCCGCCCCCATGGCCGTCGCCCGCATCGGCGCCCTGGCCGCCGACGTCCTGGCGCGGGCCATCGCCCGGGGCGTCCATGAGGCGACCAGCTGGCCGGGCAGCGACATTCCGGCCTGGAAAAACGGCCGGTAAAAAAACCGCATCGACCCGCTTGCCTTTCCAATCCCCCGCGACTAGGTTCCGCGCCCTCGCCGGACCCCTAGACGGGCCCAGCGAAGTGCGCGCCCGTAGCTCAGCTGGATAGAGCATCAGACTACGAATCTGAGGGTCGGACGTTCGAATCGTTCCGGGCGCGCCATCTTTTCAAAGACTTAGCAGAACTCGCCCCAGGGCCCCGCCGGCTGTGGTGCTGTCATGGTGCAGAGCGCGCCAGATCGGCTGAGGCGACAGGCGCACGTCGACGACGCGCCCCCGGATTGATTTCAAAAAACGCAGGCCCCCGGCCGGGGGTGAGGGGCGACGCCCTCCCCACGGGGGGAAGACGCCGCAACGCTCTCACGTTATGGGGCCACGGATTTTTGACCCCTAAAGCGATGGCCGGTCCAGAAGGGCGCGCGCCTTGGCGGTATGGGGCGCGCTGCGGCTTTCGACCCAGGCCATCAAGTCATCGAGCTTGTACCGCACAAGGTTGCGGCCCAGCGCTTTGAAGATGGGGCCGCCACCACGACGACGCAGCCCTTCCAAAGTGCGATGAGACATCCCCAAGGCGGCCGCCGCCTCCCGAGTCGAGAGCAGGCGCTGGCCGGTGACCGGGTCGATGAGCAGCCCGGCCGATGGCCCGCTGGTGGCGGCGGGCGCGGGGACGCCGCTATAGATCAGACCGCCAGCTGACGGGATCGACCAGACGCCATGGGATAGGCCGTCCCCATAGGCAGGGTGGAAGGCTGGTGTCATTCAGCATCTCCCGCCGACGGGGCTAGGCGTTGGCCTTTGGCCCGCCCTGGCATGACCATGAGGTTGGCGCGGCGCAAGTTCAGAGGGTCGCCGTCGCGGTAGCTGACGACGCGATTGCGCCCGGGCTGAAGGATGATCCGGGCGACGGTTTCAACTCCGCCGGCATAGCGACGAGAGGCGACGCGGACATAGGGATGGCCCGAGCCAGACCGATTGAGGAACCAGCGGGTCGAATAGCCGGCCGCGCGGAGGGCTTCGAGGTCTGCCGCGTCGACCACGGCCGACTGGTCGGTTTGATTGATGAGGGGGACGCGCACGGAGGGGCGGCCCGCGAGCGCGAGTTGGGATGTGGGCATGACAGTGTTCCGAAATGAAAAAGCCCCGCGCGGCGAACCGGCGGGGCTGGGTTGGGGATCAATGGCGCGCCTGCTCAGGCGGGCCGGATTTCACGTTTCAGGGACAGATAGAGAAGATGAAGCGTGAACCTCACCTGTGGGAGGAGCCCAAGGCTCTCCGGCCACCCCGCCAAGGCTAGGAGTGGCGAAAGGTCAAAGGTCATCGTGGGGGTCTGAGGCGTCGCCCTCACGGGCGGCCTTGAGGAAGGCGTCGACGTCTCTGGACCGCATGACGCCCTGAGCATCCATGAGGGCGAACTTGTTGGACACCCAGCCGGTCGAGGGCGGTTTTCCGGGAGTCGGCCAGAGATGTTCCGGCAGGGCCTCGCCCGCCGCTGCCCGGGTGCTGAAGCGCCCGCTCTGGACCAGCGAAGCAAGGGCTTGAAGCACTTCGTCGCGGGGGCGCTCTGCGGTCCACCTCAGGCCCTCGAAGGTCTCCCTGAGCGCGACCTCGCGGTTGCCAATCGAGGGGGCCCGCTTGCCACGATACTTGTCCCACCTGAGGGTGAAACGGGCGAGCCCCGAGGTGTCCAGAAGGTCGTCTCCGGACTCGCGGGTCAGGCCCAGGATAACTTCGAAGGTGGTGGCGAGCATCGAGCTTCCCCGGAAAGCTGAGCCGCTTTTGCCGCTGTGGTGAACGACAATGACGCCGATGCCGGCCTGCTTCAGCCGGGTCAGCAGCCGCACGAAGCGTTGAGCCTCGGCCGCGCCGTTCTCATCATCAAGGGTGGCCAGGGTCGATAGATTGTCGAGGATCACAAGATCAGGGCTGTGCCGCCGGATCACCCCAAGAGCCTCGTCCTGCCGGTCGGGGTCTCCGAAGTCTGGAAAGGCTGTGTCGGGGTGCTGATGGTGTCTGGCCAGGATGGTCAGGTTGGCGCGGGCGGCGTCCAGATCAAGGCCCGCGACCGCTCCGGCCAGCACCTTCAGGCGGCCCTTGAGGTCATCAAGGGGCATTTCGCCGTCGATGACCAGGACGCGGCGGGGCTGAGGTGCGGTCCAGCCCATGAGACTGCCGCCGCCGGCCAAGGTCAGGGCGAGAGACAGGGTCAGCATGGTCTTGCCGACCCCGGGCGCTGCCCAGACCAGGGCCGACTCCTGCTGGCGAAGCCAGGGCTCAAGAAGCCAAGTCCGTTCCGGCAGGTCGGTGTCGAGGAGCGCGCCGAGCGAAAGGCTTCGCAGAGCGGGCGCTGTTGGGTTTGCTTTCATGGGTTGCCTGTGGCGTCGACAGGGATCGACTACGGGGGTTGAAGAAGCAGGGGAGAGCTAGCGGGTTGCGAAAAGAGCGCTGCGCTCTCCAAGGGTGCGGCTTAAAGGAGTGCCGCGCTCTCCAAGGGTGGGGGATAATTGACGCCCTGACTCCTGACGCCGGTTCAGGCGACCGAGCGCTTGCCTCCTTACCCCCGACGGATGCTACTTAGGGGCGCAAGATCAGGGGGGCGCTTTTCGTGAACCATCAGAACCTTTCGGCCTTCATCTGGTCGGTCGCCGATCTGCTGCGCGGCGACTACAAGGCGGCCGAGTATGGGAAGGTCATCCTGCCCTTCACCGTGCTGCGGCGGCTGGACAGCGTTCTGGCCCCAACCAAGGCGGCGGTCCTGGCCGAGTATGACGAACGGACGAAAGCGGGCCTCAACCCCGACGCCTTCCTGCGCCGCAAGGCCGGACAGAGCTTTTACAACACCTCCCAGATGGACCTGAAGCGGCTGCTGGGCGATCCGGACAACATCGAGACTAACCTAAACGCCTATCTCCAAGGCTTTTCGCCCGAGGTTCGCGACATCTTTGAGAGCTTCGAGTTCCACACCCAGATCGCCAAGCTGGCCAAGGCGAAGCTGCTGTTTCAGGTGGCGGAGAAATTCGCCACCATCGACCTGCACCCCGACCGGGTCAGCAGCGCCGCCATGGGCTCGGTCTTTGAGGAGCTGATCCGCAAGTTCGCCGAGCTGTCGAATGAAACTGCCGGGGAGCACTTCACCCCGCGCGAGGTCATCCGGCTGATGGTCAACCTGCTGTTCGTTGAGGATGACGACGTGCTGTCAAAGCCCAGCATCGTCCGCACCATTTATGACCCCACCGCCGGCACTGGCGGCATGCTGTCGGTCGCCGAAGAGCATCTAAAGGCCCAGAACCCGACGGCCCGCCTGACCATGTTCGGTCAGGAGCTGAACCCTGAATCCTATGCCATCTGCAAGGCCGACATGCTGATCAAGGGTCAGGACGTATCCAATATCGTTTTCGGCAACACCCTCTCAGAGGATGGTCACCCGGGAAAGACTTTCGACTACATGCTGGCCAATCCGCCGTACGGGGTGGAGTGGAAGAAGGTCGAGAAGGAAGTCCGCCGCGAGCATGAGCAACAAGGTCACGCCGGCCGCTTTGGTCCCGGCCTGCCCCGCATTTCCGACGGCTCTCTGCTGTTCCTGCTGCACATGCTGTCAAAGATGCGGCCGGCGGCCGAGGGCGGCTGCCGCTTCGGCATCGTTCTTAACGGGTCGCCCCTGTTCGCCGGCGGGGCCGGCAGCGGCGAGAGCGAAATCCGCCGCCATCTGCTGGAGAGCGACTTGGTCGAGGCGATCATCGCCCTGCCGACTGACATGTTCTTCAATACCGGTATCGCGACCTATGTCTGGATCGTCTCCAACCGCAAACCGGCCGCTCGAAAGGGCCAGGTCCAGTTGATCGACGGCTCCGGTTTCTGGGAGAAGATGCGCAAGTCGCTGGGTTCCAAGCGCAAGCAGTTGAGCGCCGACCACATTGCCGAACTGACCCGGCTGTTCGGTCGCTTCGAGGTGGCTGACGTCGCCGTGGTGCTGGATGCCGACGGCAAGGAGATTGACCGCCGCGCCGTCCATCCGAGCGAGGCCCCGCCCGCCGCTCCCCCGGGCGGCAAGGTCAAGCTGGCTCCCCTGTCGCGCCTTTTTCCCAACACCGCCTTCGGATACCGCACCATCACTGTCGAACGGCCCCTGCGCGACGCGGCTGGCCAGATCGTGGTTGGCGAGCGGGGTAAGAAGAAGGGCTTGCCGCAACCGGACAGCAGCCTGCGCGACACTGAAAACGTGCTCCTGTCGGAAGAGGTTGATGCCTACTTCAGGCGCGAAGTCCTGCCGCACGCCCCCGATGCCTGGATCGATCCGGAGAAGACCAGAGTCGGCTATGAAATCCCCTTCAATCGCCAGTTCTACGTCTTCGAACCGCCCCGGCCGCTGGAGGAGATCGACGCGGACCTGCTGAAGGTCACCGACCGGATCAAGGCGATGATCGCGGGGCTGGCGGCGTGAGCGTCCCGGCATATGAAAGCTATCGGGATAGCGGCGTGGAGTGGTTGAGGCAGCTGCCCAGTCATTGGGATCTAGATAGGCTGAAGGCATCTATCGTCGATTGCCGAAACGGCGTTTGGGGTGAGGAAGCGGATGGTGGTGAGGATGACGTACTGTGCATACGAGTAGCCGACTTTGATCGGACAGCGCTTCGAGTTTCACTTGTTGCGCCAACCCTCAGGCGTGTCACCCCGAGGGAGCGTGCGGAGCGTCTAGTGCATGCTGGAGATCTATTGATCGAGAAATCGGGTGGCGGAGAAAAGCAGTCTGTTGGTGCTGTGGTACTCTTCTCCCACACTGTCCCTGCGGTTTGTTCTAACTTCGTGGGGAGAATGCGCCTCGCCCCTGGAATGGTCCCAACCTATTGGCTCTACGTCCATTCCGCCGCCTATGCTGTCCGACTAACAGTGCGGTCTATTAACCAAACTTCTGGCATCCAAAATCTAGACCAGTGGCGATACTTCGAAGAGCGAGCGCCTTTTCCTCCCGCCGCTGAACAAGCCGCCATCGCCGCCTTCCTCGACCGCGAGACGGCCAAAATCGATGCGCTGGTGGAGGAGCAGCGGCGGATGATCGATCTGCTCAAGGAAAAGCGTCAGGCAGTCATCTCCCACGCGGTAACCAAGGGGCTCGACCCTTCAGTCCCAATGAAGGACTCTGGTGTCGAGTCGATTGGTGCCGTGCCTACACATTGGGTAGTGTCGCGCATAAAAAACCTTACGTCCGTTATTTCCAAGGGGACGACTCCGAGTACAATCGGAGCAGACTTCACCGCAGAGGGAACTCGCTTCCTAAAGGCAGAGAACATTGCGGGCGGCCAAGTCTTATCCGCGCCTGAGTTCTATATTGATGAAGATACTCACGCTGCCCTCCGAAGAAGTGCGCTAAGATCACAAGACATACTGGTTGTGATTGCGGGTGCCACTACCGGAAAATCCGCCATTCTGCCCGCCACGATGGTGCCCGCAAATACAAATCAGGCGGTCTCCTTCATACGGTGCAAGCGCTCTACAGACGCTGTGTTTGTCCAAAACTGGCTCGAATCTTCGAATGTTCAAAGCAAAATCCTCACCGACTCCGTCCAGTCCGCGCAACCCAATCTTTCGATGGAATCGCTGGGGAACCTACCGATTCCCATTCCTCCGCCTGACGAAATGATAGAAATTGCTGACTTCATCGCTCGCTCGAAGGAGCGTCTTTCAGCGCTTATCGCTGAAGCCGACGCCGCCATCACCATCCTCCAGGAACGCCGCAGCGCCCTGATCTCTGCCGCCGTCACAGGCAAGATCGATGTGCGCGGGCTCGTTACCAGCGCGGCGGAAGCGGCATGACCGGTGCGCTGCATCAGGAAATCAGCTTCGAGGACGAGGTCTGCACCGTCCTTAACAATGCCGGCTGGCTCTACAGCTTCGGCGACGCGCAAGCCTATGACCGAGCTCGCGCTCTGTTTCCGGCCGATCTGGTCGACTGGGTCAAGACGGCGCAGCCAAAGACCTGGGAGGCGCTGCTCAAGTCGCACGGCGCGGCGGCCGAGGCGGTGTTGCTGGATCGGGTGCGCAAGTCGTTGAACGACCGGGGAACGCTGGACGTCATCCGCAACGGTGTCGAGATGGTCGGCGTCAAGTCCAGCATCGCTATGGCCCAGTTCAAGCCGGCCATGGGCATGAACCCCGAGATCGTCGCACGCTATCAGGCAAACCGCCTGAGGGTCATCCGTCAGGTTCGCTACAGCCTCGCGAACCAGAACTGCTTTGATCTGGTGCTGTTTCTCAACGGCATTCCGGTGGCCACCGTCGAGCTCAAGACCGACTTCACCCAGAGCGTCGAGGACGCGGTCAACCAGTACAAGTTTGACCGCAATCCCCGCCCCAAAGGCGGCGCGCCCGAACCGTTGCTCAGCTTCCCCGCCGGCGCGCTGGTCCATTTCGCCGTCTCCAACAGCGAGGTGATGATGACCACCCGGCTGGAGGGCGGCGCGACCCGCTTTCTGCCGTTCAACAAGGGCCATGACGGCGGCAAGGGCAACCCGCCCAGCCACTCCGGCCACGCCACCGCCTACCTCTGGGAGGAAGTCTGGCAACGCGACAGCTGGCTGGAAATCCTCGGCCGCTACATGGTCACCCAGCGGGACGACAAGAAGCTGATCACATCGGTGATCTTCCCCCGCTACCATCAGCTCGACGCCACCCGCCGCCTGCAGGCCAAGGTTCTGGAAGAGGGTGCCGGCGGCAAATTTCTGATTCAGCACTCGGCCGGCTCGGGCAAGACCAACTCCATCGCCTGGTCGGCCCACTTCCTGTCTGAACTGCACGACGGCAACGACGACAAGCTATTCTCCTCGGTCATCGTTGTCTCTGACCGCCGGGTGATCGACGGCCAGCTTCAGGACGCCCTGTTCGACTTCCAGCGCACAACGGGCGTGGTCGAGACCATCAAGAACGACAGCGGGAGCAAGAGCGGCCAGCTGGCCGATGCCCTGGCGGCCGGCAAGAAGATCATCGTCTGCACCATCCAGACCTTCCCCTTCGCGCTCGACAAGGTCCGCGAACTGGCCGCTTCGGCCGGCAAGCGCTTCGCGGTCATCGCCGACGAGGCCCACAGCAGCCAGACCGGCGAAGCAGCCGCCAAGCTCAAGGAAATGCTCTCGCCTGAAGAGATCGCCGCGATCCAAGACGGCGGCGAGATCGACACTGAAGACCTGCTGGCCGCTCAGATGGCCGCCCGCACCGGCGAGGCCGGCATCACCTATGTCGCCTTCACCGCCACGCCGAAGGCCAAGACCCTGCAGCTATTCGGTCGGCCGCCCCATCCGGACCGGCCGGTCGGCGACGGCAACCTGCCTGCCGCTTTCCACGTCTATTCGATGCGTCAGGCCATCGAGGAAGGCTTCATCCTCGACGTCCTGAAGAACTACACGCCCTACAGCTTGGCCTTCAAACTGGCCAACAAAGGGGAGGAGTTCGACGAGACCCAGGTTGAGCGGTCGACGGCGATGAAGGGGATCATGCAGTGGGTCCAGCTGCACCCCTACAACATCAGCCAGAAGGTCCAGATCGTCGTCGAACACTACCGCCAATCGGTCCAGCCGCTACTGGAGGGCAAGGCCAAGGCGATGGTCGTGCTGGCCAGCCGCAAGGAGGCGGTGCGCTGGAAACTGGCCATCGACAAATACATCAGGGACAAGAGCTATGGCCTGGGGACGCTGGTCGCCTTCTCCGGCGAGGTGGTTGATCCGGACTCCGGCCCCGACCCCTTCACCGAGACCAGCGCGAACCTCAATCCGACGCTGAAGGGCCGTGATATCCGCGACGCCTTCAAGGGCTCGGAGCATCATCTGCTGTTGGTCGCCAACAAGTTCCAGACCGGCTTCGATCAGCCTCTGCTGTGCGGCATGTATGTCGACCGGCGGCTGGCCGGCATACAGGCGGTGCAGACCCTGTCGCGCCTGAACCGGAGCCATCCGGGCAAGGACACCACCTATGTCCTCGACTTCGCCAACAGCGCCGACGACATCCTGGCCGCCTTCCGCACCTACTATCAGACCGCCGAACTGGATGGGGTGACTGACCCCAACCTCGTCCTCGATCTCAAGGCCAAACTGGACGCCGGCGGCTGGTACGACAGCTACGAAGTCGACCGGGTCGTCGCTGTGCTGATGAACCCCAAGTCGACACAGGGCGACCTCGCCGGGGCCATAACCCCGGTCGCCGACCGGATGCTCAAGCGGTTCGGCGAGGCCAAGCGCGAGAAGCAGGCCGCCGAAGCGGCGGGTGACGACAAGGCGGCCCTGACGGCGAGTGACGAAATGGCCGCCCTGATCCTGTTCAAAGGCGACATGGCGACTTTTGTTCGCGTCTACGCCTTCCTCAGTCAAATCTTCGACTACGGAAACACCGACGTCGAAAAGCGCTACCTTTTCTACAAGCCCCTGATCCGCCTCCTGGACTTCGGCCGAGAGCGCGAGACGGTGGACACCAGCCAACTGGTCCTCACCCACCATCTGATCCGGAACAAGGGACAGCAGGCCCTGCCGGTCGGGAGTGGTGAGGGCGACAAGCTGGAGCCCGTCGGCGACGCCGGCTCAGGTTCGGTGCAGGAAAAGCAGAAGGCCCTGCTTCGCGAGATCATCGAGAAGGTCAACGACCTGTTCGGGACCGACACCAGCGACAACGACCAGCTGGTCTATGTGAACAACGTCATCAAGGGAAAGCTGCTGGAATCCCGGGAGCTGATCACCCAGGCCCGGAACAACACCAAGAGCCAGTTCGCCGCCTCTCCCACCCTGGAGACCGAACTGCTCAACGCCATCATGGACGCCCTGACGGCGCATCAGGCGATGAGCAAGCAAGCCCTGGATTCCGACAAGGTGCGGACGGGCCTTAAAGAGGTTCTGCTAGGGCCCGGGCAGCTTTATGAGGCGCTAAGGGCGCAAGGGGGAGCCGGGCTTGGCGCTGGGGTGTGACCGGGCGCGGGCCTCATCCTGCCTCTTGGCGGCTTCTTGATAATCGCTCTGTACCTCCGAACGGAGACTATCTCGCGCTTCGCCGCCTCCGGACGCGCAAAATTGAACCCCGGGCTTGTACATGCGAGGTGTCATGGCGTTGTCCCTGATGAGATACTGACAGTCGGTCTGAGGATCGGTCCAGACGGTGACGACCACCCGACCCTGGTGATCGACGAACTGCTTCATCCCGAAGGTTGCTCTAGACGCGCCGGGAACCGTCCGGTCTGCACGGCGAACCGCGCCGCGCCCCGAGTCTTCGTCGCGCAGCAGGATGCGCTGACCGTCAGCGGCCCAGAACTCCTTGGCGAAACCATCGCCGGCTCCGTTGACGAGGGTCTGTCCTGCGACCGTGCCCCCTGCGCCGACAGCAGCGCTGACCGCGCAAAGCAACCCGAGCCGCCAGAAGCGGCCACCCTTCTCGAACATTACACGCCCTCCCGGGCCGTCGGCCATGCGACGACCTCGCCCAACCCCTGACCAGCTCGCATGGCCTCGCGAATGCCTTGACGATTGCGGGCCTGAAGTTCCCGCAGCCGGGCGTTTTCCGCCGCATGGACGTACTTCATGGAGGTGGCGATATCCGCATGGCCAGCGACCTGCCGAATCTCAATAGCGCTGGCCCCCGACTCCGCAAGACGCGTGAGGTAGGTGTGGCGGAAAGAGTGGAGAACGCCCCGAGTAATGCCGGCCGCTGCCTTAACACGCCCCCAGGGGTCCCTGAGGCTGGACTTGGGGCCTGTGCCTTTCACGTTAGGGAAAACCCAGCGTGGCGAGATGAACGGGGCCTCAGAGCGCCAGTTGCGGATCAGATCGACCGTGTCCTGATCCAGTGAATAGATGTGGCCCCTTCCGCCCTTCATCCGCTCCGGGGGCAGAGTCCAGAACGGCGTCTCGCCTTCCAGATGCAGCTCAGACCACTCCGCGCCGAGCACCTCGCTCAGCCGTGCGCCCGTGACGATCAGGAGGGTGATGGCGGTGCGAGCCCAGGTCTCCCTTTCCGATGCGATGGCTGCCGCGATGCGGCTGAGTTCCGCGTCGGTGAACACGACCTCCCGGGTGTTTTCCCGGTACTTCTCGATGTTGGCTGCCGGGTTATCTGTCCGCAGTTCGTTCTCCACTGCGAAGGCGAACATGACCGACAGCAACGCCAGCACGCGGTTGGCCGTGGTCCGCTTGGTTCCCATGGAGGCGACCACGCGGCGCAAGTCCGCCCGGGAGACCTCCGCCACCTTCATCCCGCCCAGGTGCGGCCGGGCATGGGTCGTCCAGTTCCGCCGATATTCGGCCTGGGTTCGCGGCCGGTTCTTGACCGACAGCCTTTCGGCTTCATAGCGGGTCCAGAGGTCATCCATCGTCGGCGCGACCTTCCAGGCTTCCCGGGCCTTGCGCGGGTCCGCCCCGCCGGAAACCTCGCGGAATTGATCGTTCGCCAGCTTCCGCGCCTGATCCGGCGTCAGCTCGGTTGTCCTGCCAAGGGTCAGCACCGGCCGGGAGCCATCGAGCCGGCGATACTGGAAGCGGTAGATCATCTCACCGGCCTTGGTGACGCGGACATGGAACCCGCGAAGGTCGGTGTCCCGGACGTCGAAGTCAGTCCCGTTGGGCTTGATAGCCTGGACAGACCGCGAGGTCAGGCGGACGGAGTAGCTGCCGGCCATGGTTCCTGTGGTGCTCCTGTGGTGCGCTGTGGTGTCGTATCGGTGCGTACCTAAGCGAAGCCAGGAATCGTGATCAAGCCAAAACTCGCTGATTTATATGGCTTTGTGAGCGGTGGAGCGGGTGGTGGCGGACCTCCGCGTCTCTCTCCTCACTGACTACGAATCTGAGGGTCGGACGTTCGAATCGTTCCGGGCGCGCCATTTATTCCCAATAAAATCAGTTACTTGCGTCGCGTCGCGGGACGGGTTGCTTCCTGGTCCGGTCGATCTGGAAGCGCATGGGAGGCGAGCGGGTGTATTGCCGCTGAATGGGCAATGTTGCGCGGCGAGAGCCGCCCCCTTCAAAACGAGAAGGGAGGAGTGGGGGGTATCGAAATCCTGCCTTGGCTGACCCCACCCACCCGGCGCCCCCCAGTTTCTGGAGATGGGACCCGCAGTTCCTACCTACATACTGATCTGCTCGGTCGATCCCCTAGCCGTGATTCCCCTACCGACTCCCAAGAGGTAGGCTCAGGATGTTATTGACGGACGACAGGCGGCAACGCCTACACGGACGCCGCGCCGTCCTCGACCTTCTTCGGCCGCAGCTATCCGAGCTAGGCCAATCCCTGCCTCGCCAGCACGATCACGCCGCTGTCGGCCGATCGCGCTGCGCTGAAGACCAAGATCGACGGCCTGTCCGCCTCCGGTTCGACCGCCGGCCACATCGGCCTGGCCCGGGGCTGGTACATGGTCTCGCCCAACTTCGCCTCGCTGTGGCCGACGCCCAGTCAACCGGCCGCCTATGGCGCCGACGGGCTGCTCAAGGTCGTCGTGCTGATGACCGATGGCGCGTTCAACACCACCTGCTGCAACGGCGTGATCAGCAAGGACTCGGTGTCGGGCAGCGGCTCGGCGGCCGATCACATCAACTGCAACGCGCCAAATGGCGACGCCTTCAGCCAGGCCCAGACGCTCTGTGCGAACATGAAAGCCAAGGGTGTGGTCATCTACACGGTCGGATTCGACGTGGCCGCCGACCAAGACGCACAGGACATTGTCCGTGAATGCGCCACCGACGCGCAGCACGTCTACCTGCCGTCTACCGGGGCCGCGCTGAAGACCGCCTTTCGGGCAATCGGCGAGGACATCTCGCGCCTGCGGATCTCACGCTGACGAACCGTCGTTAACCCTTGATTCAACAAGCCCGTTGGCGATTCTTTTACCCGCGCGCGTCAAGATTGCCGGCCGAAGGGTTGGAAATCCATGTTCTGTGCTGCCCGCTGGTCTATCTCCGGTCTCCTATCGCAGGGCGTGCGCTCCCTGCGCGACTTCCGCAGCGAGGGCGGCGCTGTGGCGATCTGGTTTGCCGTGCTGGCGCTGCCGGTGGCGATCCTCGCTTTCGGCGCGATCGACCTGAATCGCGTCGGTGTGGAGAGGCGTCACCTCCAGGACGCCCTCGACGCCGCGACCCTGATGGCGGCCCGCTCGAATTCGGCCACCGACGCCGAGATGCAAACCATCGGCGGAGCCTCGCTGAAAGCCCAGCTGGCCGGTGCCACGGACGCCACCCTCACCAACTCGTCATTCAAGATTGTCGGATCGGATGTTGTTGGCACGGCCAAGGCGTCCGTCGTGCCAGTCATCGCCAATCTCTGGACCTCCAGCGACATCATAATCAATGCCGAGACGACGGCCAGGCGCGCTCAGAATTCGTCCGTTGAGCTGGTCATGGTGCTGGATACCACCGGATCTATGGCGGGCACCAAGCTGACCAGCCTGAAGTCCGCCGCGACCTCTCTTATCAACAAGCTGACGGTCAGCGGATCCGGCAGTGTAAAGATCGGCGTCGTTCCGTTCGGCCAATACGTGAACGTCGGCATCGCAAATCGAAACGCTGCCTGGATCAGTGTACCGGCCGACTACTCCACGACCAGCACCCAGAAGGGTGTCTGCACAACGGTGTCCACAAAGACCACGTGCCAGTCACAGACCTACGCCTGCACCAAGTACACCGACGGCGTGCCCTACGCCTCTACCTGTACAAGATCGATCAATTGCGTGACGAAGCCGATCACCCCGGTGACTACCTGCACGGCCGACAAGACGACAACCGCGACCTACAAATTCTCTGGATGCGTTGGTTCTCCCGCCTACCCCAAGAACGTCACCGACAGCGATCCCAACAGGGTCTATCCCGGCTTCATGAATCTGACCTGCGCCAGCGCCATCACTCCGCTCACGAACAAGGTGGCGACGGTGAAGGCGGCGATCACGGCGCTCACAGCCTCTGGTGACACCTACATTCCCTCAGGCCTCGCCTGGGGCTTCAACATGCTGTCGTCGCCCCAACCCCTGACGGAGGCCGCCGCCTATGACGCCACGGGTCAGAACCTCAAGCCGCGCAAGGCGATGGTCCTGATGACCGACGGCGCCAACTCCAAACTGATGAACGCCAGCAACGGCCGGCACGACGTTACCCCGGCCCCCAACCCCGGCAGCCCAGCGACCCAAGCCAATAACTATACGTCTGAACTTTGCAATAATATGAAATCCAATAATATCGAGATATTTACCGTCGCATTCAACGTAACTGACAATAACATCAAATCAATTTTGAAGTCTTGTGCGAGTGACGCCGATCATTATTTCGACGCGACAGACACCGCGGGGCTGATGAAATCATTCCAAGAGATCGCTGATGCCCTGACGAATCTCTACATCGCTCGATAGATAGGAAGCGTGCTGTCAGTCCAACGACAACTTGTCTCCACTAGGCGCAGGTAGGGCAGGGGACGCAGTGGCTATCCGGCGAGCGTCTTCCACTCAGCCAGGGGCGCTGAGCGTTGGGCCTCTTATGTCTCTCTGCTGATGAGGTGGCGGTCCTGGTTGAAGTGGTTGTGGAAGGCGGCGTGGACGGAGCTGAACTTCTGCAGCGTCTTCAACTGCCGGAACCTCAGCGTGGCCCGTTCTCGTCGTCGGAAGGGCAGGTGTGAGTTCTCAGCCCGGTTTTTGGCCCACCTGCCAACCTCCTGCTTCTCGGCGTTGCCGAGGTCCTTCATCGCGGCCTTGAAGGACCGCAGACCGTCGGTCGTGATGGCCTTGGCGCGGCCGTGTCGCTTCATCAGCTTCTTCATGAACTTCAGCGCCGCCGGCTTGACGCGGGTCTTGCTGGCAAAGGATTCCAGCACCTCGCCCTCGTGATCCACGGCTCGCCAGAGGTAGTGCATTTGGCCGTTGATCTTCACGTAGACCTCGTCGAGGTGCCACCTCCAGTGAGTGAACGAGCGCATCCTCTGGACCCGCTTCCGGCGGATCTCCGCGGCGAACATCGGGCCGAAACGGTTCCACCACAGCCGCACTGTCTCATAGCAGATGTCGATGCCGCGCTCGGCCAGCAGGTCCTTCACGTTCCGTAAAGACCGCGGATACTACAGGTAAATCATGACGACCGTCCGGATCACTGTCGGCGATCTGTCGAAGTAGCGGAACGGATTGGTCGAGCTGGCCATGAACGGGAGGCTAGGCACGCCGCCCGTCAGCGGCAATCAGTTTGGGCTGACAGAGCCGTCTGGAGCAACCTGATGACGAAGCACGCCATGGTCGCCATGCCGGACACCCTGTCCGACGTCCTGTTGACCGTGCTGGTCGACCGGCTGACGGGGCAGCCGCCGGCCGCCTGCGACAGCGGCGACTTCGAGGCCTTCTGATCGCAATGGCCCTCAGTGCTTCCTCACGCTGTAACGTCAACCTCAAGAGCACCGTGGTGCTGCTGGTCGACAGCAACAACATGGGCATGGATATCCTTGTCCAGATTCTGGTCGGGTTCGGCGTCAAGACGTTCCATCGGGCCGACTGCATCGAAGCGGCGCAATCGTTGATCAGCGCCACGGAAATGGATCTGGTGATCGTGTCCGGCGTGCTGGGCGAAGCAGACGGCTGCGAACTGGTCGAGTGGCTCCGCCGCGAGGCCCCCGCGCCGAACCGCTATGCGCCGGTGCTGCTGGTGACGCCGCACACCCAGATGTCCCGGGTGGCGCGGGCGCGCGATTGCGGCGCCCATATTGTCGTCGCCAAGCCGCTGACGCCGATGGTTGTGCTCGAGCGCATCCTCTGGACGGCCCGCGTCAAGCGGCCGTTTGTTTCGTCCGCCGGCTATTGCGGTCCGGATCGTCGCTTCAAGTTCACCGGGCCGCCCAAGGGCATGAGCGGTCGCCGGTCCGATGATCTGGACGAGAAGATCGGCGACGCCGTCGCCCCCAACATGTCTCAGGAACAGATCGACGCCATCATGCAGCCGCAGAAGATTTCGCTATGAGCGCCGTTCAATTCCACTTCCCGCCGAACAAACTGGCCGCGAAGCTTCGCGCCGCCGGTGGCAAGCCGATCGCCGAGGCGCTCAAGGAAGCGCAGGCCGGCCTGGACGCCATCGCGCCGGCCTGCCTGATCGCCATCGACGAGTTGATGATCGAGATCGGGGCCGCGCATTCCGCGCTCCCCGAGGTGTTCAGCGCTGACGCCCTGAGGCGGCTGTATGGCGCCGCCAACCGCCTTATCGGCCTGGGCACTGTCGCCGCCCTGCCGGATATCGACCGGGCCGCCTACAGTCTGTGCGATCTGCTCGATCGGACGATCGAGGCCGGGCGGCAGGAGCCGGCGTCCATCCTCGTCCATATCCAGGCCATCACCCTGTTGCGGCGACCCGAGCTTCTGGGCGGCAGCGCCGGCGTCAACGCCATCCTGGAGGGTCTCAAGCAGGTCTGCGATCGCTTCGGCGGTGAGCCCGAAGTCGCCAACTGACGACGCGGGCCCGGCGCGTCGCTAGCCCAGGAACGGAAATGACGAGACGCTCTTCACCGACTCCTCGACCAGGGGGGTGCGGTTGATCGGCGCCGCCGCCCGCTGCGGGCACTGGCGGCGTTCGCAGATCCGGCAGGCGGGGCCCACCTCCACCACCGCCGGGGCGACCATGTCGAGGCCCCTGGCGTAGGTCAGTTTGGCAGCATGCTTGAGCTCGCAACCCAGCCCGATGGCCAGGTCGTCCTCCAGTCCCCCGAGCAGGCCGGCGACGCGCCGCACGGTGCGTGACAGGGTGAAGTATCGCCCGCCGTCCGGGGTCTCGATGACCTGGGTGACGATGCGGCCAGGCGTCTTGAAGCTGTCGTGGACGTTCCAGCGTGGGCAGGTGCCGCCGAAGCGCGAGAACGGGAACGGGCCGCTGGCGTAGCGTTTGGAGATATTGCCCGCCGCGTCGACCCTCAGCATGAAGAAGGGGATGCCGCGGGCGCCGCTGCGGGCCAGGGTGGTCATCCGCTGGGCCGCCTGCTCGAACGAGACGCCGAAGCCGGCGCGGACCCGTTCGATGTCGTAACCGGTCTCCTCCAGGGCGGCGAGGAACTTGCCGTAGGGCATCATCATCGCCCCGGCGACATAGTTGCCAAGAAAGACCTTGAGCTGCTGGCGCGTGGCGCGGTCGGGCGGGCTGAAGCGGTCGGCGATCTGGCTGATGGCCTCGCCGTGGATCAGCAGGCCGAGCTGATAGGCCATGGCGAAGGTGCGGCTGGCCGGGGCGAGGGTCTCGGCGATCAGCAGCTGCTTGCGGTGCTGGTCATACCGGCGCAGCGTCCCGCTCATCACCTCCGCCGGCATGACCCGCACCTTGACGCCGCACTGGTGCAGCAGCCCTTCGCGCAGCGAGGGGGCGAGGTCGCGCTGGTCGGCCTTGATCTCGGCCACCAGGCCCTCGGCCAGGGTTTCAAGGTCGGGGAAGTGGTTGCGCTGGGCGCTGACCAGGTCGCGCACCCAGTCGGTCGGGGTCGTGTGACTGGCCGGCGACAGGTCGTCGCGCCCTTCGAAGGCGGCCAGGTCGATGAGGTTCCCGCGGTCGAGATAGGCGCGGTAGAGCCGGACGAAGGCCTCGGCCAGGCTTGGCGACAGTTCCGCCACCTCCGCGGTTTCGTGCCGGTTGATGGCGAGATCGGCGAACAACCGGTCGGTCAGCACCTCGTCGAGGCCGGCGCCGCCGCCGTCCTCGTCGGCCGACAGGCTGCGCAGGTCGAGGTCGTAGGCATCGGCCAGCCGCAACAGCACCTGGGCCGTCACCGGCCGCTGGTTGCGCTCCAGCAGGTTCAGATAGCTGGGCGAGACCTTCAGCTGCTCGGCCATCGCCGCCTGGGTGGCGCCGAGGTCGCGTCTGAGCCGCTTGAGGCGGCCGCCGAGGAAGAGTTTCTTGTCCGACATGGCTGGTCACGTTGTCACAAATTGACAGACACGACAATGTCAATTTACGACAAATCGTCTTCATTAGGTTCGCCTCTTCGCCGGGGCTGTCGTTAGGTCTCTCCCAACGAGCCACCTTCCAGTTCCGGACGAGACCATGACCCGCAAGACCTACGCCGAGCACCGCGACACCCTCCTCCGCCGTTACCCCAGCGGCCAGACCTCGGGCGGCGTGGCCATCGACGACATCATCCAGCTGAAGATGCAGAACACCTTCAACACCCACCTGGATATCGCCCGCGACATGGCCGGGGTGATGCGGGCCGACATGGCCGCCTACGACCTCGACAGCTCCAAGTTCACCCAGTCGCTGGGCTGCTGGTCGGGCTTCCACGCCCAGCAGATGATCAAGTCGGTCAAGCGCCTGCGCGGCACGACCAAGGGCGCCTACGTCTACCTGTCGGGCTGGATGGTCGCCGGCCTGCGCAACCGCTGGGGCCACCTGCCGGACCAGTCGATGCATGAGAAGACCGCCGTCGTCGAACTGATCGAGGAGATCTACGTCTCTCTGCGCCAGGCTGACGAAGTGGCGATCAACGACCTGTTCAAGATCCTGCGCGACGCCCGCAAGGCCGGCGACACCGCCGCCGAGACCGCCGCCATCACGGCGATCGACAACTTCGAGACCCACGTCGTGCCGATCATCGCCGACATCGACGCGGGCTTCGGCAACGAGAACGCCACCTACCTGCTGGCCAAGGAAATGATCAAGGCCGGCGCCTGCTGCCTTCAGATCGAGAACCAGGTCTCCGACGCCAAGCAGTGCGGCCACCAGGACGGCAAGGTCACCGTGCCGCGCGAGGACTTCATCGAAAAGCTGCGCGCCTGCCGCCTCGCCTTCGAGGAACTGGGCGTCGACGAGGGCGTCATCGTCGCCCGCACCGACAGCCTGGGCGCCGGTCTGACCCAAAAGGTCCCGGTCAGCCGCGAGCCCGGCGATCTCGCCTCCGACTACATCAAGTGGCTGAAGACCGAGGTCATCACCCAGGACAACCCGATCCAGGACGGCGAACTGGCCCTCTACCAGGGCGGTGAGTTCGTCAAACCGGTCCGCATGCCCAACGGCCTGTTCGCCTTCCAGGAAAACACCGGCCGCCAGCGGGTGATCGAGGACTGCATCGCTTCGCTGACGCAGGGCGGCGCCGACCTGCTGTGGATCGAGACCGACACCCCCAACGTCGACGAGATCGCCGCGATGGTGAACGAGGTCCGCAAGGTCGTGCCGAACGTCAAGCTGACCTACAACAACAGCCCCTCGTTCAACTGGACCCTCAACCTGCGCGGCCAGGTCCGCAAGGAATGGATCGCCAGCGGCAAGTGCGCCGAGGACACCTACCCCGAAGGCATCAAGCTGATGTCGGCCGACCTCGACACCGATGAACTGGGTCTCGAAACCGACCGCCGTCTGGCCAGCTTCCAGGCTGACATCTCGGCCCGGGCCGGTGTGTTCCACAACCTGATCACCCTGCCGACCTTCCACCTGACCGCCAAGTCGATGGATGAGTTGAGCCGTGGCTACTTCGGCGACGACCGCATGAAGGCCTACGTCAACACGGTGCAGCGCGAGGAAATCCGCCGCGGCGTCTCGGCCGTGAAGCACCAGCACGAAGTCGGCTCGGACCTCGGCGACACCTTCAAGGAGATGGTCGCCGGCGAGCGCGCCCTGAAGGCCGGCGGCCACGCCAACACCATGAACCAGTTCGCAGCGGCCTAAGGGCCTTCAAGACAGGGAGACGACGATGACCAAGCAGCCCGCCTTCACCCCGGCCGCCATGCCGGACTCCAACAACCGCGAACGCGCCATCGAGCGCATCGCCGAAGCCTCGCACCGCCTCAACGAAGCCGTTCGCCGGGCCCTGGACGCCGGCTATTCGGTCGAACTGGTCCGCGCCTCGCGCTGCCACGACGGCTCCGGCAACTGGGGCGACCAGATCGTCCCGACGATCCGGGAAAAGGACGTGGCTTCGGCCTAGCGCCCCCATTCCGCTCATCCCGGCGAACGCCGGGACCCAGTTCGAAGAGCGCCGGCGTGTCCAGTAGGTCACGGCTGGCGCTCGACGACCGTTGCCCCTGAACCCAGTCCTGCACCGCCGAGATCACGCGGCTGGGTCCCGGCATTCGCCGGGATGAGCGGAACATTCTGGGTTCAAGGGGGCCATTTCCATGGACTCCAGAGACCCCCCATGCCCCTCGACACCGCCGCCAACATCCAGATCACCGGTCCGGTCGAGGGCCGCGCCGCCGAGATTCTCACCCCCGAGGCCCTGGCCTTCGTCGCCGACCTGCACCGCACCTTCGACGGCCGCCGCCGCGAACTGCTCAGCCTGCGCAAGGTCCGTCAGGCGGCCTTCGACGCCGGCGCCCTGCCGGACTTCCTGCCCGAAACCGCCGCCATCCGCGCCGCCGACTGGACGGTCGCCCCGATCCCGGCCGACCTGCAGGACCGCCGCGTCGAGATCACCGGCCCCGTCGACCGCAAGATGATCATCAACGCCCTCAACAGCGGGGCGCGCGTGTTCATGGCCGACTTCGAGGACGCCACCGCCCCGACCTGGGCCAACCTCATCGAAGGCCAGGTCAACCTGAAGGACCGCTGGGCCGGCCAGTTGACCCATACGGACGCGAAGTCCGGAAAGTCCTACGCCCTCGGCCCCAAACCCGCCGTCCTGATCATCCGCCCGCGCGGCTGGCACCTGCCCGAGCGCCATCTGCAGATCGACGGCGAGACGATCAGCGGCTCGCTGTTCGACTTCGGCCTCTACCTCTTCCACAACGCCAGGGCGGCCCTGGCCCAGGGCTCGGGTCCCTACTTCTACCTGCCCAAGCTGGAGAGCCATCTCGAGGCCCGCCTGTGGAACGACGTCTTCGTCCGCGCCCAGGCGATGCTTGGCCTGCCCAACGGGACGATCAAGGCCACGGTGCTGATCGAGACCATCCCCGCCGCCTTCGAGATGGACGAGATCCTCTACGAACTGCGCGACCATATGGCCGGCCTCAACTGCGGCCGCTGGGACTACATCTTCTCGGTGATCAAGCGACTGGGCGCCAACCCGGCCTTCCTCACCCCCAACCGCTCGGCCATGGTCATGGGCCAGGCCTTCCTCGGCGCCTATTCCCTCAAGCTGATCCAGACCTGTCACCGGCGCGGCGCCTTCGCCATGGGCGGCATGGCGGCGCAGATTCCGGTCAAGGGCGATCCGGCCGCCAACGACGCCGCCTTTGCCCGGGTGCGGGCCGACAAGGAACGCGAAGCCGGCGCCGGCCATGACGGCACCTGGGTGGCCCACCCCGACCTCGTGCCGGTGGCCATGCAAGTCTTCGACCGCCTGATGCCGACCCCCAACCAGCTGGACCGCAAGCTGGCGGACCTGCAGATCACCCAGGCCCAGATGCTCGAGCTGCACGAGGGCGGGCGCACCGAAGAGGGCGTGCGCGAGAACATCCGCGTCGGCATCCGCTACACCCAGGCCTGGATCGAGGGCCGCGGCGCCGTGCCGCTCTACAACCTGATGGAAGACGCCGCGACGGCGGAGATCTGCCGCACCCAGCTGTGGCAGTGGGTGCGCCAGGAAGCGGCCCTAGACGACGGCCGCGACCTGACCTCCCAGCTGTTCGTCAGCCTGCTGACCGAGGAGATGGCGTCCCTGCGCCGCGACTTCCCCTCGCCCCGACTGGAGGAGGCGGCCCAGCTGTTCGTGCAGATGGTGCTGTCCGACACGCTCGAAGAGTTCCTGACGCTGCCGGCCTATCAACTGATCGATTGAGCGGCGCCGTAGAAGGCGAGGCCGCGGTCAGGGATCGCCTCCCTGTCGCAAAGCGTGATTCCGCGTCCGACTTCTCCTACAGTCCGCCCATGTGGCGGGACTGGAAGCGGCTGCTGATCTACGGGGCGGTGCTGGGGGCGGGGACCCTGGCGCTGCAGTGGATGGACTATGGCCGCCCGGCCCGTGCGGCCGCCTGACCGGCAAACCAAAGGCCGGGATTGTGCGTATCCTGCGGGTCACACCAAAGGATACGCCCATGTTTCGACCCCTCCGGCTGGCGGCCTTCGCCCTGCTGGCCCTGCTGATCCCGGCCGCCGTCATGGCAAAGCCCCTGCTGAAGACGGAGGTGGCCGTCTTCGCCGGCGGCTGCTTCTGGTGCATGGAAAACGACATGCGCGGCATACCGGGGGTGATCAAGGTCGAGTCCGGCTACACGGGCGGCCATCTGAAGAACCCGACCTACCGCGATGTCACCAGCGAGACGTCGGGCCACTACGAAGCGGTTCGGGTGACCTACGATCCGGCCCGGCTGCAGTACGACTTTCTGCTCTACCGCTACTGGAAGCTGGTCGACCCGACCGACACCGGTGGCCAGTTCTGTGACCGGGGGCCGTCCTACCGGCCGGCGGTGTTCGTCGCCAATGCCGAACAGCGCAAGCTCGCCGAGACGTCTCGGGCCGCAGCGGCCAAGCGGCTGAAGCGGGGCAAGATGGCCACCCCGATCCTCGACCTTGGCGCCTTCTGGCCGGCCGAGGCCTATCATCGCGACTACGCCAAACGGAACGCCGCCGACTACTACGCCTATCGCGCCGCCTGCGGCCGCGACGCCCGCCTGCGGGCGGTGTGGGGGAGGTAGAGGCAACGAAAAAGGGGCGGACGCTCGCGCGCCCGCCCCCATGTCGTCGATAGGCTGAGAACGCCTACTTGGTGACCGGCTTGGCCGGCTTCAGCTTCGAGGCGAACTTTTCGAAGGTCGCCTGGTTGGACGGGGTGAGGTTCGGCTGGCCGACCCACATGCCGACCTGCAGCTTGCCTTCAATCCAGTAGACTTCGCCTTCCTCGATCTCGAGGGTCATGGTGTCCTTGGCCTCGGTCGCGGCGCTGAACGAGAAGACGCCCGGGTCGGCGTCGACGGTGAAGTAGACGCCGCTGCCCAGCTGGCCGAGCACGGTGGCGCCTTCGGGGCCGGTGCGGATCTTGTAGCTGATGGCCGAGCCCTGGAACTTGCTCTCACGGAAGAAGACCACCTTGCCCTTGCCGGGCGCGGGGGCGGTGATCTTGCCGGGAACGATGTCGGCGGCAGCGGCGTCTACTTCACCGTCGACGCCGACCCGGGCGTCTTCTCGTTCAGCGCCGCGACCGAGGCCAAGGACACCATGACCCTCGAGATCGAGGAAGG
>VYLE01000037.1_pt1 | contig 117933 bp, 115 predicted proteins | sample 5114391 | NCBI WGS metagenome assembly VYLE01 (sample SAMN12291771, study PRJNA351875) | freshwater metagenome | isolation source: freshwater lake | place: USA: Michigan, Kent Lake | collected 2013-08-15
CGGCGGCGGTGGGCTGCAAGCCGGCAGAGGTGGTGTTCACCAGCGGGGCGACAGAGGCGGCGGCGGTGTTGGGACGGCTGCCCGTGGCGCGGGTGGAAGTGGACCCAACGGCGCATGATTGCCTGTGGTCGCAGCGGCGGGATGGGGAAGGGGCCCGCGCCATCGGCTGGGGCTATGCCAATAACGAGACGGGGGTGATCGTGGAGCCACCCGCGCGCGAGGATGGGGCGCCCCTGATGCTCGATATCGTGCAGGCGGTGGGGAAGGTGCCCTTCTCTTTCGCCTGGAGCGGGGCGGAGATGGCGGTCATCTCGGCGCATAAGTTTGGCGGGCCGAAGGGGGTTGGTGCGCTGATCCTGCGGGACGGGGTGGAGACGCTGCCGGTGCTGACCGGGGGCGGGCAGGAGATGGGGCGGCGGGCCGGGACCGAGAACATCATCGGCATCGCCGGGATGGGCGCGGCGGCGGAAGCGGCGGCGCGCGATCTGGCGGCAGGGGTCTGGGACGAGGTTGCCCAACTTAGAAATATTCTAGAAAGCGCATTGTCCTCTGTGGCAAACAATACTATTTCCGTCGGGAATGATGCGCCACGGCTGCCCAATACGCTGTGCCTGATCGCGCCCGGCTGGAAGGGTGAGACGCAGGTGATGGCGATGGACCTTGCCGGTTTCGCCATCTCGGCGGGATCGGCCTGTTCGAGCGGAAAGGTGCGGCCAAGCCGCGTGCTGCTGGCGATGGGGTTCGACGAGGGGCAGGCGGCGCAGGCCATCCGCATCTCGATCGGTCCCGGGGTGACGAAGGACGAGGTGCTGCGCTTTGCCGATGTTTGGGGCGCGCAGTATCACAAGGCCCGGAACCGGGCTGCATGACTGGGAAGAAATGACCTTGGAAGACTGGGGCGCAGGCCCCGCCGTGGAGATGGACCGATGACCGAAGCCGCACTGAAGGACGAGAGCATCCGCGATGGCGTCGATCGCGAGACGATCGAAACCGTGCAGGCCATGGCCGGGAAGTACAAATACGGCTGGGAAACCGAGATCGAGACGGAATATGCGCCGAAAGGCCTGTCGGAAGACATCGTCCGGCTGATTTCCGAAAAGAACGGCGAACCCGAATGGATGCTGGATTGGCGGCTGGCGGCCTATCGGCGCTGGGTCAAGATGGAAGAGCCGCGTTGGGCGATGCTGCATTACCCGTCCATCGACTATCAGGACCAGTATTATTACGCCAAGCCGAAGAGCATGGCGACGAAGCCCAAGAGCCTTGACGATGTGGACCCCAAGCTGCTGGCGACCTATGCCAAGCTGGGAATCCCGCTGAAGGAGCAGGCGCTGCTGGCGGGGGTCGAGGCCCCGGAGGGCGAGCGGAAGGTGGCGGTGGATGCGGTGTTCGATTCCGTGTCCGTTGGGACGACCTTCAAGGCGGAACTGGCAAAGGCGGGGGTGATCTTCTGTTCGATCAGCGAGGCCGTGCGGGAACACCCGGAGCTGGTGAAGAAATACCTCGGGTCGGTCGTGCCGCAGTCGGACAATTTCTTTGCGACGCTGAATTCTGCGGTCTTCTCGGACGGGTCCTTCGTTTACATCCCCGAGGGCGTGCGCTGCCCAATGGAGTTGAGCACCTATTTCCGCATCAATGCCGAAAACACTGGGCAGTTCGAGCGGACGCTGATCATCGCCGAGAAGGGCAGCTATGTGAGCTATCTTGAGGGCTGCACCGCGCCCAAGCGGGACACCCATCAGCTGCATGCGGCGGTGGTCGAGATCGTCATCCTTGACGATGCCGAGGTGAAGTATTCCACTGTGCAGAACTGGTATCCGGGGGATGAGGAAGGCCGGGGCGGCATCTACAACTTCGTCACCAAGCGGGCCGATTGCCGGGGAGCGCGGTCCAAGGTGATGTGGACGCAGGTGGAGACGGGATCGGCGATCACGTGGAAATACCCGTCTTGCATTCTGCGCGGCGATGACAGCCAGGGCGAGTTCTATTCCATCGCCATTGCCAACAATGCGCAGCAGGCCGATACGGGCACCAAGATGGTGCATCTGGGCAAGAACACGAAAAGCCGGATCGTGTCGAAGGGCATCAGCGCCGGGCGGGCGCAGAACACCTATCGCGGGCTGGTGTCCATGCACCCCAAGGCCACGAATTCGCGCAACTATACCCAGTGCGACAGCCTGCTGATCGGCGACAAATGCGGGGCCCATACGGTGCCCTATATCGAGGTGAAGAACAACTCGTCCCGGGTGGAGCATGAGGCGACCACATCCAAGGTGGACGAGGATCAGCTGTTCTATTGCCGGTCGCGCGGGATGGATGAGGAAGAGGCGGTCGCGCTGGTCGTGAACGGGTTCTGCAAGGAAGTGCTGCAGGCGCTGCCGATGGAATTCGCGCTGGAAGCGCAGAGCCTTGTGGCGATTTCGCTGGAAGGGTCGGTGGGTTGAGATGTGGGGGTCCAAGCCGATGATCGTGACGACGACGCCTTCGGTGGAGGGCTATCAGATCGCCGAGTATCTTGGCATCGTGACGGGCGAGGCGATCATGGGCGCGAATATTGTGCGCGACCTGTTTGCCGGGATCACCGATATCATCGGGGGCCGGTCGGGCGCCTATGAGGCGAAGCTGGCCGATGCACGCGAGACGGCGCTGAGCGAGATGCAGGAGGCGGCGCGGGCGCGGGGGGCGAATGCCATCGTGGGCGTCGATCTGGATTACGAGGTGATCGGGCAGATGCTGATGGTGTCGGCCAGCGGCACGGCTGTGCGGCTGGGCTGACGGGCGGTTCCGCGCAATGCATGGGAATGCCATGATCTTTTCCAACTCCGGACATGGTTCCCGGTCAGGTTGCATCGCAGGTGCAGCTATAGCCGGTGATTTTTATGGCCCTCGATCAGACGCAGACCTTCGACCCCAAGGCGGATTTCGCAAGCCGCATCGCGCGCATTCAGGCGGGCGGTCTGAATACGAACAGGACGCTTTTTGTGGGGGATGCGGAGGCGCTGCCGTTGCCGCCCGGGACATTCATGAAAAAGCGGCGCAAGTCGCGGCTGGGGCCGGTCTTTGCGGTGCTGGTGACGGTGGCTGCGGGCGTGATTCTGACGAGCATGTCGTCGGTCAATCTTTTCTGACGGGCCGCGCGCCCGTTCACCGACAGGGGCCGCTGCGGCGGCCGAACAACAACCGGGGGCGTCGCGCGGCGACGGCCCCTTTTGGCATTTGGAACGGGGCCTGCGATGCTTGAGATCAAGAACCTGCATGTGAAGCTTGAGGAAGAGGACAAGCAGATCCTCAAGGGTGTGGACCTGACGGTGAAGGCCGGTGAGGTGCATGCGATCATGGGGCCGAACGGATCGGGCAAGTCCACGCTGTCCTATGTGCTGGCGGGGCGCGATGGCTATGAGGTGACCGAGGGCAGCGCCCGGCTTGCGGGCGAGGAACTGCTGGAGATGGAACCCGAAGAGCGGGCGGCGGCGGGGCTGTTTCTGGCCTTCCAATATCCGGTGGAAATTCCGGGCGTGGGCAACATGACTTTTCTGCGCACGGCCGTGAACGCGCAACGGAAGGCGCGCGGCGAAGAAGAGATGAGCGCGGGCGATTTCCTGAAGGTCGTGCGCGAGAAGGCGAAGAAGCTGAAGATCGACGCCGAGATGCTGAAGCGCCCGGTCAATGTGGGCTTTTCGGGCGGAGAGAAGAAGCGCAACGAAATCCTCCAGATGGCGATGCTGGAGCCGAAGATGTGCATTCTGGACGAGACCGACTCGGGCCTTGACGTGGATGCGATGAAGCTGGTGTCGGACGGGGTGAATGCGCTGCGCGACGAGGGGCGGGCCTTCCTTGTCATCACCCATTATCAGCGCCTGCTGGACCATATTCGCCCGGATGTGGTGCATATCATGGCGGCGGGCCGGATCATCAAGACGGGCGGGCCGGAACTGGCGCTGGAAGTCGAGCATAACGGCTATGCCGACATTCTGGCGGAGGTGCAGTGATGGCGCTGCCGCAGGCGAAGCAGGACCAGCTTGCCGCGCGGATCGCGGGGCTGTCTTTCGCGCGTGAGGGATGGCTGGGTGCAGCCCGGGGCGAGGCGCTGGCGCGTCTGACGGCCATGGGCCTGCCCGCGCGGCGGGATGAATACTGGCGCTATACCGATCCGACCAGCCTGACGGCGGTGGAGGCCCCAGCGGCAAAGGTCTTTGTGGCCGATGACGAAAGCCCGGTCTTCGATGCGATCGACCGGGTGAAGATCGTGTTCCGCGACGGTGTCTTTGATGCGGCTGCGTCGGATGACCTGAAACTGGCGGGGGTGGAGATCGAGCGTTTGGCCCGCGCGGGGGGCGCGCATATCCATTGGGCGCGCGATGTCTATGGCGTGCTGGAGGCGCGGGGGCAGGTGCCGGTGCAACGTCCGCTGGCGGCGCTGAATTCGGCCTTCGCAACGGATGGCATACTGATCCGGGTGACGAGGAAGGCGGCCAAGCCTGTTTCTCTGATTTATGTCCATGAATCAGAGGCATCGGATGCGATCCTTCATCATTGCGTGAAGGTCGATTCCGGGGCCGAGATCACGATTTTGGAAAACGGTCCGGCAGCGGCGCGGTTTTCCAAAGTGATGGAGGTGGAGGTGGCCGAGGGCGGCCGGTTCCACCACGTGCGGGCACAGGGGCGCGATCATGAACGCCGCGCCGTGACGCATATCTTCGCGCGGCTGGGGGCAGGGGCGCTGTTCAAGTCCTTTACCCTGACGGCCAACGGGGTTCTGACGCGCAACGAGGCGGTGATCGAGTTGGCGGGAGACGAGGCGGTTGCCCATGTCGCGGGCGCGGCAGTCGGTGACGGCGCCTTCCACCATGACGACACGGTCTTCGTGAGCCATGCGGCAGAGCGGTGCGAAAGCCGTCAGGTGTTCAAGAAGGTCTTGAAGAACGGCGCGGTGGGGGTGTTCCAGGGCAAGATCCTTGTGAAGCCCGGCGCGCAGAAGACGGATGGCTATCAGATTTCTCAATCCCTCCTGCTGGATGAGGACAGCCAGTTTCTGGCCAAGCCGGAACTGGAAATCTATGCCGATGACGTGAAATGCAGCCACGGGTCCACCAGCGGGGCCATCGACGAGGTGGCGCTGTTCTATCTGCGGTCGCGCGGGGTGCCAGAGCGGGCGGCGCAGTCGCTGCTGGTGCTGGCCTTCCTTGCCGAGGCGATTGCCGAGATCGATGACGAGGCGATTGCCGAGGACATCCGGTCGCGGCTGGAGGGGTGGCTGGCGCGCCACGAGCGGTAACATGGCCGTCACGCTGGATATCCTGCGCGGCTGGCGCGATCCGCGCGGCCTGATCCGGCAAAAGCTGGGGCAGGGGGTGCGCGAGGATCGCGCGTTGGCCACGCTGATGGGGGCCTGCCTTCTGTTCTTCGTGGCGCAATGGCCGCGCCTGTCGCGCGAGGCCTTTCTGAACCCGGAGGTCCCGCTGGACGCGCGGATGGGCGGGGCGTTGATGGGATGGGTCTTCATCGCGCCGCTGCTGATGTATGCGCTTGCGGCTCTGGCGCATCTGGTGGCGCGGGCCTTCGGGGGCAGGGGGACGTGGTACGGGGCGCGGCTGGCGTTGTTCTGGGCGCTGTTGGTGCTGTCGCCGCTGGTGCTGTTGAACGGGCTGGTGGGCGGGTTCATCGGCACCGGAACGGCTGCGACGGTGGTGGGTCTTCTGGTCCTCTTGGGTTTCCTGTACCTGTGGATCAGCATGGCGATCGAGGCGGAGCGGGCATGACCCTGACATATGCGAATCTGGCCGCCCTCGTGCGGCTGACGCTGACGCAGCCCCGGGCTGCGGCCCAAGCCGTGATGCGGGTGCCGCTTCCCATGGCGGGGCGCTGGTCGGCGCTGCTGCTGATGGCAACGCTGTCGGCGCTGCTGATGCAGGTGCTGTCTCTGCTGCTGCCGCCCACGCTGGGGCCCGACGGGCAGGAGTTGCGGCCCGTGGGGCCGCTGGTCTGGGCCGGGATGGTGACAGTGGGCATGATGATCACGGCGGGTCTGGCCCATTCGGTGGGCCGCTGGCGCGGCGGCAAGGGCGAGTTTCCGGATGCGGTGATCCTTGTCGCATGGCTGCAGTTCCTGCAGCTGCTGCTGGTCGCGGTGCAGATCGTGGTGATGCTGCTGCTGCCCATGCTTGCGCCCGTGATCGAAATCGGCGGGGTGCTACTGTTCCTGTGGCTGCTGGTGAATTTCGTGGCCGAGATGCACGGTTTCCGGTCGCTGGGGCTGGTGTTTCTGGGCGTGATCCTCACCTTTGTGGGTGCGGTCTTCGCCCTAAGCCTCTTGATGATGTCGCTGGGGGTGGGACTTTGACCTATGATGTTCAGGCCGTGCGCGCGGAATTCCCGATCCTGTCACGGCAGGTGAACGGCAAGCCGCTGGTCTATCTGGACAATGGCGCGAGCGCGCAGAAGCCCCACGCGGTGATCGAGGCGGTAACGCAGGCCTATTCGATGGAATATGCCAATGTTCACCGTGGTTTGCATTATCTTTCGAACCTTGCGACCGAAAAGTACGAGGCGGTGCGGGGCATCGTGGCGCGCTTCCTGAATGCCGATCCTGAAGAGATCGTCTTCAACTCTGGCACGACGGAGGGGATCAACCTTGTCTCCTACGGCTGGGCCGCTCCGCGGCTGCAGGCGGGGGATGAGATTGTGCTGTCGATCATGGAGCATCACGCCAATATCGTGCCATGGCATTTCCTGCGCGAACGGCAGGGGGTGGTGCTGAAATGGGTGGAGTGCGACGCCAAGGGTGACCTTGACCCGCAGGCGGTGATCGATGCGATCGGCCCGCGGACGAAGCTGGTGGCGGTCACGCATATGTCCAACGTGTTGGGCACGGTCGTGGATGTGGCGGCGATCTGCCGAGGCGCGCGCGAGAAGGGCGTACCGGTGCTGGTGGACGGGTCGCAGGCGGCGGTGCATATGCCGGTGGATGTGCAGGCCATAGGCTGCGATTTCTATGCGGTGACGGGGCATAAGCTTTACGGACCAAGCGGTTCGGGCGCGATCTTCATCAAGGCCGAGCGGATGGCGGAGATGCGGCCCTTCCTCGGCGGGGGCGACATGATCCGCGAGGTGGGCCGGGATTTCGTCACCTATAACGACCCACCGATGAAGTTCGAGGCGGGCACGCCGTCCATCGTGGCGCAGATCGGGCTGGGCGTGGCGCTGGAGTTCATGATGGGTCTGGGGATGGACAACATCGCCGCTCATGAACGTGCCTTGCGGGATTACGCGCGAGCGCGGTTGGCGGGGATCAACTGGCTGAACGTGCAGGGGAATTCCGACACGAAGGGGGCGATCTTTTCGTTCACCATGGCCGGGGCGGCGCATGCGCATGACATCTCCACCATCCTCGACAAGCGGGGGGTCGCGGTGCGGGCGGGCACGCATTGCGCGATGCCGTTGATGGAGCATATGGGCGTAGGCGCGACCTGCCGTGCGTCCTTTGGCCTGTACAACACCACGGATGAAGTGGATGCGCTGATCTCGGCGCTGGAGCTTGCGAACGAGCTGTTCAACGGCTGAGGCGCGCGGGTTAGCGGTTGCATGTGCCGCGCGCTTTCGGTAAGGCAAGCGCAAGCGCGCACCCGTAGCTCAGCTGGATAGAGTGCTGCCCTCCGAAGGCAGAGGTCACAGGTTCGAATCCTGTCGGGTGCGCCAGTTTTCCCATGATAAAGGTGTGTAGGGGAGATTTGCCGGGGCTGGTTTGTGTTCGGTCCGTTTATCTGATAATCAATATTATGTCATATACTGCATGTGGCGGCATCGTGCTGGCATGATACGATGGCTTGCGCTAGAAGGCCCGCATCGCCCTTTTGGCATCGGAGGCTGGCCCATGGAATTCTCGCGTGCGATCAAGATTGCCCCGTCGATCCTGTCGGCGGATTTCGCGAATATCGGCGCCGAGTGCCGCGCGATCGAGGATCAGGGCGCCGATTGGGTGCATGTCGATGTGATGGATGGGCATTTCGTGCCGAACCTGACCTTCGGCCCGGCGATGTGCGCCGCGATCCGGCCGCATATCCGGGGCGTGATGGATGTGCATCTGATGATTGCGCCGGTGGACCCGTTCATCGATGCCTATGCGGCAGCGGGCGCCGATGTGATCACCGCGCATCTGGAGGCTGGGCCGCACATTCACCGCACGCTGCAAGCCATTCGGAATACTGGGAAAAAAGCTGGTCTGGCGTTGAACCCCGGAACCGGGATCGAGGCCGTGGCGCATCTGCTGGACATGGTCGACCTGATCTGCGTGATGACGGTCAACCCGGGCTTTGGCGGCCAGAAATTCATTCATTCCCAAGTAGATAAGGTGCGATCCTTGCGCGCGATGATTGGGGATCGACCCGTGCATATCGAAATCGATGGCGGCGTGACGGTGGAGACCGCACCGTTGGTCGCGGCTGCGGGCGCAGATGTGCTGGTGGCGGGATCGGCCGTGTTCAAGGGCGGATCGGTGGCCAATCCGGCCCCTTACGGCGCGAATATCAGGGCGATCCGGGCGGCGGCGGAGGCGGCTTAGGATAGGCAGAATTGCCCATCCTACAGGCGTGGGCTGTCCGTCGTAGGATGGGCAGTTTTGCCCATCCTACACGATGGCGCGTTCTGCGAAGGGGCGGCCCTCTAGCATCCGTGTGACCGAAAGGTCAGATAGATCAAGGCTTTGCCAGCCGCCCTGCAGGATATGCTCGGCCACCCCCCTGCCCGCCGCCGGCGCCTGCTGCAGCCCGTGGCCTGAGAAGCCGTTGATCAGGTGCAGGTTCGGCAGCGCCGGATGCGGCCCGAGGACCGCATTCTGGTCCAGCACATTGTATTCGTAATGCCCCGTCCAGTGGCGGATCACCTTGACCGCGTCGAAGCCCGGCGCGCGATGCCAGAGGGCGGGCCAGATCACCTCGTCCCAGAGATGCAGGTCGGGGTCGAAATCCTGCGCGTCGCAGGGGCCATCCTCGGCCGGAACGGTGGCGGTGATCCATTGGCGATGTTCGGGCCTGATCCAGTAATCCCGGTCGATCATCAGGGGCGCGTCGGGATGGCGGGCATTGGGCGCGTCGATGACGAAGACCGTGCGCTTGCGCGGCTCGATGGCGATGTCGAGGCCTGCCATCCGCATCACCTGCGCGGCGCGGGGGCCTGCGGCGTTCACGGCGGCGGCGCAGGCGATGTGCCCCCCCTGCCCCAGCGTGACCCCGGTCACGCGACCCGCGGCGGTGGTGATGCCCGTCACCTCATCCGTCAGGAAGCGCGCGCCTTGCATGCGGGCGGCGCTGCGAAAGCCGTTCAGGAGACCCATATTGTCAAAGAACCCTTCGTCGCGCGGGCCGAAGCTGGCCCCGGACAGGTCTTCGGTGTTGAGCCACGGGAAGCGGGCGGCGGTCTGGGCGGGGGTCCAGATCTCGGTCGCGGCGCCGTGGTTGCGCTGGAGGGCGGCGACATCGGTAAGCGTCGCAAGGCCTTCGGTCGTGGTGGCAAGGAAAAGATAGCCGTTTTCCCGCAATCCCAGATCGGGGATGCCGACATCCTGCCCCAGATGGGTCTGGAAATCCTTGATGAAGCGGATGCCGAAGCGCGACATTTCCACATTCACCGGGTTGGTGAATTGCTGCCGGATCCCTGCAGCGGCAAGCGCGGTGGAGGAGCGGGCATAAGTCGGGTCGCGTTCGACGACGAGAACGGAAAGGCCGGGTTGCATCCGGGTGAGCCAGAAGGCGACCGATGCCCCCATGACGCCCCCGCCGATGACCACCACATCCGCCTGCATGCCTTCCCCCCGCGACTCGGCACCGCGGACTTTGACAGCGGCGCGCCCGCGTGGTTAGACAGGAATGGGGACAAGAACAACCCGCGCCTGTGTTTGGGGAGGGCGCGGCGAGGGGATGGAAAGGTGAGCGAGGTACTTCCGCTTTTGGCGCGGATTGCCGAAGCCACGGCTGTGGGGCCAGTTTGGCAAGCAGCCACGGGCTATTTCGCCCGGCTGGGTTTCGGCAGGGTCAACTATGGCTACACGCGCTTTTTGAACGACAAGACGATCGGCAATCCGGAGGATGCGGTTTTTTTGACAACCGCCGATCCGGAATATGCGCGGCGTTATTTCGCGGGCGGGCTTTATGCGCGGACGCCCGCCTTCCGCTGGGCGCAGCAGAACACCGGGGCCAGCACCTGGAGTTGGGTCGGCGAGGCACTGGCACGCGGAGAGCTTTCGCCGGAAGAGGTGGCGGCGGTGCAGCAGAACCTCGCGATGGGGATCTGCGCGGGCGTGACGGTGAGTTTTCCCGAAACCTCCACCCGCGCCAAAGGGGCGTTGGGGATGATCGCCGATCCGGGGATGGATCACGCCATGGTCGAGCAGGTCTGGAGCGCGCGGCGCGACGAGATTCTGGCCGTGGCCAATATGATGCACCTGAAGATCGTCAACATGCCGGGGGCGAACCGGCGGCGGCCTCTAACCCATCGCCAGCGCGAGGCGCTGGAATGGGTGGCGGATGGCAAGACCGCACAGGATGTGGCGCTGCTGATGGATGTCTCGCCCGCGATGGTGGAAAAGCATCTGCGGCTGGCGCGCGAGGCTCTGGATGTGGAGACGACGGCGCAGGCGGTGGCGAAGGCTGCGCTTTTGAACATGATCTTTCAGAAGGAGGAGGGCGCGTCCCCCCTGCCCCCGGCAGCAGCCGCAAGGTAGGGAATCCCTGACTGGCCTGACCCAAGGTTAACTGATGATATGTTAACACGTTCCGCGAGTGGTGGCTTCGGCCCGGGACGGCCCATCGGAGGATCGGTGCGATTTTCGCCGGATCGGGTGGGTAGGTTCCCGCTCCCCTCCCCGGGGATTGGGGGCTTCAGTCGGACGGGCGGAAATTTCCCGCCGCCCGCAAGACGCCGGTCGGTGCGCCCGCTGCCTTATCCCCATGGCATGGCGCGCAGAGATACGGTGCAGCCGCGAGGCTGCACCGTTTTTCTTTGTGCCGGAGGCGAATGTTCCGCACGCCGCGTGATCTTGGCAGGATCTGAAACGGAAAAGGCCCGCCCCTTTCGGAGCGGGCCTTAGATCCATGCAGAGCGGAAGATCAGCCCTGAAGCGCCTTGGCGACTTCGGCGGCGAAATCTTCCTTCTCTTTCTCGATGCCTTCCCCGACGGCCATACGGACGAAGGCCACAACCTCGACACCGGCCTCTTTCGCGGCCTGCGCCACGGTGACATCGGGGTTGATCACGAACTTCTGGTTCAGCAGCGTCGATTCCTCGAAGAACTTCTTCATCCGACCCGGGATGATGTTGTTCTGGATGACGGCTTCGGGCTTCGGCTTGGCCGAGGCCGCGTTTTCTTCCAGCGCTTTGGCCGTCTGCACGGCCAGTTCGCGGGCCACGACTTCGGGGTCCATGTCGGCTTCGGAAAGCGAGACCGGCGAGGTGGCGGCGATGTGCATCGCGATCTGCTTGCCGATGCCGCTGTCGGCGCCCTTCAGCGCGACGAGCACGCCGATCCGGCCCAGGCCATCGGCGGCGGCGGTGTGGACGTAGGCCGCCACGCTGTCACCTTCGACGGCGGCCATGCGGCGCAGCGTCATGTTTTCGCCGATGGTGACGATGGCGTCGGTGAGCGAGGCTTCGACCGTCTTGCCATTGAGCGCGGCGGTTTTCAGCGCGTCGATATCCGAAACGCCGAGGGCGGCGGTGGTGATGCCGCGCACGAGCGCCTGGAAATCGGCGTTCTTGCCGACGAAGTCGGTTTCCGAGTTCACCTCGACAGCGACACCCTTGCCGCCCGAGACGGCGACGCCGACAAGGCCTTCGGCGGCGACGCGGTCGGCCTTCTTGGCGGCCTTGGCGAGGCCCTTGGTGCGCAGCCAGTCGACGGCGGCTTCCATGTCGCCATTCGTCTCGGTCAGCGCCTTTTTGGCATCCATCATCCCCGCGCCGGTCGAATCGCGCAGTTCCTTCACCATTGCTGCGGTGATCGTCATGTCAGACTCCTGAAATTCGAGAGTGACCCGGGAGGTATCCCCCCCGGGTAAATGCCACGTGACAGAGGATCAGGCCTCGGCGATGGCCTCTTCCTCGGGCGCGGTTTCCAGCGCGCCGACGTCGATGCCCGCCGCGCCAAGCTGTGCGGACATGCCGTCCAGCGCCGCGCGGGCGATGAGGTCGCAGTAAAGCGCGATGGCGCGGGCGGCGTCATCATTGCCGGGGATCACGTAATCCACGCCCTTGGGCGAGCAGTTGGTGTCGACCACGGCCACGACCGGGATGCCGAGCTTCTGCGCTTCGAGGATGGCGAGGTCTTCCTTGCCCACATCGATGATGAAGATCAGGTCCGGGGTGCCGCCCATTTCACGGATGCCACCCAGCGAGGCCTGAAGCTTGGCCTGCTCGCGTTCCATGTTCAGACGCTCTTTCTTCGTCAGGCCTTCGGCGCCATTGGCCATCAACTCGTCGATCTGCTTGAGGCGCTGGATGGACTGCGAGACGGTCTTCCAGTTGGTGAGCGTGCCGCCCAGCCAGCGGTGGTTCATGTAGAACTGGGCGCATTTCTCGGCGGCTTCGGCGATCGGCTTCTGGGCCTGACGCTTGGTGCCGACAAAGAGGATGCGGCCGTTCTTGGCGACGGTGTCGCGCACGACTTTCAGCGCCTGTTCCAGCATGGGAACGGTCTGGGTCAAGTCGAGAATATGGATGCCGTTGCGGTCACCATAGATGTACTGGCCCATCTTGGGGTTCCAGCGTGCGGTCTGGTGGCCGTAGTGAACGCCAGCTTCAAGCAGCTGACGCATGGAGAACTCGGGAAGAGCCATGTCCTATTCCTTTCCGGTTTAGCCCTTGGCATCGCTGTCTTACCCCCTGCGGGGCAACCGGCGGACGTGACGGGATTTCTCCCCGCCAAGCCCAAGCGAAGCCTGTGAAGTGCGCGAGCCTTTAGGGGGTTTCGGCGCGGGATGCAAGGGCATGCCCGCAAGCAGCAATACTTAATGACTTATCTCCGCAAGGTGGTACGGTTTGAAACCGATTTCAATGGAGAATGGAATGGCGCGGAAATTCGTGGGGACAGCGTTTGTTTGCGGAAGCGTATTGGTTTCAAGCACACTCTCTGCCTTCGCCACGGAGAAATCCGAGGCGCTGGCCGTCTGTACGATTGAGGCCTTGTCGGTGGAGGAAACCGATGTGATGGCGACATGGCTGATCATGGGATTGAGCAGTCACCCTGCCATGTCAGCGTCCTTTGCCGTGCCTCAGGCATCACGGGATGCGATCAACGAAGCGGCTGCAGGCATCTTTACGGCGATCTGGGGCGAACGCTGCGCCGACGAACGGCAAGCCGCCTATGACGAAAGCGGGGATGAGGCGTTGAACGAAACGCAGATGATGCTGAACATTCACCTCGTCAACTCCACCATCGTGGCACCTGAGGTCGTTGAAAGCCTGTCGGGTGTGAACGCCTACTTCAAGTGACGCGGCACAACAGCGACCAGTGATCTGGAGGCGCCGGCCAGTTGGCATCCCCAACGGCCGGTCGCCTTGCAGTTTCGGTGAAGCCTGTTGAACGGTAGAGGGCAAGGGCCCCGGCATTGTCCGACCCGGTGATGAGCGCTTGCGTCCCCTGCCCTGCCTCTGCCAGCATCCATCGCGCGAGGCCACGGCGACGGAAGGCCGGAAAGACGGCGAGCGCGTTGATATAGAGCGCGCCGCGCGGGGCGAGGTTTTCCAGTTCCACCAAAGGCCGGGCGATGGCGGGCATGTCGGTCAGGGGCAGAAGGTCCTGCGGCAGGTTCCAGCACATCAGCATCCCGGCGGTCTGATCTTCCAGCATAAGGATGCGGGTGTTGCGATAGCTGAAGCCGCCCTGCTCTCGCTGCGCGCGCGCGATGGCGAAGGTCTCGACATCGGTTTCGGGGGGCGCGAGGGCGGCCCAGAGCGCGCGGGCCATGCCGTGGCTGGCCATGTCCATCAGCGCCACAATCGTGGCGGCGTCGTCCTTGGTGGCGGGGCGAAGGTCGGGCATGGGCAAGCTGTGGCACGATGCGGGACGGGTTGAAAGCCCCTGCCCTTCGCGCCTAGATGGCAGCATGAGCGACAGCCCCGACATCCTTTGCATCGGTTCGGTCCTATGGGACATCATCGGTCGTTCCGCCATCGTCATGCGGCAGGGGTCGGACGTCCCGGGGCGGATCACCCGCCTGCCCGGGGGCGTGGCGTTGAACATTGCCATGACGCTGGCGCGGTTCGGGCTGCGGCCTGCGGTGCTGACGGCCATCGGGCGGGATGCGGCGGGGGATGAATTGGTGGCGGCCTGCGCGCGGCTGGGGGTGGAGACGCGTTTCGCCTATCGGTCGGACGACCTGCCCACGGATCAATACATGGCGGTGGAAGGGGCGAACGGGTTGATTGCGGCGGTGGCGGATGCGCATTCGCTGGAAGCGGCGGGGGAGAAGATCCTGCGCCCTCTGGCCGATGGCCGTCTTGGGACCGAGTCCGCGCCTTGGGTTGGGATGATCGCGCTGGACGGGAACCTGACGGTGCATTTGCTGGCAGAGATCGCGGTGTCGCCCCTTTTCGCCGCCGCAGACCTGCGGGTGGCGCCCGCGTCACCGGGGAAGGCGGAGCGTTTGATCCCGCTGATGTCGCATGGGCGGGCGGTGCTTTACGTCAATCTCGAAGAGGCGCGGCTGATCGGGCATGAGGCCTATGACAGCGCCAGGGCGGCGGCAGAAGGTCTGCTGGCGCGCGGCGCGGCGCGGGTTCTGGTCACCGATGGCGGGCGGGCCTGCGCGGAAGGCACTCAGGGCCAAGGCGTGATCGTCGATCACCCGCCACAGGTGATGGTGACGCGGGTCACGGGCGCGGGCGACACCTTCATGGCCGCCCATGTGGTGGCCGAACGGCGCGGCGCGGATCGGGCAGCGGCCCTTGCCGCCGCGATCCGGGCGGCCGCCACCTATGTCAGTGGGGAGACACCGGCATGAGCAGGTTCACGCGGATGACATGGCTGAACCCGCCCGAAGGAGCGGTGGAGGTTCCGGGCGGGATCGAAGTCGTGACCGGCGAGAGGACGGATTTCTGGCGAGAGACCTTCTACGGCTTCGTCCGCCACAACGGGCATTTCCTGTGGGAATCCGTGCAGGGGGATTTCACGGCGGAAGTGACCATCTCGGGGAAGTATCGCGCGCTTTACGATCAGGCGGGGCTGATGATGCTGCTATCGGACCAGCACTGGATCAAATGCGGGGTAGAGGTGAATGACGGCGTGCCGGTCTTTTCGACGGTGGTGACGAACCTGCGGTCGGACTGGGCGACGATGCCCCTGCCCTTTGATCCCACGACGGTGCAGCTGCGGCTGAGCCGTCACGGCGATGCGGTGCGGGTTGATGTGGCGCGGCCCGAGGGCGGCTGGCTGTTGGCGCGGTTGGGATACATGCCCGCGGGTCTGCCCGCCAAGGTGGGGATCATGGCCTGTTCGCCGGAACGGGCGCGGTTCCGGGTTGTGTTCCGCGACTATCGCTGTGGCCCGGCCATCGCGCGCGATCTGCATAACGGAGAGTGAGATGGAAGTGCTGACCTTTGCGCCCGAAGTGGCCGTTGCGCTGCAAGATGGCGCGCCGGTGGTGGCGCTGGAATCCACCATCATCACCCATGGGATGCCCTTTCCGCAAAATCTGGAAACTGCGCAAAGGGTGGAGGCCGAGGTGCGCGCCCATGGTGCGGTGCCCGCCACGATGGCGGTGATTGGGGGGCGCATCCATGTCGGGCTTACGGAGGGGGAACTTTTGTCCCTGGCGCAGGCGAAGGGGGTAGCCAAGCTGTCACGCGCCGATCTGGCGGCCTGTCTTGCGACAGGCGGCACCGGGGCCACGACGGTGGCTGCCACGATGATCTGCGCGCGGCTGGCGGGGATTTCCGTCTTTGCCACAGGGGGCATCGGCGGCGTGCATCGCGGGGCGGAAACGAGTTTCGACATCAGCGCCGATCTGCCGGAACTGGCGCAGACGGCGGTGACGGTGGTGGCGGCCGGGGCGAAGGCGATCCTTGATCTGCCCAAGACGCTGGAATGGCTGGAAACGGCGGGGGTGCCGGTCATCGCCTTTGGGCAGGATGCCTTTCCCGCCTTCTGGTCGCGCGAGTCCGGGTTGAAGGCGCCCTTGCGGATGGACCGTGCCGAGGACATCGCGGCGGCGGCGCGGATGCGGGCGCGGCTGGGTCTGCCGGGGGGGCAACTTGTGGCCAATCCGATTCCGGCAGGGGCCGAGATCCCGCGGGCCGAGATCATGCCGGTGGTGGAGGCCGCATTGGCCGATGCGGCAGCGCAAGGGATCGCCGCCAAGGCGGTGACGCCTTTCCTGCTGCAACGCATCTTCGAATTGACGGAGGGGCGGTCGCTGGAGGCCAATATCGCCCTTGTTCTGAACAATGCGCGGCTGGGGGCTGCGATTGCGGGGGCCATGGCGCGCGGGGCGTGAAGGTTCGGGTTGTGCGGGCCGCGCGCTGTTCCTAGATTGGCGGGAACAAGGGAACCGGGGCAATGAGCGAAACATCACCGCCGCGGCGCAGCCTTCTTGGCGCGCTGCGGGCGAGCTTTCTGACGGGACTGGTTGTCGTCCTGCCCACGGGGTTGACCCTGTGGCTGATCTGGTCGGTCGTGGGCTGGCTGGACGCGTGGATATTGCCGCTGATCCCCGCGGCCTATCAGCCCGAGGAAATTGTGCATCGGGTCTTTGGACCGGATGTGTCTTTCCCGCTGCGGGGCGTGGGGGTGGCGGTCTTCCTTGTCTTCACCGTCCTGATCGGCTGGATGGCACGGGGGTTTCTGGGCCGAACGCTGATGGGTCAGGCAGAGCGGTTCGTCGACCGGGTGCCCGTGGTGCGGTCCGTCTATGGCGGGCTGAAGCAGATCACCGAAACGGTTTTCGCGCAGAAGGAAAAGACCTTCGACCGGACCTGTCTGGTGGAGTTTCCGCGCCCCGGCGTCTGGGCGGTGGGTCTTGTCGCCTCTTCGCCCAAGGGCGAGATTGCGGCGAAGCTGCCGGGCGACATGATCGCGGTGTTCGTGGCGCTGACCCCGCTCACCTCCGGCGTGCTCATCTACGTTCCGCGCGAGACGGTGATCTTTCTGGATATGAAACCGGACGAGGCGGCGAAACTGGTCGTGTCGGGCGGGCTGGTCTATCCGGCGGCGAAAGAGCCGCTGATCTCCAAGTGACCTAGGCCAGCAGCGCGTTGAGATCGAGGCTGCCGCGTTGGCCAAGATCGCGCCCGTGGCTGGCAAGGAAGGCATCGGTCGCGGCGCGGCCCGCATCGTGCAGGCGGGTGATCAGGCCGGGATTGGGCGAAAGCTTGGTGCCCGCAGAGAGTTCCGTCATCAGGGCGTCATCGGCGATCAGGTGCAGGAGCACATCCTTCATCTGCCCCCGCTCCATCCGGCCTTCGGCGATCAGCCGTTTGACGAACTTGATCGCGCGCAATTCGCCCAGAAGGGCGGCGTGGAAGCTGATCTCGTTGATGCGGTTCTGGATATCCAGCGGGGACATCGGCACGGCTTCCCGGAGCCAAGGGTTGATCGAGACGATGACGATGTCGTCGGGCAGATCGGGGGCGTAAAGCGGGTAAAGCGGCGGATTGCCGGAATAGCCGCCGTCCCAATAGGTTTCGCCCTCGATCGTGACGGCCTGAAAGACGGTTGGCAGGCAGGCGGAGGCGAGAAGCGCCTCGGGCGTGAGGTCGTCCCCTTCGAAAACGCGGATGCGGCCCGTGCGCACATTGGTGGCGCCGACGAAGAGGCGCGGGCCTGCACTGGCGCAGACACCAGAGAAATCGAGGCGGCGGACGACCGGCTCCAGCGGGTTTTCCCAGAACGGACCCCAGCCATAGGGGGACCAGACCTGCGCTGCGAGGCCTTGGGGCGAGACGGGGAAGGCCGTCTCCACCGCCTCGGTCAGCGCGCGCGAGGCGGTCCAGAAAGGCTGCATCCAGCGCGCCATGCGGAAGTCGCCCACATTGGCGACCTGCGCCCAGAGCGCGGCGAGACTGTCCTTCGCACCCTGCCGCCCGCCTGCCATCATCCCCGCCTTGAAGGCCGCCGCATTAAGCGCCCCGGCCGAGGTGCCGGACAGGGCGGCGAATTCTATCCCCTCCTCGTCCAGCAGGCGGTCAAGCACGCCCCAAGTGAAGGCGCCATGCGCGCCGCCGCCTTGTAGTGCGAGGTTGAGGCGGATGGTCATGCGAGGCACCCTGCCGGGCTGGGCCAAATTTCTTCGAAGAAATTTGCAAAAATCTTCGAAGATTTTTTCATCACAGCGCCGTCCATCCGCCATCCACGCTGATCGTGGTGCCGGTCACCTGATCGGCATAGGGCGAGCAAAGATAGAGAACGGTACCGCCGATCTGTTCGCTGGTGGCAAATTGGCGCGAGGGTTGACGCAGCAGCATCACGTCGCGGATCACCTTTTCCCGGTCCATGTTGTGCACCTTCATCTGGTCAGGGATCTGCGCCTCGACAAGGGGGGTGAGGACATAGCCGGGGCAGATCGCGTTGCAGGTGATCCCCTGCCCCGCCGTTTCCAGCGCGACGGTCTTGGTCAGGCCCACGACGGCGTGCTTGGAGGCGACATAGGCGCTTTTGTAGGGGCTGGCGGTCAGGCCATGGGCGCTGGCGATGTCGATGATCCGGCCCCAACCCTTGGCGCGCATGCCCGGAAGGGCGGCGGCGATGGTGTGGAAGGCGGAGGAGAGGTTGATCGCGATGATCTGGTTCCACTTGTCGATGGGAAACTCTTCAACCGCGGCGACGTGCTGGATGCCTGCATTGTTCACAAGGATGTCGCAGGCGCCCGCCTTTTCGATCAGCCCGCGGCAGTCTTCGGCCTTGGACATGTCGGCAGCAATGTAGCGCGCAGTGACGCCATGATCGGCGGCGATCTGCGCGGCCAGCGCGTGATCCTCGGGCCGATCGGTAAAGCTGTTGAGGACGACATCCGCCCCGGCCTTTGCCAGTTCCACGGCCACGCCCAGACCGATGCCGGAATTCGATCCGGTGATGATCGCGGTTTTGCCCTTCAGGTCCATCTCGCCCCCCATTTGCTGCAGGTGCAAAGCTATGCCTGCTGCGGGGGCGAAATCCAGCCCTGATGCATCCGCATCGCGGGGGCGTGATGCATAAAAAAAACGCCGGCCAGAGGCCGGCGTTCAGTTATTGAGGCAGGTTTCATACAGGCAAGAAACCTATCGAGCAGTGCCCTCTATATACGCGCCCTCTTGCCGGTATCCAAGCTAAAAGTTTGAAAAGGCAGGCAAGCAGGTCTAGGGTTCGGGCAAAGAAAAACGACAGTGGCGGGAGTGTCGCGGAAATGGGAACGGTGAATTTCACAGCACTAAGGGCGATGGCGGTGGCGGCGGTGTGCAGTCTGCTGCCGCTGGCGGCGCAGGCCGATACGCATGGCATAGCTATGTATGGCAAGCCTGCCTTGCCCCCGGATTTTGTGTCCCTGCCCTATGCAAACCCGGATGCGCCCAAGGTCGGGCGCATCGTTTTCGGGGAAAGCGGGGGCTTTGATTCCCTCAACCCCTTCATCGTGAACGGCATCGCGCCGGCGGGGATCAGCGCGCATACGATCGAGACGCTGCTGGGTCGGTCCTATGACGAACCCTTCACCCTTTACGGCCTGCTGGCCGAATCGGTGGTGACCGATGACGCCCGGACCTTCGTGGAATTCACCCTGCGGCCCGAGGCCCGATTCTCGGACGGCAGCCCGGTCACGGTGGAAGATGTGATCTGGTCCTTTGAGACGCTGGGCACACAGGGCCAGCCCCGCTATGCCGCCGCCTATGGCAAGGTGTCGACGGTCGAAAAGGTAGGCGAGCGCGGCGTGCGCTTCACCTTCAACACCGAAGACCGGGAACTGCCCCTGATCCTTGGCCTGCGGCCGATCCTGAAGAAGGCGCAGTGGGAGGGGAAGGATTTCACCGTCTCGTCGCTGGAGCCGATCATCGGGTCGGGCCCCTATGTGGTGGCGGAATTGGAAGCGGGGCGATTCATCACTTACGCCAAGGACCCGGACTGGTGGGGGGCGGATCTTGCCTTCAACCGGGGTCAGCACAATCTGGATGAAATCCGCTACGACTATTTCGGCGATGCGGGCGTTGTGTTCGAGGCCTTCAAGGCGGGCGAGATCACCTCTTGGCGCGAGACCAACCCGGTGAAATGGGAACAGCAGTATGATTTCCCGGCGGTGACGTCGGGGGATGTGGTGAAGTCGGTCATCCCGCATTCGCGCCCCTCGGGGATCGAAGGCTTCGTCTTCAACACGCGGCGGCCCCTCTTTCAGGATTGGCGGGTGCGCGAGGCGCTGATCACCGCCTTCAATTTCGAACTGATCAACCAGACCCTAAACGGCGGCATCCCGCCGCGCATCCAGAGCTACTTCTCCAACTCGCCCTTGGGCATGACGCCCGGCGCACCCGCCGAAGGCCGGGTGGCGGAACTGCTGGAGCCGTTCAAGGCGGACCTCCTGCCCGGCGCGTTGGAAGGCTATACCCTGCCCGTGGGTGATGGGTCCGAGGCAAACCGTGGCGCGATCCGCACGGCGACGGCCCTGTTGGAAGAGGCGGGCTGGACCGTGCAGGACGGCGTGTTGAAGAACGCGGCCGGTGAACCCTTCGCCTTCGAGATCGTTCTGGTGAACGGCGCGACCGACACCATCAACGCGGCCACGATCTATGTGGAAGGGCTGAAGCGGCTGGGCATCGAAGCGACGCTGACGACCATCGATTCGGCGCAGTACAAGGAACGGACGACGAATTACGATTTCGACATGACGCACTATATCCGTTCCGTGTCGCTGTCGCCGGGGAATGAGCAGACGCTGTACTGGGGATCGAAGGGCGTGACCGAACCCGGGACGCGCAACTGGATGGGCATGAATTCGCCTGCCGCCGAGGCGATGATCGCCACGATGGTTGCCGCGCGCAACCCGGACGATTTCATTGCCGCCGTGCAGGCCTTGGACCGTATCCTGACGAGCGGGCGCTATGTCATTCCGATCTGGTATTCGGATGTGTCGCGCCTTGCGCATCGGAAGGAGTTGAAGTTCCCCGAGCGCCTGCCGCTTTATGGCGACTGGCCGGGCTTCCAGCCGGAAGTCTGGTGGTATGAGGAATGAGGAGCGGGCGATGAAGAAGGCAGTCGTGATGCTGGCCCTGCTGGCGGCGCTGGCGGGCTGTGCAACGATCGAAGGCGCGGGGCAGGACATTTCCTCCGGCGCGCGGGCGGTCGGCAATCTGTTCTAGGAACGCCCCGCGGGGCAGGGTTTCGCAGGGCCGGGCCGCAAGGTCCGGCCTTTCGCTTGCGGGCAGCCGTCAGACCAGCGAAGTCACCCAGAGGATCGTCGCATCCTCTTCCGACAGGCTGATCACGTTATGGCCCATGGACGCGTCGTAATAGGCGCTGTCGCCCCGGCGCAGGTCCACGGGTTCGTAGAATTCCGTGTAAAGCCGGATCACCCCGGTAAGGACATAAAGGAATTCCTCGCCGTCATGGCGGACCCAGCCATCGAATTCCTCAACATCCCGGGCGCGGATGCGGGCGCGGTAGGGCAGCATCTGCTTGCGCGTCAGGTGCCCTGCCAAAAGCTCATGTTCATAGGTGGCCGTAGCATGGCCCTGCCCTTCGCCCTGTTTCGTCACCGCCATGCGGCCCGACACTTGCGCCTTGGAGGGCGGGGTAAACAGCTGCGGGACAGAGATGGCCAGCCCCTCGGCCAGTTTCTTCAGCGCCTCATAGGTGGGCGACATCTGGCCATTCTCGATCTTGGACAGGGTAGAGCGGGCGAGACCAGCCTGCGTGGCCGCCTGCTCCAACGTCCAGCCGCGCGCCTTGCGCAGATCGCGCACCCGTTCGCCAAGGTTCAGGGGGGCGACATGCGCCTCGGCCCCGGATTCTCGGGCGATGCGGATAAGGGATTTGGGATCTGATCCGGCCATGAAGCGGGATTACTTGGTCGGGCGCGCGCTTGCAACGGCGGCGTGGGCGGCTAGAACCGCGGGATGCTGTCCGAGATCGACCTTTCCCCTTGGCCCCCCTGCCCCGCGCCCTTCAACATGGCGCGGCATGTGCTGGAGGCGTCCTGCGCCCGCTGGCCTGACCGTATGGCGCTGCAGATCATTTCGCCCAAGGGGGCGGAGCGCTGGAGCTATGCCCGGCTGATGGCGGCGGTGCGGGGTTGCGGGACGGGGTTTCTGGCGCATGGGCTGCGGCCCGGGGACCGGGTGCTGCTGCGGCTGGGCAACGAGGTGGCCTTTCCCGTGGCGTTTCTCGGCGCGATCGCGGCGGGGTTGGTGCCCGTGCCCACATCCGCCGCGCTGACGGGGGCCGAGATTTCGCGCATGGCGGCGGTGGTCGCGCCCGCGCTGATCGTGGCGGGGGACGGCGTTGCGCTGCCCGATCCGTTGCCCTGCCCTGTGGTGATGGCGGCAGAGGTGCTGGGCTGGGAAGGCCAACCCGCCTGCGACTGGGACATGGGCGATCCCGGGCGGCTGGGCTATGCGGTCTTCACCTCCGGCACCTCGGGCCGGGCGCAGGCAGTGGGGCATGCGCATCGAGCGATCTGGGCGCGGGGGATGATGCATCGCGGCTGGGAAGGGATCGGCGAGGCAGACCGGGTGTTGCACGCGGGGGCCTTCAACTGGACCTATACGCTGGGCACGGGATTGATGGACCCTTGGACAGTCGGCGCCGTGGCGATGGTCCCTGCGGCGGGGGTTGAAGCGGCGGCGCTGCCTTTGCTGATGAAGCGCTTCGACGTCACCGTCTTTGCCGCCGCGCCCGGGGTCTATCGCCAGATGCTGCGCGCGCCGATGCCGGCCTTGCCAAAGCTGCGCCACGGCCTGAGTGCGGGCGAGGCGATGGGGGCCGACCTGCGCGCGGCATGGGAGGCCGCAACGGGCCGCGCGGTGCATGAGGCGCTGGGGATGACGGAGGTGTCCACCTATCTCTCCGGGTCGCCGGAGCGGCCGCAATTGCCCGGGACGGCCGGATGGGTGCAGCCGGGGCGACGGCTGGCTGTGCTGGGCGAGGACGCGCAGCCCGTGGCGCGGGGCGAGGTCGGCGTGCTTGCGCTGCATCGGTCCGATCCAGGGCTGATGCTGGGCTATCTCGGGGATGAGGCGGCGCGGATGCGCGGCGACTGGTTCATGACCGGCGATCTGGGTGAGATGACGGCGGAAGGCGCGGTCATCTTCCGGGGCCGGGCGGATGATCTGATGAACGCGGGCGGGTTCCGGGTATCGCCACTGGAGGTGGAGACGGCGATGGCCTCTTACCCCGGCCTGATCGATTGCGCCGTGACGGAGGTGGAGGTGAAGCCCGGAGTTCGGGTGATCGGTTGCTTTTTTGTCAGTGACGACCCGATTGCGGAGGCCGCGCTGGCGGCCCATGCCGAGGGGCTGTTGGCGCGGTGGAAACAGCCGAGGCTCTGGCTCCGGCTTGACGCCCTGCCGCGATCCGCCAACAACAAGCTGAACCGCCGCGCCCTGCCGGGCCTTTTTCCGAAAGGGACGCCATGATCCGCCTTGATATCTTTTCTGATCCGGTCTGCCCGTGGTGCCTGATCGGGAAGACCAACCTTGACCGCGCGCTGGAAAGCCGTCCCAACCACCCGTTCCGCATTGAATGGCATCCCTTCCAGCTCAATCCCGACATGCCCAAGGGCGGCGTGGATCAGGTGGAGTATCTGGCGGGCAAGTTCGGCGGCAAGCAGCGGGCCATTCAGGCCATGCTGCAGGTTGCTGAGCATGCCAAGAAGGCCGGGGCCGAGATCAACATGGACAAGGTCACGCGCCTGCCCAACACGCTGGATGCCCATCGGGTGATCCATTGGGCGGGGATCGAGGGCAAGCAGACGCCGATGGTGGCGCGGCTGTTCCGGGCGCATTGGCGGGACGGCGAGGATATCGGCGATCCCGCAACGCTTGCCCGGCTGGCGGGCGAGGTGGGTCTGGACGCCGCGGCGGTGGCGCGGCTGCTGGCCAGCGACGCCGATGCCGAGGATATCGCGGCGCGGGATTACGATGCGCGGAAGAAGGGCGTCAGCGCCGTGCCCACCTTCCTGATCGCCCAACACTATGTCGTGTCGGGCGCGCAGCCCGTGGAGGTCTGGCAGCAGGTGATTGACGAGCTGGTCGAGAAGCTGAAGGACGAAGCAGGGTCATGAAATCCCGCGCCCCGGGCTTGACCCGGGGCCTCCGTCTCCACCCTCAGCGCGGCATGAAGCGCAGGCGCCGGATCAGGTCCGGGGCGGGTTTGCTCGAAGCCTCTGTGCGCTCCATCTCGCAGCCCTGTGCGCAGGCGGCGGTGGTCCGCTCTGCCTTGCCGTGCTAAGCGGCGTGGATGGCCCAGACAGACACACTCACACCCGCGCCACGCATGGGGCAGACCGAATTCATCGTGCTGATCGCGGCGCTCTTCGCGACCATCGCCTTTTCCATCGACGCGATGCTGCCCGCCCTGCCCCAAATCGCGGCGGAGCTGTCGCCGGAAACGCCCAACGCGGCGCAGTTGATCCTGACCTCCTTCATCCTCGGCATGGGGATCGGGACGCTGTTCGCGGGCCCCCTGTCCGATGCCTTCGGGCGCAAGCCGGTGATCCTTGCCGGGGCCGCGCTTTACTGCGCGGCGGCGCTGGTGGCCTATCTGGCCCCCACGCTGGAAGGGGTGCTGATCGCACGGCTGTTGCAGGGGCTGGGGTCGGCCGGGCCGCGCGTCGTGTCGCTGGCGCTGGTGCGCGACCTTTACAAAGGGCGCGAGATGGCGCGGGTGATGAGCTTTGCCATGATGATCTTCACGCTGGTGCCCGCAATAGCGCCCTTCATCGGACAGGGGATCATCTGGGTGGCGGGCTGGCGGGGCATTTTCCTTGCCTTCGTAGCCTTCTCGGCCCTGTCGATGCTGTGGTTCTGGCTGCGCCAGCCCGAGACGATGCCGCGCGCCGCGCGCCGCCCCTTGCGGTGGAAGAGCCTGCAGGCCGCCTTTGTAGAGGTGCTGTCGCATCGGGTGGTGGTCGTGTCGATTGCCGTACAAACCCTTGTCTTCGCCTGCCTCTTCGCCACCCTGTCGGCGACGCAGCCGATCCTTGATCAGGTCTATGGCGAGGGAGAGCGGTTCCCGATCTGGTTCGCGCTGATCGCGCTTGTGTCGGGGACGGCCTCGCTGATCAATGCAAGACTGGTTGTCGGGTTGGGGATGCGGCGGATGATCACCGTATCATTGGCGGCGCAGGTGGTGTTCTCAGCCCTGATGCTGGCGGCAAAGGCGGGGGGCGTCTGGCCCCCGGCGCTGGCCTTCCCGGCGCATCTGCTGTGGACAACGGGCGTGTTCTTCATGACGGGGCTGACCATCGGCAACTTGAATGCGCTGGGGTTGGAACCCGTGGGGCATGTGGCGGGAATGGCGGCGAGCGTCATCGGGGCGATTGCGACGGTGGCCTCGGTCGTGTTGGCGGCACCCGTGGGGTTGATGTTCGACGGGACGGCCTATCCGCTTATGGCCGGGGTGGCAGTTTTTGCCGCGCTGGGTTGGGGATTGATGCGGATGATCCCCCGGTAAGGTGCGTGCGAGCACGCACCCTACGCCTTGGGCTTTACCACCTTCTCGGCAAGGTCCTTGGCGATGGCGAAGGCACCCTTGATCCGGTCGCCTTCCGTCTTCCAGTCGCGCAGCAAGACAATCTTGTTGCCCTGCACCCGCGCCGCCGGATCGGCCTTGATGACATCCACCAGACCTGCCGGATTGGCGAATTTGTCGTTGTGGAACTGCACCGTGGCCCCTTTCGGCCCGGCATCCAGACGGCTGATGCCCGCGCGTTTGCACATCGACTTGATCCGCATGATCAGCAGAAGGGTGTTCACCTCTTTCGGCAGCGGACCGAAACGGTCGATCAACTCGGCGGCGAACCCTTCCAACTCCACCTTGGTGGTCAGGCTGGTGAGGCGGCGGTACAGGCCGAGCCGGATGTCGAGGTCGGGGATGTAGTCCTCGGGGATCAGGACCGGGACGCCAAGATTGATCTGTGGCGCCCATTGGTCATCCAGTGCCGCAGGCCCAGCCAATTCGCCCGACTTCAGCTTGGCAATCGTTTCCTCCAGCATCTGCTGGTAAAGCTCATAGCCCACTTCCTTGATATGGCCCGACTGTTCTTCGCCCAACAGGTTCCCCGCCCCGCGCAAATCGAGGTCGTGCGAGGCAAGGTTGAAGCCCGCACCCAACGAGTCGAGCGAGCCAAGCAGGCGCAGCCGCTTCATCGCCTGTGGGGTCAGCGGCGCGCGGGGTTTGGTGGTGAGGAAGCAATAGGCGCGGGTCTTTGCGCGGCCGACACGGCCTCGGATCTGATAAAGCTGGCTCAGGCCGAACATGTCGGCCCGGTGGATGATCATCGTATTGGCGGTGGGGATGTCGAGGCCGGATTCCACGATGGTGGTGGACAGAAGCACGTCATACTTGCCGTCGTAGAATTCGTTCATCCGTTCATCGAGATCCCCCGCCGCAAGCTGGCCATGGGCGATGATATAGGTCGCCTCGGGGACATGGGTCTTCAGGAAATCCTCGATCTCGGGCAGGTCCGCGATGCGGGGCACGACGATGAAGCTTTGCCCGCCGCGATAGCGTTCGCGCAGCAGCGCTTCGCGCAGGGTGACGGGGTCGAATTCGCTGACATAGGTGCGGATGGCGAGGCGATCGACGGGCGGGGTGGCGATGATCGACAGGTCGCGCACCCCGGTCAGGGACAGTTGCAGCGTGCGCGGGATCGGCGTCGCGGTCAGGGTCAGGACGTGAATCTCTGACCGCATCTCCTTCAGCCGTTCCTTATGGGCCACGCCGAAATGCTGTTCCTCGTCGATGATCAACAGGCCTAGCGATTTGAACCTGATGTCCTTGGCGAGCAGCGCATGGGTGCCGACGCAGATATCCACGGTGCCATCGGCCAGCCCTTCGCGCGTGGCCTTCGCGTCTTTCGCCGAGACGAAGCGGGAGAGCGGCTTGACCGAGATGGGAAAGCCCCGGAAACGTTCGGCAAAGCTGCGGTAATGCTGACGTGCGAGCAAGGTGGTCGGGCAGACCACCGCCACCTGCATGCCCGCCAGCGCCGCGACAAAGGCCGCGCGCATGGCGACCTCGGTCTTGCCGAAACCCACATCGCCCACGATCAGTCGGTCCATCGGGCGGCCCGATTCCAGATCGGCCACCACATCCGCGATGGCAGAGAGCTGATCGTCGGTTTCCTGCCAGGGGAAGCGGGCGGCAAAGGCCTCCCACAGGGAATGCGGCGCCTCAAGGATCGGGGCGTGGCGCAGCGCGCGTTCGGCGGCGATGCGCATCAGGCGGTCGGCAATCTCGCGGATGCGTTCCTTGAGCTTTGCCTTCTTGGCCTGCCACGCGCCGCCGCCGAGACGGTCGAGCAGTCCTTCCTCATGGCCGTAGCGGGACAGTAGTTCGATGTTTTCGACCGGCAGGTAAAGCTTTGCCCCTTCGGCATATTCCAAGGCCACGCAGGCATGGGGCGCGCCGAGGGCGGTGATCGTCTCGATGCCGAGATAGCGGCCAACCCCATGTTCCACATGGACGACCAGATCGCCGGGGGTCAGGCTGTCCACCTCGCGCAGAAAGTTCTCGGCTTTGCGCTTGCGCTTGGGTTTGGCGACCAGACGGTCGCCCAGCACATCCTGTTCGGAAATCACCGCAAGGCCCGGCGCGGTAAAGCCCGCCTCCAGCGCCCAGACCATCAGGAACAGCCCGCCCTTGCCTTCGGGCACGTCCCGCAGATCCTTGATCCGCCGCGCGCCCGCCACGCCCTGATCGGCCAAAAGCCCTTCAAGCCGTTCGCGCGCGCCTTCCGACCACGAGGCGATGATGACCTGCCGCTCTTGCAACAAGTCCTTCAGATGCGCCGCCAAGGCCCCGAATAGGCTGATGTTTTCCTGTTGGCGTTCAGGGGCGAAATTGCGCCCCATGCGCCCGCCTGCATCCAGAACGCCGGGGCCGGGCGATTGCGGATTGGGGGAAAGCTGGATCACGCGATGGGGGGCGGTGGCCGCCTCCCATGCCGCATCGTCAAGATAAAGCAGACCCGGCGCGCAGGGCTTGTAGACGCTGTCGAGTCGACCCTTGGCCCCCATCGCTTCGCGCCGGGCGTCATACTGGTCTTCGATCCCCTCCCAGCGGGCAAGACGGGCGGGGGTGATCTGGTCATCCAGCATCAACGTCGCGCCGGGAAGATAGTCGAAGATCGTCTCGAGCCGAGCATGGAAGAAGGGCAGCCAATGCTCCATCCCCTGATGCTTGCGGCCCGCGCTGACCGCCTCGTAGAGCGGGTCTTCAGACCCGCCCGCCCCGAATTCCAGACGGTAGTTCTGGCGGAAACGGGTGATCGCGGCCTCGTCGAGGATCACTTCCGACATCGGCGCAAGGTCGATGGCGGCGAGTTTCTCGGTCGTGCGCTGGGTTTCGGGATCGAAGCGTCGCGCGCCATCCAGCACATCGCCAAAGAAATCCAGCCGGATCGGCGTGCGGCTGCCCGGCGGCCACAGATCCACGATGCCGCCACGGATCGCGTAATCGCCCGGTTCGGCCACGGTGGAGGTGGGCGAGAAACCCATGCGCGCCAGAAACGTCTTCAGCCGCGCCTCATCCACCCGGTCCCCCACTCGGGCGGAGAAGGAGGAGGTGCGGATAACGTCGCGCGCGGGCAGGCGCTGGGTGGCCGCATTCAGCGTGGCGAGCAGGATGAAGGGCCCCTTTATCCCGTCAGCCAGAGCCGCGAGCGTGGCCATGCGGCGCGCAGACAGCGCCGGATTGGGCGAGACGCGGTCATAGGGCAGGCAATCCCATGCCGGGAAATCCAGCACCACCGCGCCGGGGGCCATGACCGACAACGCGGCCGCCATCGCCTCGGCCCGCTTGTCGTCGCGCGCGATGTGCAGGATCGGCGCACCCTTCTCCAGCTCGCGGGCGAGGAGACGGGCGTCATAGCCTTCGGGCGCGCCGCCGAGGAGGATGGAGGTGGGTGTCAGCATGGCGCGTGACTTAACCGCAGGGGCGGCGGCGTCAACGCCTTTCGGCGGTTCAGCCGAAGACGCCGAGGGTCAGGTTCTGATACATGCCGAACATGGTCGTGAAGAAGAGCGAGAACATCCCGATCACTTGCACCATCACGCGGTGACGGCGCAGGCGGGCCATAAGCGGCAGGCCATCGAGACTGTCGCGTTCGATCCGCATGCAGATCCGCAGGGTGAGGAAGCTGACCAGTTGCAGCGGCACGACGAGGCAGAGCACGGCCTGCGCGAATTCGATCTGGTAAAAGACGGCAAGAACGATGAGGCCCGTCGTGAGGAAAGACCCGAAGGCCACGAGGAACAGCCCGCCCTGCCGCGCGATGAAAAGGATGCGCCGGGTGTAGATATGCGCCAGCGCCTCGGCATCTGCGAGGGCGGTGCCCCCCTCACGCTCGGCCCGGCGGATAAGGTCATGCGGGACGCCGACCACGAAATGGCTGACGGTGGACCACATGACGGCAAGCGCAAGCCAGAACCACAGGTTCGAGAAGGATCGCATGTCGATCACTTCGAAGATCGTCGCGTACCAATCCAACCGTCACGTCCCCGTCGCAGTCCTGCCCGCGCCCCCTCTGAACCGCTGTCCGACCTTCAGACCGCTTGAGGCGCGCCCCTTTCTCTGGCAGGCAAGGGACGGGGGTGCAAGCCCCTGCTTGATCCTGCGGTCCTTGTGCCGCGTCATCCTCGCAACGCGGCCCCGCTGCCGCGCCGAATTCCGGAGTGGTCCGATGCGCCCGATCTCTGCCCCTGTCCCTGCGACCCGCTTGCGCCGGTTGCGCCGGACCCCTGCCCTGCGCGCGCTGTCGCAGGAAACGCTTCTGGGCGTCGGCGATCTGATCTGGCCGGTCTTCGTGCGCGATGGCGTCGGGCTGCGCGAACCTGTCGTCTCGATGCCCGGGGTGGACCGGTTGAGCGTTGATCTGGTCGTACAGGCGGCCGAGATGGCGGCAGGCCTTGGCATCCCGGCGATCTGTCTCTTTCCCTATACCGACCCCGCGCTGAAGACCGAGGCCTGCGAAGAGGCGTGGAACCCCGACAATCTGGCCAACCGGGCCATCCGGGCGATCAAGGCGGCAGTGCCCGAGATTGCAGTGATGACGGATGTGGCGCTAGATCCCTACAACGCCAATGGCCATGACGGGCTGGTCCGGGATGGCATCATCCTGAACGACGAGACGATCGAGGCGCTGGTGCGCATGGCGCTGGTGCAGGCGGAGTGTGGGGCAGATATCCTCGGCCCGTCCGACATGATGGATGGGCGCATCGGCGCGATCCGCGGCGCGCTGGAGGCGGCAGGTCACAAGGATGTGGCGATCCTGTCCTATGCGGCCAAATACGCCTCGGCCTTCTACGGGCCGTTCCGGGATGCGGTGGGGGCGTCCGGCGCCCTGAAGGGCGACAAGAAGACCTATCAGATGAACCCCGCCAACAGCGACGAGGCCCTGCGTCTGGTCGAGCGCGACCTGCGCGAAGGGGCGGATATGGTGATGGTCAAGCCGGGGATGCCTTATCTCGACATCTGCCGCAGGGTGAAGGACGCCTTCGGGGCACCGACCTATGCCTATCAGGTGTCGGGCGAATACGCGATGATCAAGGGCGCGGCGGAACGCGGCTGGATCGACGGCGACAAGGCCATGATGGAAAGCATGATGGGGTTCAAGCGCGCGGGCTGCGACGGCATCCTGACCTATTTCGCGCCAGAGGTGGCCCGCAAGCTGCGCGCCGGGTGGAACTGGGGCTAAGCCCGCCCGCATCTTCTGTCTTCAAATATCCTCGGGGGGTGAGGCGCGGTACGCGCCGAGGGGGGCAGAGGGCCCCCCTGCCCGGCCCGCCGCAAAGCGCGTCGCCCGGGGGAAAGCGCTGACTCGGCAAGGCTTTGCCACCCGCCCCCAGAGGGCATGACAGGCGGGATCAAAGGCTATATCCTTGGCATTGAGCGGGGTCGAACGAGAATCCCGCCACGGGCAAGAGAGGGCGGTTTCATGGATCGGATGACAAGACGGGCGGTTCTTGCCGGAGCCGGGGCGAGCGTGATGCTGACCGCCGCCTGCGGCAATGGCGTGGGGTCCAACGGCGCGCAGCAGATCGACGCGCGGGTCGAGGCGACCAAGAGTTTCCTCTTCCAGCGCTATCCGGGCACCCGCGATCTGGCATCGCGGGCGGCAGGGGTGCTGTATATGCCGCTGATCACGGAAGCTGGGTTCTTCGTGGGCGGAGCCTATGGGCGCGGCGCGCTGCAAATCCGGGATGTGACGGTGGATTACTACTCCTCCACCAAGGCGAGCTACGGGCTGCAGATCGGCGCGCAGCAATATGCCCATGCGCTGTTCTTCATGACGGATGCAGCGCTGGCGGAGTTTCGCGCCTCGACCGGCTGGGCGGCGAGCGCCGATCTGAAATACGCCACGCCCGAACAGGGCGCGAGCATCGGCAAGGAAACGACCGAGATTGACCCCGTCGTGGCGCTCGTCTTCGGTCAGCAGGGCCTGATCGCCGGGGCGACGCTGGCCGGCGTGAAATACACGCGCATCATTCCCTGACCTGTAGGATGGGCAGGATTGCCCATCCTACGCCAAGGGTGACGCCCGGCGGGGGTGCCGCCGGGCCGTCCCCTTCCGGGCCGCCGCTGCATTGCCCTTTGGCCGGTGATGGACTAGGAAGCCATGCGTTTCCCGTCCCAAAGAACAGGGCCTGAATGTACCTCGTCTTCCGCTGGATGTTGCGCCTGTTCACGGGCCTGATCGCGCTGACGCTGGTTGCGCTGGTGATCCTTTACTATTTCTTGTCGCGCTCGCTGCCCGATTACAGCGAGGGCTTCACCATCGAGGGCATTACCGCCCCGGTGGAGATCGTGCGCAACAATGACAACGTCCCGCATATCTTCGGGACGACGGACGAGGATGTCTATTTCGCGCTGGGCTTTGCCCATGCGCAGGATCGGCTGTGGCAGATGACGATGCTGCGCCGCACCGTGCAGGGGCGGCTGTCCGAGGTCTTTGGCGAGCGGACGCTGAAGCTGGACGAGTTGCTGCGCCGCTATGACCTGTACACCCTCGCCCTGCAATCGGTGGAGGCGCAGGACGAGCCCACGACCCGCGCGCTGGAGGCCTATGCGCGCGGCGTGAACGCGTGGATCACCCAGGTCAACGAGGATGCGCGGGGGCGCGGGGCGCCGGAACTGTTCCTTTTCTCAAATGAAATCGCGGCTTGGCAGCCCGCCGATTCCATCGCCATCCTAAAGCTGATGGCGCTGCAATTGTCGGGGCAGATCGAGACCGAGGTGCTGCGCGCGCGCGTGTCGCTGATGCTGTCCGAGGCGCGGCTGCGCGACATCCTGCCGGATGATCCGGGTCAGGGCATCATGGCGCTGCCGGATTATGCCGCCATCTTTCCGGGTGCGCCGGGCGGGATGGAGCCGATCCGCCGCGCCTCTTCCGACCCGCTGTCGCCCTTTCCAACCCGCGAATTGGCTGGGGCGTCGAATGCATGGGCGGCGGCCCCAGCAAGAGCGGCTGCGGGCGGCACGTTGCTGGCCAATGACCCGCATCTGGGCTTCACCGCGCCGACGGTGTGGTATCTGGCGCGGTTGGAACTTGCCACGGGTGGGGTGATCGGCGGCACGATCCCCGGCATCCCAGCCGTGCTGCTGGGCCGGTCGGAGCGGCTTGGATGGGGGCTGACCTCCAGCTATCTGGATGATCAGGACCTGTTCATCGAAGAGGTGAACCCCGAGAACCCGGAACAGTACCGCACGCCCGATGGATGGGCGGACTTCGTCACGCGCCGGTCGATCATCACGGTGAAGGATGCAAGCCCCGTCACCATCACCCTGCGCTGGACGGAGAACGGGCCGGTGCTGCCCGGGACGCATTATGATCTGGCCTCCATCACGCCGCCGGGGCATGTGGTATCGCTGTCTTGGACGGCGCTGAACGGGGCCGATACCTCAATGACGGCGGCGATCCGCACGATGCAGGCGGGCAGCGTGGCCGAGGCGATGGAGGCAGGGCGGCTTTACATCGCGCCCGCGCAGAACGTGATGCTGGCCGATCAGCGCGGGATCGCGCTGCAGGTCGTGGGCGCGATGCCTGCGCGGGACCCAGCGCATCAAAGCCAAGGGCGGATGCCCTCGCCCGGCTGGATCGCCGCGAACCGCTGGCAGGGCATCCTGCCCTACGAGACAAACCCGCGCGAGATGAACCCGGTTTCGGGCCTGCTTGGCAATACCAACAACAAGACGGTGGATCGGCCCTTCCCCGAACATGTCAGCTTTGACTGGGGCGACACCCAGCGCATACAGCGCTGGCTGACGCTGATGAAGGCGCGCGAGGTGCACACGCGCGAAAGCTTTATCGAGGCGCAGTTGGACACGGTGAGCTTTACAGCGCGGTCCCTTCTGCCGCTGATCGGGGCGGATTTGTGGTTCACGGGCGAGGCTGCGCCCGAGGGCACGCCGGAACGGCTGCGCCAGCGCGCGCTGGAAATCCTTGCCGCGTGGAACGGCGAAATGAGCGAGCATCTGCCCGAGCCGCTGATTTATCAGGCCTGGGTGCGGGCCCTGCAAGAGCGGCTGATCCGCGACGAGATGGGGCCGATGGCGGATGAATTCACCCATATCCAGCCACTGTTCCTGGAGCGGGTCTTCCGCAACGTGGACGGGGCCAGCGTCTGGTGCGACGTGGTGCAGTCGGCGGCGGTGGAAAGCTGCACCGATCTGGCGCGGATCGCGCTGGATGAGGCGCTGCTGGGTCTGGTGGAAACCTATGGACCCAATCCCGAAAGCTGGCGTTGGGGGGATGCGCATCAGGCCACACATGACCATCCGGTGCTGGGGAACCTGCCGCTCTTGCGCTATTTCGTGAACATCCGTCAGTCGACCAGCGGGGATGACCACACCCTTCTGCGCGGAAAGACCAAGGGCGAGGGGCCGGAACCCTTCCTCAACGTGCACGGCGCGGGCTATCGCGGGGTCTATGATTTCGCTGACCCGGATTCGTCGGTCTTCATCTCTTCGACCGGGCAGTCGGGGCATCCGCTGAGCCGCTTCTACGATGATCTGGGAGAGCTGTGGCGGCGCGGGGAATATGTGCCCATGTCGCTGGACCCGGATCTGGCCCGGGCGGCGGCAGTCGGGGTGACAGTGCTGACCCCCGCGACCGAATAGGTCCGATCCCCGCGACACGGCTGCCCGGGGACGGCCTCTGCCACCGCGCGCCCTTGACCTTTGCCCCCTGCGCAACACCATTGCGCAATAAAATTACGCGACGGCAGGGATCAAGGAAAAAAGATGACCGGTGCATTCGACCCATGGGTGGGTCGGGTCGAAGAGGCCCGTGACAGGATCAGCGCGCGGCAGGCGCGGCAGATGGCGGCCACGCTGGGGGTGCAGATCGAGGCGACGGAGGGGGCGATGCTGCCTCCGCTCTGGCACTGGATGGGCTGGACGCCCGAGGCACCGATGGCAGAGCTTGGCTCTGATGGGCATCCGGCGCGGGGCGGGTTTTTGCCGCCTGTGCCGCTGGAACGGCGGATGTGGGCGGGCGGACGGCTGCGCTTTCACGCGCCGCTGCGGATCGGGGAAGAGATGTTCCGCCGGTCGGAGATTACGAAGGTTTCGGAAAAGACGGGAAATACGGGAAGTATGGTCTTTGTCACCGTCCGGCATGACGTGCATGGCGCGGCGGGGCTGGCCATCGAGGAAGAGCAGGACATCGTCTTTATCGCGATGCCGGATCGGTTCACCCCACCCCCGCCGGTAGAGGCCCCTGCCCCTGACTGGCACGAGGATGTGGCGGTGGATGAGGTGCGGCTGTTCCGCTTTTCCGCGCTGACCTTCAATGCGCATCGCATCCATTTCGACCTGCCCTATGCGACCGGGGTCGAGAAATACCCGGGTCTGGTGGTGCATGGTCCGCTGCAGGCGATGCTGCTGATGGAGGCGGGGCGCGCACGGCGCGGCGGCGGGGTACCTGCGGGGTACAAGTTCCGCGGGGTACGACCCGCCTTTCATTTCGATGCGCTGTCCCTGCAGGGGCTGGGCAACGGGCTGGCGACGGTGAACGGGGATGGGCTGGTCTGCATGCAGGCCGAAATGGCTTGGGAGGGCTGACGATGGCGGGCGTGCTGGCAGGGATGCGGGTGGTGGAGGGTTCGGCCTTCGTGGCGGTGCCCTTGGCGGGGATGACGCTGGCACAGATGGGGGCGGATGTGATCCGCTTTGACCGGCCGCAGGGCGGGCTGGACGCCCATCGCTGGCCGGTGACGCGGGACGGGACCAGCCTGTTCTGGGCGGGCCTGAACAAGGGCAAGCGGTCGCTTGCGGTGGATATGGCCCGCCCCGAGGGGCAGGAGATCATCACCGATCTGATCTGCGCGCCGGGGCCGGATGCGGGACTGTTCCTGACCAATCTGCGGGTGCGGGGCTGGATGGATTACCCGGCCCTTCAGGCCCGGCGAGAAGACCTGATCATGGTCAGCCTGACCGGCACGCGTCGGGGGGAGCCTGCGGTGGATTACACAGTGAACCCCTCGCTTGGCTTTCCGATGGCGACAGGGGCCGAAGGATCGGCGGAGCCCGTGGCGCATGTGCTGCCGGCATGGGATTGCATCGCGGGGGGCATGGTGGTGAACGCGCTGCTGGCAGCAGAGCGGCACCGGCTGCGCACAGGGCGCGGTCAGTTGGCGGAACTGGCGCTAAAGGATGTGGCGGCGGCGATGCTGGCCAATCTGGGGATCGTGGGCGAGGTCGTGGCCAATGGCGTGGACCGGCCCAAAGCGGGCAACAGCCTGTATGGCGCCTATGGGCAGGACTTCGTTCTGGCCTGCGGGCGGCGCGTGATGGTGATCGGGTTGACCGACCGGCAGTGGCGCGGGTTGGTCAAGGTGCTGGGTCTGGCGCAGGCTGTGGCCGATCTGGGCCAGCGGATGGCACTGGACCTGTCGCAGGAAGGTGACCGCTGGCTGGCACGTAAAGAGATCACGGCGCTGTTCGCACCGTGGTTCGCGGCGCGGCGGCTGGACGAGGTGGGGCCGCTGTTCGACGGGGCGGGGCTGACATGGTCGATCTTCCGCAGCTTTGCCGAAGCGGTGCATCAGGATCCGGATCTGTCGCCCGACAACCCGATGGTGTCGATGATCCACCAGCCCGGCGTGGGCATGCTGCCCGTGCCGGGATCGCCCGTGACCTTTTCCGATCTGGCGCGGATGGGCCCGGCCCCCGCGCCGGTGCTTGGCGAACACACCGAAGAGATTCTTGGTGATGTGTTGGGGCTCGGGTCCGGGCAGATCGGCAAGCTGATGGACACAGGCGTGGTGTCGCAGGGGATCGCGCCGAAGCGGGCGGCCTGACCCCCTGCGACGGCCTTAGGCAAGGGCAGCGGCAACCGTGTCAGCCATGGGCGTGGTCGGGCGGCCTATCAGGCGCGACAGGGTGCGGCTGTCATCGAAAAGCGCGCCCTGCCCTGCCTGCACATCGCTGTCGGCCAGAACATGGGCAAAGCCTTCGGGAAGGCCGAAAGACAGCAGGATGCCCGCATAGGTGGCGGGCGGCAGGTCGTTATAGGGGATCACCTTGCCCGTCTGGCGCGACACCTCGGCGGCGAGGTCGGCATAGCTGTAGCCCGTGTCGCCACCCAGTTCGTAGATCTTTCCCTCGTGCCCCTGCCCTGCGGCCGTGGCGGCGATGGCTTCGGCATAATCGGCCCGCGCGGCGGCAGAAAAGCGGCCCTCCCCTGCGGACCCGATCAGCGCACCTGCGGCGATGGCCCCGCCCAGGCTGCCGGTGTGGTTTTCGGTGTACCAGCCGTTCCGCAGAATCGTGAAGCCAAGGCCAGAGGCGCGGATCGCCTCTTCCGTCGCCTTGTGATCGGCGGCCAGCAGCATGGGCGAGGTGTCGGCCCGCAAGAGCGAGGTGTAGAGGATACGCCCCACCCCTGCGGCCTTGGCCGCCGCGATGACATTGCGGTGCTGGCCCACCCGGTCGTCGAAATCGTTGGAGGAGATGAGGACCAGCGTCGTCACCCCGGCCAATGCGGGGGCAAGGGTCGCAGCGCTCTTGTAATCGAAAGCGCGGGCTTCGGTGCCAAGATCGGCGGCTTTGGCCGGATCGCGCACCAGCGCGACAGGCGCGTGGCCGCGCGCCTTGAGGGCGGTGATGGCAAGGCGGCCAAGTTGGCCGGTGGCTCCGGTAAGGGCGAGGGTCATGATAGGCTCCTGTTCTGGTTGCCCGGCAGAGATGACGCCTTTACTTACTAAACGGAAGTACGTACATTTTTGTAAGTATCAACTTTTTTCGGATTGCCGCGATGAAGGACCTTCCCCCCCCACCCGGGGATCTTGCGCCGAACGTTCTGCACCCGCTGTGCCCGTCACGGCAGGTGTTGCAGATGCTGACCAGCCGCTGGGGCGCGCTCATCCTTGTGGCGCTGGCGGGGCGCACCTTGCGCTTTTCGCAGCTGCGGCGGGAGTTGGGGGATGTCAGCGAACGGATGCTGGCCCAGACCCTGCAGGGGCTAGAGGCGCATGGCATGGTCCGGCGGGTGGCCCATGACGTGGTGCCGCCCCATGTGGAGTATTCCCTGACCTTGATCGGGGACGAGGCGGCGGGTCTGGTGCGCGGTCTTGCAGGATGGGTGGAGCGGCGGCTACCGGACATCCTGTCGGTGGCATCGCAGCGGTGACGTCGGACCGGGGGCCAGCCCCCGGACCCCCGGAGTATTTCTTGCCAAGATGAAAGGGTGCAGGCAGCGCGATCAGCCGAGGTCGCGATACCGCTTTTCCTGCCGCGCCGTCCAGCGGACGGTTACGGCAAAGCCGGTGTCGGTGGGGGTTTCGGACAGGACCACGCCTTCGGCATGCAGCCAAGCGCGGCGGCGGCCATCCGTGAAGGGAACGGCAAGAAGGCGTTCGGTCTTTTCCTCGTCGAAGGCGGCGGAGATGGCGTCGAGAAGGCGCGGGATGCCCTCACCCGTCAGGGCCGAGACGGGAAAGACACCCTCGCGCGTGGCGGCCTGCACCGTCAGCGCCTCGCGCTGGCTGGCATCGACGAGGTCGAGCTTGTTCCAGATTTCGAATTGCGCAGTGGCGGGGCCGACTCCAAGGGATTGCAGGATCTCGGCCACGTCGGCGGCCTGTTCGTTCGTTTCCGGATGCGCGATGTCCCGGACATGGAGGATGAGATCGGCCTCCAGCACCTCTTCCAGCGTGGCGCGGAAGGCGGCGACAAGCTGGGTGGGCAAGTCCGAGATGAAGCCCACGGTGTCGGACAGGATGATCTTGCGCCCCGAGGGCAGCGTGATGCCGCGCATGGTGGGGTCGAGCGTTGCGAAGAGCATGTCCTTCGCCAGAACCTCGGCCCCGGTGGCGCGGTTGAAAAGCGTGCTCTTGCCTGCGTTCGTATAGCCCACCAGTGCGACGATGGGGAACGGCACCTTGCGACGGGCGGCACGGTGCAACTCGCGCGTCTTGACCACCTTGTCGAGTTGCCGCTTCAGCCGGATCACCTGATCGTCGATGGCGCGGCGGTCGCTTTCGATCTGCGTCTCGCCGGGGCCGCCGACGAAGCCAAAGCCGCCCCTCTGGCGTTCGAGGTGGGTCCATGCCCGCACAAGCCGAGAGCGTTGATAGCTGAGCGCGGCCAGTTCCACCTGCAGCACGCCTTCGCGGGTCCGGGCGCGGTCGGCGAAAATCTCAAGGATGAGGGAGGTGCGGTCGAGCAGTTTCAACCCCCATTCCTTTTCGAGGTTGCGCTGCTGGATGGGCGAGACGGGGCCGTCGACAAGGACCAGTTCGACCTTCGCCTCGGCGAATTTCGCCTTCAGTTCCGCCACCTTGCCCGAGCCGAACAGCATGCCGGGATGGACACGCGGCAGTCGCACCACCTCGGCCCCCAGAACAGCGAGATCGGGCAGAGCAGCGGCAAGGCTGACCGCCTCGGCCAACCCGTGTTCGGGCAGGCGCCGACGACCATCCTGCCGGATGTCCGGATGCAGCACATAGGCGCGAGTCAAGGGAATCGCGGTGGAACGGTCGCGCGAGTCCCGCCCCTTCAGCAGGGGGAGATCGGCATCATCCTCTTCCGGTAGATCGGAAATCAGTCTTCGCCTTCATAAAGATTGATCGGCGCGCCCGGCATGATGGTGGAGATCGCATGCTTATAGACAAGCTGCGACTGGCCATCGCGGCGCAGGAGAACGCAGAAATTGTCGAACCAGGTGATCACACCCTGCAACTTGACGCCGTTGATCAGGAAAATCGTGACGGGAACTTTTGCCTTCCGCACGTGATTGAGAAAAGCATCCTGCAAATTCTGTTTGTCGCCGGCCATTTTTTGTCTTTGCCTTTGTTATGGTCTTGTTCGCGCGGCCGGATTTCCCGCTCCCTCGATCGGGAAAAGTTCCGGCTGGGAAAGTATGTAACGGGATGCAGACAGTTTCCAGCCCAAAAACAGGGTTCTGGCCACCTGTTACCGCCCTGTCACGGGCGACAAACGACCTGGATCAGCGCCGCCAGCCATCCGGGGCAAGCAGGACGAGGATGGCCAGAAGTTCCAGCCGCCCGACGACCATGGTCACGGCAATGATCGCCTTCGCGGCCATCGAGAGGGGGGCAAGCGCGATAGGCGCAGTCCCGGCCACCTCGGACAGAGGCCCAGTGGTGCTAAGCGCGCCGAGCGTGAGGATCAGTGCCGGTTCGAAATCGATCCCCGCAAGGGCCAGCGCGGCCACCGCGACGGCGATGGACAGTGCAAAGAGCATGAAGAAGATCCACGCCAGATAGGCCCCTTCACGGCGCAGGCGACGGGCGGTCTGCCCGGCCCCACCCACCGAATTGGGGTGGATCAGCTTTTCCAGCTCGCGTTGGCCGTGGCGGAAAAGGGCATAGACGCGCAGGAGCTTCACGCCTCCCGCCGTGGTGGCGATGCCGCCGCCAAAGATGGCCAACCCTGCAAGGATAAGGCCGGGCGTTTCCAGCCCCGACCAGTTTCGGGCGGCGACCCAGTCCGCCGATGTGAAGCCCGTGGTGGTGAGGAAGGAGAGCGTCGTGAAAACGGCGCCCCAAAGCGCGCGCAGCGCGGCCAGTAGGTCGGCCTCCCCTGCCCCAACCCCGACAGCCGCAAGCCAGTGGCGCAGAAAAAGCAGCAGCGGGACGATCGCCAGAAGGACCAGCGCCAGCCGAAGCTCGGGGTCGCGCCAGAGGCGGGTGTCGCGGTCATGGACCATGGAGCCCGGCCAGAGGCGGCGGGTGATTCCCGCGAAAAGCACAAGGAAGATCGCCAATTCGCCATAGAAGGTGCCGCCCTCGACGGGCAGCCCCTCACCCGGGCTGATCCCCGAGGTGGAGACGGTGGACATCGCATGGATCAGCGCGGGAAAGTTGGCGTGCCCCGCCATCAACAGCACGACCCAGAGCGTCAGGGTGACCCCGGCATAGACGGGCAGGATCGTGGCGGCCTGCTGCGCCACGCGGCGCGCGGGATCGGCGGTTTCGGTGATCTGCGACAGGCCTTCGGCACCGCGCCCGGGAACCCGGCCCGACAGCACCTCGATCCCGCCCAGTGTCATCGGCGCGAGGATGGCCACAGCGGCGACGAGGATGAAGAGCCCCCCCATCCAGCCCACCTGCGCCCGCCACAGATGGATCGAGGGCGGCAGTCGCGCGGGATCGTAAAGGGTCATGCCCGTGGTCGTGAAGGAAGAGACCATCTCGAACCACGCATTGACGAGACTGGTGTCGGGCAGCGCCTGCACGAAGGGGATCGCCATCATCACGGGCAGCACCGCATAGCCTGCGACAAGCGCCATAAGGTTCGCGCGCGCGGGGTTGCGGGCGCGGCGGTTGACGGTGGCCAGACCGATCATCGCCGTCAGGATCAACAAAATAATGGCGGCGTAGAAGAAGGCGCGGCCCGTTTCGTGGTCGCGCAAGATCACCGCATGGGCGGCGGGCAGCAGCATGGACAGCGCCGTGATCCCCATCAGGAGAACGAGCAGCGGCAGTTCCGACAGCCGCCGCAGCATCAGAAGAAATCGATCGAGACCTGCAGGAGGCGTTCGACCTCGCGCACGTCCTTGGCCATGGCGAAGAGAGCGATGATGTCGCCCGATTCGATCCGGGTGTCGCCCGTGGGCTTCACGACCTTGTCCCCCTTCATCAATGCACCGACGAGGACTCCTTCGGGAAACTCGATCTCGCGGATCAGGCGTCCCGCGAGGGGCGAGGTGGACAGGACCTGCGCCTCGATCATTTCGGCCTCGGCATCGCCCAGCGAATAGATCGCCCGCACCTTGCCATGCCGGATGTGGCGCAGGATCGACGAGACGGTGGTGGCACGCGGGTTGATATAGGCGTCGATGTCCAAGGGGCCCATCAGCGGCGCAAGCGTCGGATCGTTGACCAAGGCGATGGACATGGGGCAACCCGCCTGCTTGGCGCGCACGGCGACGAGCAGATTGGTCTTGTCATCATCAGTCACGGCAAGGACGGCATCGGCACGGTCGATGGCGGCCTCGAGCAGGATATCCATATCCATCCCGTCGCCATTGAGGACGATGGTGCGTTCAAGGCTGTCGGCGGCGCGTTCGGCGCGGGCGCGGTTCTTTTCGATGATCTTGGCGCGGACCCGGTCGGTGCGCGCCTCAAGCGCCCGGGCAACGCCGAGGCCCACATTGCCGCCCCCGATGATGACGACGCGTTCCTGTTTCTTGGTCTGCTTGCCAAAGATTTCCAGCGCGCGGTTCACGTCTTCGGAATGGGTGAAGACGTAGATCTGATCTTGCGCGAACAGCTGGTCGCCCGGTTCCGGGGCAAAGAGACGGCCGTCGCGGCGCACGCCCACGACGATGGCGCGCAGGGTGGAGAACAACTCGTTCAACTGCCGCAGCGGCGTGTCCAGAACAGGGCAGTCCTCATCCAACTGGATGCCCAAAAGCTGGGCCCGACCCAGCATGAAGCTTTCGGTGTCGAAGGTGGCGGGTGCCGCAAGGCGCTGCAGCGCGGCCTCGGCGACCTCGCGTTCGGGGCTGATCACCACGTCGATGGGAAGGTGATCGCGGCGATAGAGATCGGAATAGATGGCATCCAGATAGGATTGCGCCCGCAGGCGGGCGATCTTGCGCGGGATAGAGAAGATGGCATGGGCGACCTCGCAGGCGACCATGTTCACCTCATCGGAATGGGTGGCGGCGATGATCATATCGGCATCGCGGGCACCGGCCTTTTCCAGCACGTCGGGGTAAGAGGCGAATCCCACCACCCCTTGCACATCCAGCGTATCCGTGGCCCGGCGCACGAGATCGGCATTGACGTCGACAAGGGTGACGTCGTTGCGCTCCCCCGACAGTTGGCGGGCGATCTGCCAACCGACCTGCCCTGCCCCGCAGATGATTACCTTCATGCCTGCCTCCGGTTCATCGCCCGCCCTGATTGGCAGATGGGGGGCGATGGGTCAATGGCAGGGGATCAGACCTCTTCGCCCTCGTCCTCGTCCATCTCTTCGTCCAGACGCGCAATGCGCCCCCCGGCCTTGGAGGTGGTGACGACGCCCAGCGATTTCAGTTTGCGGTGCAGGGCCGAGCGTTCCATCCCAACGAAGCTGGCCGTCCGGCTGATATTGCCGCCAAAACGGTTGATCTGGGTGAGGAGGTATTCGCGTTCAAAGACCTCGCGCGCCTCGCGCAAGGGCAGGGTCGCCATCGCGCCGCCAAGGACAAGGCGCCCGGTATCGCCCTCGGGGGCATCCTGTCCGGGCAGTTCGCGCGCCTCAATCGGCCCCGTGCCATCGCCCAGGATCAGGACCCGTTCGATCACGTTGCGCAACTGCCGCACGTTGCCGGGCCAAGACATGGTCTGCAACAGAGCCTCCGCCTCGCCCGACAGCGGGCGCTGCGGCAGGCCTTGCGAGCGGTGGAACATGTCGATGAAGTGGCGCGTCAGATCCGGGATGTCTTCGCGGCGATCCTCCAGACTGGGCACGGCAATCGGAACGACGTTCAGGCGGTCGTAAAGCTCCTGCCGGAAGCGGCCCGAAGCGATCTCGGTGCGCAGGTCGCGGGTGGTAGAGGAGATCACGCGCAGGTCGACACGGACCTTGTCGGTGCCTCCGGCCCGGGTGAACTGCTGTTCCACCAGAACGCGCAAAATCTTGGACTGGGTGCCCACCGGCATGTCAGCCACCTCGTCGAAATAGACGACGCCGCCATGGGCTTGTTCCAGAAGGCCCTTCTCCACCCCGCGTTCCGTGGTTTCGCGGCCAAAGAGCACCTCTTCCATCCGTTCCGGTTCAATGGTCGCGGAGGAGACAGAGACGAAGGGGGCGCTCGCTCGGTTGGAATGGGCGTGGATAAAGCGGGCGGCCATTTCCTTGCCCGATCCGGCAGGACCCGTCAGCATCACGCGCCCGTTCGACTTCGTCACCTTTTCCAGCTGCGATTTCAGGGCCTTGAAGGCGGGGCTTGATCCAAGCATCTCGGCCGAGGTGACGTCCTTGCGGCGCAACTCGCTGTTCTCGCGGCGCAGGCGCGAGGTTTCCATCGCGCGGGATACGACGACCATCAGCTGGTCGATGTTGAAGGGTTTCTCGATGAAGTCATAAGCGCCCTGCTTGATGGCGGCGACGGCAATCTCGATATTGCCATGGCCCGAAATGATCACGACCGGCACATCGGGATTGTCGCGCTTGACGGTTTTCAGGATGTCGATGCCGTCCATCCGGCTGTCCTTCAGCCAGATATCAAGGATCATCAGCGCGGGCGGCTCGCTGTTGATCTCGGCCATGCAATCGTCGGAATTGCCGGCAAGGCGGACGGAGAATCCCTCGTCCTTCAAAATATCGGCGATCAATTCGCGGATGTCTTTTTCATCATCGACAATCAGGATGCTGCTCATGGTCTATCCCCCCTGTGCGGCCAGCGCCGCGGGTTTACGGGTACGCACTTTCGGGGCGCGCGGCAGCCGAATCTCGGCCATCGCCCCGGGTCGGTCATTGCCTTCAAAAATAGGCGCATCGAGAAGGGCCAGCGTGCCGCCATGTTCCTCGATGATCTTCTTGACGATGGGCAGGCCAAGGCCGGTGCCCTTTTCGCGGGTGGTCACGTAAGGTTCAAACAGCCGCGCGCGATCGGGCGGCAGGCCGATGCCATTGTCCATGATGCGGATGATGGCGGCATCGGGTTCGGCGGTGAATGTGATGCGAATCTCTGGCCTGTGACCGGGCGGCGCGCCTTTTTCGTGAAGCGATTCAATGGCCTCACCCGCGTTCTTGATAAGGTTGGTCAGCGCTTGGCTGATCATCGTGGCGTCCAGGTCCATCACCACGGGTTCGTTCGGGAACTGTGTGACGAAGGCCACGCCGGGCTGGCCGTTTTCCTGCAGCAGCGCCGCGTCGCGCACCAGCGTCGTCAGGTCATTCTCGCGCCGGTCGGGTTCCGGCATGCGGGCGAATTTGGAAAACTCGTCCACGATGCGGCGCAGGTCATTGGTCTGGCGGACGATCACGTCCGTGTACTGATCCAGATCGTCGGGTTCGGCCACCTGCGGGCGGAACTTGCGCTTGATGCGTTCGGCGGACAGGGCGATGGGTGTGAGAGGGTTTTTGATCTCATGCGCGATACGCCGGGCCACATCGCCCCAGGCCGCCATGCGCTGGGCACTGACAAGGTCGGTCACATCGTCGAAGGCAACGACATACCCCTCCAGCCCGCCCTCCTCGTTCCGGCGTTCGGACATGCGCACGAGCAGGCTTTCCAGCTTGCCCTTGCGGGTGAGGCGGACCTCTTCCTGCGCGGCGGGGCTGCCGCTTTCCAGCAGACGACCGAAGAGCGGACCGAATTCGGGGACGGCAACGGCAAGGGCGGTGTCGCTCCCTCCCCCCATATCAAGCAGCCGCTCGGCGGCGCGGTTGGCGAAATCGATCCGCCCGTCGGAATTCAGCCCGATCACCCCGGCGGTGACATTAGACAGGACGGAATCAAAGAGGCGACGCCGCGCCTCGGTCTGGCTGTGGGAATCGACCAGCGCCTCGCGCTGACCCTTCAGTTGCCGCGTCATGCGGTTGAAAGACCGGCCGAGGGAGGCGATTTCGTCATCACCCTCCTCCTCGCGCACCTGTACGTCCAGATTGCCTTCGCCCACCCGTTCCGCCGCCTCGGCCAGACGGCCCACGGGGCGCGACAGCCGTTCCGCGAACCACAGGCCCAGCCAGACGGCCGCAAGGATAAGGATCAGCGCGAAGCCGAGGTACAGCAGGCCGAACTCAAACAGAAGGCGCCCACGTTCGGATTCAAGCTGGTGATACAGCGCCACGGTTTCCCGCGTTCCGTCCAAAAGCGAAAGGATGGACCCGTCCACCGTGCGCGAGACGTAAAGATAGCGGTCTGCATAGGCGTCAAGGTGGATCAGCGCGCGGAATTCGTTGTTGCCCCAATCTTGGATCAGCACTGTTTCGCCCGCGCGGGCGCGCTGCAGGTCTTCCGCCGAGGGCTGTTCGAAATCGAAGAGATACGAGCGTTCGCCCCGCGTCATCAATTCGCCCGCGCCGTCGATCAGATAGGCTTCCTTCAACCCGCGCTGGATGGTGGCCTGCGCCTGTGTCAGGACGGGGCGCATCTGGCTGTCATCCACAAAGAACATGGATTGCTTGAAGAGGTTGAGTTCCCGCGCCAGCGCCTCGGCATCGGTGATCAGGTCTTGGCGATGTTCTTCCTCATAGGCTTCGGCCGCCGAGAGCGAGGAACCGACGACAGAGCGGACACGGTCGGAGAACCACCCTTCAAGCCCGAAATTCACGGTGATGACGGCAAAGACGGCGACGAGGACGGTGGGGATCAGGGCCACGACGGCGAACACGACCGTGAGGCGCATGTGCAGGCGCGACCCGGCGGACCTGCTGCGTCGGTCGGCGACCATCCGCGCTACCCGTGCCAGCACCAGCGTGGCCACGACCAGCACGTAGACAAGGTCAGCCAGCAGGATCAGCCGCAGCGCGGGCGAGTTGCCGCCTTGCGACAAGGGACCCAGCGCAAGAAAGGTCCCCACGGCAAGAAGCGGGCCGAGGAAGACCAGACCGAAGGTCATGGCATTCTGGACCTGCCGCTGACGCCGCAGGCGAGAGAACCGCGCCCAGGTGTTGCTGCCGACGCTGCGATGCACGCCGAACGATCCCTTCATGACAAGGGGTCGATTCCCCCGCTATCCACATCTTGTGGTCCCCCACACGCTGCGGCACGGGAAACACGCTTGATGTTGCGGTTTTACATCAGCTTGCGGCGGCGTGTCACGCGGATATCGAGATCGGTGATCTTCTTGCGCAAAGTATTGCGATTGATGCCCAGAAGGTCGGCGCATTTCGCCTGATTTCCCGCCGTGGCGTCCAGCGCGATCTCGATCAACGGCATCTCCACCTCGCGCAGAATGCGCTGATAGACGCCTGCCGGGGGCAGTTGGCCGCCATGCAGATCGAAATACCGCTTAAGGTGCCGCGCGACCGAGGCGGACAGCTTTTCCCCCTCGCCGCCGCCCTTGAGAGGTTCCATCGCGGGCTGGTTGCCCAGCACCGCCTCCACCTCGGCCTTGGAGATTTCGCTTTCCGACGAGGTCACCATCAGGCGGCGCAGCGTGTTTTCCAGCTGGCGCACATTCCCCGGCCAAGAATAGGCGCGGATCAGATCGCGCGCGTCGTTCGACAGGCGCCGCAGGCTGCCATAATCGCGCTCGCCCCGGGCCAGGAAATGCTCGGCCAAGAGCGGGATGTCGTCCACCCGTTCCCGCAGCGCGGGCACATGCAGCGTGACGCCGGACAGGCGATAGAACAGGTCCTGACGGAACTGCCCCCCTTCCATCCGGGCAGACAGGTCGCTTTGCGACGTCGCCATGATGCGTGGCGCATTGTCGCCCGCCAGATCGAGCATACGGACGATGCGCGCCTGCATTTCGTCATCGTAATCGGCGATCTCGTCAAAGACGAGGCTGCCGCCGCGCGCCCGCGACATCAGCGCCGAGGGGCCGTCCATCCCCGCCAGATCGGATGCCTGCGCCACCACGAAGGGCTGCGACCGGCGGTCCGAGAAATCATGGATCGCCTTGGCGATCAGGCTTTTGCCAGTACCCGATTCCCCGGTGATGAGGACCGCGAGGTCGGTATTCATCACCCGTGCCACAAGGCGGTACAGCGCCTGCATCGCGGTGGTGCGGCCCACCAGCGGCAGGTCATCGCCCGCTTCGCGCGGCTGGACCGGACGCGCGGGCGCGCGGCGCTTCTGTTCCAACGCCCGGGCGGAGCGTTTCATCAGATCGGGCAGGTCGAAGGGCTTCGGCAGATAGTCGAAGGCCTCCGCCTCGGCCGCCTGAATGGCAGTCATGATGGTGTTCTGGGCCGAGATCACGATGACCGGTAGACCCGGCCGCATTTTCGAGATGCGGGGAAGCGCATCCAGCCCGTTCCCATCGGGCATGATCACGTCCGAGATGACGAGATCACCCTTCCCTTCCTCGACCCAGCGCATCAGGGTCATCAGGCTGCTGGTCGCGTGGACCTTGCAGCCGGCCCGCGTCAGGGCCTGTGTCAGAACAGTGCGGATCGTGCGGTCGTCATCGGCAACGAGGACGGTCCCATCCATCAGGCTTTCTCCTTCTTGTCCTTCGGCACCATGGGAAGGGACACGCGGAAGACGGTGCGCCCGGGCACCGAATCCACGGAAATCCATCCGTCATGGTCTGAAATGATCTTTGAAACGAGGGCGAGCCCCAGCCCCGTGCCGTTCTCGCGGCCCGAAACGAAGGGTTCAAAAATGTCGGCGGCGATCTCGGGCGGGATGCCCGGACCGTCATCCACGATTTCGATCTGCAGCGGCAGCGCGGCCGGGCGGCCATCCTTGCCCCGGATGCGCAGCGACAGGTCGTAGAAAGTGTGCAGGCGGATCGTCGTCCCCTCGCCCGCCCTCTGGCAGGCCTCGGCCGCGTTCTTGATGAGGTTGAGGAAGACCTGCATCAGTTGATCGGGATCGGCATAGGTGGGCGGCAGCGAGGGATCGTAATCCTCGACGATCTGCATATGGGCGGCAAAACCCACCATCGCCGATTTGCGCGCCCGGTCGAGCGCGTCGTGGATATTGACGGGGCGGCGTTCCGGCGGGCGCAGATTTCCGAACTGTTCCACCTGTTCCAGCAGCTTCACGATGCGCCGCGTCTCTTCCACGATAAGATCGGCCAATTCGCGATCCTCCGGCGGCAGGTTCATGCCGATCAGCTGCGCCGCGCCCGAAATGCCCGCCAGCGGGTTCTTGATCTCATGCGCCAGCATCTCGGCCATGCCGATGGCGGATTTGGCGGCGGATTTCACCTGCATGGCGCGACCCAGACGGTCGGCGATGTCGCGGGGCGAGATGATCAAAAGGATCACCTCGGCATTGTCATGCATCGGCGCGACCTGGATGTTGCACTGGACCGGCGCACGTTCGCCGGTGGTCACGTCCACATCGTTGATAAAGAGGGGCGACTGGTTGGCCCGCGCGCGCGCCAAAGCCTCGTCCATCGGCGCGTCGATGGACAGGCGGTCAAAGGCCGGTTGCCCCATCAGCGACCGCGAAGAAGCATTCAGGAAGATCTCGCCCGCCGGATTGACCTCGGCGATCCGGTTGTCGGGACCGATCAGCAGCGCAGGCAGCGGCAGCGAGGCCCAGACAACACCCGGCACCGGGTATGGCGTGCGATAGGGGGTCATGCGGCCACCCTCTTCCGCTCGGACCCCAAGAAGGCCTGCTGGATCAGCCGCAACACCTGCGCCGGATCGTCCGAGGTGAGAAGGGCGTGGCGCGGGGCATCGCCCTCGACCCCGTCAAGATACCAGCCCAGATGCTTGCGCGCGCAACGCAGACCAAGGGCGGGGCCATAAAAGGCCAGCATCGCCTCATAATGTTCAGCGACAAGGTCAGCCAGTGCCGCGCCTTCGGGGATCACGGGCGCAGGCGTGCCGTAAAGGGCATGCGCAATTTCCGCCAGCCGCCATGGCGCGCCCTGCGCCCCGCGCCCCACCATCACCCCATCGGCCCCGGACAGGGCCAGCGCCTGCCGCGCGGTCCCCGCATCCACGATATCGCCATTGGCGATGACAGGGATGGAAACGGCGTCCTTCACCCGCGCGATGGCGGCCCAGTCGGCCGATCCCTTGTAGAACTGGTTCCGGGTGCGACCGTGGATCACGATCATCCGCACCCCCGCGCCTTCGGCCCTGCGGGCCAGTTCCGGGGCGTTCAGCAGGCTGTCGTCCCAGCCGAGCCGCGTCTTCAGCGTGACAGGAAGGTTGACCGCCTTCACCACGCTTTCGATCAGCTCCAGTGCAAGGTCCAGATCGCGCAGCAGCGCCGATCCGCATAACCCGGTCGTGACGCGTTTGGACGGGCAGCCCATGTTGATGTCGATGATGCGTGCCCCGTTCGCCTCCATCAGGCGCGCGGCCTCTGCCATCCAATAGGGATCGCGGCCTGCCAGTTGAACGGAGGTCGCCTGTTCCTCAAGCCCAAGCTCGGCGCGGGCACGGGCTTCGGGCTGCGCCTGCACCACCTCTTGGCTTGCGACCATCTCGGACACGACGAGGCCCGCCCCGAAGCGCGCGACAAGGCGGCGATAGGGAAGATCGGTGATCCCCGCCAACGGTGCGAGAAGCACGGGCGGCGCGATCGTCTGGGGTCCGAGGCAGAGGGCCAATTGCCTGTTCCTTGTGCAGATGAGTTGGTGTTAGGGGCCGCAGGGCCGCAAAGCCAAGCGTCATGCAACCCGTTATGGCTGAAAAAATGGCGATGCACAAAAAATAGGCATCAATGCCCGAAGGCGCGCCAGATTGTCAGGCGGGGCGGTGTGGCCTAGGAAGGGAAAAAGCGCAAGCCGCGCAAGGGATGGGAGTCGCAGCGGGAATGACGACGGCAGCCGTGATCGTGGCCGCAGGACGGGGCAGCCGCGCCGGGGGCGAGGTGCCCAAGCAGTGGCAAATGCTGGCCGGTCGGCCCGTGCTGGCCCATGCGATCGATGCCTTTCGCGCGCAGACGGACCGCATCGTGGTGGTGATCCATCCCGATGACCGCGCAAGGGCCGAGGCCGTGGCGGCGGGTTGCGATCTGGTCCCGGGGGGCGCGACACGGGATGCCTCTGTCCGCAACGCGCTGGAAGCGCTGGCCGGGGCGGGTGTGGAGCGGGTCCTGATCCATGACGGGGCGCGGCCGCTGGTTTCGCCTGCCGTGATCGGACGGGTGCTGGCCGCGCTGGAAACCCATGCCGGCGCCGCCCCCGCCCTGCCTGTGACGGATGCCCTCTGGCGCGGGGCCGAGGGGCTGGTGGCCGGAACGCAGGACCGCAGCGCGCTCTGGCGGGCGCAAACGCCACAGGGGTTCCGCTTTGCCGACATCCTTGCCGCGCATCGCGCCTATCAAGGCGTGGCGGCGGATGATGTCGAGGTGGCACGGGCGGCAGGGCTTGACGTGGCCATCGTCGAGGGCGAGGAAGCCAATCTGAAACTGACCTTTCCCGGCGATTTCGCGCGGGCGGAGGCGATCCTGAAGGGGCGCGGCATGGATGTGCGGCTGGGCAATGGCTATGACGTGCATGCCTTCACGGACGGGGATGGCGTCTGGCTCTGCGGCGTGAAGGTGCCGCATGGGCGCGCGCTTTTGGGTCATTCGGATGCCGATGTGGGGATGCATGCGCTGACCGATGCCATCTACGGCGCGCTGGCCGAGGGCGATATCGGGCGGCACTTCCCGCCCTCGGACCCGCAATGGAAGGGGGCGGCAAGCCATATCTTCCTGCGCCATGCCGCAGACTTGATGCGCGCGCGGGGCTACAACCTTGCCAATTGCGATGTGACGCTGGTCTGCGAACGCCCGAAGATCGGCCCCCATGCGGCGGCGATGCAGGCCACGCTGGCCGAGATCATGGGGGTCGAGCCGGGTCGGGTGAGCGTGAAGGCCACCACATCGGAACGGCTGGGTTTCACGGGCCGCGAAGAGGGCATCGCGGCGCTGGCGACGGCCTGTTTGGTGCGGTCATGAGATGGGTCGCGACCTTCTTCGGCGTGGGGCTGCTGCGGCCCGCCCCGGGGACATGGGGATCGGCAGCGGCGCTGGGCCTTGGTCTGGTGATCGACCGTTTCGCGGGCTTTCCGGGCCTCGCGCTGGCCACCATAGTGGCGCTGGTCGCGGGGTTTGCCGCCTGCAAGGCGGTCTGCGGGCCGGGGGAAGACCCGTCGGAGGTTGTGATCGACGAGGTGGCAGGGCAATGGATCGCGCTTCTCTTCCCGTCCTTCGCCTTCTGGATGCGGGATTTCGAGGGCTGGATGCCCTATCCGGGCTGGCTTGCGGCCTTCCTCCTGTTCCGGCTTTTCGACATCTGGAAACCGTGGATCGTCGGGCGGGCCGATGCGAGGGGCGATGCCATGGGCGTGATGCTGGATGACATCTGGGCCGGGATCCTTGCCGGGATCGGTGTGATCGTGGCGGCAGGCCTCGCCCATGGCCTTCTGATGGGGTGAGGCGGATGGCGACAGCGACGGAGGTCCTGCAGGCGGCGCGCTATTGGGGGGCGAGGATCGCCACCGCCGAAAGCTGCACCGGCGGGCTGATCGCCGGGGCGCTGACCGATGTGGCCGGATCGTCCGATGTGTTCGAGCGGGGCTTCGTCACCTATTCCAACGAGGCCAAGGTCGACATGTTGGGCGTGATGCCTGCAACGCTCGACGCCAAAGGCGCGGTCTCGGAAGAGGTGGCGCGCGAGATGGCCGACGGAGCGCTGCGGGCCTCGCAGGCCACGCTGGCGGTTTCGGTGACGGGGATTGCGGGTCCGGGGGGATCGGAATTCAAACCGGAGGGGCGGGTCTGTTTCGGCCTCGCGCAGGCAGGAAAGCCGACAATCGTGGAGACGGTGGAATTCGGGCCCCTCGGCCGCGCGGCCGTGCGGCGCGCCGCCGTGGAACATGCGCTGGCGCTGCTGGCGCGTGCCCTTGCCTGAGACAGTGCGGGGGTGAAAGGCCCCCGGGGCGCTGCCCCGGACCCCGGAGTATTTTCCACCAAGATGAAGCCCGCAGCCTTAGGGGTGTTCGGCGAAGAAACGCAGGATTTCCGTATTGGCTGCGATGTCCCGGCTGCCGCCCTGACGCGGGGCGCGGCGGCTGCCCGGCCAGGCATGGCCGCCGCCCTCGACCATCTGAATGCGGACCTGCGTCCGCCCGGATGCATCGATATGGTTGCGTTCCATCACGCGCATGCCGTCGGCGCTCGGGTCGATGAGGCGCTCCGACCGGGCAAGGCCGGGGAACGGGGCAAGAAAGGCGGCTTCGACCGAGGCGACAGAGGCAAAGGGGACACGGGTCACGCTGCTCTCGCCCCGCCCGCCGCCATAGGGGACCATGCCGTCCTCCGTGCCGTGGATGTGAAGAAGCGGCACGCCGGAGGACGGCGTGAAGCGCCCCGTATCCATCGTGCCCGCCACGCCCGCCACCGCGCGCAGCCTGCCGGGGCGCGACGCGCCATAGGCTTCGGCCATCATCGCGCCATTCGACATCCCGGTCATGTAAATACGGGCCGGGTTCAGGCCAAAGCGCGCTGTCGCATCCGCGATGACGGCGTCGAGGAAGGCAAGGTCATCCACCTGCTGCCGTCTGGCCGCACCGCAGCAATAGCCCGCATTCCAAGTGGCGGCACGGCCAGTGCCTTCCGGGTAAATCACCGCATAGCCTTGTCGATTGGCCGGGATCGACAGGCCCGAATTGCGGGCGAACTGATCGGCACCGCCGCCACCGCCGTGCAGGGCAAGGATGACAGGCGCCCCCTCGGCGCGGGGCGGCAGGTCGATCCGGTAGGATCGATCCCCGAGGCGGACGGTGTCCGCATGGGCGGGAAAGGCGAATATCAGAACAAGGGCAAGGATGCGCAGCATGGCTGGGGTCCGTGGCAAAAGGGGCGACGGACCTTGCACGCCGCGCCCTGCCCGTTCCGTCGCCTCACATCTTCGGACCGTGCAATTCCGCCGCGCGCCGTTCAAAGGCGCGCACCACGCGCTGCATCGCATCGTTGAACACCACCCCGATGACCCCCTGAAGGATCGCATTGCGGAATTCGAAATCGACGAAGAACTCCACCTCGCAGCCGCCCTCCACATCGCGGAAGGCCCATGTGGATTTCATATGCTTGAACGGCCCTTCGATATAGACCGTCTCGATCCTGCGCGCATCGGGCCAAAGGGTGACGCGGCTGCCAAAGCGTTCGCGGAACACCTTGAACGAGATCACAAGATCGGCCTCCATCACCTCGGACCCGTCGGGCATGGGCCTGCGCGACCGGATGCGCGCGGCAGAGTTCCACGGCAGGAACTTCGGATAGGACCCCACGTCGGCGACGAGGTCATACATCTGCTGTGCCGTATAGGGCAGGCGCTTGATTTCGTGATGGGTGGGCATGACGGCGCCTGATTTCGTGCCTGACTTCGTGACAGTGTCCCCCGTATTGGGTAGACCGGGGGCGGAAATCAAGGGGTGCAGGATGCCAGAGCGGCCTTATGTCATAGACCAGATGATCAGCGCCAAGGCGATTGCCGCCCGGGTGGAGGCTTTGGCCACCGAGATCACGGCGCATTATGCGGGCACCGACAAGCTGGTCGTGGTGGGCCTGCTGCGCGGCTCCTTCGTCTTCATCGCCGATCTGGTGCGCGAGATCGACCTTCCGGTGGAGGTCGATTTCCTTGAAGCCTCCTCTTATGGCGACGCGATGCATTCCAGCCGCGAGGTGCGCATCCTCAAGGACCTACGGGGCGAGATCGCAGGGCGCGACGTGCTGGTGGTGGAGGATATCGTCGACACTGGCTTCACCCTGCACCATGTGAAGAACCTGCTTCTCAGCCGCGAACCCGCACGGCTGGAGGTTTGCGCCCTGCTGGACAAACCCTCGCGGCGCGAGGTGGATATCAAGGCGACCTGGACGGGATTCGAGATCCCCGATGAATTCGTCGTGGGCTACGGGATTGATTTCGCGCAGCGCAATCGCAACCTTCCCTATATCGGCAAGGTGCGGTTTACGGGGTAACAGAATGAATCCGATGTGGCTGGTCAGAATGGCGCAATGGGCGCGCAACCCGCCGTCGCCGGAACGGGTGAAGCTGGTCTTCGGGGTGGTCGCGCTCTGCCTGCTGATCTTCGGCTTTGAATGGATGTTCGGCTGGCCCGAATGGTTGGTGCCCCAGAAGATCAAACCCTGACACGGCGCTTCGCGACTTCGTCACTGGTCGGGGGGCGGTGCGGCGGCTAGGCTGCCCCGACATGTCCTGATGACGGAGACCGGATCATGCGCCTTCTTCCCGCCCTTGCTATCCTTGCCCTTGTCGGTGCTGTGGGGGGCTGGCTGATCACGGCACCCGATCCCCTGCCCGCTGCCGCCTTCGACGGCCTGACGGGCGATCCGGTGCGGGGCGAACTGGTCTTCACCGCCGCAGGCTGCGCCTCCTGTCACGCGGCCCCTGGCGCGACAGGCGAGGCGGAACTGGTGCTGGCGGGCGGTCAGCGGTTCCCGTCGGATTTCGGCACGTTCCTCGCCCCCAACATCTCACCCTCCGCCGCAGGGATCGGCGGGTGGAGCGTGGCCGATCTGGGCAATGCGCTGATGCGCGGGGTGTCACCCGACGGGGCGCATTACTATCCTGCCCTGCCCTACGCCTCTTACGCCAAGATGCAGCCGCAGGATGTGGCGGACATTCATGCCTATATGCAAAGCCTGCCCCCGTCAGATGTGGCAAGCCAACCGCATGAGATGGGCTTTCCCTTCAACATCCGGCGCAGTGTCGGGGTATGGAAGGCGTTGTTTCTGAACACGGACTGGGTGCTGACGGGCGATCTGACCCCCGAAGAGACGCGGGGGCGCGAGATCGTCGAGGCGCTCGCCCATTGCGGGGAATGCCACACGCCGCGCAATGCGCTGGGCGGGATGGACACGGCGCGCTGGCTGGCCGGTGCGCCGAATCCCTCGGGCGAAGGGACGATTCCGAACATCACGCCCGCCAAACTGACTTGGTCCACGGGCGAGATCGTGACCTACCTGACCACCGGCTTCACCCCGGAATTCGACAGCGCCGGGGGGCATATGGCACATGTCGTAACGAACATGGCGGCACTGCCGGATACTGACAGGCAGGCGGTCGCGGCCTATCTGAAGAAGGTCACGCCGGCGGAGTGATCCGTTTCCTTGTGTTCACCATCCGCGCCGCGCCTTGCGATTGCAGGATACCCCCATCCATGGTATTCCTGCAAAAAAACAGAGCAGTATGGTGTAACCAATGAACAGGCTTTCCGGCGGCGCCATGGCGCTGCTCCTCCTTTGCGTACCTCTTCCGGCTGTGTCTCAGGGCATGGAACCGCTCAGCTTTTCGGGCGAGATCGAATTCGAACACACACGCCGCAACGGCGCATCCAACACGCTGGGCAGCGCCGATCTGATGCTGCGGTACGAAGGTCCCGTCGGCTTCGAACTGGGTGGCGAGATCGACGAGAATCTTGAGACGGGCGCCGATGCCTCGCTGCCCTTCCTTGCGGTGACCTTTGGCGTCGGACTGGGCGAGGTGGCGCTCGGCGCGCCCCAGCCCGTGGCGGACACCTTCATCGACCTCCCCGATTTCGCGGGCATCCGCGAACAGCAGATCGGATTCGAGGCGCGCACGACATCGGTCGCGACGGGGCTGGCCAAGTCGCTGGGTGAACAAATCTATGGCGCGCGCTTCACGGCCGAGACGGGAATGCTGCGCTATGGCGCGTCGATCCATCAGATCACGCATCAGTCCGGCACGCATTGGCAGGTCGCGGGCGAGTATGAGGCCGGGATCGACAGCCAGATTGAGGGCGTGATCGAAGGCGAGGACGGCAATCTCGGCATCACGCTGGGGGCGGCCCATACGTCAGGCCAGTTCGACATGGGGCTTTACCTGATCAGCCAGCGGATCGTCGGGTCGACGGACGCGGCGGTGGCCTATGTTGGCGTGTCTGTCAATGATGCGCTGACGGTGCGCGGGCACCTGCGGACGGAAGACGGCACGGTCAGCAATAACCTGATCGGGGTGGAAGCCGAATACGGCTTTTCCAACGGGGCCTTCGCCCAGTTCGGCGCCGCGGATGGGAACAACACCAGCATGACGGTTGACGCCTCGGTCGGCTTCAAGTTCTAAGCTAGGATTGCGCCGGAAGACATTGAAAGGGCGGGTTTTTCCCGCCCTTTATCATGCCCGGCCCAGCTTGGCGAAGCGGGCGGCGCGCAGCCGCTCGAAATCGTCGCCTGCATGATAAGAGGATCGGGTCAGCGGCGTGGCCGAGACCATCAGGAACCCCTTGCCATAGGCAGCCGTCTCATAGCCCTTGAATTCGTCCGGCGTCACGAAACGCGCGACATGGTGGTGCTTCGGCGTGGGCTGAAGATATTGCCCGATGGTCAGGAAATCGACATCCGCCGCGCGCATGTCGTCCATCACCTGCAGCACGGATTGGCGATCCTCGCCAAGCCCCACCATAATGCCCGACTTGGTGAACATGCCGGGATCCATCTCCTTCACCTTCTGCAGAAGGCGGAGAGAGTGGAAATAGCGCGCGCCCGGGCGCACCTCGGGATAAAGACCGGGGACGGTTTCGAGATTGTGGTTGAACACATCAGGCCGCGCTTCGACCACGGTTTCCAAGGCCGAAGGCGGACATTTCAGGAAGTCGGGCGTCAGGATCTCGATCGTCGTGCCGGGCGCGCGGTGGCGGATGGCGCGGATGGTCTGGGCGAAGTGATCGGCCCCGCCATCCTCCAGATCGTCCCGGTCGACCGAGGTGATGACGACATGCTTCAGGCCAAGCTGCTCCACCGCATGGGCCACCCGCCCGGGTTCAAAGGCATCCAGCGCCTGCGGCTTGCCGGTGGCCACGTTGCAGAAGGTGCAGCCCCGGGTGCAGATCTCGCCCATGATCATCATGGTGGCATGACCCTGCGACCAGCATTCGCCCACATTCGGACAGCCCGCCTCTTCGCAGACCGTCACCAGCTTCTTTTCCTTCAGAATGTCGCGCGTCTTCTTGTACCCCTCCGAGGTGGGCGCCTTGACGCGAATCCAGTCGGGTTTCTTCGGCTGGGCATTGTCGGGACGATGCGCCTTCTCGGGATGGCGCTGATCGGGAAGCTTCAGGTCGCGCAAAGGGGTGTCCTCCCACGGGGCTGGCCCCTGAGATACGCGCTCACGCCCTTTGGCGCAACCAGCCGTGGTGACGCGGGGGGTTGCAGCGGATGCAAGGCTGTGCCCCTTGATCCAGATCATGGGGCGGCGCTGGCTGCGTGCTAACAGGGACAGACGCATGACGGAGCCCTTCGGATGACCCATATCGAACTGACGCTTGCCCTACTGGCACTGCTGTTGACGCCGGGGCCGACCAACACGCTGGTGCTGGTGGCGGGCAGCGAAGGCGGATGGGCGCGCGTGGCGCGGCTGATCCCGGTGGAATTGGCAGCCTATCTTTCGGTGATCGTGCCGCTGGCGTTCTTGTCCGAGCGGTTGGCCGGGCCAATGGCAGCGCTGCGCCCCGTGGTGGCGGTCGCGGCGGGTCTGTGGGTGCTTTATCTCGCGGTGCGCCTTTGGCGCCCCGACACGGCGATGGCCGGCGTGGGCACAGTCACGGCGCGGCGGCTGGCGGTGACCACGGCCTTGAACCCCAAAGGGCTGATCATGGGCGTCGTTCTGTTGCCTGCGGCGGGCGCGACGGTGGGTAGCTTTGCCCTGCTTGCGGTCTCCATCGCGGTCGTGGCCCTACTCTGGGGCGGGATGGGTGTGATGCTGCCCCGGGCGGGACGGGCCGCGCCGGGGATCCGTGTCCTGCGGCGCGCCGCCTCGGTCTGGCTTATGGGGCTTTCGGTGCTTCTTGTTCTCGGCGGGATCGGCAGCGCCTAGCCGATCCGCGCGCGGCTGCCGCGTTCCTCGTAATGCCGCTTCAGCCGCTGCAGCGCGATCCGCAGCACAATCTTGCCCGACCGGGCCGCCCAGCCAAGATGGCGTTCCGTCGTCTCGATCCCTTCGAGAAAGCAGCAGACGCGCAGCACCACATCGCCCAACCCGGGACCGAGGTCGCGCAGCGCATCGGCCACGCGGTCGCGCGCGGCGCGCGGGCCTTCGGCAAGCTGCGGGCCCGTGCCAAAGCCGCCGCGATCCCCGCCTGTCAGAAAGCGTTCCCAGTTCTGCGCGACGCGCGGGCCCATCTGAGCAAGTTCGAAATCCTCGCGCAGGCGTTCGGCCACGCGCACAAGATCCGGCCCCAGATAGGGCCTGCCATCACGATCCAGCTTGCGCCCCAGCGCGCAGACGGGACTTTCCGCCGCGTTATAGCGGATGCGGCGCGGCCCGTCGGCCCCGTCTTCGTCGCGGGTCTCGATGAGGCGGTGCTGATCGGCATAAATGAACTGCGCCTCCCGCACGCCGCCTGCACGCATCTCTTCTTCTGAAAGCAGGCGGCGCAGCGCGGCACGGCCCGCCGGGGTGATGGCATAGGCCGAAACACGGCCCGGCCTGTCGCAGGTCACCCAGTCTTTCAGGGCGAAGGCCTGCGCCACGCTGCGCGCGACAGTGCAAAGCCGCGCCTGCCCGCCGCCCGCTTCGGGGCGGAGCACGACCGCGCGGTCAAGGTCGGCAGAGACCGCAAGGATTGCGCCCGGTTCGGCAAGGCGGCGCAAAACGCGGCGCGCCTCGGCGGCAAGTGTGGCGGCATCCTGCGGCATCGGGCTAGAGCGAAGCGGTGCGGTCATGGTGTCCTCGGCATCGGTTGGGGATGGCCCCGTTCCGTCGGTGACAATCACCTGCTGCAGCGACTCGATCGCGGCATCGACGAGCGGATCGTCGCGCCGCATCTCGCACAGCCTGACCTGACGCATCACGGTCGAGGCGGACACACCGTCTCGGCGGGCCAAAGCGCGCAGGCTGCTGCCTGCAGCGGTGTGGTCAAGGTAATGCCGGACGGACTCGGGCAACCAGGGCGGCAGGGTTTCCAACGGGGAACGGGTCTTGGTCTGCTGCATCTTCGTCTTTCTGCCCGTCCCGATTTAGCTGCGACCCTAACGATTCAACCCAAGCGAGAATTGGTTACCGAAAGGTTAATGAAGACGGGCAAACCCATCATGACAGTCAATTTGTCAATCAAACCTGACAGGTGCGCGCGCTGACTCCCGTCAGGACGCAACACCACAGCCGGCGACCCTAGGCTGAAGGCCCCATGCGAAGGAGCCCGCCATGTCCGCCCCCGCCACCGCCCGCCTTCTGCCGGACGCCCTGCCCCCGTTGGGGGGCACGCGGCGGCCGCGCCTGCTGATCGCCGCGGCACGCCACGGGATGGAAGACTATCGCCGCACCCGGGATCTGCCGCGCCTGATCGGGCCGGGCATTGCCGCCGCCGAAGTGATCGACCGGCTGGCAGCCTTGGAGGAACGGCTGGAAGACTCACGCCGCTCAGGCGATCCGGGCTGGTCCTGCCTACGACATGTCGAGGTGCTGATCGCGCTGCTGGCGGAACGCGCACTGCATGCGGAATGAAGAAGGGGCGCATGTCGCCATGCAACCCCTTGCCCCGTCCGTCTCAAGACCCCGTCAGATAAAGGCGTCCGGCATGGACGCCTTCTTGCGGGCGACATACTCCTCCAGCGCCTCGCGTGTACCCTCGTCAAGCGCGGGCTGCTGATAATCGGCCAGCTGCTTCTTCACCCGCTCATTGGCAAGCTGCATCGTGTCGCGCGCGCCCTCTTCCGCCCATGTCTCAAAGGGCTTGTAGTCCAACAGGTCAGACCGCCAGAAGGCCGATTTGAAATTGGCCTGCGTGTGTTCGCAGCCAAGGTAATGGCCGCCCGGGCCAACCTCGCGGATGGCGTCCATCCCCTGCCCGTTCTGATCCATGATGATCCCCTGCGCCAGATGGTGCAGCGTGCCAAGCTGGTCGGCATCCATCACGAACTTCTCGTAAGACGACACAAGCCCCCCTTCCAGCCAACCGCAGGCATGCAGCATGAAGTTGACGCCCGCCAGCAGCGCCATGTTCAGGCTGTTGGCGGTTTCATAGGCGGCCTGCGCATCGGGCAGCTTTGACCCGCAGAAGGACCCGCCCGACCGATACGGAAGGTTCAGGCGGCGGGCGAGTTGCCCGGCCCCATAGGTGATATGCGCGGCTTCAGGCGTGCCAAAGGTCGGCGCACCGGAATTCATGTCGATGGAGGTCACGAAAGCCCCAAAGATCACCGGCGCGCCCTTGCGGATAAGCTGGCTATAGGCCACGCCAGCCAGCACCTCGGCCAGAACCTGCGTCAGGGTGCCTGCCACCGTGACGGGCGCCATGGCGCCGCCAACGATAAAGGGCGACACGATCGCCGCCTGATTGGCGCGGGCATAAACCTCCAACGCCCCCATCATGATCCCGTCAAAGGTGAGCGGGCTGTTGATGTTGATAAGCGAGGTCATCACCGTGTTCTGGTCGACGAAATCAGACCCGAAGAGGATCTTCGACATCTCGACCGAATCCTCGGCGCGGCTGGGTTCGGTGACCGATCCCATATAGGGCTTGTCCGACAGGGTCATATGCGCCAGCAGCATGTCGAGATGGCGCTTATTCACCGCAACGTCGGTGGGTTCGCAGACCGTGCCGCCCGAATGGTGCAGCCACTTGGACATATAGCCCAGCTTCACGAAATTGCGGAAATCCTCGATCGTCGCATAGCGGCGCCCGCCTTCCATGTCCCGCACGAAGGGCGGGCCATAGACCGGGGCAAGGACGAGGCTCTTCCCCCCGATCTCCACGTTCCGGGCCGGATTGCGGGCATGCTGGGTATAGGTGGAGGGCGCAGAGGCACAAAGCGCGCGGGCAAGGCCGCGCGGAATGCGGACGCGCTCACCCTGAACATCGGCGCCCGCATCCTTCCAGCGCTTCAGCGCCTCGGGGTTCTCCACAAAGTTGACGCCGATCTCTTCCAGAACGGTCTCGGCGTTCCATTCGATGATCTCAAGCGCCTCTTCGTTCAGGATCTCGAAATTGGGGATGTTGCGCTGGATGAACTTCGCGGTTTCAAGGCTGACAGCGGTGCGCTCCGCGCGGCGCGCCGATCCGCCGCCGCCCCGTGCCCTGCGCCCTGCCCCGGCCACTGCAACATCCGTGTCGCTCATCTTTCTCTCCATGGCTCCCGCCCTCCACAGGGGCGGATCGTTTTGCCTGCTTATGCGCCCAAAGCCCCGGCGCGCGCCCGTCGAATGCGGCGCTTGAGGTGCAAAAGCGACATGCGCACTCGCCGTCCGCGACACCCGCCAGGCCGCGGCCCCGCTGGTATCCCGGCCCGATTGCCTTGGGCGACAGGGCGCAAGCCCCCCGGGCTTCGCCGCCCGCGCCCCCTTGCGAATTCCGGGCGCAACGGCTACGCGGGCGCATGACCCAAAGCACCCATGACCGCCTTCTCATCATCGACTTCGGCAGCCAGGTGACGCAGCTGATCGCGCGTCGTCTTCGGGAGTTGAGCGTCTATTGCGAGATCCATCCCTTCAACCGGGTGGATGAGGCCTTCCTAACAGCCTTCGCCCCGAAAGCGGTGATCTTCTCGGGCGGTCCGGCCTCGGTCTTTGCCGAAGGCGCACCGATGCCGCCCAAGGGCGTTTTCGACCTCGGGGTGCCGATACTCGGCATCTGTTACGGCCAGCAGGTCATGATGCACTGTCTGGGCGGCAAGGTGGAACGCGGCCACGGCACCGCCGAATTCGGCCGCGCTTATGTCACGCCCACCCCCGCCACCCACCCGATCCTGTCGGGCTGGTTCGACACCGATGATGGCCATGGCGGGCGCGAGCAGGTCTGGATGAGCCACGGCGACCATGTCTCGGAAATCGCGCCGGGCTTTCAGGTGCTGGGCACCTCGCCCAATGCGCCTTTCGCCATCACCGCCAATCCCGAGCGGCATTTCTACGCTGTGCAGTTCCACCCGGAAGTCCATCACACGCCCAAGGGCGCCAAGCTTTACGAAAACTTCGTCCGGCTTGCGGGGTTCAAGGGCGACTGGACGATGGGCGCCTATCGCGAAGAGGCGATCCGCAAGATCCGCGAACAGGTGGGCGATCAGAAGGTGATCTGCGGCCTGTCGGGCGGGGTGGATTCCTCGGTCGCAGCGGTGCTGATCCACGAGGCGATCGGCGACCAGTTGACCTGCGTCTTCGTCGATCACGGCTTGCTGCGGCTGGGCGAGGCAGAGCAGGTCGTGACCATGTTCCGCGACCATTACAACATGCCCTTGATCCACGCGGATGAAAGCGACCTCTTTCTCGGCGCGCTGGACGGCATCTCGGACCCCGAGGTGAAGCGCAAGACCATCGGGCGGCTGTTCATCGAGGTCTTCGAGAAACACGCCAAATCGGTGGGTGGTGCGACCTTCCTTGCCCAAGGCACGCTCTATCCCGACGTGATCGAAAGCGTCTCCTTCTCGGGCGGCCCCTCTGTCACCATCAAGTCGCACCACAACGTGGGCGGCCTGCCGGAAAAGATGGGCATGAAGCTCGTCGAACCCCTGCGCGAGCTGTTCAAGGACGAGGTCCGCGCCTTGGGCCGCGAACTGGGCCTGCCCGATGCCTTCATCGGTCGCCACCCCTTCCCCGGCCCCGGCCTTGCCATCCGCTGCCCGGGCGAAATCACGCGCGAAAAGCTGGATATCCTGCGCCGCGCCGATGCCGTCTATATCGACCAGATCCGCAAGCACGGGCTGTATGACGACATCTGGCAGGCCTTCGCCGCGATCCTGCCGATGCGCACCGTGGGCGTGATGGGCGACGGGCGCACCTATGATTACGCGCTCGCCCTGCGCGCCGTCACCTCGGTCGATGGCATGACGGCGGATTACTACCCCTTCACGCATGAGTTTCTGGGCGAAACCGCCACCCGCATCATCAACGAAGTGCAGGGCGTGAACCGCGTCTTTTATGACTGCACCTCCAAACCGCCGGGGACGATCGAACTCGAATGATCCGCCTGTCCGGTCGCCTCGTCTGCATGAGCGAAGAGGAACGCGCCGCCGTTCTCCTCCACCGTCCCGCGCATGAGGCGGCGACGCGCGCCGAACCGGGCTGTCTCTCCTTCCGCATCGATGACACCGACGATCCCCTGATCTTCGACGTTCTCGAAAGCTTTCGCGACCGCGCGGCCTTCGACGCCCATCAAACCCGCACCCGCGACAGCCTGTGGTTTCAGGCGACGCGCGGCATCCTGCGCGATTTCCGGGTGGAAGAGTTGCGGGACTGACCGCGCCTCGGCCCCGGGCTTCGGCACGGGCGCAAAAGGCGCAAGCATGATCCAAGACCAACCTCACGGACAGGGATGCGGCTTGCGGTCCTGTCGCCGAACCCGCTAAGGATAGGGCGCGCCGCGCCGTTGCGGCCCTGTTCCGAGTGGCCCATGTTCCTGCCCGGCCTGATCGACGCGACTGATCCGCCCCGCGCAGGCCAAGGCCCGATGCGCCTGAACCTTCCATGCCGCACCCATGAGATCTTCCTTCGCGGCACGGCGCGCCACCGACCCAGCGCTGACCGCATGATCGGGTCACGCCCCCTGTTCCAAAGAGTAAAAGGTTGAAGAATGAAACTTGTCGTTCACATCGGCATGGGAAAAACCGGAACCTCATCCATCCAGAAAAGACTGAGCGAGAGCGGCGACGCCCTGCGGACGCAATCCGCCTGCTATCTGGGGATGTGGTTCGACATGGTCGATCCAAAGTTCAAAGGCCTGAACAACCAGTTGCAGTTCTTCGCTCTGACCCCGGCGGAACTCAGTGCCGCAGGGGACCGTCTGCACCGCCATATGCAGGCCATCAAGGCAGCCGACGGAACCGAGACCTTCATCCAGTCCAACGAATCCTTCTCAGGCAAGGCTGCAGTGCTAAAGCCACTGCTGGACCGGCTGATCGCGCTGGGCGTGACGGTGAAGATCATCGCCTATGTCCGCAATCCGATGGACTGGCTGCCCTCGGCCTATGTGCAATGGGGGGTGCGGCACAAAATGTCTCCCGGGCGCATCCGGCCCTATCCGGCCAAGGCGCGCCAATTGCTGAACTGGTACAACGGGCTGGTAGAGTGGCATGATCAGTTCGGCCCGCTTTTCGAGGTGCGCAGCTACGATGACGCGCCCGATGTCGTGATGGATTTCGCCACGGCGGCCGGGGTGGTGCTGCCCGCCTCGGATGAACGGGTTCTCGAACGCGGCGAAAGCGCCGAGATCGTCCTGCGGGCGCTCTTCAACGACCAGTTCAAGACGCCCGTCCTGCCCGAGCGTTTCAACCGCGCTGTCCTGTCGGGTCTGGACAAGGTGCCCCGGATTTCGGACGTCATCTCGGACTGTCTGGATTATTCGGAAACGGCGCGCATCGTCGAAGAGCATGCAGCCTTCTTCGACCGTCTCGAAACGATCTGCGGCTTTGACCCGCGCCAGAAGGGGCGGCGCTCCTTGGCCGGACAGCCGGATGCCGATGCCATCAAGGACCGGCTTTTGGATGCATTGGTCGAGATCACGCTGACACAGGCCCATCGCATCCGGCGGATCGAAGAGGCGCTGGAACGGCAGGCGCAAGGAGAACCGCTGGCCCCCGGCAGTTTCCCCCCCATGCGCCGGGGCTGATCCGCCAAAGGCGCCGCCCGAGGACGGCGCAGGATAAGCGGCGCATTGGGGGATTGACCGGCAAGGACCATTCGGGCGACCTTCGCCCCGAAGGAAGGGCCCCATGCGCGCGACACGTCTCTTTGCCATCAACGACATCCGCACTGCCGAGGTGGCAGTCCCCACCCCCGCGCCCGGCGAGGTGCTGATCCGGGTGGAAGCCTGCGGCATCTGCGGAACAGACCGTCACCTTCTGCACGGCGAATTCCCGTCAAAGCCCCCCCTCACGCTGGGCCATGAATTCGCCGGGATCGTGGTCGGCTGCGGCGAGGGCGTCAGCCTGCCCGAAGGCGCGCGGGTGACCTGTGACCCGAACACATGGTGCGGGACCTGCGCGAATTGCCGCCGCGGCCGGGTGAACCTGTGCCAGAACAACGTGGCCACCGGGCTGGGCCGGGATGGCGGTTTCGCAGAGTTTTGCGCCTTTCCGGCGCATAAGGCCCATCTCCTGCCCGCCGATCTGGACCCGCTGCACGGGGCCTTCTGCGAACCATTGGCCTGCACCATCCATGGCATCGACATCGGCGCCCCTTTGCCGGGCGAACGGGTGATGATCCTTGGCGGCGGGGTGATCGGGATGCTGGCGCTGCAGCTCTGCGCGCTGGCCGGGGCCGAGGTCATGCTGGTGACCCGGCAGGACAGCAAGCAGGCGCTGGGCCGACGGCTCGGCGCGGTGGAAACCGCCGGAACCGAAGCGGCGGCGCGGACGATCTGGCCCGATGGGGCCGATCTGGTGGTGGAATGCGCAGGCGTCGTCGAAACGGTAGAGGCTGCGCCGCGCCTTGCCCGCGATGGCGGGCGGGTGGTGATCCTCGGCGTGCTCGCGGCGGGGCAAAAGGTGCAGATCGAACCCTTCGACCTTCTGTTCCGGGAAGTGCAGTTCCTCTCCTCCTTTATCAATCCCTTCACGCAGGACCGGGCGGCGGCGATGATCGCGGCGGGGCGGCTGCAGCTTGATCCGCTGATCTCGCGCACCTTGCCGCTGGAAGAGGCGGCGGACGCCATCGCCAACCCGGCCCGCCCCGGCGAAATCCGCGCCATCGTCCTGCCGAAAGGATAGAGAGATGGACGGCCTCTTCGCACCCGGCCTCTTCGCCGGGAAGGTGGTGCTCGTCACCGGCGCGGCGGGCGGCGTCGGCAGTGCCGTGGCTCGCCTTTTGGCATCCCTCGGCGCCACAGTGGTGGCGACCGACCTGTCGGAGACGGCGCTGAAGGCCCTGCCCGCCGCGCTGCACATCCCGGCCGATCTGCGCGCGGTGGCGCAATGCGAAGAGGTGATCAGCACAGCCTTGCAGGGCTGCGGGCGGATCGACGCGCTGGTGAACGCGGCAGGCGTCTGGGTCGAAGGCCCTTCTGACGCCGCGCAGGAAGAGGATTGGGCCCGCGTCATCGACGTGAACCTGAAGGCCGCCTTCTTCCTGTCCTCCCGCGCCATTCCCGCCCTTAGCGAAACGCGGGGGACGATCGTGACCATCGCCTCGGATGCCGGGATCGTCGGCAATGCCGGGGCGGCTATCTATTGCGCCTCCAAGGGCGGGGTGGTGCTGATGACCCGGGCCTTGGCCCGCGAACTGGCCCCCAAGGGCATCCGCGTGGTGGCGCTTTGCCCGTCCGACATCCGCACCCCGATGCTGCAGTATCAGGCAGATCGCTATGGCGGGGGCGACCCCGATGGCTATCTGGCACGGCTTCTCGATCACTATCCGCAAGGCGCAGACGCGCGGTTCCTTTCGCCCGAAGAGGTGGCGGCACAGGTCGCCTTCCTGCTCTCCCCGGCCAGTGCCGGGGTGACGGGGGCCAGCGTCATGGTCGATTTCGGCCTGACAGCGGGCTATTGACGCCCGGCCCTCCGGCGGATGTCCCCCTCCAAAAGAACAGCCGGGCTGGACCCGCCCGTCATTGGCTGGCATCACTTCGAAAATCTGCCACATTCCGACCGTAGAGAAAGTGGACGTGGACCGAATAGAACGGAACCGATGACGGACGCGATTATCGGAGCGGTGGTGCGGCTTGCCTCGCCACTCGGACAATGGGGTGCCCGATTGCGTGCCGGGCTTGCCCGCCGGCCGTGGCTGCGTCTTGTCATGGGCCCCCTGATCCTTCTGGTCGCGGCAGGATGCGCCCTGATGGCCCTTCTTGCCGGTCGGCACGGTCTGGCGCTGCTGACCCTGTTCATCGCACTGCCGCTGGCGACGCTCTGCCTCATCCTCTGCCGCGACAAGGACGGCGAGCAATAGCGCGACGACGGGACTGGACAATCGGCCCTGCCGGGTGAACTGTCGCCCCATGACGACCCACCGTCCCATCGCCGCCGCCGTTTGGATGACCGGCTCCATCTTCTCGTTCACGGCCATGGCCATCGCGGCGCGGTCCGTCTCAGATGTGCATGACACATTCGAGATCATGATGTGGCGGTCGGTGGTGGGTTTCTGCCTCGTCCTTGCGGTGGCCGGGACTCTGGGCCGTCTGATCGAGATCCGGCGCGAACGTCTGGGCCAGCACCTGCTGCGCAACGTGGTGCATTTCACGGGTCAGAACCTGTGGTTCTGGGCGCTGACCATGATTCCGCTGGCGCAGGTCTTTGCGCTGGAATTCACCTCGCCCATCTGGGTGATCCTGCTGTCGCCGCTGGTTCTGGGTGAGAAACTCACCCGGGCGCGCCTCTTCGCGGCGGGCATGGGCTTCATCGGCATCCTTCTGGTCGCCCGCCCAGATTTTAGCAATCTTGACCCGGGCGTCCTTGCGGCGGCGGCAAGCGCGCTCTGCTTCGCCGCAACAAGCCTTCTGACGAAAAAGCTGACGCGCGGGGAAAGCATCGTCTCCATCCTGTTCTGGCTGACGCTGATGCAGGGGGTCTTCGGGCTGGTGACGGCGGGGATCGACGGTGTCATCCACCTCCCCACAGGGCAAACCCTGCCTTGGCTGATTCTGATCGGATTCTGCGGGGTTCTGGCGCATCTGTGCCTGACGACGGCGCTGTCCCTCGCCCCGGCAAGCTATGTCGTGCCGATCGACTTTGCCCGCCTGCCCGTCATCGCCGCCGTCGGTATGCTCTTCTATGCCGAACCGCTTGATCCCTACGTACTTCTGGGCGCGGCGGTCATCTTTCTTGGCAATTGGGCCAATATCCGGGCCGAAACGCGCAAGCCTGCAACAGTCGGCAAGGTCACAAATCCGTGACGTGGCGTCATGAATTGACCGTATTTCCGCCCGCACGTACCGTTAGATCAGGGCGCTCATGGGGATGGGCGCGGGAGGAGTTGAGGGAATATGGTCATGATGAAAACAATGCTGGGGGCAACCACCGCGCTGGTGGTCGGAACCCTGACGGCGCAGGCAGGTGGTATCGATCGGTCGCGGATTGCCTATTCAGCCCTGTTTGAGGCGGGTCGCTATATCGAACTGAGCTTCTCGAATGTGAAGCCCGAGGTGACGGGCACCTACACTGGTGCAGCGGCTGCTCTGGGCACGCAGACCGGCAATATGGCAGGCAGCTACACGAACCTGTCCTTCGCCTATAAGGCGGATATCAACGACAGCCTGTCCTACGCCATCTTCATCAACACGCCCTATGGCGCGGACGCATCCTACTCGCAGGGCTTCTACTCGGGTTTGACAGCCACTTGGGAAAGCCAGCAGATCGCTGCCATCCTGAAATACAAGATCGACGAGAACATCTCGGTCTATGGCGGTCTGCGCTATCTTGAATCCCAAGCTCAAATTGCTCTTCCGGATCGGCTCATCCGGGCTGGACTGTTGGCCGCCGGCGGCGCAGGCGCTGCTCTGGCTGGCGCGGCGCCGGCAGGCACGCTGGCCTATTCGGCAGGAAGCGACAAGGATGGTCAGGTCGGCTGGATCGTAGGTGCGGCCTACGAGCGCCCGGACATCGCGTTGCGCGTCGGGCTGACCTTCGAAAGCGGCGTGTCGCACAGCTTCGCCACGCGCGAGACATTGGCTGCGGTCGGCAGCGTGAACGCGGCAGGCGTCACGAATGTCGAGATCCCTGATGCGATCACCCTTGACTTCCAGACCGGCATCGCAGCGGACACCCTTCTTTTCGGGTCTGTGCGTTATAGCGAATGGACGGTCTGGGAAGTGCGCCCGCCAGTCTACAACGCTACCTTCAACGACAACATCACCGATTTCGACAACAACGTCGTGACTTGGCAGCTTGGTGTCGGACGTCGGCTGAACGAAAACCTTTCGGTCTTTGCGCGCGCCACTTACGAAAAGGCCAATGGCGGTGTCGCGTCCCGACTGGCCCCGACAGATGGCAGCACGGGCTTTGGTCTTGGCGCGACATGGCGTCAGGACGGCGTGAAAGTGACCGGTGGCCTCGAATATGTTAAGCTTGGCGATGCCGTCGATGGATCGGGCACGCGCTTCGCAGGCAACTCGGCAATCGGTTTCGGGCTGACGCTCGGTTACAGCTTCTGATCTTAAACCACGCAAGGCAAAGGCCCCGCATCCCCGATGCGGGGCCTTCGCTTTTCCGCGTGAAATCCCCGCACCGCTTCGTTATCACGCAAGCAGTGGATGGGAGAGAGCGGGCAATGATCTATGCAAGCGGGGCCGATTTCCGGGCGGCACGGGAAAAGCGCGTGCTGCTCTTTGGCATGTCCGGCCTTGGCAAGACGCATCTGTCGAACCTCCTGCGCGAGGCGGGCGGATGGTTCCACTACTCGGTCGATTACCGCATCGGCACGCGCTACATGGGCGAATACATCGCCGACAATTTCAAGCGCGAAGCGATGAAGGTGCCGCTGCTGCGGGAACTCCTGATGACCGACAGCGTCTACATCCACTCCAACATCACCTTCGACAACCTCGCCCCCCTCTCCACCTATCTGGGCAAGCCCGGTGATCCCGCCCGTGGCGGCGTGCCTTTCGCGGAATACTGCACCCGGCAGGCCCAGCACCGCGAGGCCGAGATCGCGGCGCTCCATGACACGCTGCGCTTCATCGATCGGGCGCGCGACATCTACGGCTATTCCAGCTTCGTCTGCGACAGCGGCGGATCGATCTGCGAGGTGGTCGATGCCACCGACCCCGCCGATCCTGTAATGACGGCCTTGTCGGGCAACCTGCTGATGGTCTGGATCAAGGGGTCCGAGGCGCATCGCGACGCCCTCATCCGCCGTTTCGACCGCGCGCCAAAGCCCATCTATTACCAGCCCGACTTCCTCGCCACGCTCTGGGCCGAATACCTCGCCCAAGAAGGCAAGCCCGAGGATCAGGTCGACCCCGACGCCTTCCTGCGCTTCGGCTATGCCCGGCTTCTGGACCACCGCCAGCCGCGCTATGCCGCCATGGCGGAATGGGGCGTGACCGTGACGGCAGAAGAGGTGGCTGAGGTGAAGGATGCCGCAGGCTTCGACGACCTGATCGCGCAGGCGCTTGATCGCCGCGCCGACAGGGCCTAGATACGCGGCCTGTTTCAGACCTGAAGAGTAAACCCATGCCGATCACCCTGCCCGAGACCCTGCCCGCCTATGACGTTCTGCGGAACGAAGGCGTCATGGTCATGTCGCCCGAACGGGCGGCGCGGCAGGACATCCGGCCCCTGCGCATCGGGCTTTTGAACCTGATGCCAAAGAAGATTCAGACCGAGAACCAGTTCGCCCGCCTGATCGGGGCCACGCCGCTGCAGATCGACCTACATCTGATCCGCATGACCGAACATCAGACCCGCAACACGGCCGCCGAACATATGGAGACCTTCTACCGCCCCTTTCAGGAGGTGAAGTCGGAAAAGTTCGACGGGCTGATCATCACGGGTGCCCCGATCGAACATCTGCCCTTCGAAGAGGTCACCTATTGGGACGAGTTGGCCGAGGTCTTTGACTGGACGCAGACCCATGTCCAATCCACCTTCGGCGTCTGCTGGGGCGGCATGGCGATGATCAACCACTTCCACGGGGTGGAAAAGCACATGCTGCCGAAAAAGGCCTTCGGCTGCTTCCGCCACCGCAATCTTGCCCCCACCTCGCCCTTTCTGCGCGGATTTTCGGATGATTTCGTCATCCCGGTCAGCCGCTGGACCGAGATGCGTCAGACCGAGATCGACGCGCGCCCCGGCCTGCGCACCCTTCTGGGCTCCGAAGAGGTGGGTCCCTGTCTGGTCGAGGATGCAGGGCATCGCGCGCTCTACATCTTCAACCATTTCGAATATGACAGCGACACGCTGAAGCAGGAATATGATCGCGACGTGGCCAACGGCACGCCGATCAACGTGCCGCTGAACTACTATCCCGATGACAACCCCGCGAAGCCGCCGCTCAATCGCTGGAGAAGTCACGCGCATCTTCTATATGGCAATTGGATAAACGAGATTTACCAATCCACGCCCTATGAGATTGCCGACATTGGCACTTAGCCTGATCCTCGCCGCGACCGCACTCGGCGGCTGCGCCCTTCTGACCGATCGCCGCGCCACGGCCCGCGAAACCGCCGCCGAGGCCGCCTATCCCCCCACCGGCCAGATCCTCACGGTGGAGGGGCGGCGCATCCACGCCCATGTGCAGGGCAGCGGGCCGGACCTCGTGCTCATCCACGGAGCCAGCGGGAACACGCGGGATTTCACCTTTGCCCTCGTGGACCGGCTCGCGCAGGATTACCGCGTCATCGCCTTCGACCGGCCCGGTCTGGGCTGGAGCGACAGTCTGGGAGCGGAGGGCATTAGCCCGATGATGCAGGCGGCCCTCCTCCAGAAGGCAGCCGATCAACTTGGCGTCCAGCGCCCCGTCATCCTCGGCCATTCCTACGGGGGTGCTGTGGCGATGGCCTGGGCCCTGACCGATACGCCTGACGTGGCGGCGCTGGTCGTGCTGTCGGGGGCGACGATGCCATGGCCCGGCGGCCTCGGCCCCTATTACGCCGTGACGGGCAGCCGGATCGGTGCTGCAACCGTGATCCCTGCGATCACCGCCTTCGCGACCGACCGTCAGACCGCCGGGGTGGTAGAGGCGATCTTTGCCCCGGACGGCCCGCCCCCCGGCTATGCGGATTATGTCGGCATCGGTCTGACGATGCGCCGCGCGACGCTGCGCGACAACGCCTTTCAGGTCACGAACCTGCGCCCGCATGTGGTGCGGATGTCCGACGCCTATCCGCAGCTGACCCTGCCCATCGAGATTCTGCACGGCACCGCCGACACCGTGGTCCCGGCGGATATCCATGCCCTGCCCCTCTCCCGGTTGCTTCCAGACGGCAACCTCGTGCTAATCGACGGCGCGGGCCACATGCCCCACCACACCCATCCCGATGCCGTCATCGACGCCATTCACCGTGCCGCCGCGCGTGCCGGATTGCGCTAGGGACGCCCTTCGCCATACTGGTCGGGCAACCGATGCGAGGACATCATGACCGACCTTCCCTTCGACGGCGCGATCAGCCGCTTCTTCCGCAAAGAGGCCCCCAAGGCCATCCGCAAGGCCATCGAGGCGGCTGGGAAGGACGACCTCATCACCCCCGGCTTTCCCTACACCGAAGAGATGAAGCGCAAGGATTACGACGCGACGATGGACGGGTTGCAGCGCCAACTGGTGCGGATGCAGGCCGACATCAAGGCCGCGGGCAAGCGCGTCATCGTGATCTTCGAAGGGCGTGATGCGGCTGGCAAGGGCGGTACCATCGATGTGATGCGCGAAAACCTCAACCCGCGCGTCTGCAACGTCGTGGCCCTGTCGAAACCGTCGGACCGCGAAGCGGCCAGCTGGTACTTCCAGCGCTATGTCGACTGGCTGCCCGCCGCCGGGGAAATGTCGATGTTCGACCGCAGCTGGTACAACCGTGCGATGGTCGAACATGTCTTTGGCTTCTGCACGCCCGCACAGCGCGACACCTTCTTCCGGCAACTCCCGGAATTCGAACACATGCTGGTCGACGAAGGCTTCACCCTCGTGAAGCTCTGGCTCGAGGTGGGCCGCGCCGAACAACTGCGCCGCTTCCTCGCCCGCGAACAGGACCCGCTGAAGCAGTGGAAGCTTTCGCCCATCGATATCAACGGTCTGGGCAAATGGGATGACTACTGCACGGCCATTGACGAAACGATGCAGCGCAGCCATTTCGACTTCGCGCCTTGGACGGTAATCCTGTCGGATGACAAGAAACGGGCACGGATCGCGGCGATCCAGGCCGTGCTGCGCGCGGTGGATTATGCGGGCAAGGACGACGCGCTGATCGGAACGCCGGATGCGGCGATCTGCGGCGGCCCAGACCTGCGCCCGAAAGGATGAAATGAAGCACGGCTATCACCACGGCAATCTGCGGCAGGCTCTGGTCGAGGCGGCACTGGCGCTGATTGCCGAGCGGGGGCCTTCGGGCTTTACCCTCTCCGAGGCGGCCAAGCGCGCCGATGTCACCCCCGCCGCCGTCTACCGCCATTTCGCAGGCCGCGACGACCTGATCGCCGAAGTGGCGCGGCAGGGATACGACATCTTCGCCGCGCTGATGGAATTCGCCTATGCCGATGGCCAGCCCTCGGCGCTGGCGGCCTTCGAGGCGACGGGCCGCGCCTACCTCGCCTTCGCCCGCAAATATCCGGGCCATTACATGGCGATGTTCGAAAGCGGGCTGTCTTTCAACGCCCATCCCGACCTTGCCCTCGTCGCGGCCAAGGCGCGGTCCGTGCTGGAAAAGGCCGCCGAAAAACTGTCCGAACAAATGCCACCCGACCGCCGCCCCCCGGCGACCATGTTCTCCGCCCATGTCTGGGCCATGAGCCACGGCGTGGTCGAACTTTACATGCGCGGCGCACCGGGCGCGAAATCCCCCTTCACGCCCGAAGACCTGCTGGAAAGCGGGATCGGCATCTACCTGCGCGGGCTGGGCCTCCTGCCGCCGGATCGGTGACACGCCCACGTGTGACGGACAGCACAGAACACCCACGCGAACAAGGCCTATGCTTGGCCACGAAGGGCGGCTGCAATATGCATCATGTCAGTGGAGAGTGGGATGGTTTCAGTAGGCCAGAAACAGCAAAATGCCATATCCGAGAAGATAATCAAGGACCCTCAGTACAATGTCCAAACTCCGCTGAAGCAAACCTACGAGGCGGGCCTGAAGTCAATCTCAAGCGAGACGCTGTTCGAAGCGATGAAGGGCAAGCCCAAGCCTGACAGAATGATCTTCGGACTGATCCGCTACCCCCGGTCGGAAGACTATAAGCAAGTTGTTCACCATCTGGACGATTTCCGGAACAAATTCGCTCAACTGGCCGACCGGCCTTTAGGGCAACTAAGAAAGGCTGAAATCACCGAATTGAAGAATATTCTGACTACGGCGAAGGCTTGGGCGAATGAATACATGATCACTCATTGGGGTCAAAAGGACACGAATCCAGCTAAAAATTCCCGAGTGATCGCCATGAATGATCTTAAATTAACCTTGGATCATCAGATGGGCAATCTGGACAAAATGCTCACACTGAAGGGGACATTCGACCCGAAAGTGACAATTGGCGACGCCATGGTGATCTTTAGCAGTGGAGTCACAAAGCATGAAGTTATCACAACCAACACAGACAAAAAGCTGGAGGAGAAGAAGGTTCTGGGTAGTGGTGAAGTAAACACGGTGTCACTGGCCACGTTCAAGAACAGCGAAGGCGACAAAGAGACACGGGTCATGAAGCCCATCACCGCGACAGTCAAATACATGGGCGATTTCGGGAGTACGAATCCCAACCGAAAATCGGACGGCGGTTACGCGGGGTTCCGTCTGGACAATCCCAAGATCGCAGAGCGCAACATCGCTTCAGGGAACGTGGCGAACCTCCTGAATGTCGGCCACATGCTCCCCACGCCGAAACTCAGCCTGTTTGAGGGCAGCGTCTGCCTCGATATGCCTCTTGCCAAGGGTGACCCGGGGCAAAAGGAAACTCGGGTGAAATGCTCCGAAGTCATGCTGGAGAAGATAAAGGTCTGCGAAAACGCCATACAGGAAGCGATATCAGAGGGTCGGGATAAGCAATTCATAAGAAACCGCCGGAATGACCTCCAGAGCCTGTTTGACAATAACAAAATCACCAAAGGTCAAAACGGCTATGAAATCGACGTGATGAAACCGATCACGCTGCCTTTCACCTCCGAACAGCCGAACGAACTGACTGCCAACCTTCAGAAGGCCCTCATGGACCTACAGGTCCTTGATTGCCTGTGCGGCCAACTTGATCGCCACTTGGGCAATTACTTTATCGCGGTCGAAGGAACGGAAGTGAACATCACGGCCATCGACAACGATGGAAGCTTTGGTGAGGCGGATGTCCCGGTGAATCGACTGACCGATGACACGGATTCCTATCATTATCACGGTATGCCGCCTGTCATGACACGGTTCATGGCAAATCAGTTGGAGGGCTTGTCGGAACAAGATCTGCAGCTCGCGCTGGAAAGTGCAGGGCTCGAAGACCCCGAGATCAAATTGGCACTTATCCGTTTGACTGCGTTGAAGGAACACGCACAAGACCTCGACAGCAAGGGGTTGGTAACGGATGATTTCATGGGGTTCCGACTGCTCGACATGGAAGGCGAAACATCCCAGTCAATGAGCGAATTCCTGAACCAGTTTCACGACAATCATTCGAACTACCTGAACAAGGCAGTCATGACGCAACAACTCTACGTCAATAATGGCTACTCGCTGACTTGATCCAGATGCTTGGCAGATTTCTTTCCGAGGTTACAGAATGAACGATAAACTGAACACGCTGCTGGCTGACGATGCGTCAACCCTGCAATCGATCTACTGGATGGCGGCAGAGGCGAAAGTACAATTGCCGCCGATCCCCGAACTCTATCTGGACCGCTTCATCGAATTGGGGTCGGGAACCTGCTTCACCACCGAAATGGACCTGATCGATTGCCTTGGGACAAGTGCGCTCGAGGCGCGGCTGAAATCAGGCTCTTGGCCGGTGACCGGAATGGCTTTCCAACTCGTTGAAAACGGTCGCTGGACCTATTGGAACTATATCCTCGCCGGCCGGGCGCATCTGATCCAGGTGAACCTAAGCGCGCCTCTTTCCACGCGCACGGATGTCAATCCCCTCGGCCCGATCTCCAAAGCCAACCGCCAGCTCGACTCCTTTCTGTCGGATGAAATCGTCCTCTCCCGCTATCTGGCCACCGGCCCCTTGACGAGCGGCGAGGTGACGCGTGTCATCCGCTTGAGAAACACGGCTGGCAGCTTCCCGACAGAGCGCCACTTCCTCTGGACAGAAGACGGCGGACTTCGCCCTCAGCCGAGTCCGACACCGATCTTCACCGAAGACCAGCCCCAAGCCGCAGCCGAAAAGGCCGACGAAACCTACATCGTCTTTCATCCCTGAATAGGGCTCCGCCTCTGCATCCCCGCGCCTGCCGGCACAGCCCGCTGCGGGCGACCGGCTGTGCCGGCCCGCCCCCTATCGGAACAGCACCAGCGCCCCTGGCGACCAGCCCACCCGCGCCCGCGCACCGCGATCCAGCACCGGGCGGCCGAACACATTGCGCATCGAAATGCGCACCGGCGTCTCGGTCCCGTCGATCTTCACGTCATAATAGGTCATGTCGCCGAAATAGACGACCTCCTCGATCGTCGCCATGCTCTCACGGTCCGTCGCGGCACTGCCTTCGTAAAGGATGGTCAGCGTCTCAGGGCGGAAGCCCACCGTCGCGCCTTCGGCCGTGGCCCCGCCCATCACCTGCTGCGCCTCGATATGGATCCGGCCAAAGCCCGCCGCGTCGATCTCCACCGCATCGCCGCCCTCTGACAGCACCTTGGCGGGCAGGAAATTCATCGTCCCGATGAAATCCGCCACCTTCCGGCTGTTCGGCCGACGATAGAGCGTCTCGGGATCGGCCAGCTGCGCGATCTCACCCTCAAACATCACGGCGATCCGGTCCGACATGACCAGCGCCTCTTCCTGATCATGCGTCACGAGGATGAAGGTGATCCCCACCTGCCGCTGCAGGCGGATCAACTCCACCTGCATCTGCTCGCGCATCTTCTTGTCCAGCGCGCTCAGCGGCTCATCCAAGAGCAGCACCTTCGGCTTCAGGATCAGCGCGCGGGCCAGCGCCACGCGCTGCCGCTGCCCCCCCGAAAGCGCATGCGCCGCGCGCTTGCCATAGCCCTTCAGCCCCACCATCTCCAGCGCCTCGCCCACGGCGCGCGCCTTCTCTTCCTTCGACCGAGGGTCGCGGCGCAGGCCGAACCCCACATTCTCTTCCACGCTCAGATGCGGGAAAATCGCATAGGACTGGAACACCATATTGGTGGGCCGCTTGTTCGCCGGAACCCCGGCCATATCGCGCCCATCGACCAGAACCGCGCCCGACGAGATGTCCTCGAACCCCGCGATGGTGCGCAGAAGCGTGGTCTTCCCACAGCCCGACGGCCCCAGCAACGAAAAGAACTCGCCCGGCCGGATCGTCCCGGTGATGCCGCGCAGCGCGTGGTAATCGCCGTAATACTTATGGACGTCCCGGAACTCGATCATGGCGTCTTTGGTCACAGGAAGCCTCCGGAATCCTTGCCGCCGGCTTTCGCGATACCGCGACGGCGGAAATACTCTGCTGTTGCAAGAAGGGTGATGGACAGAAGGACGAGGATCGTCCCCAGCGCCATGATGGCGGGAACCTTGGCCGGGAACCGGAACTGCACGTAGATATAGACCGACAGCACCGTGTCCGTCCCGCCCAGGAAGTACGAGATGATGAACTCGTCCAGCGAGATCGTGAAGCAGATCAGCAGGGATGAGATGATCCCCGGCATCACCAGCGGCAGGACGATCAGCCAAAAGGTCGAAATCGGCGTCTCGCCAAGGTCATAGGCCGCTTCTTCCAGCGACTTGTCCAGCGATTGAAAGGCCGATGACAGGATCGCCACCGCAAAGGGCGTGCAGACCAGCACATGGCCAAGGATGATCGTCACCAGCGACAGGTTGATCCCGATGGCCAGCAGCACCACCAACAGCGCCATGGCCAGAATCATCTCTGGCAGCACCATCGGCAGCATGATCAGGCCCATGATCCCCGCCTTGGCCGGAAACTGGAACCGCGTCGTCGACCGCGCCGCGAACAGCCCCAGCAGCGTCGAAATCACCGCGACCGAGACCGAGATGATCAGCGAATTCTGCACCGCGTTCCACAGCGTCTCGTCTTCCCACATCTCGACGAACCACGCCGTGGTAAAGCCCTGCAGCGGAAAGGCGATAACCTTGCTGTCGTTGAACGCAAAGATCGGCAACAGCACGATCGGCGCGTAAAGGAAGATCAGATAGATGATCGCATAGCTGCGAAAGACGGGGGACTTCATTTCTGCCCCCTCAGGAAGCGCCGATTAAGCAGCAGGAAGATGACCGTCACCGCCGCCACCACCAACATGGCCGACACGGCGATGGCCGAACCCACCTCTCGGTTGTTCTGTTTCAGCATCGTCCCTTCGATGCGGTTGGCGATCATGGGCAGCTTGCCACCCCCGATCAGGTCGGGCGTCACATAGTCGCCCACCGTCGGGATGAAGACGATCAGCACCGCCGCGATCACGCCGGGCATGGACAACGGCAGCGTCACCCGCAGGAAGGTCATGAACTGGCTCTCGCCCAGATCGCGCCCGGCTTCCAGGAAGGACCGGTCGATCTTCTCCAGCGCCACGAAGATCGGCAGAATGGCGAAGGGCGCATAGGCATGCGCCAGCGTAACCACCAGCGCCTGCACATTGTAATTGATGGCCGTCAGGGGCGCGTCGATGATCCCCAGCGACATCAGCCCCGAATTGATCACCCCGTTAAAGCCAAGGATGACTTTCCACAGGAACACCCGGATCAGATAGCTGGTCCAGAACGGAATGGTGATCAGGAACAGCCACAGCGCCTTCTTGTCTGGCTTGACGTAGAAGCTGACGAAATAGGCCACCGGATAGGCAAGGATAACCGTCACCAGCGTCACCGACAGTGACACGGTCAGCGACCGCACCATCAGCAGCTGGTTGATCCGGTCCGACCAGACGGCCACGTAATTGTCAAAGCCGTAACCGCCGCCCTCCAGCGTCAGCGAATATACCACCACCATGAACAGCGGTCCCGCCAGCAGCAGCACAGCATAGAGAAGCGGTGGACTGATCAGAAGCAGGCCATTGGCCGCCTCGGACCGGCCCGTACCGCCGCCCGTTCCCCCATTCGAAGCCATAGCGCCCCCTGTCGGCCCTGTTCGCAGCCGGCCTTCACGGCCAATCTTTGATCAAATTAGACGCAACAGACGCGATGACGCAAGCCATGACGCGGGCAACGTTGCGGCAGGGCGATCAAATGCACCGCACCTGCCGGAAAATCAAGCAGTTGACGTCAGCCCGCCACGCGCTCGATCGAGATGGAGCGTTTCTTCAGCTCGTCATACAGCGTGGGCACCACGCGCAGCGAACCGACCGCCGTGCGCAGCGCATCGGACAGCTTGCCGTCCTGCGGCTTGCCCTCGACGCGCCAGACCATGCGACGGGCAACGCCGTCATCATAGACGATCTCAGTCGCGCCGCTGCGAGACTGTCTGATACCAAGAAAGTCACCGCCGCCATGCGGCGCATGGAAGAATGCCTGTTGTCCCATTTTCGGGTCCATTTGTTGATGCTCGATTTTATGCGTGAAAGATCGGTGCCCGCTGCCCCCCGGTCAAGCGCGGCCGCCGATCACAGCGGTACAATCCGCCGTGACGGGGCATTCGCGCCACAGAATGGCCGGTTTCGCAGGGGAATGCGGCGGGCGCGCCGCGATTGCGCCACAATGCCGCCACAATCCGCCCTGCCCGTCGCCGCCGTCAGACGGCAGGCGGGTCATAGGGCGGGCGCGACAAAAGCTGCGACAGCCGGTTCATGGCATCGCTCAACGCGTCAAGGCTGATATGTCCCGCCAAGGCGATGCGCACGGCATGCGGCGCGCGGCCATGGATCAGGGCATATTCATCGGCCGACCGGACAAGCACCCCCTCCGCCTCGGCCATCCGGGTGAAGGTCGAGGCCCGCCACCCCTGCGGCAGGCGCAGGAAGGCAAAGCGCAGACCGGGCTGCCATGACAGATCGAAACGCCCCAGCCCGTTGACCATGATGCGGATGCGCTCGGCCAGTTCCTCGCCCACCCGGCGGCGGATGGCCTCTGCGCTGCCGCTTTCGAACAGGTGCAGCACGATGTCGTTCACCGGGCGCGGCAGGGCAAAGAAGGAATGCTGCGCCGTCAGGCGCCCCGTCTCGCCCATCCCGGCAGGACAGACGATATAGCCGAAACGCAAGGCGGCCGAGATCGTCTTCGACAGGCTGCCCACATGCCAAACCCGTTCGGGCGCCAGCGCCCGCAGCGAGGGCCAAGTGCTTTCCGACAGGGTGTAGCAGTCATCCTCGATGATCTGCAGGTCGAAATGGCGCGCGATGGCCGCGATGCGGGACCGCCGCTCGGGCGTCAGGCGGGCGGTCGTGGGGTTCTGCGCCTCGGTCGTCAAACACAGGACCTGCGCGCCATGTCGGCGGCAGGCAGCCTCCAACGCCTCGGGGATCAGCCCCTCGTCATCGGTTTCCACCCCGATCACCTCGGCCCGCGCCAACCGCGCAGCATGGCGAAAGCCGGGATAGGCAAGTTCTTCGGTCAGGACCACGGGCCGATCCCCGCGCAGACAGCACAGCAGGATCAAAAGGATGGCATTCTGCCCGCCCGCCGTAAGGGCGATGTCATCCGGCCCGACAGCCCCAAGCTGCCGATCCGCCAGCCACGTGCAGACATGATCGCGCAGGGTAAGCTCCGCCCGTTGCGTGGGATAATCGATCCAGTCCTCGCCGACCTGCGCCCCGATGGCCGCAAGTGCCGCCCGGAAGGCCGCGGTCTGGCCCACATCCCCCAACTGCGGCGCGCGCAGGTCGATCCGCCCGCGCAGCGCAAGGGGTTCCTTCTCCACGAACAGGGGTTGCGTCGGGCCAAGGCGCGGCGCGCGGGCCGCGACAAAGGTACCCCGACCGACCGTCGCCGCAAGCAGCCCTTCCTGCGTCGCCAAGGCATAGGCGCGCGACACCGTGCCCGGCGTCACACCCAGTTCCCAAGCCAGATCGCGCACGGTGGGAAGTTGCGCCCCCTCGGCCAACTCCCCTGACCGGATCGCCTCCCGCAGCGCCCGCGACAGCGCGAGGTATTTGGGGCCGGGATAGGCCGCAAGGTCAGGCTTCCATATTGTGTCAGTCACAATGTTCCTCTGGTCGGGCCGCGCGCATCATTGTATTCATTACCCATAGCAAATTCCCGCATTTGTATCAATACAAAAGGAACGACCCCATGACGTCCCGCGCCCTGCCCCGCGCCCCCTCCTCGCCGCTGCCGCCGCTGTCGCGGCTGCTGGTCGACGTTGCGCTGATGCTGGCGGATTGGGATGCGCACCGCCGCAGCCGCCGGGCGCTGGGTCGGCTCGACGCGCATCTGCTGCGCGACATCGGCCTGTCGCCCGACCACGTGCAGGCCGAATGCGCCAAACCCTTCTGGCGGGACTGACGGCAACCGCCTCCGATCCCCTGACTGGGCCGGGTTATTCCCGGCCTTCTTTTTTTTCCTCCGGAATGCGAAAGGCCCGCCGAACAGGCGGGCCTTTGCAAAAGGATGTCGAAGCAGGTTAACGCTTCGAGAACTGGAAGGACCGGCGTGCCTTGCGCTTGCCGTACTTCTTGCGTTCCACCACGCGGCTGTCGCGGGTCAGGAAACCTGCCGCCTTCAGCGCCGGGCGCAGCGAGGGTTCATAAAGCTGCAGCGCCTTCGAGATGCCGTGCTTCACCGCGCCCGCCTGACCGGACAGACCGCCGCCCGCCACCGTGGCGTAGACGTCGAACTGGCCTTCCACATTGGCGATCTGGAACGGCTGCTTCAGGATCATCTGCAGAACCGGACGGGCGAAATAGGCCGCCATTTCCTTGCCATTGACCACAACCTTGCCAGAGCCGGGCTTCACCCAGACGCGGGCGACCGCGTCCTTCCGCTTGCCGGTCGCATAGGACCGACCCAGCGCATCACGCACCGGAGCCTTCGGCGCAGCAGCCTCGGCGGCGGCGGGGGCGGACGAACCGGCGACGGCCGATTTCAGATCGTCGAGGGATTTGATGTCGGCCATGATCAGGCGCTCCGCGTGTTCTTCGGGTTCAGGACGCGCAGGTCCAGAACGGTGGGCTGCTGGGCTTCGTGCGGATGAGCGGCACCCGCATAGACGCGCAGGTTGGTCATCTGCTGACGGCCCAGACGGTTGCGGGTGATCATCCGCTCGACGGCCTTGATCACCACACGCTCGGGGTGGTTGCCTTCCAGCACCTGCCGCGCCGTGCGCTGCTTGATGCCGCCCGGATGCCCGGTGTGCCAGTAATAGACCTTATCGTTGCGCTTGTTGCCGGTCATCTGGATCTTGTCGGCGTTGATCACGATAACATTGTCACCCATGTCCATATGGGGGGTGAAGGTCGGCTTGTTCTTGCCGCGCAGGATGTTGGCGACGATCGTGGCGAGGCGGCCCAGAACGATGCCCTCGGCATCGATCAGGATCCACTTCTTCTCGATGTCCGCCGGCGTAGCCGTGAAGGTTTTCATCTCGAACCCTGTGAATTGAAGCGGGGGCACCCCCCCGGAATCTCGGATGGCGGCTTATCGCGTGTCACGCCATGCGGGTCAAGTGCCCAGCACGACAAATAACCAAACCTTTTCAATGCTTTATAAAATAGGTAAAATAATACCCCAATCAGCGGAGCTTTGGTGGACGATCCGGATCGGTTCCGGGTGCCGCCGGTGCCGCTGTCTCGGGCCGCTGGGGCGCGGGAAGGTCGAACCGCCGCGCCACACGGGCAAGCCGCGCCACGGCAGAATCCTGTCCCGAAAGGAAAACGACATCCATCATGCCCGCCTCCACCCCCGAAAAGGCCAGCGCCTCGCGCATGGCGCGCGCCAGTGCCGCCTCTGACTCAGGGGCCGCGTCGATAAAGGCCAGCAGATGCCCCTTCGCCCCGTTCGCATAGGTGACACCGGCCAACAGGGCCGTGGCGGCAAGGCCGCCCGCCCGGGCCAGCTTGGCCTGAAGGGCATCGATCAGGCGGTCGGGCAAGGCACCGGGCGCCTCGAAAGCCAGCGCCTGCGCCTCCATCTCTTCGGGTTCGGACCCAAGCATCCCCGAAAGCCAGTCCAGCGCCTCGGGCGGCAAGATCATCTGCGACGGCGCGACACCAAGGTTGACCCCCAGACCCACCCCCTGCCCCGCCAGAACCTGCGCGATCACGCGCCCCGGCAGCGCCGCGTAGGGCGCGATCCCGCCCGAAAACTCGGCCAACCGCTCTTCCAGATCGAAGATCAGCACGACGGGACCATCCTCCAACGGAAAGAGGCGCGGCTTCAGATCGGCCCCCTCGGCCTCTTCCTCCAGCAGCAAGAAGAACTCGCCATCGGCCAGACAATCGTAAAACCGCAGTCGATCCGCCTCGTCGGCGCCGTCACGGTCCATCGCGGCATGGGCAGCATCAAGCGGGGTCATGGCGTCTCCTCCAGAAGGCCGCGGATACAAAGGCGCAGGGCGGGGATCACCTCGGCCTCGAACCACGGATTGCGGCGCAGCCATCCGGTATTGCGCCATGACGGATGCGGCAAGGGCCAGATGCCCTGCGCGGCATGCCTGCGCCAGTCTGCCACGCGGGCACCGACGGGACCCTTGCCCAGATGCCAGCCCTGCGCCGCGCCGCCGATGGCAAGGATCACCCGCACCTCCGGCAAGGCCGCCATCACCCGGCCCCGCCATGTGCGCGCACAGATGGGCGGCGGGGGCAGATCGGCCCCGGTCGCATCATAACCCGGAAAGCAAAAGGCCATCGGCGCGATGGCCACGCGGGACTGGCCATAGAACTCATCCTCCGACAACCCGCACCAGTCGCGCAGCCGATCCCCCGACGCATCTGAAAAGGGCCTCCCCGAGGCATGGACCCGCGCCCCCGGCGCCTGCCCAGCGATCAAAAGGCGCGGGCCGGGGCGGAACCAGACGACGGGCCGCGGCGCATGCGCCGTCGCCGTCGCGGCAAAGCGGTCGGCACAAATCCTGCACTCACGGATCGCGGCAACGAGGTCGGCGGCAGAGGAGGCGGCGGTCATGGTCGGTTCGATCGGGCTCGGGGGCATCGGCGGGGCGGGTGGACGGCGCGACAGGCGCAAGAGCCAAGGATGGGCGCGGGATGGCGCAGAGGCAACACCTGCCGACGGCGCGGTTGCAGATGGCTTGCGGGACGGGCAGGCTGCGCTTAGGCGGTGGCCAAAGCCCGCTGCCACGGGAGCTGCGAGAATGTACCGCGTGTCCCCCTTCGTCCGACGCTTCGCCTGGGCGCTCTTGGGTGGCGTGGGCATTGCCACGGCTTGGGTCAACCTCTCGCCTGCCACCTATTACGATGCGGTGGAATACCGGCTGCTCGACATCGCCAAACCGGCCTGGATCGCGGGCGACAGTCTGGTGATCACCCCGATGATCGTGGCCTCAGACCTTCTGATGGCCTTCTTCATGTTCTTCGTCGGCAAGGAACTGTGGGAGGCGCTGATCCTCGAACGCGGGGCGCTTGCGGGGCGGCGCGCGCTTCTGCCCACGGGCGCGGCGCTGGGGGCGATCCTTGGCGCGGTCGCGCTCTGGTGGCTGCAGACCGCGCTCTTTGCCACCAGCGAATGGGTTCCCGCGGGGACGGGCTGGCCTCTGCCCATCGGATCGGACATCGTGATCGGCTATGTCGTCGGCCGGGCCGTGTTCGGCGCGGGCCACCCCGCGCTGCATCTGCTGCTTCTCTTGTCCATCGCATCGAACGTCATCGGCATCACGCTGCTGGGCCTTGTCTACCCCTATGCCGGGCTGGAACTGCTCTGGCTGGCCCTGCCCGTGGCGGCGGCCGTCCTCGTCTGGCGCCTGCATGGCCGCTTCGTCGGACAGGGCAGTTCCGAGCTGGAGCGGCGGCGGGGCCTGTCGCTCTGGCCCTATCTTCTGGCAGGGGCTGCAAGCTGGTTCGGCGTCGTGGCGGCGGGCCTTCCCGGCGCGCTCGGCCTGCTGCCGATCATCCCGGCCATCCCGCATGCCGACCGCGCCTTCGGACTCTTTGCCGAAGCCGAGGAATTCCTCACCGATCCGCTGAACCGTCTGGCGCATCTGATGGTGCGACCGCTGTCCATCGTGCTGTTCCTCTTCGGGCTGACGCGCGGCGGCGTCGATCTCGGGGCCTTCGGACCCACCACGGGCAGCGTGCTGGCCGCCCTCTGGATCGGCAAGCCGCTGGGCCTCGTGCTGGGCGCGCTTCTGGCGGCACGGCTCTTCCGGCTGCCCATGCCCGCCGGCGTGCGCATCCGCGACCTCGTGCTGGTGGCCGTGATCTCGGGCATCGGCTTCACCGCGCCCGTCCTCGCGCTGGACAGCGCCCTTCCCGGCGGCGCGATGGCCGAGGCAGCACGGCTGGGGCTTGCGCTATCCCTTCTGGCCGCGCCAGTCGCGATCGGTCTGACGCGATTCATGCAGCGTTAGGGAAACAGTGCGAGGATTCCTTCGCCCATTGTCAGAGGGCGGTGAATTCCGACATAATGTCGCCCAAAAGGGCAGATAGGCGCGCATCCGGTGGCAGATCGGGATGCCCGCCAGAGGCAGCAACCGGCGATCCGAGGGCGGATTTCGGAAAGGGCAGGAATGATCGAGTTCGAAAACGTCTCGAAGTCCTTCTGGACCGGCCGGACCAGAAAGATCATTCTGGATCAGGCGACGTTTCGGGTCGAACTCGGCAATTCACTGGGCATTCTGGCCTCGAACGGCGCCGGCAAGACCACGATCATCAACATGATGGCCGGGCTCGAACAGCCCGACGAAGGCACGATCCGGCGCTCCTCGCGCATCTCCTTTCCGCTGGGCTTCATGGGCGGCGTCGTCAGCCGCCACAGCGCGACCGAGAATTCGCGCTACATCGCGCGGCTTTACGGGCTGGACCCCGACTATGTCGAAAGCTTCTGCCGCTGGCTCTGTGACATCGGCGAATACTTCGACATGCCGGTGGGCACCTATTCCTCGGGGATGCGCGGGCGGTTCTCCTTCGCGCTGCTCCTGGCCCTCGAATTCGACATCTACCTGATCGACGAAGGCATGCCCGGCACCACGGATGCAGAATTCAACCGCAAGGCGGGAACGGTTCTGCGTCAAAGACTCAAGGATGCGACGGTCATCGTCGTCTCCCATCAGGCCACGACGCTTGAGAAATTCTGCAAACAGGCGGCTGTCCTGAAGAACGGCCGACTGCATATGTTCGAGACGTTGGAAGAAGCAAAACGGCTGTATGATTATGAAACTCAAGGTTAAGCGGTACAACACGCGGCGTCCCGATCCCCAACCGGAAGCTGCAGCCCCTCGCCCCGTCCCGCGCCTTGTAGAGTCGCCGGTCGCTTCTGACGCCTCTTCCATCACCCCCGTCGCCGGATCATCCACCGCCCGGGCCCTCCCGCAGGACGAGGCCCTTTTCGCCCAGACCGAAGACGGCTTCGGATCGACCCCCTTCCCCACCGCCGCCGCCGCACAGGACAGCCGCGCGCCGGGGGGCGACGGCGCTGTCGCGACGGGCGGCACGGGCAGCACGGCCAGCGCCGATCTCGACGCGATCCGCCGCGAAGGTTTGACCGGCCGTCAGTTGCGGCTGGCACGGCGCATGGCGCAGAAATACGGCCTTCCCGCCACCTCCGATTTCGACGCCGTCCGCCTGCTGCGTCAGGCGGGGCTCGATCCCTTCCGTCCCAATCCCGTGGTCGACATCGTCGCCGAGGATGACGAACAGCCCGCACAAACCGGGACCATGATGCCCGTACCCGCAGGCCAGCGTCTGCCGCAGACCATCAAGCCGGTGAAGATGCCCGCCGCGATGGAAGAGGTGAACCACGCGGCCGAACTTCTGAAGATGCAGCAGGACCTGATGAAGCGGCGGCGGCGGCGCTCCCTGCTGCTGATGGCGCGGCTCATCTTCTTTGTGGTCCTGCCCACCTTCCTTGCGGGCTTCTACTACTATCGCGTGGCGACGCCGCTCTATGCCACCAACACCGAATTCGTGATTCAGGTCGCCCAGCCGCCCAGCAGCAGCGGCACCAGCATGGGCGGGCTGATGAACACGCCCATGGCGAACATGCAGGATTCGATCACGGTGCAGGGCTATCTGCAATCGCGCGACGCGATGCTGCGGCTGGATCAGGACATCGGCTTCCGAGAGGTGTTCACCGATCCCGTCATGGACCCGATCCAGCGCCTTGAAGCCGATGCTTCGAACGAGGCCGCCTACAAGATCTACAAGCGCAATGTCCGCGTCTCTTACGACCCGACCGAAGGCATCATCCGGATGGAGGTGATCGCCCCCAATCCCGCGACCTCGGTCCGCTTCTCCGAGGCGCTGATCGGTTATGCCGAGGAACAGGTCGATCAATTGACCCAGCGGCTGCGCGAAGACGCGATGCGCGGCGCCCGCGAAAGCTATGCCGAGGCCGAGATTGCCCTGCGCGAAGCCCGTCAGCGTGCCGTCCAGTTGCAGGAAACATACAAGGTTCTATCCTCTGAACTTGAGGTGAACCTGATCACCGGCCAGATCGCCCAGTTGGAAGGGCAGCTGACCGCCGACCGGCTGTCGCTGGCCCAGATGGAATCGAACGCCAATCCCAATCAGGCGCGGATGGACCCGCTCAAGCGGCGCATCGCCACGATGGAAGAGCAGATTTCCACCCTTCGTTTGCGCCTGACCGAGGATGTCGACAGCGGCCAATCGCTGGCCCGCGTGCAATCGGAACTCTCTCTCGCCGAGGCCGATGCCGAAACCCGGCAGATGATGCTGGCCGAGGCGCTGCAGGCGATGGAAACCGCGCGGATCGAGGCCAACCGTCAGGCCCGCTACATCTCGCTCTCCGTGGCGCCAGTCGCGCCGGACGAGGCGACCTATCCCCGCGCATTCGAGAACACGATGGTGGCGATGATGATTTTTGCGGGTATATACCTGCTTTTGTCGATGACCGCCGCAATCCTGCGCGAACAGGTCTCGGCCTGAGGATAAGATGAAGAAAGTGCAGATCGGCGGGCTGTCCGTCAGCAATGACAGCCCGCTTCTCGTGATCGCAGGCCCCTGCCAGCTCGAAAGCCTTGACCATGCCCAGATGATCGCGGGTGCGATGGCCGAGGCCTGCGCCAAGGCGGGCGCGCAATACGTGTTCAAGGCCAGCTATGACAAGGCCAACCGCACCTCGCTCACGGGCAAGCGCGGGCTGGGGATGGAGGCCGGGCTGAAGGTGCTGGAAGCGGTGCGTGCCATGGGCATGCCCGTGCTGACCGACATCCACGATCCCGATCAGGCCCGGGCCGCCGCACAGGTGGTGGATGTCATACAGATCCCCGCCTTCCTCTGCCGTCAGACCGATCTGCTGCTGGCGGCGGGCGAAACCGGGGCGGTGGTCAATATCAAGAAGGGCCAATTCCTCGCCCCATGGGACATGGACAACGTGGCCGACAAGGTCGCCTCCACCGGCAATGACCGCATCCTGCTCACCGAACGCGGCACCAGCTTCGGCTACAACACCCTCGTGGCCGACATGCGTGCCCTGCCCCGCATGGCCCGCACGGGCTGGCCGGTCATCATGGATGCCACCCATTCAGTGCAGCAGCCGGGCGGTCAGGGCGGATCATCGGGCGGGCAGCGTGAATTCGCCCCCGTCATGGCCCGCTGTGCCGTCTCGCTCGGCATCGCGGGCGTCTTCATCGAAACGCATGAAGATCCGGACCGCGCGCCCTCTGATGGGCCGAACATGATCCCGCTGGCGCAGATGCCCGCATTGATCGACAGCCTGATGGCCTTCGACCGCCTCGCCAAGGCCGATCCGATCCGGATCTGACGCAGGCAGGCCGAGGGCTGGCTTCGCCCCATCCGCCCGTCGGATGGGGTTTATTCTTGCTTACCCAAACACTGCCCCAGCGCGCGCTGCGTGACCACAGTTTGCTGCACAGTTTGCGGCACAAAACAGGGCACAACCGATACGGCCTCAGGCCGCCTGCCCCGCAACCCAGCCCGAAGACCAAGCCCATTGGAAATTGTAGCCGCCCAGCCAGCCGGTGATATCCACGACCTCCCCAACGAAATAAAGGCCGGGAACCCCCTTCGCCTCCATCGTGCGGGCATCCAGCGCGTCGGTATCCACACCCCCCAATGTGACTTCGGCCGTCCTGTAACCCTCTGATCCAACAGGACGAAGGTCCCAAGCCGTCACCCTTCCCGCCACCTTTTCCAGCGCCGCGCGCCCCATCTCGGCCAATGGCCCACCCGCCCCGACCTGCGCCTCCAGCAGCCGCGCCAGCTTCTCGGGCATCAGCTTCCCCAGCGCTGTCCGCAGCGCCGCCCGCCCCGCCACGCGCTTCTCCTCCGACAGAAACGCCGCCACATCGCGGTCTGGCACAAGATTTAGCGTAATCGCCTCTCCCTCACGCCAATAGCTGGATATCTGCAGCACCGCAGGCCCTGACAATCCGCGATGCGTGAACAGCACCGCCTCGTCGAAACGGGTCCTGCCATGGCTCACCCGCCCCTCCAGCGCCACCCCCGCCAGCGGACGCATCCAGTCCAATTCCTGCTCCGCAAAGGTCAGAGGCACCAGCGCAGGTCGCGTCTCCGTCACCGGAATCCCGAATGATTCCGCGACCTTGTAGCCATATCCCGTAGCACCCATCTTCGGGATCGACTTGCCCCCAGTCGCCACGATCACCGATTGCGCCTGCACCGGCCCGCGCCCCGTCTCCACCTCGAACCCACCCGCAACCCGCCGCACCTCGCCCAAGCTGCAGCCCAACCAAAGCTCCACCCCCGCCTGCGCCATGTCGCGCTGCAAGAGGGCAATGATCTCGGTCGCCGATCCGTCGCAAAACAACTGCCCAAGCGTCTTTTCGTGCCACGCGATGCCCGCCGAATCGACCCGGGCGATGAAATCCTGCGCGGTAAAACGGCGCAGCGCCGACAAGGCAAACCGCGGATTTCGCCCAAGAAATCGGTCCGCCGCGATACCTGTATTGGTGAAATTGCACCGCCCACCGCCCGAAATGCGGATCTTCTCTCCGGCGGCCTTGGCATGGTCGATCACGACGGTGCGACGTCCCCGCCGCCCCGCCTCTATCGCGGCGAACATCCCGGCCGCCCCGGCCCCAAGAACGATGACATCGGCCTGTCGCATGCCCTTCCCTAGCGCCTCCCCGCGCGCCCCGCAATCGCGCCCTGATTTTTGCGCGGCCCCCCTTGCACCCCTCCATGGGCTTCGCTAAACACCGCCGCACGGTTGGGGCGTCGCCAAGTGGTAAGGCAGCGGTTTTTGGTACCGCCATACCTAGGTTCGAATCCTAGCGCCCCAGCCAGCCACCGATGACCGTCTCACGGTGCCTCGCTCGAAGTCAGCCTCTCCAATATCCAGCCCGCGCCGCGATCACTCTTGACAGCGCCGAAAGACACTTGGGCACCGGGCAGGCTCGCGCTATCATTGCGACTAGACGAGAATAAATTGGAGATTTGGGTGAAAAGAACCAAAATCACCATTCTGGCAATTACAGCCGCGCTTATGGCCGGCCCGTCCGGCGCACAGGATTGGTCGGGCAACTGGTACGGTGTCACTGTGGGGTATGGGTCCGGCACCTATGATCTGGGCGTCAGCAGGTTGAACGAGGCGGGCCCTCCGGTCGATGTTGACGGCGCTTCAATTGGCTTGCGGTATGTGCGGAACGTTCAAAAAAACAACACCGTGCTTGGTCTAGATGCCGAACTCTCGACCGGGCCTGACGGCGCCAGTCCGATCAACTCGTTAGGACCGGACTGGGGCTGCTTTACCGGCGAGTGCAACGTGTCGATCAAGCGGCTTGCCACGCTGCGTGGTCGTTACGGCATGCTGGTTGATCCAGGCACCCTTGCTTACGGAGCCGTGGGTGTGGCCATTGGAAGGGTTGAAGGCGGCATCCTGAACAGTGAGCAACAAGGGGCTTCGACAGCGGTCGGGTACACGATCGGTGTCGGGCTGGAGCGCATGCTGAAGGAGAATGTGAGCCTTCTGAGCGAAGCAAACTTCACCGATCTGGGTACATTGGGTTTTGGAAGCAATGGAGCCTCGGAAACCTTTGACGGAAAAGGCGATTTCACGACCATCAAGCTTGGCGTCAACTTTCGTTTCTAACCCTTAGATCCCGTTCGGCGCGACCATGCGCCCAGCGGGGCTTCGGCTTGGTAGGCAGGCGCTTGGTAGCAGGCCTATTGGCAGAAGCCATGCTTTGGCGCGGATGTCGTGTCGGAGCAGTTCTCGTATCGAAGACCGTACAGAGGTCCGGCCACTCTCCGCTCGCCCTCTTGCCCCAAGCGCCATTACCCTCGCAGAGAAGCCTTGGCCGATTTCAGAGCCCATCGCCCCCAAGCATCTCAGCGCACCTTCCGAAGCGACACCATCTTGACGGCCGTCCGCCTTTCCATTGGCCTTCGAAGGCTAGTCCGCACGCCGCATTGGGATGTCGATCCAGAATCGTGTTCCCTCTGCCGTGCTGATGTAGTCAATTCCGCCCCCTATCGCGCTGATCAGTTGCTGAGCGATGGCAAGGCCCAGACCGCTGCCCTGCTTGCGGCGGACATCGGTGCTTTCGCCCTGCACGAAGGGTTTGAAGATATGGGCGCGCATGTCTTCGGGGATCGGCAGCCCGCCATTGGCCACGGTCACCCGCGCCGCGCCCTCGGTCACCGAAATGCCGACAGTCACCTCGCCGCCCGGATCGGAATACTTCACGGCATTCGACAAGAGGATGCGCAGCACGCGCCCAAGCCTCTCTGGATGCGTCTGGCAGGCGATTTGCGGCCCCTCTGGCAAGATGCGGACGGGAATCGCCGCCGCCGCGGCCTTCGCGGCAACCGCCTCGACGGCAATCGCCACCGCCTCGGTCATGTCCACCTCCTGCGCGACCCAGAAGCTCTGGTCGGCGATGACCGTCTCCATCTCGAGGATGTCGTCCAGCAGTGATTTCAGCCGCTGCGCATTCTTGGATGCCACCCCGACCAGACCCTGCGCCTTGTCGGGCAGCATGGTGGCTGCCGTCGCCTCCAACAGCCTGAGCGCGCCCATGATCCCCGTCAGCGGCGTGCGCAACTCGTGGTTCACCGTGGTGATGAATTCGCTTTTCAGATGGTCTAGTTGCCGCGCCGCCGTCACATCGGTGATCTGCGAGATGTACATGATCGGCCGATCATCCACATCACGGACCACGGTCAGGTGCAAAACGCCAACCAGAATGCGCCCAGAGGCATGGATGTAGCGCTTCTCAAGGCGAACACTCTTCTGCCCGCTGGCCAGCATCTGTCTGGCGGTCTGTATGGTTGCCTCGCGATCCTCGGGCAGGGTGACGTTGCGAAAACCCGCCTCCATCAACTCGGCCTTGGAATAGCCGAGGAAATCGCACAGCGCCGGGTTCACGTCGATCCAGCTGCCATCCATTCGTGTCAAGGCCATGCCGATCGGAGAATGCTCCATCGAGGCGCGCAGCAGACGCTCGCTGTCACGCAGGTCGGCAAGGGCCTTCGCGCGCGAAGGCCGGACAGCCGGGTCGGGCAGATCGGAGGAGGGGGCGGCTGCGCTGTCGTACATGGCACCAGGCATTTGAGAAAAGCGGGTTGGGAACGGTCTCGCGCGCGTCGTGGTCCAAATCAGGGTGATGGGGTGTGAGACTCCAAGATTGTCGTGCCCCTTTGCCCCATCGCCATTGCCCCCAACCGGGATAGGTAGGAAAACGGCCCATGCTGCGGGGTTGTTAGGCGGCACGGGGCGTTTTGGATTGAACAGCAGTCACTTGGCCGACTTACGCAAAAAGCGGAAAGGTCACGCCAAGCGCCCAAGCCAGCATCAGCCCGAAGCCCGCGCCCGCCACGGCAGGCAGGCCCGTGCGCCGACCGATCCAGCCCGACATCGTGCCGAAGATGAGGAAAAACAGCAGGATGATGGGCAGAATGATCAGCAGGAACATCAGGCGGTCGAAGTTCAGCGCCACCGCGATCATCAACGACAGCAGGAACCCGCCCCGCGCAGCCAGCACCCGCCACAGCGGCGCGCGTCCGCCCTCTGTCAGGATCCCATCGGCGACAAGATAGGGCACTGCCCCAAGGGCCAGCCCTACGATGATCAGCAACCGCCCGGGGTTCGGCAGGAAGGAGGCGACATAGCGATCCAGAACGCCCCCGATCACGGCGATGGCGAAAAGAGCGACCAACCCGGCCAAGGGCCAGACGCGGGCCGGAAACTGCCCAAGTAGGAGCCCTGCCCGCCACAGGATGAAAAGGCTGACGGCAGCATAGGCTGCGAAATGCAGCACAAGGTAATCTGCGACCAGTACCGGAAGAAGCTGCGTCCGCACCGGGGCCAGAGCAAGGGGCACCAGAAGCACGGGGATCAAAGCCGCCATCAGAAAAGGCCGCAGGGCAATTGGCTTGGGCGCGGGTCCTTCGGGCAGGGCGCGCGCAAGGGGCCAGCCCAGTGCTGCCAATGCGCACAGCAGGCTAAGGATCCACAGGCCGCGCGGCGGCGGATCGGCCTGCCCCGCAAGACCGAAGCTGGCGTTCAGCCAGTCCACTGCCTCTACCTGCGCCGGGCCGGAATAGAGGACGCCCACATGTTCCACCCCCGGGGCAAGAACCGCCCGTCGGGCCGTTCCCACAGACGGATCGCCCACCGTCTGGCCAAGACTCGCCGCCGGATCGGCCAACTGCAGCATGTCCCGCGCCGCATCGGCAAGGCCACCCTCCCATTCCCCTGTGATCAACAGCAGGTTGCGCGGAAATTCTGCCGTGACCGCGTTAGAGAAAGCCGAGATGGCCACGATGGCGTCAACCTTCGGCCCCGCGGCAGCCGCGCGGATGATGATGTCGGACGCCATGGAATGCCCCAGATAGGCGAGCCGCCCATCCGCCCGGGGATGCGCCAGCGCCGCTTCGGCCACCGCGCGCACCTCGTCCACCAATAGGCGCGTCGTGCCATCGACCGAGGTGACATCCCCCGTCATGGGCCGCGGATTGCGGCCATGTCCCATGAAATCGAAACTGACGACCAGATAGCCCGCCTTGGCCAGAGTCAGCGCGAAAGGCTCCATCAAGGGGCGCGACCCGGCAAAGCCGTGGGCCACGATCACCACGGGTGCAAGGCCCTGCCCTTCCGGTTCATAGACGGTCGCGGGCGGCCCGGCCGGAACGGAAAAAGGCGCGATGGACAAGCCGGCACGGCCCGACTCGAGCATCCAGATCGAAAGCAAACTGGCGATCAACGCCAGAACCGCAACACCGATGCGCACCCTGCCGCGCCCCCGCTATCCCTGCCCGGACAAAGCTAGACCGGACCGCCGCTCCGGCCAGCCTTAGCGGCGCTGCGCCAAGGCATCCTCAAGAAGCCTGCTCACAAGATCGGGCGGCACATCCTCGGCCACGAAGGCGGAACCGATGCCACGCGCCAGAATGAAACGCAGGCGCCCATCAACCACCTTCTTGTCCTGCCCCATGAGGCGCAACAGATCCTGCGCCCCGGGCAGATCCCCCGGGATATCGGAAAGATCCACCTTCATCCCCATCGACCGCAGATGCGCCCGCACCCGGCTCGGCGCTTCTTGCGCGCATAGGCCCAACCGCTGAGACAGTTCAAAGGCCAGCGCGCAGCCGATCGCCACCCCTTCGCCATGCAGCAGCCGGTCGGAATAGCCGGTGGCCTTTTCCAGCGCGTGGCAGAAGGTATGGCCAAGGTTCAGAAGTGCGCGCTCGCCTTCTTCCGTCTCGTCGCGTTCGACGATGCCCGCCTTCATCTCAACCGAACGGCGCACTGCATGCTGCAGATCGTCCGACCTGATAGCCAAGGTCGGCCCCGCCGCCTCAAGCCAGTCGAAAAAGGCCGCATCACCCAATAATCCGTATTTCACCACCTCGCCGTATCCGGCAAGAAAGTCCCGACGCGGCAGGCTGTCCAGCACCGCGATATCGGCCAGAACCAAAGACGGTTGATGAAATGCCCCCACAAGGTTCTTGCCCTGCGTCGTGTTGATCCCGGTCTTGCCACCCACCGAACTGTCGACCTGCGCCAGAAGGGTTGTCGGGATCTGCACAAAACGCACCCCGCGCCGCAGGACAGCCGCAGCAAACCCCACCAAGTCACCGATGACGCCGCCACCGAAAGCGATGACGATGTCGCGTCGCTCGATCTTCTGGTCCAACAGCCATTCGACGCAGCGGGTGAACTGCGGCCAGCCCTTCGTCGCCTCGCCGGCAGGCAGGGAAAGGGTCGCGACTGTGATTCCCTCGGCCTCAAGCGCCGCGACAAGGCGCGGCAGATGCAGCGCGGCTACGGCGTCATCCGTGACGACCGCCGCACGGCGGCGGGCCAGCAGCGGCGCGATTTCGGCCCCGGCTCTGTCGATCAGCCCGGGGCCGACGCGCACCTCGTAGGACCGCGCGCCAAGCGCAACGGGAACAACATCCAGCGCCATGCCTTATTCCTCTTCCACCACGTCGGGCCGGGCCATCAGCGCTGCCACGACCTTGGCCGCCATCTCATCGATCGACAGGTCGGCGGCGCTGTCCACCACGACATCGGCAAGGCTGTAGAACGGCACGCGCGCCTCGTAAAGCTGGCGGAGCGTTTCGCGCGGATTTGCAGTGCGCAGCAAGGGCCGAGTCGTCTTATGCCGCACCCGCTGCCAGAGCAGATCGAGATCGGCCCGCAACCAGACCGAAACACCTGCCTCCTGCACCAAAGCGCGGTTCGTCTCGGACAAGAAGGCACCTCCGCCCGTCGACAGGACGCAGGGCGCGCCACGCAGAAGCCGGGCCAACACCTCGGTTTCACGGGCTCGGAAGAAGGCTTCGCCGTCGCGTTCGAAGATCTCGGGGATGCTGCGCTGGGCGGCCTTCACGATCTCTTCGTCCGAATCGAGGAACGGAACGCCAAGGGCCCGCCCGACCGCCGTGCCGACGGCGGTCTTGCCAGCCCCCATCATGCCCACCATCACCACCGTCTTCTTCAGCCGCCGCATCACCCGCTGCCTGCTTCACCTTTGCGTGTCCGGCGCAATTCCGCCCGTCGACAGATGCATCCTTGCTCCTTCAATGGCGTGAACTCGCCACGAAAGCCATATATAATCGTGGTTGTCCCCGCTGCGCGTGTATCAGGGACAAAACCCTTCGCCCGACGAAGGGTCGTAACGATCAAGCGCCGCAGCAAGCGGCGGCAATAATGACGAGGCAAGACTCATGGGGCGCATTTTCAAGGCAGTACTGGTTCTGGCGATCCTCGGTTTCGTCGCGCTAACGGGATTCGCCTATCTGGGCGATCTGCGGCCGGACCAAGGCGAAGTGAAGGTTCCGGTGACGCTGAATGCCGATTGAGGCACGCCGCATCGGGCGCATCTTCGCGCTCTGCCTGCTGTTGCCCCTGCCGGGGCATGCGGAAGAACCGCTTTCCGCCATCGACTGGCTGTCGCAATCGGTGGCAACCCCAGCCCCCGTTCCGGTCGACCCGGCGCGACCCACCGCAACGACCGGTGTCACCCAAGGCGCGGTGGCCGTCACGGTCATCGGCGCCCCCTCGGCGGATGCCGTGGGATTGCTGCCGCCCACGGTAACGGGGCTGCCTGCCAGTCTCTGGGGCCCGGGCCGCACAACTGACATCGCGGCGCTGTTGACGGCGGAACGGGTGGACAGTCTGCCCAGCCTGCGGGGCCTGCTGCTGACCGTCCTTCTGGCCGAGGCTCAGCCGCCCGCCGATGCGGGCACGGCGGCGACGCTGCTCATGGCGCGGATCGACAAACTGCTCGACATGGGCGCGCTGGATCAGGCGCGGGCGCTGCTTGACGCGGCGGGCAGCCGCGACCCGGGACTTTTCCGGCGCAGCTTCGACGTGGCGCTTCTGACCGGGGAGGAAGATCGCGGGTGCCGGATCATGGTGGAATCGCCCGGCCTCGCCCCCACCTTCCCCGCGCGAATCTTCTGCCTTGCGCGGTCGGGCGACTGGAACGCCGCGGCCCTGACCCTGCGCACCGGGCAAGCACTGGGCTACATCACAGATGAGGAAGATGCGCTGCTGTCGCGCTTCCTCGACCCCGACCTCTTCGAAGACGAACCGCCGCTTTCCACCCCGGCCCGGGTGACCCCGCTTGCCTGGCGGATGTTCGAGGCGATCGGCGAGCCGCTTTCCACCGCCACGCTTCCCATCGCCTTCGCCCATGCCGAACTGCGCCCGCAGGCCGGATGGAAGGCGCAAATAGAGGCGGCAGAGCGCCTTGCCCGGGCTGGGGCGATCTCGCCCAATGTCCTGCTTGGGCTTTACACGGAACGTCGCGCCGCAGCCTCAGGCGGGGTCTGGGATCGTGTCGCCGCCTTCCAGCGGTTCGAGGCGGCGCTCGACAAGGGCGATCAGGGGGCCATCGCCCGCATCCTGCCCGAAATCTGGTCCCAGATGACCGGGTCGGAGCTTGAGGTGCCTTTCGCCGATCTTTACGGCACGCGCCTTTCGGCCATCCCCTTCAGCGGCGAGGCCGCCGAAATCGCCTTTGCTGTGGGCCTTCTGTCGCCCGATTTCGAATCCATCGCGGCCAGACATGACCCCGCCAACCCGCGCGAAGCTTTTCTCATTGCGCTGGCCGAGGGCAATCTGGCCGGGCTGACCCCACCCGACAGCCTAGCGCGCGCCATTGCACCCGCCTTTCTGGGTCATGAACCCGATGCGGACCTGTCCCAACTGGTGGCCGAAGGCCGGATCGGCGAGGCGATCCTAATCGCCATCGAAAAGGTTGAACGCGGGGTGCAGGGCGATCTGGACGGGGTGACAGACGGTCTGGCCCTGTTGCGCGCAGTCGGCATGGAAAAGGCCGCGCGGCGCACGGCGCTGGAGCTCGTCCTGCTCGAACGGCGCGGCTAGCCATGGCCCCGCGTGGCGACAGCCTATGGATATCGACCTTTCTGGACGCCGCCGCCGCCGAACGCGACGCCGCGCGCAACACGCGGCTGGCCTATGGGCGCGATCTGACCGATGCCATGGGCTGGCTTGCCCGCAAAGGGCGCGATTTCGCCTCGGCGACGCGCGAGGATGTCGAAGCCTATATCGTCTCCTGCGAGGCGGAGGGTCTGTCCAAGGCGACACGTGCCCGCCGCCTGTCGGCCTTGCGACAGCTTTATCGCTTCGCGCATGAAGAAGGCTGGCGTCCTGACAATCCCGCACTTCGCATCACCGGGCCGGGCGCAACCCAACGCCTGCCAAAGACCCTGACCCTTGCCGAGGTGGAGCGCCTTCTGGCCGCCGCCCGCGACAAGGGGCGCAGCGAAGAGGATCGTCTGCGCAACCGCTGCCTGATGGAACTTCTCTACGCCACGGGCATGCGGGTGTCGGAACTGGTTTCGCTTCCGGTGGCGGCCGTGCGCGGCGACCCACGGATGATCCTCGTGCGCGGCAAAGGCGGCAAGGAGAGGATGGTGCCCCTCTCCGCGCCTGCCCGCGCGGCGCTGGCCGACTGGCTTGCCGCGCTTGACCGCGCCGACGAGGCCGCACGCCTGAAGGGCCGCCCACCCGCGCGCCACCTCTTTCCTGGATCGGGCAGCGCAGGCCATCTGAGCCGCCAGCATTTCCACCTGATGGTCAAAGACATGGCCGTGCTGGCGGGAATCGCGCCGTCCCGCGTCACCCCCCACACCCTGCGTCATGCCTTCGCCACCCATCTTCTTGCGGGTGGGGCCGACCTGCGGGTGATCCAGACGCTACTCGGTCATGCCGATGTTGCGACGACCGAAATCTATACCCACGTGCTGGACGAGCATCTGAAGGACCTGGTGCTGGAACATCACCCCCTTGCCCGGGGCACGCGCAAGGCTTGAGCCTTCCGCATTCCTTCCCCATGATGCTAGCGGAACCACGAACGGACTTTTCATGACCCTCGATGCCGCCTTCTGGATCACGGCGCTTGCGATCCTTTGCCTTCTCTGCCTCTCGGCCTTCTTCTCCGGCTCTGAAACGGCACTGACAGCCTCCTCACGCGGCAAGCTCAAGGCGCAGGCCGACAAGGGCTCACGCGGGGCTGCCACGGCCATGCAGGTGACCGAAGACAGCGAACGCATGATCGGCGCGCTGCTCTTGGGCAACAACATCGTCAACATCCTGTCCGCCTCGCTGGCCACGGCGCTTTTTGTCCGGCTCTTTGGCGAATCCGGAGTTGCCCTTGCGACGCTGGTGATGACCGCGCTGGTGCTGATTTTCGGCGAGGTGCTGCCAAAGACGCTTGCAATCACCTTTCCCGAGCCGGTTGCCACGCGCGTGGCCCCGGTGATCCGGGTGCTGATCGTCATTTTTTCTCCCATCGTCTCGGTTGTGCGGGCGGTCGTCCGTCTGATCCTGCGCAGCTTTGGCGTGACCGGAAACGAAGAAGGCCGCCTGACCGCGATGCGCGAAGAAATCGCAGGGACGATCGCGCTGGGACATTCCGAAGGTGCGGTGGAAAAGGATGCCCGCGACCGATTGCTTGGTGCGCTGGACCTCACCCATCGCACGGTGGACGAGATCATGCGCCACCGCCGCCAGATCGAGATGATCAATGCCGACGACAGCCCGGAAAAGATTTTGACGCAGGCATTGGCCTCGCCCCATACCCGCCTGCCCATCTTCCGCGAAAGCGATGACAACATCCTCGGCGTCATCCATGCCAAGGACCTTCTGCGCGAAGTGGACCGTCTGGTCCGCACCGATGGCGAAGGCGGCTTGGGCAATCTGTCCGACCTCGACATCGTGAAGGTCGCGATGAAGCCCTACTTCATCCCCGAAACGACCACGCTTGACGAACAGATGCGCGAATTCCTCAAGCGTCGCACCCATTTCGCGCTGGTCGTGGATGAATACGGCGCGCTGCAGGGCCTGATCACGCTGGAAGACATCCTTGAGGAGATTGTGGGCGAGATCACCGACGAATTCGACGTGGTTGCCAAGGATGGCGGGCTGACCCAAGCCGAAGGCGGCGACTATGTCGTCGACGGCGCGATGACGATCCGCGACCTCAACCGCGCGATGGACTGGTCGCTGCCCGATGAAGAGGCGAACACCATCGCGGGTCTTGTGATCCACGAGGCGCAGATGATCCCGGCCGAAGGTCAGGCCTTTATCTTCCACGGCTTCCGCTTCGAAGTGATGCAAAAGCGCGAAAACCGTATAACGCGGCTGCGGCTGAGGGCGATTGAGACGGCCCGCGCCCGGGGCTAGCGGCTGCGGAACAGCGACCCAAGGATCCCGCGCACGACCGCCTGACCCGATTTCGTGCCCAGTTGGCGCGCGAAACTCTTGGCGAAGGCCGTCCCGATGGAATCGCTGCGGCTGCTGGTGCTGCTGCGACGGGGGGTAGGCGTATCGTCGCGGTCGGCCTCATAACGCCGCGCGCGGCGATAGCCGTCGGCATCCTCGGCCTGCGCCGCGCCACGATCCCAAGGCGAAGGTGCGGCTTCCGTCTCTGCAGCCGCCTCGCGCGCGGCGGCCTCGGCCCGGGCGCGCAGCTTCTCGTAGGCGCTTTCCCGGTCCACCACAGTGTCGTACTTCCCCTTCAGTGGCGACTGCACCATAAGCTGTGCCCGAAGCGCAGGATCGATCGGGCCAAGTTGGCTGCTCGGTGGGCGGATCAGCGTTCGCTCAACGATTCCCGGAATGCCCTTGTTCTCCAGCATCGAGGTCACCGCCTCGCCGGTACCCACATCGCGGATCGCTTCTTCCGTGGCAAAGCGTGGGTTGGGGCGATAGGTTTCCGCCGCCATGCGCAGATCCTTCTGATCCTTGGCCGTGAAGGCGCGCAGCGCGTGCTGCACCCGGTTGCCCAACTGGCCAAGGATGTTCTCTGGCACGTCTGCCGGGTTCTGGGTGATAAAATAGACCCCCACGCCCTTGGACCGGATCAGCCGCGCCACCTGCTCCACCTTGGAAATAAGCGCCTTCGGCGCATCGGCAAACAGAAGATGCGCCTCGTCGAAGAAGAAGACGAGCTTGGGCTTGTCCGGGTCGCCCACCTCGGGCAGGGACTCGAACAGTTCCGACAGAAGCCAGAGCAGGAAAGTGGCATAAAGCCGGGGCGATTGCATTAGGCGGTCGGCGGCAAGGATGTTGACCCGCCCTGCCCCGCTTGAGTCGAGCAGCATCAGATCGGCCAGATCCAGCGCAGGCTCACCGAAAAACTTTGCGCCCCCTTCGTTCTCCAGAACCAGAAGGCGGCGCTGGATCGCGCCGATGGAGGCCGTCGCCACAAGGCCATAGCGGGTAGAGATCGTCTCGGCATTCTCGCCGATGAAGACCAGCAGCGCTTGCAGATCCTTCATGTCGAGAAGCGGCAACTCCTCCTCATCCGCCAGCCGGAAGGCCACGTTCAATACGCCCTCCTGTGCTTCGGTCAGTTCCAACAGCCGCGACAGCAGCAGCGGACCCATCTCTGCCACCGTGGCGCGGATCGGATGGCCCTGTTCGCCGAACATGTCCCAGAATGTGACCGGAAAGCTGCGATAGGTCAGAGCATGGCCGATCTTGGTCGACCGTTCGGTGAACGGCCCATGCAGCTTGTGCGCCTCGGACCCGGATGCCCCGAGACCCGACAGATCGCCTTTCACATCGGCCATGAAAACGGGCACGCCTGCCGCCGAAAATCCTTCGGCAAGGATCTGCAGGGTCACCGTCTTGCCCGTTCCGGTCGCCCCGGCGATCAATCCGTGACGGTTGGCATATTTCAGCAGAAGCTGTTGCGGCACTCCGTAAGCCTCGCCACCACCGCCAACGAAGATGCTTGCCTGATCCGACATTCCGCCACCCTTGCGCCATGCGCCGACCCTGCCCCGGGACCGACTTTCGGGCGGCAGGATACATGCTTCCCGCCCGCTTTCCAGCCTTCTGGAACCATGGGCCGCAACCCCGGTTGCACCGCCGGCGAAGCGCGCAACCGAAACGTGCAGTTTTGACCGAAAGGACAGGAATTCCCCAATGTTTTCAGCAAGGGACCGGATCATATTCCCTGTTGACGGGCCGGAAAATCCCGCTTAGCGTCCCGTTAATGAAGTCGGCCAGTCCGACAGGGAGCAAACAAAACGATACGGGACAGGGCCGGGCGACCGGCCCTTTTCTTTTTCCTTATCACGTCTTGGCTGCCCTCCGCCCATCGCGCGAATGGGGCCTGACACGCTGCCCCGCCCATGGTAAGGCCCGCGGCAAATCACACGAGGTCAGACCCATGTCTTTGTTCTCTATTCCCCGTACCACTGCCCTTGCCCTCGCTCTTGGACTGACGGCCCTCAGTGGCAGCTTTGCCTTCGCGCAGGAAAGCACCGAAGGAACAGCCGCGCCTGCCGAGACGACGGCGGCAGAGGACCTGTCCATGGGGCAGGCCCCCGCCGATGGTCCCGGTTCGACCTATGTGAAGGAAGCCTTCAACGATTGGGAACTGCGCTGCGTGCGCGTCGAAAGCGGCGCGGAACCCTGCCAGCTCTATCAACTGCTCAAGGATGCTGAGGGAACGTCGGTGGCCGAGATGGGCTTGTTCTCGCTGCCCGACGGCGGCGAGGCAGCGGCGGGTGCGACGATCATCGTGCCGCTCGAGACGCTGCTGACAGCAGGTTTGCGCCTTGGCATCGATGCGGCGCAGCCGAAGATCTATCCTTTCACCTTCTGCTCGCAGGTGGGATGCGTGGCCCGCGTGGGCTTCACCGCCGAAGAAGTGGAAGGGTTCCGCAAGGGTAACAAGGCCGTTTTGACCATCGTCCCTGCCGTCGCGCCCGATCAGACCGTGGTGCTCGATATCTCGTTGGCCGGGTTCACCGCCGGGTTCGAGGCCGTGGCGGCCACCCGCGCCGCCGAAGGTCAAGCGCAGGAGTGATCGCCTGATCCGACCGCGACAGGCGCGCAGGGCAACCTGCGCGCCTTTTCCATGGCCGCTTCAGCTGCGGCCCAGCACCAGCACCGCGTTCAACCCGCCAAAGGCAAAGCTGTTCGACAGGGTCACCGCGACCTCCGCCCGCCGCGCCGCATTCGGCACCACATCCAGATCGCAGTCGGAATCGGCCGTCTCGAACCCGATTGTGGGCGACAGGATGCCGTCCTGCAGCGCCAGCAGGCAGGCCAGAACCTCGACCGCCCCCGTCGCCCCCATGACATGGCCGTGCATGGCCTTGGTTGAACTGACCGGCGGTGGCGCTGCACCGAAAACGGCGCGGATAGCCGCTGATTCCGTGCGGTCATTCGCCGTGGTTCCGGTGCCATGCGCATTGATGTAGCCAACAGCAGCCGGAGCGATGCCCGCATCGGCCAAGGCCGCCCGCATCGCCTGCTCCGCCCCGGCTTGGGACGGCGCGACCAGATCGCCTGCATCCGATGTCATGGCGAAGCCAAGCACTTCTGCCAAGATCGGCGCGCCACGCGCCAGTGCCGCCGCCCGTTCCTCCAGCACGAAGACCGCCGCACCTTCGCCCTGCACCATGCCGTCCCGCGTGGCGCTGAACGGGCGGCAGGCGCGTTCGGACATCACGCGCAATCCCTCCCATGCCTTGATGCCCCCGAAGGACAGCATCGCCTCTGCACCGCCTGCCAGTATCGCCCGCGCTGCACCTGCCCGTATTAGGTGACTGGCAAGGCCGATGGCGTGAGTGCCGCTCGCGCAGGCCGAGGACAGGGCAAAGACCGGTCCACGCAGTCCATGCGCCATGGACACATGCCCGGCTGCCGCGTTGGGCATCAGCTTCGGCACCGTCAGCGGTGCCACGCGGTTTTTCCCTTCGGCATAGACAGCCCGATAGGCTGCGTCAGTCGTGGTCAGCCCGCCCCCCGCCGTGCCGATGATCGCCCCGCAGTCATGGCCTTCGCCCACCGCCAGCCCCGATTGCGCCATCGCTTGCGCCGCCGCAACCAGTGCGAATTGCGCGAAGCGGTCGGTCGCAGCAAGCTGCCCCCGCGTCAGATGCGCGGCCGGGTCCCAGCCCGTGACCGCTGCCCCGATCCGGACCGTCAGCCGCTCTGCATCCGGGATGTCCAAAGGCCCGATCGCACAGCGCCCCGCTGCCATGGCAGCTAGCGTTCCCGGCACGTCATGGGCCAGCGCATTCACCGTGCCAGCGCCGGTGATCACAACGCGCCTCATGTCACCTTCTGCGCCAGCAGATCCTCAACCGCCGCCACGATGCTGCCGACGGTGGAAATGTCGAAACGCCCCTCCGCAGGATCATTGGCATTAAACGGTATGGAGATGTCGAAGGCTTCTTCCATCGCGAAGATCGCCTCCACCATGGCCAGCGAGTCGACCCCGAGCGAGGCGAGGCTCGCATCCAGCGTCACATCGGACGGGTCCAGTACCGCCTTCTCGGCGATGATCGAGATGACCTTGTCCCGCAGCTGCATGGCCACCCCCTACGCGCCCTCTCCCCCGGCATCGTCGGGCCGGGGCGCAAGGACAATCCGCTCCATCTCGGCGACACGCGCCGCAAGCCGGGGCAGCCGTCGCAAGGCCTTCTGCATCTCGACATGCGTCTCCATCTTCACCGCCGGATAGCCAAGCAGCACCCGCCCGGCCGGCGCATTTGTGAAAATCTTGGTCGCACCCCCAGCGATCACGTCATTGCCGACGAAGATGTTGTCATTCACCCCGCACTGTCCGCCCATCACAACTCGGTCCCCGATCCGCGCCGATCCGGCGATACCAACCTGCCCACAGAGCAGGCAATCCCTGCCGACCTGCACGTTGTGCCCGATATGGACAAGGTTATCGAGCTTGGTTCCCGACCCGATCACCGTGTCCCGGATCGTGCCCCGGTCGATGCAGACATTCGCGCCCAGTTCCACATCATCGCCCAGCGTAACCGCCCCCAGTGAATGGATGCGAGTCCAGCTCTGCGCCCGGATTTCCGTTCGTTCTCCGAGGGTTTCGCGAATCTCCTCGACCCCAGATTTCTCGGGTGTCACGAAGGAGAAGCCATCCGCCCCCACGACCGCGCCCGGTTGGCAGATGAAACGATCCCCGATCGTCACCCGCGCCCCGATCCTCGCACCCTGCAGGATCAGCGCATCCACCCCGATCCGCGCCCCTTCCGCGATGGAGACATGCGAGGCAATCCGCGCCCGCGCACCGATCACTGCGCCCGCGCCGATGGTCACGAAGGGTCCGATGGCCGCCCCCTCACCGATCTCGGCCAAGGGATCGATCACGGACAGCGGATGCACGCCCGGCGCGATCATCGGACCCGGGTCCATCAGCACCGAAAGCCCCGCCATGGCCAGCCGCCCCCGTGGCGCGAAAATCGCAGCCTTCAGGCCCAGCCCTTGCCAATCCGCCCCGGGCCACAGAAGGGCCGCCTGCGCCTTTCCCAAGGCGATGCCGGGCGCATATTTCGGGTCCATCGCCAAGGCCAAAGCCTCGGGCCCGGCCATCTGCGGCTCTGACGCGCACTCGACCGTCAGGTCAAGGTCGCCCGCCGCCTCTGCCCCCAGCGCGGTGGCGATGTCGCGGATCGTATGGGCCATGGTCAGGGTCTCCGGTCGGGCGGCATGCCCAAGGGATTACCCCTGAACGTCGCCCAAGGCCACCCCGGCCTCGGACAGCGCCTCGAATAGTCGCGCATCGCGACCATAGATGTCGCGCCGATAGGTCATCTCGCCCTTTGCCGTCGGCCAAGCGGTGAAATAGACTAGATGCACGGGCAGCTTCTCATCAAAGCGGACCACCGTCTCGCGGTCGCTGTCCAGATGTTCGTGGAACAGGGCCTTGGGATCCGCGCTTTGTGCCGCAAGCAGCGCATAGGCAAAATCGAAGGGATCACCCAGACGGATACAGCCATGGCTGTAGGCGCGGACCTCATGATCGAACAGATCCTTCGCAGGCGTGTCGTGCAGATAGATGTTGTAGGGATTGGGGAACATGAACTTCACCTTCCCCAGCGCATTGCCGTCCGACGGCGGCTGGCGCAGACCAAAGGGAAAGCTTCGCGCCGAATACGACGCGAAGTTCACCGCCCCCCGGGGCACCACGCGCCCGTTCCGGTCAATCACCTGGAGATGACTGACGGCATTGGGGTTGCGCTGCAGAAGCGGCAGGTATTCCTTTACGATGATCGATCGCGGCACCCCCCAAGACGGGTTGATGACCATGTGATCCATTTCGTCCGAAAACTCGGGGCTGCGCTGATCGGGGACGTTCTTCCCGATCACTGATCGGGTCTGAAAGGTCACCTTGCCATGATCGACGATCTTGGCGCTGAAATCCGGCAGGTTCACCCAGATGTGGCGCGCGCCGCGTTCCACATCATGCATCCAACGCAGACGCTCCATCGCCACGACGATGGACTTCACCCTGTCCTCAGGCGCGACATTCATCTCGGCCAGCGTCGCCTCGTCGGCCTCGCCATCCGAGGTCAGGCCGTGATCCATCTGGAACCGCTGCACTGCGGCCTGCACCTCGCGGTCATAGACGGCGGTCACCGAATGGCGCAGATAGCCCATCGCCACCAGCCGGTCGCGCAGCCGCACCACCGCCGCGCCTTTGGCACCGGAGGCCAGCGACACCAGATCCAGCGCCGGGCCCCATCCACCACGCGCGATTTGCGCCTCGATCTGCAGCTTTTCCTTCATCAGACGGGCATATTCCGGGGCATCCGGCGGCAGCTCTCGTAGCAACTGCTGCGGATTGCCCCCTTCAACCAAAGCCAGCAGTGACAAAGGGTCGAGACGCGTCACCGTCCGGTGGATGCCCGCATCCGCTTCTTCGGGGTCCAGCACCCCCGTCGCCACATCCGAGGCATAGGTCAGGAAGGCGCGCGTCATGCGCACCTCCAGCCGTCCACGGTCACCTTCGGTCACAGCGGCGGCAAAGGCCTCCCGCAGCGCCGCCGCATCATAGCGTTCAATCGGCAGTCCATGCGCCGCCGCGCCATCCAGCGCAGCGAACAGCGCGGCGCGACGTTCAGCATCCTGCGCCCCGGTCCAAAGCGTACGGTAGGCGCGCCCCGCATAGAAGGATGCAAGCGCCTCATCCTCGGCCAGCGCGACGGCAACAGCCTGCGCAAAGGGAGGCGCCGCTTCGCGCGCCGCGGCAGGCGACAGGCACAGGCCTAAGGAAAGCACCATCGCGGCCCCGACCGTGCGGCCGCGCGTCCAACCCAAGCCGTCACCACGCATCACGTACCTCGAAATCCGTCTAAATCCTTGTTGTCCGGCAATTTGTGCGATTCGAACCGGGGAGTCCATGAAGTTCCGCCACGAAGGCAGGGCGATGTCGCATCCAAGGCCGGAATCCGGCCGGACCGTCACTTTCGGGGGACTCCGCCGCCCCGCTGCAGCCGTTCAGCAAAAATTTGCCGATTGGCCGTTTGATGGGCGCGAGGCCCCATTCCGCGCTTGGGGGACGAATCGACCTGTGCCATAACTGCTGGGCGCTTGGGGGATAAGTGGCACGAAAGCTGCTGTAACACGGCGGCGACGACTTACCGGGGACAGACGTCAGAATGACAAATTCGAACGGACTTGGGGTCACGCGGCGTGGATTGCTGGGTGTCTTTGCCGCCACAGTGGTGGCTGCGGCACCGACCTATTCCAACGCTTTCGGACTGCTGCGGGGCGCAGGCGATATTCGCCGCATCCGTATGTATTCCGGCCGCACGGGCGAAAGCATCGACACGATCTACTGGATCGAGGGCGAATACATCCCGGAAGTCCTGAAGGAAATCAACCACTTCATGCGCGACTGGCGGTCCAATGACCGCACCCAGATGGACGCGCGCACGATTGACATCATGGCCGCTGCACATGGCCTGATGGACGTGACAGAGCCTTACATGCTCCTCTCCGGCTACCGCAGCCCTGCGACCAACGCGATGTTGCGGTCGAAATCGCGCGGTGTCGCGCGCAACTCTCTGCACATGAAGGGTCAGGCCGCCGACCTACGGCTGAAGTCCCGCTCGGTCAGCCAGATGGCCCGCGCAGCAGAAGCCTGCGCTTCCGGCGGCGTTGGCCGCTATTCCCGGTCGAACTTCGTCCATATGGACTGTGGCCCCGTCCGCCACTGGGGCGGCTGACAGCCGTCCTCAACGATCCGTCGTCAGAAGGATTACTGGACGCAGAATAGTCGCAAGGCTTACGCCTCGCTTTCCTCCGCGTCGATCTCGCGTCCGCGATAGCCCATAGCCACCACGAATTTCTCCGAACTGTCAGACCGGCTTGCCGGCGGTTTCACATTAGCGACCTTGCGGAAATTGCGCTTCAAGGTCGTCTGCATCTCGTTCTCCGCGCCACCGGCCAGAACCTTGGCGACGAAGGTGCCCCCGTCTTCAAGAACGTCGAAGGCGAAGGCCAGCGCCGCCTCCACCAATGCCACGATGCGCAGATGGTCCGTCGCCTTGTGGCCAGAGGCCGCCGCCGCCATGTCGCTCATCACCACATCGGCGCGGCCGCCCAGCCAGCCCTTGACCTTCTCGTCCGCATCATCGGCAAGGAAGTCGAGTTGGTGGATCTCCGCACCAGGAATCGGCTCCACCTCCTGCAGGTCCACACCCAGCACGGTGCCCACGGGCTTTTTCGGGTTCTGCCCCAGCGCATTCACCCGTACCACCGCGACTTGGCACCATCCCCCCGGGGCGCAGCCAAGGTCAACGACCCGCGCGCCCGGCTTGAGGAAACCGTATTTGTCGTCCAACTCGATGATCTTGAAGGCCGCGCGACCGCGATAGCCTTCCTTCTTTGCCCGCTGGACGTAAGGGTCGTTCAACTGCCGCTCCAGCCACAGCGTCGAAGACAGCTTCCGCCCCTTTGCCGTCTTGACCCGGACGCGCAATTCGCGCTGCCCGCGCCCGGATGTATTCTTGCCTGTCGTCATGCGTAGGGCCCGTCCTCCAGAACGCCATCGGCGCTCATCTGCGCGTAGAGAAGCCCCTCGCGCAGGCCACGATCGGCCACCGAAAGGCGATCCGTCGGCCATATCCGCATCAGCGCCTGAAGGATAGCCGCCCCCGACATGATCAGCGCATGGCGGTCGCGCCCGATCCGCGGATCGGTCCGCCGTCCCTCTGGCCCAAGCTGCAGGTATTCGCGGATCACCAGATCGATCTGATCCGAGGTCATCTGCAATCCGTCCACCTTGGTGCGGTCATAGCGGCGCAAGTTCAGATAGCTCGCTGCGACCGTAGTGACCGTGCCGCTCGTCCCGATAATCTGGAACCCGTCGCGCGCCTGCTGCGCATTATAGGGCGAGAAACTCGCCAGATTCTCCTCGAAGAACCAACTCATCAGCGCGAAGCGGGCCGCGTCATCCTCAACATCCCCGAACTGATCCTTCAACGTCGCCACCCCGAGAGGGACAGAGATCCAGTCGACCACGCGCGCGGCCTTTTCCCCTTGCGGCTGGAACCCGCGATGCAGCCCCATGATCGACCGCGCCCGCTCTTCCTGCGGGACGGCAGACAGGTCGATCCAGACCAGTTCCGTCGATCCCCCGCCGATATCCACCACCAAAAGCTGCTCTGTCCGCGGGCTCACCAGCGGCGCGCAGGAAATGACGGCCAGCCGTGCCTCCTCTTCCGGGGCGATGATCTCAAGGCCCAGACCCGTTTCGCGCCGCACCTGACGGATGAACTCCTTGGCATTCCGCGCGCGGCGGCAGGCCTCGGTCGCGACAAGGCGCATCCGTTTGACCCCGTGCTTCTCGATCTTCTTCTGGCAAATGCGCAGGGCCTGAACCGTGCGCCCCATTGAGGCACGCGACAACCTGCCCGAGGCTTCAAGCCCCACGCCCAATTGAACAGTCTTGGAAAAACTGTCCACGACCTGAAATTGACTGCCCTTCGGTTGGGCAATCAACATCCGGCAACTGTTCGTGCCAAGGTCGAGCGCCGCATAAAGCGTGCCCGCCCCCGGCGGAAAGGAGGCCGACGGTTCGACCGCAAGCGACACGCCCTCGGGCGCAGCCATACGCTGCGGGATCGCGTCCGCCCCCCGGGGACGCTCGGGCGCCATTACCGCCCTCCATCTGTGGTTGCCCCAATCGTAGCGCCCTTTTCCCGCCCAAGGCAAGCATCCACCTGCGCCCTGCTAGGGTCTTTCGATATGGCTCATGAAAAGGTTGAAGCTTTTTCCATAAGACTTCGCTTGCACCCCGTCGCGCGTCGGCCCGTTTTGCGCTACCTCTCGGCGCGCAAGTCGCGGGGTCGCCTTCCGCGCGCACCATGTCGAAAACCGACATCGGCTGTCGGGGATCGGCGCTATCAACAGAGTCAAGGCAACGCGAGGGAATCATGGCCGAAGTCACCATCGTCTACTGGCGCGACATCCCTGCGCAGGTGATCGTCGGCAAGGGTCGCCGCGGCTCCAAGGTGCAACTCACCGAACGGTTCGAACAGGCCATCGACCGCTGCGCCATGAAGGTTGGCGCGCGCGATACCGACAGCTACCTCGCCGAATGGCGGAAAGCCCCTCCCTACGAAGTTGACGGCGATCAGGACGAGGTCGCCAAGTCCGAGGCCGCGCGTCTCGAAGCCGAATACGACACCGCGCGCCTCAAGGCGCTGATCGACGCCGAGGGCTGGGCGAAAGCCTGAGTCCGATGACCCTGAGGGAGAGCCTTATGGCCCTGTTCAACTTCCGCCGCGAAGCCACCGCCCCGACCAGCACCGCCCCCTCCGATATGGAAGCCTTCCTGAAAGGCTTCTCCATCGAAGTGATGCCGCGCACGGCGGAAAAGGTGGAAAGCTTCCGCGACATCCTTCCCGCAGGCACCCGGGTCTACATCGCCCATATCGACGGCACCCCGATCGAGGACATGGTCGCGACCGCAAAGCGGCTGAATGCCGAAGGCTATCCGGTGATGCCGCACTTCCCGGCCCGCATCATCAAGGATAAAGCCACGCTGATCGACTGGGTCGCCCGCTACAAGGGCGAGGCCGATGTGAAACAGGGCCTCATCCTTGCTGGTGGTGTGCCGCAGCCTGTGGGCGACTTCCACACCTCCATGCAACTGCTGGAATCCGGGGCCTTCGCCGGCTTCGAACGGCTGCATGTGGCAGGACACCCCGAAGGCAACAAGGACATCGATCCCGACGGATCGGACAAGATGGTGATGGAGGCCGCGCGCTGGAAATCCGCCTTTGCCGAACGCACCGATGCCAAGATGGCCATGGCCACGCAGTTCTGCTTTGAGGCCGAGCCCGTCATCGCTTGGGTTGATCGTCTGCAGGCCGAAGGGATCAAGCTTCCCGTCCATATCGGCGTCGCCGGGCCTGCAAAGCTTCAGACCCTGATCAAATTCGCCATCGCCTGCGGCGTCGGCCCCTCCCTGCGCGTGCTGCAAAAGCGCGCGATGGATGTGACCAAGCTTCTTCTGCCCTACGAACCCACTGAGTTCGTCGGCGCATTGGCTGCGCACAAGGCGAAGAACCCCGATTTCGGGATCGAATCCGTCCACTTCTTCCCCCTTGGCGGCATCAAGACCAATGCCACCTGGACCACCGAAAACGGCGGCGCATCTGGCCGCCCCGCAAACGCCTGAGAAAAGGTTCAACGATGACCCGTACCGTTCTGGAATCAAAAACGAAAACCGTGATCATCGGCTTTGATGAACCGTTCTGCGTGATCGGCGAACGCATCAACCCGACGGGCCGCAAGAAGCTGGCCGCCGAACTTGAGGCTGGCAATTACGAGACCGTCATCAAGGATGCGCTGGAACAGGTCGCTTGCGGCGCGACCGTCCTCGACGTCAACTCCGGTGCCGTCTTCACCAACAAGATGGCCGAAGACCCGCGCTATGCCGACAACAACTTCGTCGAACCCCCGCTGATGAAGGCACTGATCGAGATCGTGCAGCAAACGGTTGACGTGCCGCTCTGCATCGACAGCTCGGTCCCCGCCGCGCTGGAAGCGGGCCTCGCCGCCTGCGAAGGCCGCCCCCTCCTGAACTCCGTCACCGGCGAGGAAGAGCGTCTGGAACTCGTGCTGCCGCTGGTGAAGAAATACAACGTCCCCGTCGTCGCCATCTCGAACGATGACACGGGCATCTCGCCCGACCCGGATGTCCGTTTTGCTGTGGCCAAGAAGATCGTCGAACGCGCCGCCGATTTCGGCATCCCGGCCCATGACATTGTCGTCGACCCGCTGGTCATGCCCGTGGGTGCGATGGCCTCGGCAGGTCAACAGGTCTTCGCCCTCGTCCGTCGCCTGCGGGATGAATTGGGCGTCAACACCACCTGCGGCGCGTCGAACATCAGCTTCGGCCTGCCGCACCGCCATGGCATCAATGGCGCCTTCCTGCCCATGGCCATCGGCGCGGGCATGACCTCCGCCATCATGAACCCCGTCCGCCAGCAGGAGATGGAGGCAATCCGTGCCGCAAACTTCCTGATGAACCACGACCCGAACGGCGGGGAATGGATCCGCTTTGCCAAGGTGCTTGAGGCCGTCGAAGGCGGGATGAGCTTTGCCGAAGCCTCGGCCTCTGCCTCGCAGGCCGCCAGTGGGCGCCGTGGCGGCCGTCGCGCCCGCAGCTGATTGGTCCACATGAATGAAGAAAGGCCCTGCCATCGGCAGGGCCTTTTGCTTTTCCAGAAGGCCCGGGCCTTATTCGATCACGGTCACGCTGGCCATGTAGTCCGGCGCATCCACCGCGCCATTCGCGGCCTGATCGCCCTTCTTGATGGCATCCACCACTTCCATCCCCGATAGCACACGCCCGACGACGGTATACTGTCCATCCAGATGCGGCGCGGGTGCGAACATGATGAAGAACTGGCTGTTTGCGCTGTTCGGGTCCATCGACCGCGCCATCCCGACCACGCCCCGGTCAAAGGTGGCCTGCGAGAACTCTGCCGCCAGATCGGGCATGGACGATCCGCCCATCCCCGCCATTGACAGATCGCCGCCCTGACGACCGAATTCCACATCCCCCGTCTGCGCCATGAAACCATCGATCACACGATGGAAGACGACGCCGTCATAGGCGCCGTCCCTGGCCAGCGCGGTGATCTGCGTCACATGGTTCGGCGCCACGTCTGACGCCATGTCGATGACGATGGTCCCGGTGGTGGACCCCGCCACCTCGATCACCAGATTCGGGCCGGGGCCATCGACAACATCCTGCGCCTCGGCGGTCTGCGTCAGGGCAAAACCGCCGATCGCACCCAGACCAAGGGCAAACAGCCCCGCGATGATGAGACGATCAGAGGACATCGGCAGCCACCCGCACTGTGATCATGCGATCCGGCGACGCCGGCGGCTCGCCCCGCGTGATCTTGTCGACATGCGCCATGCCCGAAATCACACGGCCATAGACCGTGTACTGACCGTTCAGGAAGTGGTTATCCGAAAAGTTGATGAAGAACTGGCTGTTGGCCGAATTCGGATTGGCCGAGCGCGCCGCGCCCAAAGTGCCGCGATCATGCGGGATGCGGCTGAACTCGGCGGGGAGGTCGTCATAGGACGATCCACCCGTGCCTGCACGGCGGAGGTTAAAGTCCTTCTCCATGTTCCCGTTCTCCACATCGCCCGTCTGCGCCATGAAGCCGTCGATCACGCGGTGGAAGGCGACGTTGTCATAAGCCTTCTCGCGGGCCAGAACCTTCATGCGCTCGCAATGTTTGGGGGCGATATCGGTGAGAAGCTCGATCATCACCTCGCCGTCCTTCAGCGTGAGGATGATCGTGTTCTCGGGATCCTTGATCTCGGCCATATGGCATTCCTTCCAGTTTTTGTCTGGCCGGGAACCTAATGGCGCGGGGGCGGCAAGGGAAGGGCGAATGGCGATTTGCACCTGCGGCACGGTTGACGGGCGGGCCGAAGCAACGGAAAGAGGGGCGGGACCCCGGTGATGGAGGCAAGCATGGGCTGGAAGACGCTGGATGACGTGGCACTGGCGGGAAAGACCGTCCTCTTGCGCGCCGATATCAACGTGCCGATGGAGGCGGGCCGCGTCACAGACGCCACGCGCATCGAGAAGATCGTCCCGACGATCGAGGATGTGATCGCCCGCGGTGGCAAGCCTGTGCTCCTGGCGCATTTCGATCGCCCCAAGGGCAAGGTCGTGCCAGAGATGAGCCTGCGCCATGTCCTCTCTGCACTGGAGGCTGCACTGTCACGCAAAGTGATCTTCGGTGAGGATTGCATCGGCACCCCAGCCCAATCCGCCATCGCGGCGGCGGGACTTGGCGATGTTGTCCTGCTGGAAAACACCCGCTTCCATCCCGGGGAAGAAAAGAACGACCCTGCCCTCGCACAGGCCATGGCGGCGTTGGGTGACATCTATGTCAACGACGCTTTTTCGGCTGCGCACCGCGCCCATGCCTCCACCGCCGGGATCGCGGCCCTGCTGCCCGCCGCCGCCGGTCGCCTGATGGAGGCAGAGTTGAAGGCGCTTGACGCCGCCCTCGGCTCGCCCGTCCGGCCCGTCGTGGCCGTGGTGGGCGGAGCCAAGGTGTCGACGAAACTCGACCTTCTCGGCAACCTCGTGACCAAGGTCGACCACCTTGTGATCGGGGGCGGCATGGCCAACACCTTCCTCGTCGCCCAAGGGATCGAAGTGGGCAAGTCGCTCGCCGAACGCGACATGGCCGATACCGCGCGCGCCATCCTTGAAAGGGCCAAAGCGGCGGGGTGCACCATCCATCTGCCCGTCGACGTGGTCGTCGCCCGCGAATTCAAGGCAGGCGCAGCAAGCGAAACCGTTGCCGCCACCGCCTGCCCGCCTGACGCGATGATCCTTGACGCGGGCCCTGCAAGCGTGGCCGCCCTGACGGCGGTCTTCGAGGCGTCCAAGACCCTGATCTGGAACGGCCCCCTCGGCGCATTCGAGATTGCCCCCTTCGACGCCGCCACCAACGCCGCTGCCCGCGCCGCCGCGCGGCTGACCAAGGCGGGCACGCTCGTCTCCGTCGCAGGCGGGGGCGACACCGTCGCCGCGCTGAACGCCGCAGGCGCAGCCGATGATTTCACCTTCATCTCCACTGCCGGGGGCGCCTTCCTCGAATGGATGGAGGGCAAGGACCTGCCCGGCGTCGCCGCCCTGATGCAGTGACGACGAAAAAAGCGCAGCGCCCCGGGCCGTGGTTGCGCTAACCTGTTTGCGAAGCGCGCCCCGCATGCCTAAAGCGGGGCCATACCGTGTTCCGACCCGAGGGGATGACCGACCATGCGTGCCACCAAGACCGTCCAGAAGATCCTGAGCCAGTACGAGGGCGAAACCCCCGGCGTGAAGGCGAACCTCGCCCGCATGCTGATGGAGGGCAAGCTGGGCGGCACCGGCAAGATGATCATCCTTCCGGTCGATCAGGGCTTCGAGCATGGCCCCGCCCGGTCCTTCGCCATCAATGCGGCGGGCTATGACCCGCATTACCACTACCAGCTTGCCATCGATGCCGGGCTGTCCGCCTATGCCGCCCCCCTCGCCAATCTTGAGGCGGGGGCCGATACCTTCGCGGGCCAGATCCCCACGATCCTGAAGATGAACCACGCCAACAGCCTGATGTCGGCCACGGCTGGCAAGAATCAGGCGGTTGTCGCCTCGGTGCAGGATGCCCTGCGGCTGGGTTGTTCGGCCATCGGCTTCACCATCTATCCCGGCTCTGACATGGCGCTCGACATGTATGAAGAGATCAAGGAGTTGCGCGCCGAAGCCGCCGCCTGCGGCATCGCGACGGTGATCTGGTCCTATCCGCGCGGCGAGGCCCTGTCGAAAGACGGCGAAACCGCCTTCGACGTCACCGCCTATGCCGCCCATATCGCGACGATGCTTGGCGCGCATATCATCAAGGTGAAACTGCCGACCGACCATCTGGAACAGGACGAGGCGAAGAAGGTCTATCTGAAACAGCAGATCGACGGATCGACCATGGCCGCCCGCGTGCGCCACATCGTCGACGCCTGCTTCGCTGGCCGCCGCATCGTGGTCTTCTCTGGCGGTGCAGCCAAGGGCGAGGATGCGGTCTATGACGATGCCCGCGCCATCCGCGACGGCGGCGGCAACGGCTCCATCATCGGGCGCAACAGCTTCCAGCGCCCGCGCGCCGAGGCATTGGCGATGCTGGCCAAGCTGATCGACATCTACAAGGGCCGCGACTGATCGCCAGCCCACGCTTCAGGAAAGGCCGCGCCGCAAGGTGCAGCCTTTCTTCATGCCTGCCCCCTGTGGCACGGATGCCCCATCTGCCCCCGACGTGACGGCCTTCGCCCCGCTTCCACTTGGTCCCGTCCCGCGATTGCGCTTATCTGTTCCAAATACCCCCGCAGAGGGGTGACTGAGGCAAAGCAGATGAACCAATCCTCCACGCGCCCCTCTCTCGGCGCCATGGTCTATGTCCTTCTCGCCTTCACTTTGGGCAGCTATTTCACCTTTGCCGCCGTGCAGGGCGATTACGGCGTCTTCCGTCAGGTTGAGATCGCCGCCGAAAAGGAAGGGCTGCGCGCCGAACGCGACCGCCTCGCCGCCGAACTGGCCGAAATGCAGAACCGCACCACGCGCCTTTCTGACGGTTATCTCGACATCGACCTTCTCGACGAACAGGCGCGCAGCGTGCTGGGCTATGTCCGCGCCGACGAGGTCGTGATCCAGTGATCGCATAGGGCCCGCTGCGCCACTTCCCGCATGGGTTGAGGCCCCAGATCGGCCCGCGTACCTGCGTCCGACCCTTTCCATTCCTGCATGGCAGCCATGCACCGCCCCCATTTCCGGGCGGCTTTTTTGCTTTGACCCAGCAATCCCCGATATCGTATAGGTCGTTTAACGTTGAACTACTTTTGCAGCCTGCTAGGGGAGGACACCGCCGATGGCCGCGAAGAAGCCAGCCGATCGACCGAACGTGTCGAAGGAAGACCTTCTGAAATACTACCGTGAGATGCTTCTCATCCGCCGCTTCGAAGAAAAGGCGGGGCAGCTTTACGGGATGGGCCTGATCGGGGGCTTTTGCCACCTCTACATCGGGCAGGAAGCCGTGGTCGTCGGGCTAGAAGCCGCCGCCAAGGAAGGCGACAAGCGCATCACCTCCTACCGCGACCATGGCCATATGCTGGCCTGCGGGATGGATGCCAAGGGCGTCATGGCCGAACTCACCGGCCGCATCGGCGGCTATTCCAAGGGCAAGGGCGGCTCCATGCACATGTTCTCGAAGGACCGCCACTTCTACGGCGGCCACGGGATCGTGGGCGCGCAGGTCCCTCTGGGCGCAGGCCTCGCCTTCGCCGACAAGTATCTCGGCAATGACAACGTCACCTTCGCCTATTTCGGCGACGGCGCCGCCAATCAGGGCCAGGTCTATGAGACCTACAACATGGCCGAACTCTGGTCGCTCCCTGTGATCTTCGTGATCGAGAACAACCAGTACGCCATGGGCACAAGTGTGAAGCGCTCCACCAAATCCACCACGCTCTTCGGGCGCGGCCTCGCTTACGGGATCCCCGGCGAACAGGTCGACGGCATGGATGTGCTGGCGGTGAAAGCTGCGGGCGAAAAGGCCGTCGCACACTGCCGCGCGGGTCACGGCCCCTACATCCTTGAAATGATGACCTACCGCTATCGCGGACACTCCATGTCCGACCCGGCCAAGTACCGCACCCGCGAGGAAGTGGAAAAGATGCGCTCTGAAAAGGACGCCATCGAACATGTCCGCGACCTGCTGCTGCAGGGTGGCCTTGCCTCGGATGACGATCTGAAGGCCATCGACAAGGAAATCAAGGCGCTCGTGAACGAAAGCGCCGAATTCGCCAAAGACAGCCCGGAGCCTCCGCTGGAAGAGCTCTGGACCGATATCTACGCGTAAGGGGGGAACCACATATGGCAACGCAAGTTCTGATGCCCGCGCTCTCCCCCACGATGGAGGAAGGCACGCTGGCCAAGTGGCTGGTGAAGGAAGGCGATACCGTCAAATCCGGCCAGATCATCGCCGAGATCGAAACCGACAAGGCCACGATGGAATTCGAAGCAGTCGATGAAGGGATCGTGGGCAAACTGCTCGTCGCCGAAGGCACAGCCGCGGTGAAGGTCAACACTCCCATCGCCCTCTTGGTTGAAGAAGGTGAATCCGCCGACGCGTCCCCTGCCCCGGCCGCTGCCGCTGCCGCGGCTCCCGCAGCCCCTGCCCCCGTGGCC
>VYLE01000040.1_pt1 | contig 117222 bp, 122 predicted proteins | sample 5114391 | NCBI WGS metagenome assembly VYLE01 (sample SAMN12291771, study PRJNA351875) | freshwater metagenome | isolation source: freshwater lake | place: USA: Michigan, Kent Lake | collected 2013-08-15
GGCTCGACGCTCGCGATCACGCGCGCGAAATACCAGCCCGCGCTGCATGACAGCGAGCGCCAGCGCGCGCGGGCCGGCGCCGGCCAGACGCGCCCCTCCGTGCAGCCCGGCTCCGCGCCCGCGGTACGGACGGGCACGAGCGGATCATCGGAACGCTGATTCTGTTTGCGGGCCCGGCGCGCGAGTCCGGGACTCGCCCAGGCGAGAGCCATCAGGTCTTGGCCAGATCGAGAAAATGCCGCCCGGCCCGGTCCTCGGTCTCGACGATCCAGGCGTCGGGATCGAAACGGAGTTCCTTGGCGAGGCGTTCCTCGACCGCGGCTTCCGGCACCGGCTGCGGCGTGGCCGGAACGAAGAAGCGGTCGACCGGCCGGCCGTCGTCATAGACGGTCTGCGGCGCCGGCACGTAGAGCATCGCAGTGCCGTCGAGCAGCGACACCTTCACGAACACCGCCCCCGCCTCCTCGGCGCCGCGCCGGCGTACCGCACCGAAGACGTTGTCGGTCTGGCACCGGCGCAGATAGGCCGCGACCCAGATGTTGGATTTCAATCGCATGGAGAGCACGATAGGCCAGCGCCGGGATCAGCACCAGCCCGCGCCGGCGTGGGCGCCTATTCGACCGGATGACCGATCGCGGCGGCGAGTTCGCGCAGCAGGCGATCGGACACCTGGCCGGTGACCTGCATCCTGTGCTCGCGCTCGAATTTCTGGATCGCGGCCTGGGTTTCGCCGCTCATCGTGCCCGTGATCTTCAGATTGCCATAGCCGTATTCGGACAGCGCACGCTGCACGCCGGCAATGCGCCGGGCGGCCGGGCTCTGCGCCACCGGGACCGGTGCCGGCGGGCGCGCAATCGCCGCCGATGGCGGCGTCGAGGTCGTCGCCTTGACGAGCGCGGCCATCGGATCGGCCGTGCGCGCCGTCGATGCGGTGGCTTCGGGTTTCTCCGGGGCCTTGTCGGGCACGCGTTCGGCGGCTCTGGGTTCGGCGGGTTTCGGCTCGACGCGGAACTCGGTTGCGCGCGGCTCCAGCGGCGAGGTGTCGGCACCGACGGGGCGCGGGCGCGGCAGGGGATTGGGCAGCGGCACCGAGGACGGCGCCGGCAGGTTGATCACGGTACCGAACATCGGGGCCGGATGCCGGCCGGTCTGAAGGAACAAGGCGTTGGCGACGACCGCGCCGACGGCGGCAACGGCGACGAGCCCGGCCAGCGTGTCCTTCGGGCTGTAGAGGAGAACGCGCAACAGCAGATTGCGCTCAGTCTCGACGTCGATGACCGCGGCCTTGGCTCCACGGCGGCGCGAGGAGGATTCGTCCCTGGCTGACTTCTTAGGCACTTTTCTTCACCGGAGCGGGTTGATCCTGGATCCTGTCGTCGGTTTCGTGGCGCGGCGGCAGCGTTGCGATCCGGCTCTCGCCGGGCTTCGCCTGTGGCGGCGTGAAGACGAGCGGCAGCCGGACGGTGACGGTGGTGCCCTCGCCGAGCCTGCTTTGTACAGCCAGGTCGCCGCGATGCAAGGCCACGAGACTCTTGACGATCGAAAGGCCGAGGCCGGTGCCTTCGTGACGGCGCTGATAGGTCTTGCCGGCCTGGAAGAACGGTGCGCCGATGCGCTTGAGGTCGTCGGGCGCGATGCCGACGCCGGTGTCGGTGATGCGCAGCGTCAGTTCGGTCGCCGAGGCCGCGGCGACGACACCGACCTGACCGCCGCGCTCGGTGAACTTGATCGCGTTGGCGACGAGATTGAGCACGATCTGCTTGAAGGCGCGCGCGTCGCCGGTCATGGCAGGCAGATCCTGCGGCACGTCGGTGACGAGATCGACGCCGTTCTCGCGTGCCTTGAGTGCGAGCAGATTGCAGCAATGCATCAGCGAAGCGCGCGGCGCGAACGGCTCCGACGCGATCTCGAAATTGCCCGACTCCATCTTGGACATGTCGAGAATGCCGTTGACGACCGACAGCAGGTGCTGGCCGGAATCGTTGATCAGCTGGGCGTATTCCTTGCGCTGGGCGGCGCTGAGCATCAGCGTCTGCTCCTGCGCGATCATCTCCGAGAAACCGATGATGGCATTGAGCGGCGTGCGCAGTTCATGGCTCATGGTGGCGAGGAAGCGCGTCTTGGCCGCATCGGCCGCCTCCGCCGCGGTGCGCGCCTGATCGAGCGCCTGCTCCGAGAGCTTGCGATCCGTGATGTCGCGCATCACGCCGACGACTTCGGCCTCGTGCGCGGAATCCAGATCGCGGCCCTGGCGGCCCAGGTCATGATCGAGCGGACGGCAGCGCATCTCGACCCAGATGAAATCCACCTGGCCGCGCGCGGAGCCGTCGGGCTCGCGACGCAGCCGGAACTCGACGCTGCGCACCTCGCCGCGCGCCGCATCGGACAGCGCGGTGAGATAGGCCGGGCGATCGGCGACGTGGACGCGGTCGAACAGGCCGTGACCCTGCAGTTGCGCGACCGGCAGGCCGAGCATGGCTTCCGCCGCGGGGGAGATGAACTGCACCGCGCCATTGCGCTGATGCCGGGAAATGACGTCGCTCATGTTGCGCGCAAGCAGACGATAGCGTTCCTCCTCGCGCGACAGCAGCGCGTCGCTGGTGCGCGCGAGCGACTCGGCGCCAAAGGCAAGGCCCACGGCATAGAGCGTCGCCGACACGATGCCGAAGCCCATCAGCACGCCGCGGTCGGCGCTCGCGGGATCGACTTCCGGCAGCCAGCCGAACTGGCCGAGCAGGACCAGGATGGCCGCGCAGGACAAGGCCAGCAGCGAGGCGAAGACGGCGACCCGGCGCGACCCCGACAAGGCCGCCTCGAGCGGAACCAGGACGAGCCAGATCGCGGCGAAGGATTCGATGCCGCCGGTCGTTCCCGCGATCGCCATGACGAGGCCGGCGATCGCCAGCGACGACAGCACATGCGCGCCTTCGTAGCGGCCGGTGCGCGACAGGAACCAGGACAGCAGGATCGGCGCGATCAGCCAGGCAAAGGCCGCGACCTCGATCGCACTCGGCGCGCCGCGCAGGACCAGATAGACGGGGAATGCGGCAAAGGCCGCCAGGCTGCCGAGCAGCCGCGGAGCCATGAAGGCGCGATGGCGCGCACGCGTCAGCGCATCGTAACGCGCGGAGGGATGCAGCAACGCATCGAGACAATCGCGGATGATACTCAAAACAGTCACGGGTCTCGCGCTTCGGCTCACTCGTCATGAAGACGCGCCGGAACGCCTCCTTGTCGTTGAGCCACCGTGTCAGAGCGACCTTAAACGAGTGCTAAGGCGGCACGCCGCCTCGCCCGGCACGGCCTCGTGGCAGAAATATTTCAGCAATTTGGCGACGGGTTTCGCGGGGATGGTGAACACGGAGTTTCACCGGAGCATCATGGTTTCGAATTGGTGCACGCGGGTGGCGCCGCGCGGTTCACCGAGAACCGCGTCAATCGAATATTTACGACATCGCGGCTTGCAAAGATTCTGGCGCAAATTTTCCGCGAATTAAGCGGAAGGCAATCACTTGCGATTTATCGAGAGTTGCTAGGTCCGACGCCTCGCGGAGTTCGCCGCGTCGGGCTCTAACAGACAGGTCGCAAGATGCGCTTTCTGCTTCGCATCACATTCTGGCTCGGGCTGGTGCTGGTGCTGCTGCCGCGGGACAAGACGCCCGAATCGGACAAGCTGCCGCAGATCGGCGCCGCCGACGCGGTGCAGGCGGCGACCGCGGCCGTGTCCGACATGAGCCAGTTCTGCAAGCGCCAGCCGGCGGCCTGCGAGGTCGGCGGACAGGCCGCGACCATCATCGGCCAGCGAGCCCAGGACGGCGCCCGCAAGATCTACCAGATCATCAACGACAAGAAAGAGCAGATCGGCCACGACAAGGCCGAGAAGAACGAGAAGAAGGCACCGGATCACACCGGCTCGATCGCGCTGGCCGGCGAAGGCGATGCCGCGTCTGGCGAGGCGCCGCGCGACACCCTGACCCAGGACGATCTCGCGCTGGAATGGCGCGGGCCGCAACTGGCGAATTAGGCCGCCGAACCCTATCGATTTCGAAGGCCGGCGTCCCTATATTGTCCCGAACGGGAACACGGGTCAGCATGCCGACGATCGACGAAATCAGGGACAATTTCGAGGTTCTGGACGAGTGGGACGACCGCTACCGGTACGTCATCGAGCTCGGCCGCACACTCGAACCGATGCCTGACGCGGAGCACTCCGCCGCCAACAAGGTGAATGGCTGCGCCAGCCAGGTCTGGCTGTCCAAACGGGTCGACCGCCGCGACGGCACGCCCATCATCTCCTATCTCGGCGACAGCGACGCCCACATCGTCCGCGGGCTCGTCGCCATCGTGCTCTCGCTCTATTCGGGCCGCACCCCGCAGGAGATCCTCGCCACCGACGCGATTGCCGTGTTCGACGAGTTCGGCTTCCGCGATCATTTGACGCCGCAGCGTTCCAACGGCCTGCGCTCGATGGTCGAACGCATCAAGACCGATGCGAGAGAAGCGCTCGCGGAAGCGTCTTAGACCCTGATGGTGGGGAGCGCGGAACGCGCGTCGCGAACCATGAAGACCCGCCTTTCGCCCGCCGCCATCCTCAGCTGCGCCCGCGATGCGGGTGCCCCGGGATGAGGCCGGATCGCGGTGCCAGGCAGGCTACTTTCCCTTCTTCCGCTGCTGCTGGCCAAGGCCCATCTGCTTGGCGAGCTGCGAGCGCGCCACGGCATAGTTCGGCGCGACCATGGGATAGTCCGGCGGCAGGCCCCATTTCTCGCGATATTGCTCGGGGGTCATGTTGTACTGGGTGCGCAGATGGCGCTTCAGCGACTTGAAGCGCTTGCCGTCTTCCAGGCAGACCAGATAATCCGGCGCGATCGACCTCTTCAGCGACACCGCGGGCTTGGCCGGCTCGAGCGGCACCGTCTCGGGACGGCCCGATGACACGCGCACCAGGGCGCCATGCACCTGGCTGATCAGGTTCGGAATCTCGCCAGCCGGCGTCGGATTGTTGCTGAGATAAGCCGACACGATGTTCGCGGTCAGCTCAATGAAGTTCTTGCCCCCGGCGTCCGACATCGGCCGATCCTTCCTCTCCTTGATGCTGATATCAGCTGATGATCGTATCCCTGGCAACAACGGCGACGTTCGCCCCGGGGGCGGTCGCGTCAACCGCCGCGCTGGTCGAGATGCGAGCGCAACTCGTCGATCGAGGCGAACCGCATCATGCCCTCCGGCATCTGGGCTTCGATCGAGCCATCGGAATAGAGCGAATAGGCCATGCCGTCGACGATGCCGGATTTGAGCACGGTGACGGCCGGCTCCGCGGCAGGGGGCGGTGGTTCTGCAGGCGGCTGCGGAGCGGCTTCGGCAAAGGTCGAAGGCGAACGCGGCGGCGGTCGCCGCGGGGTGACCGGCGGCTCCGGTTGCCGGATGCGGTCCGGCTTCGGCCAGGCGTCATCGAAACTCGCAGGTGGAGGCTCTGGAGCGGCAGACCCGTCCGGCGGCGGCGCCGAGGGGCCCTCGACGCCCTTCGCCTCCGCACGCTCACGCTCCTTGCGGGAGGTCGAGGCGAACAACAAATTGCGCCGGCGCGACGGCTCGGGAGCGGCCGGCGGAGCTTCGGGCTCCGGCGGCGCCTCGGCACCTGGCCGCTCGCGGACTGCGGATTCGCCCTGCCAGGGCGGAGTTGCGGGAATGGGCACAGCTGCCGGCTCGGCCCGCATCGGGATCGGTGCAGCCTCGGATGCAGGCGGGATCGCAAGGCCCGGCAGCACCGGCCTGACCCGGACCTCCGACGGTGCGGTCGAACCGGCCAGCCGACGGGCAAGGCCCTTCAGCTCGAGCAGCACCAGATGCAGCCCCGCCAGTAACAACCCGGAGCAGACGCCGACCGTGCCGGAGATTATGAGGGTGCTGCCGAGGCTGAACTCCCTGATGGAGAAGCCGAAAGCGATCGCAAGGAGCCCCGCCAGAACGGCGAAAATCCCGGCGATCAACAGTGCCAAGCTCATCGAACCTCACCCCTGGCCGCGCATCTGCACGCGACACCCGCTGCGCCACGATACCGTCATACGCCGCTCCTCGCCAACGACCAATTGGGCCATTTCTCCTCTGGGAGGGAAATCAGGGACTTATTCACATTCCCTTCAGCTAGGAAAAGCTAGCTCTGAAACGCTCGGCGAGGACACGGATTTGCTGCGTCGCATCAGGACTTTAGCCATAATGCCCAATTACTTGGTAATGGAACTGCGCTATAGGGGTTCCGGGGAACAGGCCTGTGCGCACCTGCCAGGCCGAGAGGGGATTCCGGGTCACCAATAGCCATGACATCGATCACGACCTCGGCGATCGACACGCCTCTGCGGCGCTCGGTCGAACGGACTTGCGACGATCTCGCCATGCTGGTGCTGGCTGCGGTCGCGGTGATCGCCGGCCTGACCTTCCGCGATTACGGCCTCGGCTGGGACGACTACACCCACGCTGAATATGCGGATCTGCTGCTGCGGATGTTCGGTTCCGGTTTCCGGGACACCGCCGCGCTGTCCTTCGCCAATCTCTACATGTATGGCGGCGGCTTCGACATGATCGCGGCCCTGCTGCACAAGGTGCTGCCGCTGGAACTGTTCGAAACGCGCCGCCTGGTCGGCGCCATCGTCGGCGTGATCGGGCTCGCCGTGACGTGGCGGCTCGGACGCCGCGTCGGCGGACCTCTTGCGGGTCTTGCCGCGCTGCTGCTGCTCGCGCTCTGCCCGACCTTCTACGGCCACATGTTCATGAACCCGAAGGATGCGCCCTTCGCGGTGGCCATGATCATCCTGATGCTCGGCCTCGTGCGTCTCGCCGAAGAATATCCGCAACCTTCGCCGCGCACGATCCTGATCGTCGGCCTGGGGGCCGGTCTGTCGATCGGCTGCCGCATCCTCGGGGGCCTCGCGCTGGTCTACGCCATGATCGGCTTCATTCCGCTGTTCCTGGAAGAGCTGCGCAGCGAAGGTCCACGCGAAGCCGTCCGCCGCTTCGCCCACGTCGTCTACGTGCTGCTGCCCGGTCTCGTGCTCGGCTATCTGGTGATGGGCCTGATCTGGCCGTGGTCGATCATGGAGCCCGGCAATCCGTTCGAGGCGCTCACTTACTTCTCGCACTTCTTCGAGAAGCCCTGGAAAGAGATGTTCGACGGCGCGATCGTGTCCGTGCCCGACATGCCCTGGTCCTATTTGCCGACGCTGTTCGCGCTGCAACTGCCCGAAGTGATGCTGTTGCTGACGATGGGCGCGGTGTTCAGCACCCTCGCCATGCTGCCGCGGGCCGAGGTTCCAGCGCGACGCAAGACGGTCATGCTGATGCTGACGCTCGCGGCCACGCTGCCGCTGGCGATCGCCATGGTGAAGCGGCCGGCGCTCTACAACGGCATCCGTCATTTCGTCTTCGTGATCCCGCCGATGGCGGTGCTCGGCGGCGTCGCCTTCGCATGGACCATGGAGCGCCTGCGCGCCAATCACCGCACCTGGCAGCCGGTCGCGCTCGCCATTTTCTGCTTCGGCCTCGCGCTCCCGCTGGCCGAGATGATCCGGCTGCATCCCTACCAGTACACGCATTTCAACCACATTGCCGGCACCGTGCGTGGCGCCGACGATCGCTTCATGCTGGATTATTGGGGCCTCGCGCTGAAGCAGGCCTCCGACGAACTGCGCGAGCAGCTCGTCGAGCGCCAGGAGGTTCCGCCGGCGAACCGCAAATGGAAGGTCGCCGTGTGCGGTCCGCAGCGTCCGGCGCAGGTCGCGCTCGGTCCCGACTTCACCATCGGCTGGGATTCCAATGCGGCCGATTTCGCGATGACGCTCGGCGAGTTCTACTGCAAAGGCCTCACCGCGCCCGTCATGGTCGAGATCAAGCGCGACGACGTGGTGTTCGCCCGCGTCTACGACATCCGCGGCCGCAGCATTTCCAGCCTGCTTTCGATCCCGGCGCCGTAACTACCCTCTCCCGAGCCGTCGCCCGGATGGACGCAAGCGACATCCGGGTGCCGTCCCGGGAAACACGCGCATCGCTTGCGCTCATGCGGGCTACGCGGAACTGCCGCGCTTTCGGCGCCTTGCCGCCGGCCGCCCCCCAGACTACGCTCCCGCCCCGCAACAACGATGTTTCGGAGAGACCAGCCATGTCGCCAGCGGAAGCGCGCCTGAAAGAAGTGCCGTCGAACATGACGGAGGCGGAATGGCAGCAACGGGTCAATCTCGCCGCCTGCTATCGCCTTGTGGCGCTGTACGGCTGGGACGACCTGGTCGACACCCACATTTCGGCCCGCGTGCCCGGCCCCGAGCATCATTTCCTGATCAACCCCTACGGGCTGATGTTCGACGAGATCACCGCGTCCAGCCTGGTCAAGGTCGATCTGCACGGCAACCAGCTCACCGAGAGCGATTACAGCATCAACCCGGCCGGCTTCACGATCCATTCGGCGATTCACGAGGTGCGCGAGGACGCGATCTGCGTGCTGCATCTCCACACCCTCGACGGCACGGCCGTATCGAGCAGCGCGGAAGGCCTGCTGCCGTTGAACCAGACGGCACAGCTCGTCACCCATGACCTCGCCTATCACGACTATGAGGGCATCGCGCTCGACCACGACGAACGGCCGCGGCTGCAGAAGGACCTCGGCGACCACAACCACATGATCCTGCGCAACCACGGCACGCTGACCGTCGGTCGCTCGGTCGCCTCGGCCTTCGAGCGCATGTATCACCTCGAGCGCGCCTGCTCGATGCAAGTGCGCACGCGGGCGCTGGGCACGCCGGTCTACCCGGTCGAGGAGATCGCGATCGAGAAGAACACGGAACTGCTCGCCAATCGCGACCGTGCCGAACTGCGGGCGACCAAGCTGGTCTGGCCGCCGCTGTTGCGCAAGCTCGACCGCGAGCTGCCTGGCTACCGGTCTTGAAATTTTCGGGATCTGGTGTAGGGTCGTCGTAACGAACCTCTACGCCTTTCGGAATGAAACGCCGCCCAATCCCGGGCGGCGTTTTTATTTGGGGGCGCCGTCATTGCGAGGAGCTCTTGCGACGAAGCAATCCAGACTGTGTCCGCGGAGGGATTGTGGATTTCTTCGCTTCGCTCGCAATGACGAGGATAGAGTTTTCGTCCCCTACTTCACCTCCGCCAGCGCGGCGAGGATGCGGGCCCAGGAGCGGATGCCCTTCTGGAAGCTGCGGAGGTCGTATTTCTCGTTCGGCGAGTGGATGTTGTCGTCGTCGAGGCCGAAGCCGACCAGCAGCGAGTCGAGGCCGAGCGCGCGCTTGAAGTCGGCGACGATCGGAATCGAGGCGCCCGAACCCATCAGCACGGTTTCCTTGCCCCACTCCTCGGTGAGCGCGGTCCGCGCCGCCGCCAGCGGCTTCATGTTCCAGTCGAGCGCGATCGCAGGTCCCGCGGAATGATCGCCGAACTCGACCTTGCAGTCGCCGGGAATGCGCGCCGACACGTAGGCCCGGAACGCCTTGCGGATCGCCTGCGGATCCTGGCCCTGGACCAGGCGGAAAGAGACCTTCGCCGAGGCGTGCGAGGGAATCACGGTCTTGGACCCTTCCCCGATATAGCCGCCCCAGATGCCGTTGACGTCGCAGGTCGGGCGCGTCGAGGCCTGCTCGACCATCAGACGTCCCTTTTCGCCGGCCGGGATCGACAGCCCGACGGGCTTGAGGAAGGTGTCGGGGGTGAAGTCGAGCTTCTTCCATTGCGCCAGGATGTCGGGCGGCGTGTCCTGCACGCCGTCATAGAAGCCGGGAATGGTGATGCGGTTGTCGTCGTCGAACAGGCTGCCGAGGATCCTGGTCAGCACCCGGATCGGGTTCATCGCGGTGCCGCCAAACACGCCGGAGTGCAGGTCGCGGTTGGCGGCCGTGATCTTCACCTCTTCATAGAGCAGGCCGCGCAACGAGGTGGTGATCGCCGGCGTATCGCGATCCCACATGCCGGTATCGCAGACCAGGACGTAATCGGCCTTGAACTCGTCCTTGTTGGCCTCGATGAAGGGCACGAAATTCTTCGAGCCGACCTCCTCCTCGCCTTCGATGAGGAAGGTCACGTCGACCGGCAGCGAGCCCGTCACCTTCTTCCAGGCCCGGCAGGCTTCGACGAATGTCATCACCTGGCCCTTGTCGTCCTCGGCGCCACGCGCGACGATGATCTTGCGGCCGTCGGCATGGTCGGTGACGACGGGCTCGAACGGCGGACGAGTCCAGAGATCGAGCGGATCGACCGGCTGTACGTCGTAATGGCCGTAGAACAGCACGTGCGGCCGCCCGCCCGCCTTGGCCTTGCCGACGACGGCCGGATGGCCCGCGGTCGGACGCACTTCGGCTGCGACGCCAAGGGTTGCGATATCCCTGGCCAGATGCTCCGCAGCCGCCTTGCAGTCGGCGGCAAAGGCGGGATCGGCCGAGATCGACTTGATCCGCAGCAGCGCGAACAGGCGCTCCAGGCTGTTGTCGAAGTCCTTGTCGATGTGATCGAGCACGGATTGAAGCTGCGCATGGGCCATGTCGATGTTCCTGCTTTCGCGTCCTTTAGGATGCCGGGGGTTTTAGCGCCGCCGCCGCTCCAGAGCCAGCCACAACCGGCGGATTGCGGATATGCCAGGCAAGCGCGCCGGCGAGCACGGCGGTGGCGGCGAGGTTGTTGCCCCAGGCCTGGAAAACATTGGGAAACCACGGCAGCGCGAGCAGCATCAGCCCTCCCGCCGCGGCAAGCGCCAGCAAGGTTCCAAGCCGCACCGTCTGTCGTGGGTCGAACGCGGCGCGATGCATCAGCACCGTCAGCGGAAAGAACAGCCACATGAAGTAGTATTGCCGGGCAAGCGGCGAGGCCACCGTCATGAGGCAGAACAGGATGCCGAGCTCCTCGGCATCCGATCGCACCGTGCGCCGCGCCTGCGCCGGCATCACCGCAATGAACCCCAGCCCGAGCAGAACGCAGATCGCGAGCACGATCCAGTTCGCGGTGCGGTAATCGACGTCGATGAGATTCATCGTCCGCAGAGGCTTGCCGGCATCCTCCTGATTGTAGTTGAGCGGACGAACCAGCCGGTGCGTGACGGCGATGATCGACTGGTTGACCCACGACCAGTTCTGCTCGTCGCGCTGTCCAAAGCCCTTCTCCGAGCTCGAGCCGATCATGCCGCGATACCAGGTCGAAATTTCGCTCGCGTTGCGTTCGAAGCCGCGAATGGGCGCGGGCACGACATAGAGCAGAAGGCCGGTGAAGACGACCATGGCGCCGAGTGCCGACCATTTCCGCCGCCAGACCAGATAGGGCAGCACCGCCACCGGAAACACCTTGATGGACGTGGCAAGGGCAAACATGAAGCCGGCCAGCCAGGGCTGCTCGCGCCGCAGGCTCCAGAAGCCATAGAGCATCATCGCCAGCAGCAGCAAATTCGGCTGGCCCAGATCGAACATGTCGAATACGAAGCTCACGGTGACCAGAGCCGGGAGCGCCTCGAGCCAGGGACCGGGTCTGCGCCCCGATCCCGTCATCACGTTCGCGAACATGCCGGTGTACCACCAGGCCACGGCGTTCAGCACCGACAGCACGATGTAGAGCGGGATCTTGCCGAACCAGCCTGGAATTGCCAGCAGGATGGCCGGCAGCGGCGGGTAGATGTAGTCGAAATACTCCCCGACGCCGGCGGGATAGAGCGCGGCGCCGTGCAGCACCTGCTGCCCGGCCCAAAACCACAATGCATAGTCCTTGGTCTTGCCGTGCCCGAACAGCTCCGGGACCAGCACGTCCGCGGTGAGGAGGCAGCAGCAGAACAGGAACAGCAGATCGAGCGGCGCGCGAAACGACAGGCGGCGCGGGACTTCGGGCTTGGCGAACGGTTCGGGCGAGGTCACAAGACGGTCCAGTTGCGATGGACCGTGCAATTAGCAGACCATCAGCACCGTGGTGCGCCGCGGACGGCCCTTCACCTGAATTTGTGCGGCCGCCCGTCTCGACAAGGGATGCCCGGGAAAAGAGCTGCCTATCGACGCAGCAATCCACCGAGCGCGCCGCGGACCAGCGTGCGGCCGATCGAACCGCCGAGCTGGCCACCGATCGACTTGCCCAGATTGGCGGCCAAGCCGCCGATCACCTGGTTGGTCACCGATCGCGTCACGTCGCGGGCGATCACCTGTCCGGTCGAGAGGCGGCCGCGCTTGACGTTGGTGCCGAAGATGGTGCCCACAACCGAACCGATCTGACCGAGGATGCCGCCACCGCCGCCGGCATCGCCCGGCGATCCGTCGGCCGTTGCGGCGGTCCCGGCGATGCGCTTCTGCAGGATCTCGTAGGCGGATTCGGAATCGACCGCGGTGTCGTATTTGCCCTTCACCGGACTCGCATCCATGATCGCCTTGCGCTCCTCGGCCGTGATCGGACCGATCCGCGCCGAGGGCGGCCGGATCATGACGCGCTCGACCATCGCCGGCGTGCCGTTGCCCTCGAGAAAGGACACCAGCGCCTCGCCCTTGCCGAGCTCCGTGATCACCTTGGCGGTGTCGAGCTTCGGATTGGGACGGAAGGTCTGGGCGGCCGCGGCGACCGCCTTCTGGTCGCGCGGGGTGAAGGCGCGCAGCGCGTGCTGCACCCGGTTGCCGAGCTGGCCGAGCACGCGGTCGGGCACATCGACCGGATTCTGGGTGACGAAGTAGACGCCGACACCCTTCGAGCGGATCAGGCGCACCACCTGCTCGATCTTGTCCATCAGCGCCTTCGGCGCGTCGTTGAACAACAGATGCGCCTCGTCGAAGAAGAAGACCAGCTTCGGCTTGGGCAGATCGCCGGCTTCGGGCAGCTCCTCGAAAAGCTCCGACAGCATCCACAGCAGGAATGTCGCGTAGAGCCGCGGGCTCTGCAGCAGCTTGTCGGCGACCAGGATGTTGACCATGCCGCGACCATCGCGGTCGGTCTTCATGAAATCCTTCAGCGTCAGCGCCGGCTCGCCGAAAAATTTGGTACCGCCCTGGTTCTCCAGCACCAGCAGCTGGCGCTGGATGGTGCCGACCGTGGCCTTGGTGACGTTACCGAAGCCCTGGGCCGCCTTGCGGATCGCGGCCAGCGGGTCTTCAGGCGCGTCGGCCGCCTTCTTGCCGCTCTCCGGCACGATGGCATCGAGCAGCGCGCGCAAATCCTTCATGTCGATCAGGACGAGGCCGTTGTCGTCGGCGACGCGGAAGGCGACGTTCAGAACGCCTTCCTGCACGTCGTTGAGATCGAGCATGCGCGCAAGCAGCAGCGGGCCCATCTCGGTAACGGTCGCCCGCACCGGATGGCCCTGCTCGCCGAAAACGTCCCAGAACACCGTCGAGAACTGGTCCGGCTGGAACGTCAAACCCATTTCGGTGGCGCGCTTGACGATGAAGTCCTTGGCCTCGCCGACCTCCGAGATGCCGGAGAGGTCGCCCTTGATGTCGGACGCGAAGACCGGGACGCCGGCGCGCGCGAATCCTTCCGCCATCACTTGCAGCGTCACGGTCTTACCGGTTCCGGTTGCACCGGTGACGAGGCCGTGGCGATTGGCGAGCGCCAGCGTCAACCAGGCCTGCTCGTTTCCCTTGCCGACGAAGATCCTGTCGCCGGTATCGCCGAGCTTGTTGTCCTGCGCTGTCATCTGTCCTCTGATCTCCGACGTGTTTCGCGTATCGAAACCGAACGAACTGGTTCCTTCAGTCTAACGCAGGTCGAGGGTCGATTAAAACCGTGTAAGGCGACGTGGACATGCGGCATCGGCGGAGAACAAATCCCCGCTCTCAGCCGAAAGTAGGAACGATGCGTTCGCAGCGCGGCAATTTTTCACCGGTTTCAACATTCGCTCTTGCATCGTTGCAACACCTTGCATGCGTTCGAAGATGATTCGGAACGTTGCGTGCGTTCGTCGCTTGTATTTCGCATCGCACCGGCTCAAGATCATTTTCAGCAAGCAAAACTCCGGCGTGCAACCGGCTGAGGGGCGGGTTCTCATGGACGAATTGATCGGAAGGCTGGCGGCCACCGCCGGCATCGATAGTGCTGTGGCTGAAAAGACCGTCGGCATTATTCTCGGCTTCCTCCGCAGCGAGGGGCCTTCCGAAGACGTCGAGGCCCTGATCAATCAGATTCCCGGTGCGGAAGCCGCGATCGAGGCGTCCAGGAGCGGCGGCGGACTGTCGCGGCTGATGGGCGGAGGCCTGATGGCGGTCGGCACGCGCCTGATGGCGCTGGGCCTCGGCATGTCCGACATCAAGACCGTCGCCCGTGAACTTTTCCGTTTCGGCCGAGACAAAATCGGAGCGGATCAGATGGGCAAGATCGTCGCGGGGACACCGGGCCTCAGCCAGTTCGCCTGAAGCCGGCGCATTTCACATCGAGTATCATGACATATCCCATCTCCGAGATTGATGGCCTGCCGGCCTTTGCCGCCAACAAGTTGAAGGCGCAGGGAATCCGCACCACCGACGCGCTGCTGGAAGCGGCCTCGACGGTCAAGGGCCGCAAGGCATTGTCGGCCAAGACCGGCATCAGCGAGCAGCAATTGCTGGAATGGGCGAACGTCTCCGACTACATGCGCATTCCCGGAATGGGCCGCGCCAAGGTCAGCCTTGTCCGCGCAGCCGGCGTCCCTACGGTGCGCGAACTTGCATATCGGAATCCGGCAAGACTCGCGCAGAGCATGCGCGAGGCGAACGAAAGGAAGAAGCTCGTCCGCATCCTGCCATCCGAAAAATCCGTCGGCGACATCATCGCCAAGGCCAAGAAGCTGCCGCCGAAGATCACGTATTGATTCTTCTGTCCTCCGGGCGAAGGTCGGGAGCCCATCACCTCTGGCTGCGGTTCTCAAGCGAGCCGGCAACTGCGAGGCTTCGCAGTGCTCTTGCCGCGGCGTTTGGGTGCCGGCCTGCGCCGGGACCACAGGCGAGGATGATGCGAGCGGTGCCCGCAAGATCGACGATGCCCGGACGTTGCCAGCGCCCGCTTCCGCCTTGAATCCCCCCTATCCGACCGCTAAAGCGGGTGGCATGAATGCCTCGCCCTTCCCATCCGTGGCGCCGGCCGGCTCGGCCGGGGGCGGCGCGTTGCGGGCCCTGCTGGAGCGACCGATCCCGGCGGTGATGGGCGTGCTCAACGTGACGCCGGACTCCTTTTCGGACGGGGGCGAGTTCATCGCGCCCGAGCAGGCCCTGCAACGGGCGCGGGCGATGGTGGCCGATGGCGTCGACATCATCGACATCGGCGCGGAATCGACCCGGCCCTACACCGGCGCACGGCCGGTCACCGCCGCGGACGAAATGTCCCGACTGAAACCGGTGCTGCCGGGCGTGGTCGCCCTTGGAGTTCCCGTTTCGATCGACAGCATGAAGGCAGAGGTCGCGGCCTTTGCGCTCGACCAGGGCGCGGCGATCGTCAACGACGTCTGGGGGCTGCAGCGCGACGCGGCGATGGCACCCTTGATCGCCGCACGGGGGGTCCCCGTCATCGTCATGCATAATCGCGACAACGCCGATCCCGCCATCGACATCGAGGCGGACATGAAGGCGTTCTTCCTGCGTTCGCTGGACATTGCCGCGAAAGCCGGCATCCCGCGCGAGAACATCGTGCTCGATCCCGGCATCGGCTTCGGCAAGACCGCCGAGCAGAGCATCATCGCGCTGGCGCGGCTGCGGGAGTTCGACATGTTCGGCCTGCCGATACTGGTCGGCGCCTCGCGCAAGCGCTTCATCGCATCGCTGTCGCCGTCCGAGCCGAAAGAGCGCCTGCCGGGTTCTCTCGCCGCCCATCTCATCGCCGCGCAGCAAGGCGCGAAGATCATCCGGACCCATGACGTCGCAGAGACCCTGCAGGCGTTGCGGGTCGCGGCAGCCATCGAGAGCAAGCAATGACCGATACGATCTTCCTGACCGGCCTGTCGATCCACGCGCGCCATGGCGTGATGGATCACGAGACCGAGGTCGGCCAGCGCTTCGTCATCGATCTCGAGCTCTACACCGACCTGTCGGAGCCTTCGCGCAGCGACCGGCTGGCCGACACGGTGTCCTATGCCGACGTGGTGGCGACCACGACCGCGGCGTTCAAGAACACCAACTACAAGCTCCTCGAGCGCGCGGCCGGCGCGGTCGCGGACGCCATCCTGTCGAACTTTCCCCGCATCCGCGCGGTGAAGATCACCGTGCACAAGCCGCATGCACCGATCGCCGCGATCTTCGACGATGTCGGCGTCATGCTGACGCGCTCGCGGCATCCCTGAGCATGGCCAGCGTCCTGATCGCGCTGGGCGGCAATGTCGGCGACGTGCGCGCGACGTTCGGCAAGGCGATTGCCCATCTCTGCGGCATGGCCCAGGCCGCGCTGGTCGCCCGCTCGTCGGATTATGCCACGCCGCCCTGGGGCGACGAGGACCAGGCCCCCTTCATCAACGCCTGCATCGAGATCGACACCGCCCTCGATCCGCACGCCCTGCTGTTCGTCATGAAGAAGATCGAGCAGAAATTCGGCCGCACGCGCGACAAGGACCGGCGCTGGGGACCGCGCACGCTCGATCTCGACATGATCGCCTATGACGATGTGATCCTCGACAAGCCCGACCTGATCCTGCCGCATCCGCGCCTGTTCGAGCGCGCCTTCGTGCTGGTCCCGCTGGCAGAGATCGCGCCGGATCGCCTGATCGCGGGCATTCGCGTGCATGACGGGCTCGCCAGCGTCTCGACGCAAGGCATTGAGCGGCTTCCGGATACCGGTTAACCAAAAACAACCGTTTGCAGCGACGGCGTGCCATGGCAATTTCGGCTGCGCATAACAAGACGTTCGGGAGCCCCTTGCCGCATGACCTCCGTGACTGACGACCTGCCGCTGGCGGCCGATTTTCCCAAGGCCACGGTCGACGATTGGCGCAAGCTGGTCGATGGCGTGCTGAAGGGCGCGCCGTTCGAGAAGCTGGTCGGGAAGACCTATGACGGGCTCAGGATCGAACCGCTCTATCCACGCGCCACGGGCGTCGCGCCCGTGCCGGGTCGCCCGGCGGCCGCCCCATGGCAGATCGTGCAACGGATCGATCACCCCGATGCGGCGGCCGCGAATGCGCAGGCCCTGACCGATCTGGAAAACGGCGCGACCGGTCTTTCGCTCGTGTTCGCCGGCAGCAACGGCGCGCGCGGCTTCGGCCTCGATCCGAGCGCGGAGGCCGTTGCGCGGGTGCTGCAGGACATTCACCTCGACGCCGGCATCGGCATCGAGCTCGAGATCGGTCCGCAATCGCGCATGGCCGCGATCCACGTCGCGGAATTCGTCAAGAGCAAGGGCCTCGATCCGGCCGCCTGCGACATCAGGTTCGGGATGGATCCGCTTGCGGCCGCGGCCGTCTGGGGACACAGCCCTTATCTCTGGGATGCGATCGTTCCGGCCATCACGGGGGCGATCAAGGGTCTCGCCGGCCTCGGCTTCAAGGGGCCGTTCGTCTCCGCCGACGGCCGCGTGATCCACGATGCCGGCGGCTCGGAGGTGCAGGAACTCGCCTTCGTGCTGGCCTGCGGCATCGCCTATCTCCGTGCGATCGAAAGCGCCGGCGTTCCGCTGGAGCAGGCGCAAGGCATGATCGCGGCCCGGCTCGCCGCCGATGCCGACCAGTTCCTCACCATGGCCAAGTTCCGCGCATTGCGGCTGCTGTGGTCGCGCATCGAGGCAGCGTGCGGGCTCTCGCCCAAACCGCTGTTCATCGCCGCCGACACCGCCTGGCGCATGCTGACCCAGCGCGACCCTTACGTGAACATGCTGCGCGCGACCATGGCGACCTTCTCTGCGGGACTCGCCGGGGCCAATGCGATCACGGTGCTGCCCCATACGCTTGCGCTCGGCCTGCCCGACCCGTTCGCGCGGCGCGCGGCGCGCAACACCCAGCTGCTGCTGCTGGAGGAAAGCAACCTCGCGCGCGTCAGCGATCCCGCGGCCGGCGCCGGCGGCATCGAACAGCTGACCGCGCAGCTCTGCGAGGCCGCATGGGCGCTGTTCCAGGAGAGTGAAAAGTCCGGCGGCGCCTTTGCCGCGCTTCAGCAGGGCCTGTTCCAGACGAAAGTCGCGGCCGCACGACAGGCGCGCGCGGCCAATATCGCAAAACGCCGCGACGTGCTGACCGGCGCCAGCGAGTTCCCGAACCTGAACGAGGCCGAGGCGGTGGTGCTGAAGGCGACCCCGGTCGCGCTGGCCCCTTACGGAGAGCAGACCTACACGTTCGAGGCGCTGACGCCGATCCGGCTGGCCCAGCCCTTCGAGGCCCTGCGCGACAAGTCCGATGCGGCGCTGAAGGCGCGCGGCGCACGGCCGCGCGTGTTCCTCGCCAATCTCGGCACGCCAGCGGATTTCACGGCCCGCGCGACCTTTGCCAAGAGCCTGTTCGAGGCCGGCGGCATCCAGGCCCTCGACAGCGAAGGCTTCGCCGATCCGGCAAAACTCGCGGAGGCCTTCAAGTCGTCAGGCGCGGAACTGGCCTGCCTGTGTTCCAGCGACAAGCTCTATGCCGACCACGCCGAAGCTGCGGCGAAAGCCCTGCAAGCGGCCGGCAGCCGCCATATCTATCTGGCGGGCCGCCCGTCCGACAGCGAGGCGGCCTTGCGGGCGGCCGGCGTCACCGGCTTCGTCTTCGCTGGCGCCGATGCGCTTGCCACGCTGCAGGACGCCTACGTTCGGATGGAGCAGGCATGAGCGAGGCCCCAAAGCCCGTTCTCACCGGCGGTTGCCAATGCGGCGCGGTGCGCTTCGGCGTCAGGACCGCGCCGAACCGCGTCTCGATCTGCCATTGCCGGATGTGCCAGAAGGCGACCGGCGCGCCGTTCGCGTCCCTGGCCGACATCAACAAGACGGACTTTGCCTGGACCAAGGGGCAGCCGTCATTCTTCCGCTCCTCCTCGATCGCCGAGCGCGGCTTCTGCGCGGCCTGCGGCACGCCGCTGAGCTTCGGCCGCATCGACGGCGACCGCATCGAGCTGATGACCGGCACCTTCGATCGGCCCGACCGGATCGTGCCGACGCGGCAGTTCGGCAGCGAGTCCCGCCTCGGCTGGGTGGTCGGCATCTCCAATCTGCCGAGCCAGACCACGCAACAGAACTACGGACCGGAGAAGATGGCGACCATCGTCAGCCATCAGCATCCGGATCATGATTGAGCGTTCAGGATATGGTGGAAGCCATGAGCCGCATTCCGAATTTTGCAGACATCGCCTTCGAACGCACCGCGACGGGATCTCCGACCGGCAGCGCCGAACCGTGGCTGACGCCCGAGGGCATCCTGGTGAAGCCGGCCTATGGCGAGGCTGATCTCGCCGGGCTCGATTTCCTCGAGACCTATCCCGGCATCGCGCCGTTCCTGCGCGGGCCCTACCCGACCATGTACGTCAACCAGCCCTGGACCGTCAGGCAATATGCCGGCTTCTCCACGGCGGAGGATTCCAACGCATTCTACCGCCGCAACCTCGCGGCCGGACAGAAGGGCCTTTCGGTCGCCTTCGACCTCGCCACGCATCGCGGCTACGACTCTGATCATCCCCGCGTCGGCGGCGACGTCGGCATGGCCGGCGTGGCCATCGATTCCATCTACGACATGCGCACGCTGTTCGCCGGCATTCCGCTCGACCAGATGAGCGTGTCGATGACCATGAACGGCGCGGTGCTGCCGATCCTCGCGCTCTATGTCGCTGCCGCCGAGGAACAGGGCGTACCGCCGGAGAAACTCTCGGGAACGATCCAGAACGACATCCTGAAAGAGTTCATGGTGCGCAACACCTATATCTATCCGCCGGCGCCCTCGATGCGGATCATCTCCGACATCTTCGCCTTCACCTCGCAGAAGATGCCGAAATACAATTCGATCTCGATCTCCGGCTATCACATGCAGGAAGCGGGCGCGACGCAGGATCTCGAGCTCGCCTACACGCTCGCCGACGGCGTCGAATATCTGCGTGCCGGGCTTGCCGCGGGCCTCGACGTCGACCGCTTCGCGCCGCGGCTGTCCTTCTTCTGGGCGATCGGCATGAACTTCTTCATGGAAGTCGCCAAGCTGCGCGCCGCGCGCCTGCTCTGGGCCAAGCTGCTCAAGCCGTTCAATCCGAAGGATCCGCGCTCGCTGTCGCTGCGCACCCACAGCCAGACCTCGGGCTGGTCGCTGACCGCGCAGGACGTCTTCAACAACGTGATGCGCACGACCGTGGAGGCGATGGCGGCGACGCAGGGCCACACCCAGTCGCTGCACACCAACGCGCTCGACGAGGCGCTGGCGCTGCCGACCGATTTCTCGGCGCGTATCGCCCGGAACACGCAGCTCTTCCTGCAGCAGGAGAGCGGCACCACGCGGATCATCGATCCCTGGGGCGGCTCCCATTATGTCGAACGGCTGACGCGCGACCTCGCGGCGAAGGCGTGGAGCCACATCCAGGAGGTCGAGGAACTCGGCGGCATGGCCAAGGCGATCGAGGCCGGCGTGCCGAAACTGCGCATCGAGGAAGCCTCGGCCAAGACCCAGGCCCGCATCGACGCCGGCAGGCAGGCGGTGATCGGCGTCAACAAGTACAAGCCGACCGACGAGGTCCCGATCGACATCCTGAAGGTCGACAACACCAATGTGCGCCGCCTGCAGATCGACAAGCTGGCGCGGCTCAAGGCGGAACGCAGCCAGAAGGACGTCGATGCCGCGCTGGCGGCACTGACGCGCTCTGCAGGCGAAGGCAACGGCAACCTGCTCGCGCTCGCGATCGACGCAGCGCGTGCGAAGGCGACCGTCGGCGAGATTTCGGACGCGCTGGAAAAAGTGTTTGGCCGGCACCGCGCCGAGATCAAGTCCATCACCGGCGTCTACAAGCGGGAGGCCTCCAGCATGGGAGACCGTGTCCAGAAGGTTCAAGCCTTGATCGACGCCTTCGAGGAAGCCGAGGGTCGCCGCCCGAGAATCCTGGTCGCCAAGATCGGCCAGGACGGCCACGACCGCGGCCAGAAGGTGATCGCCTCCGCGTTCGCCGACATCGGTTTCGACGTCGACATCGGGCCGCTCTTTGCAACGGCCGACGAAGCCGCGCGGCAGGCGGTCGAGAACGACGTCCACATCCTCGGCGTCTCCTCGCTCGCCGCCGCCCATCTCACCGCGGTGCCGGAGCTGAAGTCCGCGCTGAAGAAACAGGGCCGCGACGACATCATGATCATCGTCGGCGGCGTGGTCCCGCCGCAGGATTACGAGGCGCTCTACGCCGCCGGCGCCGAAGCGATTTTCCCGCCGGGCACGGTGATCGCAGACGCCGCCGAGGAGCTGATCCGCAAGCTGAACACAAGGCTCGGCCATAGCGAGGCGGCGGAGTAGCCGGCGCCCTCCTCTCCCTCCAAAGAAGGATCTTGCGTGATGTCGTTCGCGCCAATCATCATGCGCGCGCTGGCCGCGGCCGCCTTGTGCGGCGCGCTGCTCGCTCCCGCACATGCCGCCGACCCCAGGCCCGACGCCGTCGTCAAGACGAAGAGCATCGATGCCCGCGTCTTCCTCGATGACAGGATCAAGGCCGATCCGGCGCTGGCGGCGGATTGCCTCGCCGAAGGCAAGAAGTGGCTCGACAAGACCACGACGGAAGCCGCCGCCGCGCGCAAGCAGGATCCGCAATTCTTCAAGGACGGCGGCTGGGAGTTCGAGCGCAAATACGAGGTCCGATCCGTCGTTGCGGACCGTTATGTCAGCGTCCTCCGCAACGACTACATGAACACCCGCGGCGCGCACCCCAATTCCGACGTGAACACGATCCTGTGGGACAAGGCCGCCGGCAAGCGGATCTCGATCCGCCCGTTCTTCACCGAGACCGCCGACAAGGGACCGACCATGACGGCGATGGTCAAGGCCGTGATCATCTCGCTCAAGGCCGAGAAGAAGAAGCGCGACGCCGGCGAGACCGCGACTGGCGAATGGTTCAAGGGGGTGGAGCCTAGCCTGCTCAAGATCGGCGCGGTGACACTGGCGCCCTCGACGGAACCCGGCAAGAGTTCCGGACTGACATTCCATTATCCGCCCTATGCCGTGGGCCCCTACGCGGAAGGTGAATATGTCGCATTCGTGCCGTGGGAGACGTTGAAGCCGTATCTGACCGCGGAGGGCGCGCGGATCTTCGGCGGCGCACGTCCCAAGGGCGATGCGGACGAGGCCCAGTGACCGCCGCCATCGTGGCGAACGAGCTTTACGCACAGCTCGGTCGCCCGGATTGCTTGCGACGCCTGCGGAAATCCGCATAGATCGTTGCATTGCCAGAAATGCCCGATTCCTCAGGGATCACCCGGGAACCATTATGTCAGCGATCACGCGCCGCGCATTTGCGGCCTCTTCCGTGGCTGCAGCCGCGGCCGGTCTTCTCACGCCCGCGCTTGCGCAATCCTATCCGGCGCGACCGGTGACCCTGATCGTGCCATGGGGCGCCGGCGGCGGCACGGATGCGACGGCGCGCATCGTCGCCACGCTCCTGCAGAAGGAGCTCGGCCAGCCCTTCAACGTCGTCAACCGCACCGGCGGCTCCGGCGTCATCGGCCACGCCGAGATCGCGGCCGCAGCGCCCGACGGCTATACGATCGGCATGCTGACCGTCGAAATCGCGATGTTGCACTGGCAGGCGTTGACGCAACTGACGCCGCGGGACTTCACGCCGCTGGCGCTGATGAACGAGGACCCACCCGGCATCCAGGTCTCCACCTCGGCGCCCTACAGGAGCGTGAAGGATCTGGCAGCCGCCATCCGGGTTGCGGCGCCGGGAAAGCTCAGGGCCTCCGGCACCGGACAAGGCGGCATCTGGCATCTCGCGCTGGTCGGCTGGATGCAGGCGATGGGACTGCCGGCCGGTCAGATCTCCTGGTCGGCGTCGAACGGCGCAGCACCCGCAATGCAGGAGCTCGCCGCGGGCAACCTCGATCTGACCACGTGCTCGGTGCCTGAGGCGCGGCCGACCATCGAGGCCGGCCGCGCGCGGAGCCTTGCGATCATGGCGCCATCGCGCAATCCCGCCTTCCCGGAGATTCCGACGTTGAAAGAGACCCTCGGCGTCGACTATTCCACGAGCTCATGGCGCGGCATAGCCGCACCGAAGGGTCTCGCGCCCGACGTTGCGGCAAAGCTGACCGCAGCCTTGGGGAAGGTGTACGAGGCGCCTGAATTCAGGGAGCTCATGACGCGGCGCGGCTTCGGCACCGTGTGGCGGGATGCCGCCGGATTCGCCGCGTTCATGGAGCAGGCGGATGTGCAGATGGGGCAGGCCATCAGGGCCGCCGGTTTTGCCAAGACCTGATTCAGCCCGAAGACCTGATTCAACCCGCTGACAGCGCCCACATGATGCACACCGACAGGCCCTCGCCTGCCTCGGCCCGGCGTTGTAAAGCAGGGCATGGTTGAGACAAAAGCTTCGCTGGACATCGCCGCCCTGGCTCGCGACCTCAGGGCCGGCCAGCGCGCGGCCCTGGCGCGGGCCATCACACTGGTCGAGAGCCGGCGCGCCGATCATCAGGCGCAGGCCCGCGATCTCGTACAGATGCTGCTGCCGCACACCGGCAGAGCGGTGCGGGTCGGCATCACCGGCTCCCCAGGCGTCGGCAAATCCACCACCATCGATGCCTTGGGCACCTATCTCATCGAGCAGGGCAACAAGGTCGCGGTGCTCGCCGTTGATCCCTCCTCCGCGCGCAGCGGCGGTTCGATCCTCGGCGACAAGACACGGATGGCGCGACTGTCGGCCTCCGACGATGCCTTCATCCGGCCCTCACCGTCGTCAGGCACGCTCGGCGGCGTGGCTGCCAAGACCCGCGAGGCGATGCTGCTTTGCGAGGCGGCCGGCTTCGACGTGGTGCTGGTCGAGACGGTCGGCATCGGCCAATCGGAGACCGCGGTCTGCGACATGACCGATTTCTTCCTGGCGCTCATGCTGCCGGGCGGCGGCGACGAACTGCAGGGCATCAAGAAGGGCCTGGTGGAACTCGCCGACATGATCGCCATCAACAAGGCCGATGGCGACAATCTGAAACGCGCCAACATCACCGCCGCCGATTATCGCGGAGCGCTGCACATTCTCGCGCCCAGATCCGAACATTGGCATCCGCCCGTCGTGACCTATTCGGCCATGGCAGGCACCGGGATCGCCGAACTCTGGCAGAAGATCCTTGCGCATCGCACGGCGATGACTGCGTCCGGCGAGTTCGCCGCGCGGCGCCGCGACCAGCAAGTGAAGTGGATGTGGTCGATGCTGGAGCAGCGCATGCTGGCGCGTTTGCGCAGCGAGGCCTCGGTCCGGGCGAAGGTCCGGAAGATCGAGGCCGAGGTAGCCGACGGCCATCTCACGCCGGCACTCGCGGCCGAACAGATCCTGGAGCTGCTGCAATGACCGACAGGCTGCGCATTCTCCTCACCGGGTTCGGCGCGTTTCCGGGCGCGCCCTACAATCCGACCCAGCCGCTGGTCGCGCGGCTTGAACGGCTGCGCCGGCCGGCGCTCGACGATGTCGTACTCGCGAGCCATATCTTTCCGGTGACCTATGCCGCGGTCGACCGGCAATTGCCGGAGGTGCTGGCGAAGGAGAAGCCGGATGCGCTGCTGATGTTCGGCCTCGCCGCGCGGACGCCCTATCTGCGGGTCGAGACCCGCGCGCGCAACGCCGTGACGATGCTGTGGCCCGACGCCGCCAACACCCGCTCGACCAAGCGCGGCATCGCGGGAGATGCGGATGCGATGACATTCGGCCCGCACACGGCAAGGCTGCTGCGCGCCGCGCGCCTCACCGGTATCGACGCGCGTGCCTCGCGCGATGCCGGCGCCTATCTCTGCAACTATCTGAGCTGGCGCGCGATCGAGAATGTCAGGGCCGGCGGGCCGCAGCTTGCGGCCTTCATCCACATCCCCCTGCTTGCGCGCAGTGGCGTCGTGCGGCGCAAGGGCGCGCCCCGTATCACGCTGGAGGAACTGGTGGATGCGAGCGAGGCCATGCTGATGGAGATGGTGCGGCTGGCGAGGACAGCGCGCGCTTCGTAGCGTGAGCTTCGGAGGGTGGGCAAAAAGGCGCCCCCGCGCCGTGCCCACCCATGTTGTTCTCGGCCACGGATGCAATGGTGGTCACGCATCGCTTTGCCGACCCTACGGGCCGCATCATGCTCTGCGTAAACATTTAACCCTACCGCGAACAATCACCTCGCCCCCGGCCTCACCTGCGTTACCTGTTCGGATGCGGACCGCCCGCGTCCGCCGAAGGATGCGTCATGGACCTCAATCGCCGTCACCTCATCGGAGCCTCGACCGCCGGCATCGCCGGCGCGCTGGCCATGCCGGCCGATGCCGCCCGCGCAGCGCCGCTGACGTCGATGCTCGGCCGCGACGCGACCCAGTACGGTGTGCGTCCCGGCAGCAGCGAGGACCAGACCCGCGCGCTCCAGCGCGCCATCGACGAGGCCGCACGCGCACAGGTGCCGCTGGCGCTCCCGCCGGGCGTCTATCGCGCCGGCCTGCTGCGACTTTCCAACGGCGCACAGCTGATCGGTGTCCGCGGCGCGACAAAACTTGTCTTCACCGGCGGGCCCTCCGCGATCCAGAGTGACGGATCGGACGCGATCGGCCTCACCGGCATCACCTTCGACGGCAGCGGCATTCCGCTGCCGCCCCGGCGCGGTCTGGTCCATATCCTCGGCGGACGCGACGTGCGCATCACCGATTGCGAGATCAGGGGGTCCGGCGGCAGCGGCATCTGGCTCGAGCAGATATCGGGCGAGATCTCCGGCAACATCTTTACTGACATCGCGGTGACCGCGGTGGTGTCGTTCGATGCCAGAGGCCTCGCCGTCTGCCGCAATAGCATCGCCGGCACCAACGACAACGGCATCGAGATCCTGCGCACGTCGATCGGCGATGACGGCACGCTGGTCGCCGACAACCGCATCGAGAACATCAAGGCCGGGCCCGGCGGCTCCGGCCAGTACGGCAATGCCATCAACGCCTTCCGCGCCGGCAACGTGATCGTGCGCGGCAACCGCATCAGGAACTGCGACTATTCGGCGGTCCGGGGCAACTCGGCCTCCAACATCCACATATCAGGCAACAGCATCAGCGACGTGCGCGAGGTCGCGCTCTATTCGGAGTTCGCGTTCGAGGCCGCCGTGATCGCCAACAACACGGTCGACGGTGCCGCCGTCGGCGTCTCCGTCTGCAATTTCAACGAGGGCGGGCGTATCGCGGTTGTCCAGGGCAACATCATCCGCAACCTCGTTCCGAAGCGGCCGATCGGCACCGCGCCGGACGACGATGCCGGCGTCGGCATCTATGTCGAGGCGGATTCCTCGGTGACCGGGAACGTCATCGAGAACGCGCCGTCCTACGGCATCGTCGCCGGCTGGGGCAAATATCTGCGCGACGTCGTGATATCGGGCAATGTGATCCGCAAGGCGCTCGCCGGCGTCGGCGTGTCCGTCGTACCGGGCGCGGGCACCGCGCTCGTCAACAACAACATGATCTCGGAGACACCGCGCGGCGCCGTGGTCGGGCTCGACCATGCGCGGGCGGTGACGTCGGACCTTTCGGCAGAAGGCGCGCAGCGTTTTGCGCAGCTCGTCGTGGGCGGGAACGCCGTGCGGCGTTAGTCCAGCCGCACCGGCCCGGCTTCACACAAGCCGTCAGAACGCGTTGCGCAGAAGCGGATATTTCGCTTCGAGGCCATCGAGGTTGAAGGTAAATTCAACCAGCCGTTCCGGAGCCGCGACGATGTCATCGGCTGGCGGAGAGAACTGCGGCAGGAGCGCTGCCATCGCCGACGGCGCAGCTGGTGCCGGCACCGTCGTGGGGGCAACAGCGACTTCGGTCACGTCGGCAAGAACGTCCGGCTTGGGATCGAGCGTGACCGGCACAGCCGTTTCCGGCGTGATCTGCACGGCCTTCGGCTGCATGGTCAGGACCTGATCGCGCGGCGATGCCGGCGGCAATTTCGCAGGCGACCAGCCAAAGGCTGTGGTGACGCTCGCGGCCGCCGCAGCGACGTCCTCCCCTTTCGCGAGCGCCCGCCAGATCTGGACGGCTCGCTTGGCTTCCTGGATGTTTTCGAGGAATGCGATCTCGGAATGATAGCGGCGCCAGCGTCCGGTCTCGAACATTTCGGAGAGATGTTCGAGCCTCTGCTCGGCGAGAGCGCACCAGCGCGCCGCAATGTCGCGGCTGCCGGCCACGCTGTGGCGATGTGTCATGAACCAGCCCGTCAGGAGAAAACACGGACGCGGAGACGCAACGCGCACGAATCAGTTTGGAACGAACTTGATTATTTTGTGGAAAAGTTTTGACTTGTCCAGCAACGACGCAAGGCTTGGCGTCAAAAACCGTAGTGATGCGGGTTTTAAAGGCGTTTGCGAGTCAAGCTCCGCGCAAGCATGACGGTGTTGCGGGCCCTCCGGCCAAGAGCTCCGCCCCGCGCAGACGGTCAACCGCATCGCGGATGAGTCAAGACGCCTCGGAAAATTGAACTGCGGAAAAGAAAAGACCCGTCCGGGGGGACAACCGGACGGGTCGAGCCATATGGGCGCTTGGGGTGGATGGGCGCTCGCGCCTGATATGACTGATGGGGAGGGATAACCGCTCCCACATATTTAGGTCGTGGCATCGCGATTGAACGTTCAAACCAGCGTCCGGTTTTTTAACCTCAACCGGCGCGCAAAGTTGTCGCAGGCGTTATCGGCTCACGCCCTTATCTGCTTGGGAAACCGTGGATTTATCGCCGGCGCTCGACAGCGAGGGCTGCTCGATGGCGCGGACGCCGGGCTTGTCCGCGTCTTCACGTTTTGGTGTAGGCGATGTTGCCGCAGCGACCGGCGTCGCGCTGTCGGCCGGGACAGCGACAACCGCAGCAAAGGCATCGGCCTGGCCCGCGCCGAAGAGATCGTCGCGGCCGGGTGAACCGAGATCCCGCGCCGTCTTCACCAGCGCAGTGCGCAGCGCCTCCGGCTTGAGGGCGTAGTTGCGTTCGAGCAGCAGCGCCGCGACACCGGAGACATAGGCCGCGGAGAACGAGGTTCCCGAGGTCATCTGGTACTTGCCATCGGGCGCCGGCAGGAAGATGTCCACTCCGGGCGCCGCCAGCGCGATGTAGTTGCCGCGGTTGGAGGCCGCGAACAGCCTGTCCTGCTGGTCGGTGGCGCTGACCGCGATCACGTTGGGATTGGCGGCCGGATAGAGCGGCGGCGATTTCGCGCCGGCGTTGCCGGCGGCGGCGACCAGCACCAGGCCGCGCGAGGCCGTCGCCGCGATCGCACGTTCGATCACGGCATCCTTCGGGCCGGCAAAGCTCATGTTGACGATCTGCGCGCCGTGCTCGGCGGCGTAGTTCAGCGAGCGCAGGATCGTGTAGGACGAACTCTCGGCCGCCCCTGCGGTGCCGCCGAAGGCGCGGATCGCGATGAGGCGCGCCTCGGGCGCGCTGCCCATCAGCCTGCCATGCGCCACGATGGCGCCCGCGATCCCGGTGCCGTGGATGTGAGGCCCCTCGGTGCTGCCAAGCGCGTCGAAATTGTCCGCGATGGAATTGGCAAGTTCGGGGTGGCTGGCGTCGATGCCGGAATCGATCACGGCGATGGTCACATTGGCGCCGTGAGCCAGCGTGTGGGCTTGCGGGAGGCGGAGCTTGGCCAGGGCATATTGGGCAGGATCGCCCTCGCTCGGCCCCGAGGTTTTCTGGTCCTGCAGCAGGTAACGGAAGTTGGGCTGGACCGAACGGACACTGCCGTCGGCCGCGAATTCGCGCCGCACCGTCTCGGCAGGACGCCCGTCGGTGATGCGGAACAGGCCGATCGTGGCGCCGATCAGCGGGAAGGTCTCGGACGCAATGCGGGCAAGACCATGCCGGCGCGCGAGCTGGTCGGCTTCGGCGGCCGAGAGCGCGCCGTCGATTTCGGCGACGAATTCGCCGGCGAAGCTGCGCGGATCGAGCGCGGCGGGCCGCCCGCCGCCCCGGCCCTTGCCGGCGCTCGTCTTGACGGATTTGCCGGCACCGCCACCACCGCCTCCGGCATTCGGCTGGCCGAGGCACTCACCGTCGGCGTCGCGGTAGGGCGCGGTGCAGGAGGGATAGAGATTCGGGGAGTAGCGCGCGTCCGGCAGAACCGGCGTCCCCCCTGTCCGCGAGGGAATGCGAGCGGTCGTCACGGCTCGCGGACCGCGGTCGATGCTGACAGGCCGGGCGGCGACGTTCGGCGCGATGGTCGGCACGCGCGAAGGCAGGTTGACGGTGGGCGTCCGCATGACCGTCTGCGCCTTGGCCGTCTGGACGACGGGACAGGCAGCGAGCAGCAAGGCGATCACAAGCGATGACGCGCAGGCCGAGATGCAGGCCCTGGCACGGACGCGCATTTTGAAACGACTCGTCATTGGCTGTGGCGCCTAGGGCGCTGCAACGGCGAGATTGACGACCTTCTCGCGCTGCATCCTGCCGAGCAGAGCGGCGAGTTCGTCCTGGCTCATCGCCCTGTCGAACTGGAGGCGGAACATGCCGCCCTTGGCATCGCCGATGATCGAGGCCTGATAGCTATCGAGCAGCGCCGTGATGTCGGCAACCCGAGCTTCGGGGATGAAGCGCACCAGCGCGCGTGCCGGCGAAGCGGCAGCTCCGAGTTCGCGTGTGATCGGCGCACCGGTCGAGAGAGAGGCGGTCTGGAACGTCGAACCCTGGTTCTTCATCAGCACTGCGCCGATGATGCCGGCCTGCAGGACCAGTGCGACGGCAGCAAGACCGGTCGACCACGCGAGCGTGCGCGGCGACAGGCCCGCAAAGAACGTGGAGATGCGGGCCGACAGCGGCAGCGAGGTGGCGGCGCGCGCGGGCTCGGCGTCGATGGCGGCGAACAGCTTCTGCATCGCACGCCCGGACGGCGCACCGAGGCTCTCGTTCAGGTGGATGGTTTCCTCATATTCGGCGCGGATCGCGGCATATTGACGGGCGAGCGCCGGCTCGCGGGCAAGCGCTTCCTCGACGCGGCGCGCATCGCGTGCATTCAGCGTCCCGGCCGCGTGCCAGGGCAGCAGCATTTCGATTTCACTGGGCTCTTGCTCCAGCATCTTCTTGCTCAAAGCCATCATGGCCAGCCTCGCTCAACGCCGGCTGCCTTCAGCAGGTCGGCCAATTTCTTGCGCGCATAGAACAGGCGCGTCTTCACGGTGTTTTCCGGTATTCCGACGATCTCGGCGACTTCTTCCACGGACTTCTCGTGGTAGTAGACGAGATCGACGATCTCCCGGTGTTCCGGCGAGAGGCCCGTCAGACACTCCCGCAACGCCGCACTGGTATCCTTCTTCTGCACCACCGTCTCGGGATCGTCGGACTGGTCCTCGATCGCGTTGGCGGCTTCTTCATCCAACTCGAAATCCTTCCTGCGCCGCAGCGCAGAGAGGGCCTTGAATCGGGTAATCGCCAGCAGCCAGGTGGATACAGCGGAACGGCCCTCGAACTTCCCGGCCTGACGCCAGACGTCGAGAAATACCTCGCTGATGAGGTCTTCCGCCGCCTGCTCGTCCCGCACGAGCCTCAGTCCGAACCGGTAAACCCTGACGTGGTGCCGCCCGTACAGCACCTGCATGGCGAGCCGGTCACCTTGGGCGATCCTGGCGATCAGCACCTCGTCCGAAGCCGCCTGTGTCACGCTCAATGGCCGTCTCGCAAGGTTGGTCGGGTCGATGACACGGTGGGTTCGACGGGAGGTGCAAAATTGTTCAACCTACCGCAGTCATACGGGGGTCTGTGTGATCCGCCCCACATACGGATGAGTTTGTTCGACCGCCCGCAGCGGCAGGCTGCCTTAGTCAAATAGGGTAACATAATACTTAATGACTTTCCTGCGAAATCTGGCTCCGCACCGGCGACCGGCGCGCGACGCGTCGGGTTCCATATCAGTTTTATGCGCCTGATGTCTCGCCAGACACATTATGGCCTGCCCGCCCCGCTCCACGATCATTACGGATCGTTTCCGAGGATACCAAACCTAAAGGCTTGGCCCCGTACATTTTCGTGGCTGACTTCGACAAATTGGCGGGACCATGGGCACGGCCGCGACGTCCTTTCCGGAGACGAATGCCGCTGACGCCGCGGATCTCGCACTCATGTCCGAAGCGACCGCGCCCGATGCCGTGGCACGCAGGGTTCGGCAGCGCCGGCACATGTACATCGCGCAGGTCGCGAGCTACTCGCTTGGCGCCTCGGACCTCCTGATCTACGCCTATGACGGTGCGATCTCGGCCGATGTCGCCTCGCTGTTCTGGTTCAGCGGCCTGTTGATCATCGGCACGTTCACCGTGCTCTCGGAGGCCGGGGTCGCAGACAGGTTCGCCGATCATTACCTGACGGTATTCCAGATTTCGGCGCACATGGCGCTGCAATTCGTCTTCCTCGTGTCCGTGCCGGCAGTCGGCATGTGCTTCATCAGCGTGCTGTTCCTGATCTTCGCCTTCGGCACGCTGCGCATGAGCTCGGTCCAGGCGATCGTGACCTGGGCCTTCGCGACGGCCGGGCTTGCGCTGGTGTTTCTCGCCTCCGACCTGCCGATCGGCATGCCTGTCGCGACCCGGCTGCAGCGGTTCGCCTCGATGCTGTGCTTCGTCATGGTGATCGGCCAGTGCGCCTTCCTGGGCCTGTTCGGCGCGACGCTGCGCAAGGTGCTCTATCACCGAAGCATCGAGCTGAAGGATGCCTATCGCCGGATCGAGGAACTCGCGGAACTTGACGAACTCACCGGCTCCTACAACCGTCGCTACATCATGCGGCGCCTCGACGGCGAAATCGAAAAATCGCGGCAGGCATCGGCGGCCTGTTCCATCGCGCTGATCGATCTCGACTGGTTCAAGCGGATCAATGACGCCCACGGCCATCCGATCGGCGACGAGGTGCTGCGCACCTTCGCCATCACCATCTTCGCCAATATCCGCCCCGGCGACTGCCTCGGCCGCTATGGCGGCGAGGAGTTCCTGCTGCTGCTGCCGAACACGGAAGGCGGTGCGGCTGAACGCATGCTCGACCGGCTGCGAGCCATCGTCGCCGATCTCGATTGGAGCGCGTTCGCTCCCGGCATGCGCGTGACGATTTCCGCGGGCGTCGTGACGCTGCGCAACAACGATACTGCCGACAGCTTTCTCGCGCGCGCCGACAGCGCGCTCTATTCCGCCAAGGCCCAAGGGCGCAACCGTATTGCAACCAACTGACCAATGTTTTTGCTGCCGGCACGCAAGAATGCGCTGCCGTGCCAGACGACCCAGGACAGGACCATGAGACCGAGTTCCGTCAAGACATCCGAAAACCTGCTCGATGAGCTGCAGACCGCGCTCGCGCACGGCACGGTCGCGCGCCGGGTCGAGACCTTGCGGCGCGTCACCGATCTCTTCGTGAACGGCGCGGTGAACTATTCCGACGAGCAGACGGCGGTGTTCGACGACGTCTTCCAGTGCCTCGTCGAGAAGATCGAGACCTCGGCACGGGCGCTGCTGGCCGAGCGCCTCGCCCCGATCGCCGCCGCGCCGCCGAGGATCGTCCGCACGCTCGCTCGCGACAAATCCATCGAGGTCGCAGGCCCCGTGCTGACCAAATCGGAGCGGCTGGACGAGGCCACCCTGATCGACATCGCGAGCACGCATGGCCAGGGACACCTGAAGGCGATCTCGCTGCGGCGGGTGCTGTCGGAGGCACTGACCGATGTCCTGGTGACGCGCGGCAACGACGAGGTCGTGCAGTCCACAGTCAGCAATCCGGGCGCCCGGCTGTCGGAAGACAGCCTCAAGGATCTCGTCACCCGAGCCGAGCGGGATGACGACCTCGCCAGCTGTATCGGTCTGCGCCCGGATTTGCCGCGCCACCACTATCTGAAGCTCGTGGCGAAGGCCTCATCCAGCGTCCGCAGGAAGCTGGAAGCCGCCCATCCGGAGCTCGCGATCGAGGTATCCAGCGTGGTGCAGGAAGCGGCCCTGCGGGTCCGCACCGCCGCCATGACCCGGCAGACCGAAATGGCGCGTGCTCTGGTGAAATCGCTGCACGCGGACGGACGCCTGAACGAGTTCCAGGTCATAGCCTTCGCCGAACAAGGCAAGTTCGACGAGACCAACGCCGGACTTGCGGCGCTCGCGGGCGTTTCGGTCGAGACCGCCGAAAACATGATGATCGAGAGCCGCAATGAGGGCGTGATGATCCTCGCCAAGGTCGCCGGCATGCAATGGTCGACCGTACGCGCGATCATCATGATGCGCGCCAAGCTTTCCGGGGGACCGCAGCCCGACATGCTGAAGCTGCGCGATACCTACGAGGAATTGCGCAGTTCGACCGCACAACAGGTGCTGCGCTTCCACCGCATGCAGCAGGCCACGACGCCGGCGACTTGATCAAGTCTCAGACGTCGGGCATGCGATCCAGGAGCTTGTCCAGCGTGACCGGATAGTTTCGCACACGAATGCCCGTCGCGTTGTGGACGGCGTTGGCCACAGCCGCGGCAACGCCGCACAGACCGAGCTCGCCAATTCCCTTGGCCTTCATCGGCGACGACATCGGGTCGGTCTCGTCGAGGAAGATCGTGTCCATGTGGGGAATGTCGGCATGCACGGGCACTTCGTAGCCGGCGAGATCGTGGTTGACGAAGAACCCGGCGCGCTTGTCCACGACCAGTTCCTCCATCAGCGCCGCGCCGACACCCATCGTCATGGCGCCGATCACCTGGCTGCGTGCCGTCTTGGGATTGAGCACACGCCCGGCGGCACACACCGCCAGCATGCGACGAACCCTGATCTCGGCCGTCGCAACATCGACGCCGAGCTCGACGAAATGGGCGCCGAAGGTCGATTGCTGATGGGTCTTGGCGAGATCGCCATACTCGATCGTATCCTCGGCCTTGAGCTCCCCATCCGCAGCCGCCTGCCCCAGGGGAACGCTGCGATTGCCCGAGATCACCCGCCCGTCGGCGAAGGCGACATCGCCGGAGTTGAAGCCGAGTTTCTGCGCGACGGCCTCGCGCAACTTGACGCAGGCCGCATACACGCCGGAGGTCGAGTTGTTTGCGCCGAACTGGCCGCCGGAGCCCGCTGACACGGGAAAGCTGGAATCGCCGAGATGCACCGTGACGTTGTCGAGCGGCACGCCCATCATCTCCGCGGCCGTCTGCGCAATGATCGTGTAGCTGCCGGTCCCGATATCGGTCATGTCGGTTTCGACCGTCACGGCGCCGGTCTTGTCCAGGCGGACACGGGCCCCTGACTTCATCAGCAGGTTGTTGCGAAAGGCAGCCGCCATGCCCATGCCGACGAGCCAGCGCCCCTCGCGCTGCTTGCCCGGAGTGGCGTTTCGCTGGGACCAGCCGAAGCGCTCCGCGCCAATGCGCATGCATTCGACGAGCTGGCGCTGCGAAAACGGACGGTTGGGCCGTTCGGGATCGACCTGGGTGTCGTTGCGAGCGCGGAATTCGACAGGATCGAGCTTGAGCCGTTCGGCCATTTCGTCCATGGCGATCTCGAGCGCCATCATCCCGGGGGCTTCGCCCGGCGCACGCATGGAATTGCCTTCGGGAAGATCGAGCGTCGCGAGGCGGAGCGAGGTCATGCGGTGCTCGCCGGCGTAGAGCAGACGGGTCTGCATCACCGCCGTCTCCGGCTGCCCCTCGGGGAGATTTCCCGACCAGCTCTCGTGCCCGATCGCGGTAATCCTGCCATCGCCCGCCGCGCCGATCCTGATGCGCTGGATCGTGGCCGGACGATGCGTCGTATTGTTGAAGACGAGGGGCCGCTGCAACGCGACCTTGACGGGACGATTGGCGGCGCGGGCGCCCAAAGCTGCCATGATCGCATCCGATCGCAGGAACAGCTTGCCGCCGAAGCCGCCGCCGATGAACGGCGAGATGATCCGGACATTGTCCTTGGACAGACCGAGCGTCTTGGCGACGTCGCCCCGGGTCCAGGCGATCATCTGATTGGACGTCCACAGCGTGAGCTTGTCGCCGTCCCATGCCGCCATCGACGCATGCGGCTCCATCATCGCATGGGCCTGGTCCGGCGTCGTGTAGGTTTCGTCGAGTTTCACTTGCGCTGCTGCAAATGCAGCTGCGAAATCGCCGACGGAGGTGTCCGGCCTGTCGTCGCCTTCGCCGGGCGGCTTGGCCGCGCCATCCCGCGCAGAGCCGAGATCGAAGGCCCCCTTCTCGGCACTGTAGGCGACCTTGACCAGTTGCGCGGCGGCGCGGGCCTGTTCGAACGTCTCGGCCACGACGACCGCGATGGCCTGGTGATAATGGTCGATCTCCGGGCCGCCGAGCAGCTTTGCCGTGTTGTACTGGCCCTTGCCGAGTTTGCCGGCATCGTCCGCGGTGACGACCGCGAGTACGCCGGGAGCCGCCCGGGCGGCGGACACATCCATCGACGTGATGCGCCCCTTTCCGATGGCGGATCCGACGATGTAACCATAGGCGGGTTTCGCGGCGGCCTCATGCCATTCATAGGCATAAGTCGCCCGCCCCGTCGTCTTGAGAGGGCCGTCAATGCGGCTGGTCGGCTGGCCGACGATGCGAAGCTGATCGATCGGGTTCGTGGTTGCGAGCGTCTCGAATTTCATGGATCAACCTTTCGCTTCCGCGAGGACCGCACCGAGCGTGCGCTCCACCAGCGTCAGCTTGAACGCGTTTTCCCTGGTCGGCCTGGCACCGTCGAGCAGTCGCGCTGCGACGTGCCGCGCGCCTTTCGGCATGTCGGTTTCGGCAGCTTCGACCCGCCAGGGCTTGTGCGCGACGCCGCCGACGGCGACCCGCCCCGTTCCATCCCGCTGCACGATCGCACCGATCGACACCAGCGCGAACGCATAGGACGCGCGGTCGCGCACCTTGCGGTAGATATGCGTTCCGCCAACGGGCTTGGGCAGGGTCACCGACGTGATGAGTTCGCCGGACGATAGCGTGGTGTCGACATGCGGCGTATCACCGGGCAGACGATGCAGCTCAGCGATCGGGATCGTGCGCGTCTGGCCATCCGGCCGGACCGTTTCGACGGTGGCATCAAGCGCCCGCATCGCGATTGCCATGTCGCTCGGATGTGTCGCGATACAGGCCTCGCTGGCGCCGATGACCGCAAGCTGCCGGGACACGCCGCCGATGGCGGCGCAGCCGGTGCCGGGGCTGCGCTTGTTGCAGGGCTGGTTGGTGTCGTAGAAATAGGGACAACGAGTCCGCTGCAGCAGATTTCCGGCCGTCGTCGCCTTGTTGCGCAACTGCCCGGACGCACCGGCGAGCAGCGCGCGCGACAATAGACCATAGTCGCGGCGCACCCGCTGATCGGCTGCAAGCGCCGTGTTGCGCACCAGTGCGCCGATCCGCAGGCCCCCGTCGGGCATCGGCTCGATCTTGTCGAACTGCAGGCCATTGACGTCGATCAAATGCGTCGGCGTTTCGATCTCCAGCTTCATCAGATCGAGAAGGTTGGTGCCCCCGGCGATGAATTTTGCACCAGCGTTTTTCGCTGCCGCCGCGGCGGCTGCCGCCGGCGAACTCGCCTTCTCATAGGTAAAGGACTTCATGCCGGCCTCCCCGCAACTTCGGTGATGGCCTCGGCGATGTTGGAATAGGCGCCGCAGCGGCAGATATTGCCGCTCATGCGCTCACGCAGTTCGACATTCGTGAGTTCCGGCGCCGCGTTCAGATCGGCGGTGACGTGGCTGGGAATGCCGGCCTTGATCTCGTCGAGCACCGCAACCGCGGAGCAGATCTGGCCCGGCGTGCAGTAGCCGCACTGATAGCCGTCATGCGCGACGAAGGCGGCCTGCATGGGGTGAAGATTTTCCGGCGTGCCGAGACCTTCGATGGTCGTCACGTTGTCGCCCTCATGCATGACGGCGAGGGTCAGACACGAATTGATGCGCTGCCCGTCAACCAGCACCGTGCAGGCGCCGCATTGACCGTGATCGCAACCCTTCTTGGTTCCTGTGAGATGGAGATGCTCGCGCAAGGCGTCGAGAAGCGTCGTCCTGGGGTCCAGTTCCAGCGCACGAACGTCGCCGTTCACGCGGAACGAGACCGCTGTGATTTCCTTCGCGCGTTCCGTAGCGGCACGTGGAGAAGCGGAACTCTGCGCTTCCGCGCCATTGGACGCCGCGCCGATCGCGACCGACGTGGCGGTCCCGACCAGAAGCCGCCGCCGCGACATCTCGAATTCACTGTCTGTTGGCATGATGGGCCTATCCCTTGCTGCAGCAGCGTCAATGACGCGATGCGAGAAAGGGTTCCAACCCAATTTGGCCTGGCGCGACGACGCAGCGTCGCAGGCTACGATCGCCGGGCGCGGCGAAGACCGCGCGGCTAGAGCATCTTCGGTTCTGATTGAATCAGAACCGAAGCTCTAGATTCTTGTTTTGACGCGTTTTCTTTACGCGAACCGGTATCCACTTCGCTCGAAAACGCTCTAATAGCGAAGCACCCGTGCGCCCAGCGCCGCGCCGATCGCCGTCACCACCATCGTTGCCATCGTGTACCACGTGGCGACGAACAGCGGCGAATCGTCGGTGCAATGCGTCGCATAGAGCGTCGCGGCGAGCCCTGCGGACAACAGACCAGCCACGGCGCCCGCAAGCGCCGGACGCGACGGCGCGCCATGCCGCAACCCGAACAAGGCGCCCGCAAGCAGCGGCAGCGACATCACGGGAATGGCCGTCATGCAGTAGCGCGAGTTCCTGCCCATCAGGCGCATGGTCATGGGCATGGCCGGCGCCATCATGGCCTCGCTGCCGATCGCCACCGCGAGCAGCCCGGCTGGCAGCAAGAGCAGCCAGGCCCAGCCGCGCATCAGGGCCTCCGGCCGCGACATGTGCAGGCTGACGATGATCGCCGGGATCGCCAGCGACAGCGTGACGGCGAACTTCACGTCGAAGAAGGGATTGTGCATCGCCGTCATCAGGTCAGGCCGCACACCGAGAAACGTCGCAAAGATCAGCAGCGACACGGGCGCACCGGCCAGCAGACCCATGGTGAGCACGGCGCCGACACGTGGGGCGCGGTGAGCATTGTCGGCCGCGAGCGTGCGAATGAGTTGATCGGTATCCATGGCTAGCGGTCCCGCAGTTTGGCGGTCAGTGCCGCCAGGCCCCGATGCAGCGCGACCCGCACCGCACCTTCGGTCATCGAAAGCTTTGCCGCCGTATCCCTGATCGAGGTGCTCTCGACAGCGATCGACTGCAATACGTCACGCTGGCGCTGCGGCAGCGTATCGAGTTGCGCTGCGACCTCGCCGGCCGAAGCGGTCTCCTGCGGCGCCTCGCCCGGCAGCGTCTCGGCAAAATCGTCGATGTTGACGAAGATGCGCCTGCCGCGCCGGCGCAACGCATCGATCAGCTTGTTGCGCGCGATCGCGAACAGCCAGGGCGCGAAGGGCGCCTCGCTGTCCCAGGTGTGCCGCTTCAGGTGCACCGCCAACAGAATCTCCTGCACGATATCCTCGGCCTGGTCCGGAGGCTGTCCGGCTCGTGAAAGGCCCCGTCTTGCGGCGGCGCGCAGCACAGGCGTTACGGATCTCAGCAGGCGTTGATACGCCGCGTCATCGCCTGCCATGGCCGACCGCATCAGGCCGGTCCATTCGTCCTCACGTCCGCGCACGCGCGCCCCTCACCATGCAATTCGGCCGCTCTTTCAACTTGTTACGCTCTCGCCCCCGATATCACGAATTCGTGATCACTCACCCTCGTATGTCGAGCCCCGCAAGTTGGCCAGACGGCTCTTAACACCGATCGCGCGGGCCCGCACGCAACGGAGGGAAAGAGATTGCCGCGTTTTTGCCCTGTGTAGCCTGAAGATTCCCATTTTCTGCCCCGCTGTCGTCATGGGCCGGCGTCTCTGTTGGCATCCGGGACGGGCGGTATCGGGGAGAACTTCGAGATGACGAAAACGACGGGCCGCACGGCAGTGATGGTTATGGCCTGCCTTGTTCTGCTGACGGGCGCCGCGGCACAGGCCGCGCCGGCTCCCGGTGAGGGCAGCCGATCGGACAGCGCCGCCAAACAGGCCGCCCCCGCCAAACCGGGCAAGCAGCGGCGCCATGCCGCCCGTCGTGCCGGCAGCAAGGTTGCCCAGCTGCCCGCCGACAAGTCTGCCCGGGAGGACGCCCCGCCCAAGCCCGAGCAGGCCAGTGCCGAGACCTCCCCGCCCGCCTCGAGCCAGTTGCCGCCGGATGTCGCCAATGCCAATGCGCAGCTCGCCGCGGCCGATACGCCGACCGCAGCCGCCGCCTCGGCGATGACCAACCGCGCCAACGACAATCTGCAGGCCGCCGCCGACAAACCCGCGGGCAACGCGCCAGAGGCGCAGGTGGTCGACCCCGATCAGCTGAACGACCTCGACCGCGCCCTGCAGCAGGACAACCCGCCCGCGCAGAAGGCCGTGCTCGCAGCCGTCGACGCGCAGCCGCGGCAGCCCGCATCTTCCACCACGGCGACCCTGGCCAGCAGCGAGCCGAATTCGGCCTGGGACCAGAGCTCCCTGATCGGCAAGATCTTCATCGGCGTCGGCGCGCTGCTCACCTTCGCCTCGGCCGCGCGCATGTTCATGGCCTGAGGCGGTGGGCGCAGCGGACGAATCACGAGCCGCGCCTTGCCCTCTCCTCTTGCCCCTTGAAGCCCACCGCGACAGCGGGCAAATTGCCCGCTCAATTAAAAGCGTGGGTGGAGCATGAGCACGTTCGAACACATCATCGTCGAAGGCAAGGGCGCGGTCGGCATCATCAAGCTGAACCGGCCCAAGATGCTCAACGCGCTCTCCTTCGGCGTTTTTCGCGAGATCGCCGCGGCGGTCGACGATCTCGAGAGCGACGAGGCGATCGGCTGCATCGTCGTGACCGGCAGCGAGAAGGCTTTCGCCGCGGGCGCCGACATCAAGGAGATGCAGCCGAAAGGCTTCATCGACATGTTCTCCGAGGATTTCGCCGCGATCGGCGGCGACCGCATTGCGCGCTGTCGCAAGCCGACGATCGCCGCGGTGTCGGGCTACGCGCTCGGCGGCGGCTGCGAGCTCGCCATGATGTGCGACATCATCATCGCCGCCGACACCGCCAAGTTCGGCCAGCCCGAGATCACCCTCGGCACCATCCCCGGGATCGGCGGTACCCAGCGCCTGACGCGCGCCATCGGCAAGTCGAAGGCGATGGATCTCTGCCTCACCGGCCGCATGATGGATGCGGCGGAGGCCGAGCGCGCGGGCCTGGTCAGCCGGATCGTCCCCGCCGACAAGCTGATGGACGAGGTGATGCAGGCCGCCGAGAAGATCGCCTCGATGTCGCGCCCCGCGGCGGCGATGGCCAAGGAGGCGGTCAACCGCGCCTTCGAAACCACGCTCGCGGAAGGCATGAGCGTCGAGCGCAACCTGTTCCACGCAACCTTCGCGCTGGAAGACCGCTCGGAGGGCATGGCGGCGTTCATCGAGAAGCGCAAGCCGGTGAACAAGAACCGCTGAGCCGCGGTCAGTCCGGTGTAAGGCTTTGTCGCAATCCCGCAGAAACCCTGTGACGCACCTGCAACAAGCACGGAATACATGGGGGTTTTCCCCGCGGCAGTTTGCCTGCGGGACCTCGGCTGGTTAAACAGCTAGTACGCCACCGTCGGCGGGGGCGGACAGCCGGGGTTAGCGGGATCACATGATTGGACGTGCCGCCAAAGCTGGTCGCATGATGACGCGGCGCCGATCGGGCCCTGGTGCCTGGCTTGGGACATGGGCCACGCTGGCGCTCGCATGCGCCCTTCCCAGCGCGTCATGGGCGGAAGCCCTGCCGGATGCGCTCGCCAAGGCCTATCAGACCAATCCGCAACTCAACGCCGAACGGGCGCGACAGCGCGCCACCGATGAGAACGTGCCTCAGGCGCTCGCCGGCTACCGGCCACAGATCGTGGCCAGCCTCAGCGCCGGCCTGCAATCGGTGCGCAATCTGCTGCCCGACAACACGGTGCAGACAGCCAGTCTCAAGCCCTGGGTGATCGGCGTTACCGTGACGCAGAGCCTGTTCAACGGTTTCCGCACGGCCAACAGTGTCCGCGCGGCGGAGCTGCAGGTGCAGTCGGGCCGCGAGGCGCTGCGCAACGTCGGTCAGGGCGTGCTGCTCGATGCGGTCACCGCCTATACCAACGTTCTGGCCAACCAGTCGCTGGTCGAGGCGCAGCGCTCCAACGTGGCTTTCCTGCGCGAGACCTTGGCCGTCACCCAGCGCCGGCTCAACGCCGGCGACGTCACGCCGACGGACAGCGCCCAGGCCGAAGCACGGCTCAATCGCGGTCTGGCGGATCTCAACGCCGCGGAGGTCGCGCTCGCGGTGAGCCAGGCCACCTACGCCCAGGTGATCGGCAATGCGCCGTCGCAGCTGCGCGCCCCGGACGTGGTCGATCGCTATCTGCCGAGGAGCCGTGACGATGCCATGATGATGGCGATCCGCGAGCATCCGGCGGTGATGGCGGCAGGCTTCGACGTCGATGTCGCTTCCACCAACATCCGCCTCGCCGAAGGCACGCTGCTGCCAAGCGCCACCCTCCAGGGCAGCGCCAGTCGCAGCCGCGACAACGACCCGACGCTGGGTACCCGTGCAAACGACCAGGCCTCGATCGTCGCCAACGTCACTGCGCCGATCTATGACGGCGGCCAAGCCGCCGCGCAGACGCGGCAAGCCAAGGAGATCACGGCGCAGAGCCGCCTCGTGCTCGATCAGATCCGGAACCAGGCGCGCACCGCGGCGGTCAGCGCCTGGGTCGCCAATGAAGGCAGCAAGGTTGCCGTCTCGGCCTCGGAGTCCGAGGTCAAGGCCGCCACCGTGGCGCTGCAGGGCGTGCAGCGCGAGGCCGCTGGCGGACAGCGCACTACGGTCGACGTGCTGAACTCCCAAGCCGACCTGATCCAGGCCAAGGCCCGCCTGATCGGCGCGCAGCGCGACCGCGTGATCGCCTCCTACACGCTGCTCAGTGCCGTCGGCCGCCTCGACGTCAAGACCCTGAATCTGAACACGCCGGACTATTTGCCGGAGGTGCACTACCATCAGGTCCGCGACGCCTGGCATGGCCTGCGCACGCCATCAGGGCAGTAGCCCACCTCAAGAACCTCCGTGCTGCAAACCATTCCCGGTCAGCAGCTGCGTTGACGGTTGGCCGGGCGAACGTGTTATCGATGGTGCAACCAGACAATAACATGCGGGGGAAACACCATGCTCAACCGACGCGATGTCTTGCTTGCCTCTCTGGCCGCCGGAGCCGCCATGACCACCAGAGTCCACGCCCGCGCCTCGCAGCCCGCGACGCCGGTGAATTTCGACGTGCCGGCCCACGCCTGCGACTGCCACACGCATATCCACGGCGATCCCGCGCAGTTTCCGTTCTTTTCGGGGCGCGTCTATACGCCTGAACCCGCCTTGCCGGACGAAATGGCCGCGCTTCACAAGGCGCTGCATGTCGAGCGCGTGGTGATCGTCACGCCGAGCGTCTACGGCACCGACAATGCATCGACCCTGTACGGCATGAAGGCACGCGGCGCGACCGCGCGGGGCGTTGCCGTGATCGACGACAAGACCACCGAGGCCCAGCTCGATACGATGCAGCAGGACGGCTTCCGGGGCATCCGCATCAACATGGCGACCGGCGGCATCAACGATCCCGCGGTCGGCCGTACCCGCTTCACCGCGGCCGTCGAACGCATGAAGGCTCGCGGCTGGCATGTGCAGCTCTACACCACGCTTCCCATGATCGCAGCGATCAAGGATCTCGTCCTCACGGCACCGGTGCCGGTGGTGTTCGATCATTTCGGCGGGCTCGACGCCTCGCGCGGCCTCGAGCAGCCGGGCTTTTCCGATCTCGTCGAGCTCGTCAAATCCGGCAAGGCCTATGTGAAGATCTCCGGTGCCTATCGCTCGTCGAAGCTCGCGCCCGACTATCAGGACATGGTGCCCTATGCGCGCGCGCTGGTCGCCGCAAACACGGACCGCATCGTCTGGGGAACGGACTGGCCGCACCCCGATTCGAGTCGTGTCGAAGGACGCAAGCCCACGGATATCGCTCCCTTCTATGCCATCGACGACGGCCGGCTGATGAATCAGCTTCCGGTGTGGGCGCCGGAGGCCGATGTGCGCAAGAAAATCCTGGTCGACAACCCCGCGCGATTGTACGGATTCTGAGTCACGGCAACCGCGACAAGGTTCAATCGAAACGCAAATAATTCTGCGTCTGGTTGCAAGACTGTTGTCGCGAGAGCACAAACGCAAAGACTCACACGATCGTGTTTGTGTGACGCACCGCATCTCAGCCTTCCGGTTGAGGCGAGATTCTGCATCGACCGATACGCACGCACAGATTTCATTTTGCTCGTGCGGTCGCATGCCCCTGTCGCACTATCTCGCTGCACTGTTCTCCGGCGTCGGAATCGGTTTCACCGTTGCCGCGCCCATCGGGCCGATGGGAATGCTGTGTATCCAGCGAACGCTGGCCTCGGGTATGGCGACCGGTCTTGCCACCGGCTTCGGCGCCGCGACCGTTCATCTGGCCTACAGCGCGTTCGCAGTGCTCGGCCTCGGCTCCCTGGCCCAGCCATGGGTCGAAGCCAACGCCGTCAGCTTCGGCATCGCCTCGGCGCTGACGCTGCTGTGGTTCGCGCTCCGCACGCATCGCTGCTCGGTGGTCCTGAGGGAAGCCGGCGAAGTCGACAGGATACGACTGCTCCGCGCCTATCTGAGCGCCATCGCGCTGGGGCTGACCAATCCGCTGACGGTGATCCTGTTCCTCGCGGCCCTGCAAGCCTTCTCGGCGCAATCGGCCACGGGGCCGCTGGTCGCAGGCGTCTTCCTCGGCTCCGCCGTCTGGTGGATGATGCTGAGCACGATGGTGGCAACGGCACGCTCACGGCTGACGCCGCGAATGCTGGCGCTGAGCAGCCGCTTTGCGAGCCTGATGCTGCTCGGACTCGGCACGACCATGCTGCTGCGCATCGCGCAGCGGATGTTGTGATGCCGGCGATCAACGCGCGCGGCGGGAGAAGAACGAGATCAGGACCGGCAGGGTCACGAGGATCACGACCGGCGCCAGCATCATGCCGGTGACGACGACGACCGCGAGCGGCTTCTGCACCTGCGAACCGATCCCCTCGGAGAGAGCCGCCGGCAGCAGGCCAATGCCCGCCACCACGCACGTCATCAGCACCGGCCGCAACTGCAATTCGCCGGTACGGATCACCGCACTCATGCGGTCCATCCCCTCCTCGATCAGCTGGTTGAACTGCGACAGGATGATGATGCCGTCCATCACGGCGATGCCGAACAGCGCGATGAAGCCGATCGCCGCCGAGACGCTGAAGGCCGTGCCGGTAATCAGCAGACCGAGCACGCCGCCGAAGATCGCCATCGGAATGACGCTCATGGCGAGCAGCGTGTCGGTCATCGAGCCGAAATTGAACCAGAGCAGGACGCCGATCAGCGCCAGCGAGATCGGCACCACGATCGACAGCCGGCGGATCGCGTCCTGGAGGTTGCCGAACTCGCCGACCCAGTCCATGTGCGCGCCGGGTGGCAGCTGCACCTGCTCGGCGATCTTCTGCTGCGCCTCGGTGATCGCGCTGCCGAGATCGCGCTCGCGCACCGAGAACTTGATCGGCAGATAGCGTTCCTGCTGCTCGCGATAGATGTAGGCCGCGCCGGAGACGAGACTGATGGTGGCGACTTCGCTCAAGGGAATCTGCGTCACCGTGCCGTTCGGTCCCGGCGCGCCGATGCGCAGGTTCTGGATCGCCTCCGCGCTGCGGCGATATTCCGGCGCGAGCCGAACGATGATCGGGAAGTGACGGTCGGAGCCGGGCTCATAGAGATCGCCCGCGGTATCGCCGCCGATCGCGACCTTGATGGTGGCGTTGATGTCGCCGGGCGCCAGCCCATAGCGTGCCGCCTTGGCGCGGTCGATGTCGATCTGGACCGTGGGCTGTCCGAGAGAGGTGAACACCGCAAGGTCGGTGACGCCCTGCACCGTCGACAGCACCTGCTTGATCTTGTTGGCGGTGTCGGTGAGCGCCTGCAGATCGCTGCCGAACAGCTTGATCGAATTCTCGCCCTTCACGCCGGAGACGGCCTCGGAGACGTTGTCCTGGAGGTACTGCGAGAAATTGAACTCGACGCCGGGAAAGCGATCGTCGAGTTGCTTGAGCAATTGCGCGGTCAGCTCTTCCTTGTCGCGGGTGCCGGGCCACTGGCTCACCGGCTTGAGCGGGGCGAAAAACTCGGCATTGAAGAAGCCGGCCGCGTCGGTGCCGTCATCCGGACGGCCGTGTTGCGAGACGACGGACTCGACTTCCGGCCGGGCGCGTATCACCTTGCGCATCTCGTTGACGTAGGAATTGCCTTCCTGCAGCGAGATGGTCGGCGGCAGCGTGGCGCGGATCCAGAGATTGCCCTCTTCCAGCTTGGGCAGGAATTCGAGGCCGAGCAGCCGGCTGAGCGCCACCGTCATCAGCACGAGGCCGACCGCACCGCCCAGCACGATCTTGCGATTGTCGACCGCCCAGTGCAGCACCGGCATGTAGATGCGGTGCAGGATCAGCATGATCCGCGTCTCGGTCTCCTCGACATGCGCCGGCAGGATGATCGCCGAAAGCGCCGGCGTGACGGTGAAGGTCGCGAGCAGTCCGCCGGCCAGCGCGTAGGCATAGGTGCGCGCCATCGGGCCGAAGATGTTGCCCTCGACGCCCGAGAGCGTGAACAGCGGCAGGAAGGCGGCAATGATGATCGCTGCGGCAAAGAAGATCGAGCGCGAGACGTCGGCCGCGGCGCTGAGGATGGCATGGCTCTTCATGCCGAACAGCGTCTCCGGCGACATTTGCTCGGACTCGCTCGTCGGCGTCGTCTGGGTCAGGCGGCGGAAGATCGCCTCCACCATGATGACGGTGGCATCCACGATCAGGCCGAAATCGATGGCGCCGACCGAGAGCAGATTGGCGGACTCCCCGCGCAGCACGAGGATGATCACGGCAAAGAACAATGCGAACGGAATCGTGGCGCCGACGATGAGCGCGCTGCGCAGATCGCCGAGGAATATCCATTGCAGGAGCACGATCAGCAGGATGCCGACCACCATGTTGTGCAGCACGGTGTGCGTGGTGAGGTCGATCAGATCCTTGCGGTCGTAGATGCGTTCGATGCGCACGCCCGGCGGAAGGATGCTCGAATTGTTGATCTGCTGAACCAGCAGTTCGACCCGCCTGATGGTCGGGGTGCTCTGCTCGCCGCGCCGCATCAGCACGATGCCCTGCACGATGTCGTCGGCCTCGTCGAGACCGGCGATGCCGAGCCGCGGCCGCTGGCCTACGGTGACCGTGGCGACGTCCTTGACCAGCACCGGATTGCCGTTGGTCTGCGCCACCATCGTATTGGCAAGGTCGTCGATCGAGCGGATCAGGCCGACGCCGCGCACCACCGCCGATTGCTGACCGATATTGACCGTGTTGCCGCCGACATTGACGTTCGAATTGCCGACGGCCTGGAGCAGTTGCGGCAGCGTCAGGCCGTTGGCGACAAGCTTGTTGAAGTCGACCTGGATCTCGTAGGTCTTGCTCCGTCCTCCCCAGCCGGTCACGTCGATCACGCCGGGCACCGCGCGGAAGCGGCGCTGCAGGATCCAGTCCTGGATCGTCTTGAGATCCAGCACGCTGTAGTTCGGCGGGCCGACAAGGCGATAGCGGAAGATTTCGCCGATCGGGCTGAGCGGCGAAATCGTCGGCTGCACGTTGCCCGGCAGCGGAGCGAGTTGCGCCAGGCGGTTCAGGACCTGCTGCAGCGCCTCATCATAGGTATAGGCGAAGGAGAACTGGATCTTGACGTCCGAAAGACCATAGAGCGAGATGGTACGGATGGTCGTGATGTTCTTCAGACCCGCCACCTGGGTCTCGATCGGGATCGTGATGTAGCGCTCGATCTCTTCCGCCGACAGGCCGGGGCTCTGGGTCACGATGTCGACCATCGGCGGGGTCGGATCGGGATAGGCCTCGATGTTGAGCTGATTGAACGCGATCACGCCGCCGATCAAGACGGCGATGAACATGCCGACCATCAGGAAGCGCCGGTTGACGGCAAGGGCGACGAGGCGATCCATTCAGGTCTTCAGTTTCTTGGTTCGCCGGTCAGCTGCCGGAGGCCGCGCGGTCGATGAACAGGCTGCCCTTGACCACGACCTGTTCGCCGGGCTTCAGGTTGCTGGTGACCTCGACGAGATTGCCGTTGATCAATCCGATCTTGATCTGGCGCAGTTCGACCGACTTGTCTTCGCGCGCGACCCAGATGCGGACCTGGTCGCCCTCGTAGATCAGCGCCTGCTTCGGCACGGCGGGAGCCGCGCGATCGCCGGCCGAATAGATCGTGACGTTGGCGAACATCTCGGGCTTGAGCAGCCCTTCCTTGTTGTCGATGGTGGCGCGCACCAGCAGACGCCGCGTGCTGGGGTCGATCGCCGCGGCGACGTAGTTGATTTTGGCGGTGAGCGGCCGGCCGGGCAGCGCCATCACGTTCACGGTGATGTCCTGCCCGATACAGACGGCCGCCGCATCGCTCTCGCGGACGAAGGCGGTGAGCCAGACCGTGGAGAGATCGCCGATCACGAAGACCGGATCGCTGGCGCCGGCACTGACATACTGGCCGGGGCCGATCTTGCGCTGCACAACCGTGCCCGCGATCGGCGAATAGATCGTGACTTCCGGATTGATGGCGCCCTTGTCCTGGAACGTCTTGATGGTCTCGTCGGTGAAACCGAGGATGCGCAGCTTGTTGCGAGAGGCCTCCAGCGCCGTCGTGGACGAGCGCATGTCGTTCTGCGCCTGGACCTGGGTCGCCTCCGCCTGCTGGTAATCCTTCAGCGGGATGGCGTGGCCCTCGTAGAGGTCCTTGGCGCGCTTGAACTGGATGTCGGCGAGATCGACCGCCGACTTCGCCTTGTTGTGCGAGGTGATGGCCGTGATGAAATCGTTCTGGGCCTGCACCGTATCGGCGGCCTCGATCGTGAACAGCGGCTGGCCCTGCTTGAGGGTCTCACCCGGCTTGGCAAGGAGCTTCGTGACCCGGCCGGCATAGGGCGAAAACACCGGCGTCGAACGGTCCTCGTCGACTGCGACCTTGCCCTCGGTGACATATTCGGCCCGGAAGGATCTGGCCTTGACCGGCTCGATCGTCAGCGTGGCCCATTCGGAAGCCGTCGGCGTGAAATTCTGCGCGTTCTTCCTGGACTGGCTGGAAATCTCGGAATGGCTTTTCTGCTTGGCGCCCGAAAACAGCGAGCCGTAATAGGCTCCGGCCATCGCCAGCACTAGTACAAATACGGATGTGATCACCCGTTGTTTTGTAAACACCTGCATTCGCTTGGTATTTTCAGCTGACATGGGGTCCAGTCGATACTGCGGCCGTTTCGGCAGCGAGCTGTCCGACCGGTCGCGCTAATAGTGCCGAATTGAGAGTTCAAACAACCTAAAAAACGAAAGAGCTGTTTCGGTTTACGTTAAATTTTTGCGACGACCGCCCTCCTGTCAGCTCCGTGTCAGCTTCGCGCCGGCCATTGCGGCGGGTGACTGCCGAGCGGCATCGCCGGACGGCTCCACTGCGCCGGGGTTCGCGACAGCAGCGCCGCATGGCGCACCGCTTTCAGCGTCCCGAATCCAGATGGCATGGTCTCGATGAACGCAGCATGTACGGCTTGGCCCGACAGGTCAGGCGCGCTCAGACCGTCCGCGAGGCGGCCGAGATTCCACAACCAGCGGCCGGTCTGCGCCAGCGATACGCGCACGTGCCAGCTGCCGCCCTCGCGGGCCTGACGAAGCCGCGCCATCATGGCGCCGAACGCCATCAGATAGCCGGTGGCGTGGTCGAGCATCTGCGCCGGCAATTCCTTTGGGCCATCGATGCCGGCAGCCTGTCCCTCGGCGTGGTTGAAGCCGGTCGTGGTCTGCACCAGGGAGTCGAAACCGCGCCGCTCGGCCCACGGGCCGACATGGCCATAGGCCGACAGGCTGACATAGACGATGCCGGGACTGATCTCCGCCGCATCTTCAGGCGAGAAACCGAGTGCCGCGAGTGCACGCGGGCGATAGCCCTGCGAGATGATGTCGGCGTCCTTCAGCAGCGCGCGCAACTGGGCCCTGCCGGCCTCGCTCTTGAGCTCGATGAAGGTGGTGAGCTTGCCGCGGCCGGTGTCGATGGTCAGCCAGGGAATGGCTGGCAGTTCGGGACCTGAAATCAGCAGCACGTCGGCGCCGTGCGCGGCGAGCGTGCGGCCGGCGACGGGGCCGGCGATGACGCGGGACAGATCGAGCACGCGGAGGCCTGAAAGCGGTCGATCCCCCTTGGGCCAGGGTTTCGGAGCGGCATCGCCGATCTTCTCGATCGAGAGCAACGGCAGTCCGGCCAGTGCCTGCGCCTGCGGCAGCGCCGACCATTCGCCCGGGGAGCGCATCAGGGCGACGACGCCGCCGGCCGCATAGGCCGCCGCTTCGAAGTCCGCGCCCTTCCACTGCATCAGCGCCGCCTGCACCTCGTCGCGCTCGGGCGCACAGCCGAGCACATGGCAGACGGCGTCGCGGTGATGCGGGAAATTGGTGTGGCAACGGACGTAGCGGTTGTCGCCGGTCCTGTAGACGCCGGCAATGGCGTCCCAGGCCGGCGGGGGTGGCTTGTCGTCGAGATGCAGATAGCGTTCGGAACGGCACTCGGCGACGGCATGGCGCATGTCGATGGTGACATCCTGCACCTCGCCGCTGCGCGCGCGCCAGATGTCCGCAGCGGCAAGGCCGGCGGCGGCGATCGTCGTCTGCCCGGCCACCGCCACCCGGAACGAGGACGGGACCTGCGGCTCCTCGCCTGTCAGCCGCACGTGCTGCAGTGCGTCCGCATCTCCCCCGGCGGATGTCCAGAGATCGCCGAGAATGCCGGCGGGGCTTTGCATCGCAGTGTCTCTCCCCTAGTTTTCACGACTTTCTCACGATCGCACAAAGGAACGCAATGCCCGCCATCGATCCCCTCACCGCCGGCGCCGTGTTCGTTGCAACGGCGGCCACCGACGCGGTCTACGTGATGTTCACCTCCGCCGTTGTGGCGCGCAAGCGCGTGCCGGCGGCAACCTGGAGTTCGATCTGGTATCTGCTCTCCTCCTATGCGGTGATCAGCTACACCGAGAACGCCTTCTACGTCGCGTTCGCGGCGATCGGCTCGTGGATCGGCGCCTATGCCTCGCTGACCTTCCTGCATCGCCCGCCCGGCGGTGGCTCGCCGGTGGGCGCGGCCCCGGAGTGAGGTGGCTGGATTGAAGCAACCGCAGACGTGGTATCGTGCGGGCAAAGCCGGGACCCGAAACGACCATCTCGTGGCGCTGGCATGGGCTTTGGCCAGGACATCTCGCAACAGCGCACATGTGTGGTAATGGGTCCGCTTAGGTTCACCTGGCTTTCGCCAGGACGACGTCGGGAGATTTTCCTGTCGTCGACGCAACAACAAGGAAAACCGGAATGGATCTCGGGCTCAAGGGAAAGAACGCCATCGTCCTGGGCGGCACGCGCGGCATCGGGCGGGCAATCGCCGCGACGCTTGCCGGGGAAGGCAGCAACGTCGCGGTGTGTGCGCGCAATGCGGGGCAGGTCGCGGAGACGGTCGCAGAATTGAAGGCGAGCGGCATCAAGGCCACCGGCGGCGCGGTCGACATCACCGACGGCGCGGCGCTGAAGGCCTGGATCGAAACGGCTGCCGGCGAACTCGGCGGCCTCGACATGCTGTTCTCCAACGCCGGCGCGATGGCGCAGGGCGGCGATGCCGCCTCCTGGGAACAGAATTTCAGGCTCGACGTGCTCGGCGCGGTGCACGCCTTCGAGGCGGCGCGGCCGTTCCTCGAGGCCGGCGGCGCGCGACACGGCGACGCCGCCTTCGTCATCATCTCCTCGATCTCGGCGGCACAGGCAGATACGGCCAGCTCCTACGGTCCGATCAAGGCGGCGCTGATCCACATGGCCAAGGGCCTGGCGCGGCAGCACGCCAGGAAGAAGATCCGCGTCAACGTGGTGTCGCCGGGCACGGTGTATTTCAAGGGTGGCGTCTGGAACATGATCGAGCAGAACATGCCGGAGCGCTACAAGGACGCGATGAACCGCAACCCGACGGGACGGATGGCGACGCCGCAGGAAATCGCGAATGCGGCGGTGTTCCTGGCATGCCCGCGGTCGTCGTTCACGACGGGCTCCAATCTCGTGGTGGATGGCGCGATCTCGAACCGGGTGAATTTCTAGGAAAGCGCGTCCTGACGGTGAGAGACTTGCGCGCGCTCAATGAAAATCGCGCGACGGCGGCAGGATACGGACGTTGCGGGGGTGGCGGATCTTTTGCGCCGGCATGTCGGCGAGGTCACGGCGATCGTCGTTGAGCTCGCCTCCGCCGCCGGCCGACAGCGAATGTTTGCCGCTCAACGCAACGTCGGCGAGGCCGACGAGATCGTGCGAGCGGTCGATCATGCGCTGGGCGATCAGATGCGTCACCTTCTCGGGGCTGCTCTGGATGTAGCCCTCGACCAGGATGAGGCGCGCGCCCATCACCTCCTTGCGGTACTGCTCCATGATCTTGGGCCAGACCACGACATTGGCGATGCCGGTTTCGTCCTCCAGCGTCATGAACACGACGCCGCTGGCGCTGCCCGGCCGCTGCCGCACCAGCACCACGCCGGCGCAGCGGACGCGCCGCCGCTCGTTCTCGTGGCTGATCTCCCTGCAGGCGACGATACGCTCGCGCGTGAACGCCTCGCGCAGGAATTCCATCGGGTGACCTTTGAGCGAAAGCCGGATGGTCTGGTAGTCCGCGACCACCTGCTCGGCGCGCGGCATCAGCGGCAGCGGCCTGGCATGCTCGTCCGGCTGCTCGCGCGCGGTCGCCGCCTCGAACAGCGGCAGCGGCACGTCGTCCGGCAGCCGCCGCACCTGCCACAGCGCCTCGCGCCGGTCGAGCCCGAGCGAGCGAAACGCATCGGCGTCCGCCAGCAGGATCAGCGCACGCTTGGGCAGGCCGGTGTCGCGGGCGAAATCCTCCAGCGAGGTGAAGCGGCGGCGGTTGCGGGCAGCCACGATACGGTCGGCCCAGTCTTCCTGAACAACATGGACCTTGCCTTGCCGCTTGGCCTGTTCCCGCTTGAGGGCTTCCTCATCCTCATCGAGCCAATGGAATCCGTCAATCTGGCGGAAACCGAGGCGGACCGCACAATACCTGCCCTCGGTGTTCTCCAGCGTGTTCTGCGCAAAGCTGTAGGTGACGTCGACGTCGCGCACCTCGACGCCGTTCTTGCGGGCATCGCCGACGATCTGCGCCGGCGCGTAGAAGCCCATCGGCTGTGAATTCAACAGACCGCAGCAGAAGGCGTCGGGGTGATAATGTTTCAGCCATGACGAGATATAGACGAGCTGGGCGAAGCTCGCGGCATGGCTTTCCGGGAAGCCGTAGGAGCCGAAGCCCTTGATCTGGTCGAAACAGCTCCTGGCGAAATTCGGATCATAGCCGCGCGCGACCATGTTGCCGACCAGCTTGTCCTCGTAGGAGCCGATGGTCCCGACGTTGCGAAAGGTTGCCATGGCGCGTCGCAGGCCGTTGGCCTCTTCCGATGTAAACTCGGCGGCCACGATCGCAATGCGCATAGCCTGCTCCTGGAACAAGGGCACACCAAGGGTCTTGTGCAAGACCTCCCGAAGTTCGTTCTTGTTGCCTCCCTTTGGATAAGGATACTCGATGTCTTCCGGATTCATCTTTCGCCGTCGCAAATAGGGGTGCACCATGTCGCCCTGGATTGGACCAGGACGCACGATCGCGACTTCGATGACGAGATCGTAGAAAGTCCGCGGCTTCAGCCGGGGCAACATGTTCATCTGGGCACGGCTCTCGACCTGAAATACGCCGAGCGATTCCCCTCGTTGAAGCATTTGGTAAACTTCATCATCGTCCTTCGACTTAATGTCCGAAAGCTCGTAGCGCCTGCCCTTGTGCTTGTCGATCAGATCGAAACATTTGCGGATGCAGGTCAGCATGCCGAGCGCCAGCACGTCGACCTTCATCATGTTGAGTGCGTCGACGTCGTCCTTGTCCCACTCGATGAAGGTGCGGTCGTCCATCGCGGCATTGCCGATCGGCACATAGGTGTCGAGCCGGTCCTGCGTCAGCACGTAGCCGCCGACATGCTGGGAGAGGTGACGGGGAAAATCGATCAGCTCGGTCGCCAGTTCGACCGCGAGGTTGATCATGGGATTGTTGGGATCGAGCCCGGCCTGCCTGACCTGGATGTCGTTGAGGCCCTTGCCCCAGCTGCCCCAGACGGTGTCGGCAAGCGCCGCCGTGACGTCCTCGGTGAGGCCCAGCGCCTTGCCGACATCGCGGATGGCGCTGCGCGGACGATAATGGATCACGGTGGCGATGATCGCGGCGCGGTGGCGGCCATAGCGGCGATAGACATATTGCATCACCTCCTCGCGCCGCGAATGCTCGAAATCGACGTCGATGTCGGGCGGCTCGAGCCGCTCCTTGGAGATGAAGCGCTCGAACAACAGGTCGACCTTGGTCGGATCGACCGAGGTGATGCCGAGCACGTAGCAGACGGCCGAATTCGCCGCCGATCCGCGCCCCTGGCACAGGATGTTCTGGCTGCGCGCATAATGCACGATGTCGTGCACGGTGAGAAAGTAATGCGCGTAGTTCAGCTCGGCGATCAGCCTGAGCTCCTTCTTCAGCGTGGCGCGCAGCTTGGCGTCGATGTTGCCGCCAAAGTATTGCTCGACGCCGGCCCAGGTCAGATCTTCAAGATGTCCCTGCGCGGTCTTTCCCGGCGGCACCGGCTCGTCCGGATATTGATATTTGAGCTGGTCGAGCGAGAAATCGATGCGATCCGCAAAGCGCATGGTCTCCGCGATCGCATCAGGATGATCGCGGAACAGCCGCGCCATTTCGCGGGGCGGCTTCAGAAACCGCTCGGCATTGACTTCCAACCGCTTGCCGGCGGCCTCGATCGTGGTCTTCTCGCGGATGCAGGTCAGCACGTCCTGCAGGGGACGGCGCGCCGGATGGTGATAAAGCACCTCGTTGATCGCGAGCAGCCGCACCTTTGCCTTGGCCGCGAGATCCGCGAGCCGCGCCAGCCGGCGCCGGTCGTCGCCACGATAGATCAGGCTCGCCGCGAGCCAGACGCCTTCGGCGCGGCTCGCGGCGAGTTGCGCGAGCACATGAAGCGCCTGCTCGGCCGCGAAACGATGCGGCAGTGTCAGGACAAGGAGCTGACCTTCCGCAAATTCGATCAGGTCAGCCAGGATGAGACGGCATTCGCCCTTCTCGATCCTCGTGATGTCGTCGCCGCGCTTGCCTCTGGTGAGAAGCTGGCAGAGCCGGCCATAGGCGGCGCGGTCGCGCGGATAGGCCAGAATGTCGGGCGTGCCGTCGATGAAGACGATGCGGGCGCCGGTCAGCAGTTTCGGCTTGTGCTCCACATTCGGATTGTCGAGCTCCTTGTAGGCCCTGACCACGCCGGCCAGCGTATTGTGATCGGCGATGCCGATCGCGGATATGCCGAGGGTGCCGGCCTGGTGCACATAGGCGCGCGGATCCGACCCGCCGCGCAGGAAGGAGAAGTTGGTGGTGATGCCGATCTCGGCATAGGCGGGGCTCGTCATGCGAAGAGACCGTGCACATACCAGCCGGGCGGAACGGGCTTGCCGTCGGCGTCGAAGCACTCGCCCTCATAGAGACCATCGCGAAAGATCCAGAAGCGCAGACCTTCGGCATCCTCGATCCGGAAATAGTCCCGTGTCAGCTGCTTGCCGTCCTGCCGCCACCATTCCATCGCGATGCGCTCGGGACCCTCGACACGCACCACCGCATGCAGCGCGCGGCGCCAGGTGAATTGATGTGGCGGGCCGTCGGGCACGGTCGCGAACGGCACCTTGATCGGTTCCGGCTTGTCGAACAGCCGCAAGGGACGCAGCGGCGGCTCGCTCCTGATCCGCGCCGGCCATTCGGCCTGCAGGGCGGCGGCGAGGTGATGCTGCGCCGGCGCGGCCAGCACCGCGCATTCGGGGATATGGGTATCCTGCGGCAGATGCACGACGACGCGCCGGCCGCCGATCCGTGCGGCGATGCGATCGATCAGCGCCGTGAGTTCGTCGTTGTCGTGGACATGGGCGTCGAGATCGCGCTGCTCCTGCACCACGATCTCGGTGCGACTCGCCGACAGCCGGACCATGTCGAAGCCGAAGCCGGGATCGAGCGGATCGGCGAGCGCATCGAGACGCTCGCGGAACAGGCGGTCGATCACCGCGCCTTGCGTCACGGGACGCCCGGTCTCGACCGTGATGGCGCGCACGACACCGTCGGTGCGGAAGAACGCCGCGTCCAGCCGCCGCGCGCCCTTGCCCTGCTTCTCCATGGAGGCGATCAGCGTGTCGGCGAGACGCGACAGCGTCATCGCGATCATGGTATCGGTCGCGATCGGTTCGGCGAAACGTTTTTCGACGATGTAATCGGGCAACGGCTTGCGCGGGCTGATCGGCGCATCGCCCTGCCCCAGCGCATGTGCAAGCAGCGTGGAGAAGCGCGCGCCGAACCGCGCCGTGATCTCGCCCGGCGCGCGGGCGGCAACATCGCCGATGGTCTTGAGGCCGGCGCGGCGCAGGCCGCTGGCGATGGCCTCGCCGGCACCGAGCGCCGAGACCGGCAGCCGGCTGATCGCGGCGGCCTCTCCGCCATCGGCGACGATGCTCCCCGGCACCTGCCGGGTCAGCGTGCGCGCGCAGACCGAGGTGCTTGCAATCGCCGCGCTGACGGCAAAGCCCTGACTGGCGAGCGCCCTGACCAGCGTGCGCAACAAGGAGGATTCGCCCCCGAACAGATGCGCGCAGCCGGTGATGTCGAGGAACAATCCATGCGGCGGATCGAGCGCAACCAGCGGCGTGAAGCGGTCACACCAGTCGGCGATGTCGCTGAGCGTCTTCGCATCGGCCGCGAGGTCCGCGTCGAATACTTTCAGGTCCGGACACATCGCCCGCGCATTGGCGAGCGGCTGGCCGATATGCAGACCCATGCGTTCGGCGGCTTCGTCGAGTGCATGGATCACCAGCGCATTGTTGTCCCTGGCGACGACGATAGCCGGTTCATCGGTTTTACCCAGCCCGACGCTGCTGAAGAAGCGCTGGATCCGATCGATGGGCAGGCGCGGCAGCCACAGGCTGAGGATACGACGACGGTTCAGAGAACTGGCACTCATCACATTTCCATTCCATGATCCACCGGCCGCACGGGCCATGACGATTGCGCAGCAGTTCCGCATCGAAGCGCGGCGCGCCCCAGACGTCCCGCATCGTGCCCGGCGGCGAATGCGCCGCGCGCAGCATCCACCGCGTCTCAGCGGTCGAAGGCAAAGGTTGCGCGGCCATGCGCAGCAGCAGGCCGGTGACGCCGGACGATTGTGCGGCCAGTGTCAGCTTGCGGCTCGCGACGAGATCGAACTGGCGCGTGTCGCCCCAGAGTTCGAGCACGACCGCGCCCAGCGCATCGCAGGCGAGCGCATCGGCCGATGTGCGCAGCGCGCTCTCGACATCGGCGGCGCGCACCGTCACCACGCGGCGCGGATCGAGGCCGAGCTCGGCGAGCCCGTGCATCGACAGCGCGCCGGCCTCGCGCTCCGAAAAATCCTGACGCACCCACAATAACGGCCGCTGCGCCGAGACGCGCCCGGCCAGCCCCATGACGAACCCCGTTGCGGCAGGGCCCTGCCGCCCCTCGCAAAACACCTCGTGGATGGCGGCGCGAGCGAGCCCGCCCTGCAGCGCGCCGTCGGCCTCGCCATGGCCGAGCGCGACGCGGTCGCATCGTTGCGTGACCTCCGCAGTCTCGATGCGTTCGATCTGGCCGCGCAAAACCGCAAGCGCGCCTGCACGTGCGCCGCTCATGCTCGCCGCTCCTTTGGGATGATGGCCGTGGCGCTCAAAAAGAGAAACCAGCGGCTGGCTCATTTGTTCATGATATGTTCTAATATAAAGCTAACGGCGGCCGAAGAGTCAATCGGATTGCGCATCTTGAGATTCGTGAGCGGAATCAAAGGGATTCAAATATGGACGTAGAACGCAAGCTGGAGATCCTGGCCGATGCCGCGAAATACGACGCATCCTGCGCCTCCAGCGGCACCGAGAAACGGGACTCCCGTGACGGCAAGGGCATGGGCTCGACCGCGCCGGGGATGGGCATCTGCCATTCCTATGCGCCGGACGGCCGCTGCATCTCGCTGCTCAAGGTGCTGCTGACCAATGCCTGCAATTACGATTGCCTCTATTGCGTCAACCGCGCCTCCTCCAACGTGCCGCGCGCCCGCTTCACGGTCGACGAAGTGGTCAAGCTCACGCTCGACTTCTACCGGCGCAACTACATCGAGGGCCTGTTTCTCTCCTCCGGCATCATCCGCAGCCCCGACTACACCATGGAACAGGTGGTCGGCGTCGCGCGCAAGCTGCGCGAGGAGCATCACTTCCGCGGCTACATTCATCTGAAGACGATTCCGGAAGCCGACGATGAACTGATCGCGGAAGCCGGCAAATATGCCGATCGCCTCTCCATCAATATCGAGATGCCTGATGCCACCAGCCTCAAGCAGTTCGCGCCCCAGAAGGACGTGCGCGCCATCCGTCGCACCATGGGACGGCTGCGGCTGAAGCTCGACGAGGCCGAGGATGGCAGGAAGACCAGAACCCGCGCCAGGCCGCAGCGTTTCGCGCCCGCAGGCCAGAGCACCCAGATGATCGTCGGCGCCGACGCGGCTTCCGACCACACCATCCTCCACACCAGCGCCAATCTCTACGGCTCCTACCGGTTGCGGCGCGTCTACTACTCCGCCTTCAGTCCCATCCCCGACGCCAGCCGCGCCCTTCCCCTGCGCGCACCGCCCTTGCTGCGCGAACACCGACTCTATCAGGCCGACTGGCTGATGCGGTTCTACGGTTTCGACGTCGGCGAGATCGTCGATGACAGCGCCATGCTGCCGCTCGACATCGATCCGAAACTCGCCTGGGCACTGCGCCATCGTGACCGCTTTCCGCTCGACATCAACCGCGCCAGCCGCGAGGAATTGTTGCGCGTGCCGGGCTTCGGCACCAAAACAGTCGAACGCATCATTGCGACGCGCCGCACCACGACGATCCGTCTCGCCGACCTGGCGCGGCTGCACGTGCCCCGCAACAAGGCGATGCCGTTCATCGTGCTCAGCGACCACCGCCCCTCACCGCATCGTCTCGACGCTGCCGGACTGGCCGAACGGTTCAAACCGAAGGCAACGCAACTGGGATTTGGCTTCTGATGCATTTCATCACACTCGACAGCGAAACCGACCTTGCCGGCTGGCGCAACGCCGCGCGCGCGCTCGCCGTCCATCAGGTCAAGCCGGCCGAAATCACCTGGGCCGTGAAGGGCGGCGACGCCGAGTTGTTCGCGCCGCCCGCACCAACGCCCCTGCCGGAGGATGGCGAAGGCACCTTCAACGTGCCAGCTAAATTCGTCGAGCTCGCGAAAGCAGCGATCCTGCATCGCGACCGCGAACGCTTCGCGATCCTCTATCGCCTGCTGTTCCGCCTGAAGGACAATCACGACCTGATCGACGTCGCGATCGATCCCGACGTCGCGGAGGTCACGGCGATGGCGAAGGCCGTCCGCCGCGACGAGCACAAGATGCATGCCTTCGTGCGCTTCCGCGAGATCGGCCGGGAGCACAAGGCGCATTTCGTCGCCTGGTTCGAGCCGGAGCATCACATCGTCGAACTCGCCGCGCCGTTCTTCGCCCGGCGCTTTGCCGATCTGCCCTGGTCGATCCTGACGCCCGATCTGTGCGCGCATTGGGACGGCCATGCCCTGTCGTTCACGGCAGGCGTCAGCAAGAGCGAAGCGCCGGGCGCGGACCGCCTCGAAGAAACCTGGCGGCGCTACTACGCCAGCATCTTCAATCCGGCGCGGCTGAAGGTGAAGGCGATGCAGGCAGAAATGCCGAAGAAATACTGGAGGAACCTGCCCGAGGCCTCGATCATTAAACCGCTGATCGAGGACGCCGAGCGCATGACCGGCGCCATGATCGCCAATGCCGCGACCGATCCGCACAAGCCCCAGAAGCGGCCGGAGGCTCCGATGAAGCGCGCGACCGCCACAAACGATCTCGACGCCCTCCGCGCGGAAGCCGCCCATTGCCGCGCCTGTCCGCTCTACAAGGACGCCACCCAGACGGTGTTCGGCGAGGGCCCGAAAGACGCCACCATCATGCTGGTTGGCGAACAGCCGGGCGACAAGGAAGACCTCGCAGGCCACCCCTTCGTCGGGCCGGCCGGCCAGATGCTCGACCGCGCCCTGGCGGAAGCGGGCGTCGACCGCGGGACGGTCTATGTCACCAATGCGGTGAAGCACTTCAAATTCGTGCCGCGCGGAAAAATCCGGCTGCACCAGAAGCCGGCGACCCCGGAGATCAAGGCCTGCCGCCAATGGTTTGAGCGGGAAGTTGCGGCAATCCAGCCCGGGTTGATCGTGGCGATGGGCGCGACCGCCGCGCAGAGCGTGTTCGGCAAGATCACGCCGATCGGCAAGACCCGCGGCCGGCTCATCGATCTACCCGACAACCGCAAGGCACTGGTGACGGTGCATCCCTCATATCTGTTGCGGCTGCCCGACCCGGAAGCCAAGGCGCGCGAGTATCAGCGCTTTGTCGAGGATCTGAGGATCGTCGCCGACGCGCAGAAGACATCCCGGCGCGCGGCGTGAATCCGGGCGGATAAGTCCGTTTCAAGCGTCGGCTGTCATCCAGCCTTCAACTCGGTCGCGGACAATGCCCCTCTCGAAAGTAAGGGGCGTCCACACATGACAGATGTTGCATTCGACCGGGCGGGCGTCGATCCCGCGCCGATCCAGCCGGCTTCCCGGCCCAATCTCGACAAGGGGTTCAACCCGCTGACGATGATCCTCTTCTTCGGCATTCTCGCCGCGGGCCTGCTGTTCGTCGCCTACAGCATCTATGTCGACGTCCAAGCGACCGGCACGCGCGTCACCACCTACCTTCCCTATATCCTGCTGTTCATCGCGCTGCTGATCGCGCTGGGCTTCGAATTCGTCAACGGCTTTCACGACACCGCCAATGCCGTGGCGACGGTGATCTACACCCATTCGCTGCCGGCAGAGTTCGCGGTGATGTGGTCGGGCTTCTTCAATTTCCTCGGCGTGCTCCTGTCGTCCGGCGCGGTGGCGTTCGGCATCGTCTCGCTGCTGCCGGTGGAGTTGATCCTCCAGGTCGGCTCGAGCGCCGGCTTTGCGATGGTGTTCGCTCTTCTGATCGCCGCGATCATGTGGAATCTCGGCACCTGGTTCTTCGGCCTGCCCGCCTCCTCCTCGCACACTCTGATCGGTTCGATCATCGGCGTCGGTATCGCCAACGCCGTGATGCGCGGCCGCGACGGCACCTCGGGCGTCGACTGGAGCAAGGCCACCGAGATCGGCTACGCGCTGCTGCTGTCGCCACTGGTCGGATTCGTCTGCGCCGCCGCGCTGCTGCTGGTGCTCAAATTCGTCGTGCGCAACCCCGCGCTCTATGCCGCGCCCGAAGGCAAAAAGGCCCCGCCGCTGTGGATTCGCGGCCTTTTGATCCTGACCTGTACCGGCGTCAGTTTCGCGCATGGCTCCAATGACGGCCAGAAGGGAATGGGCCTGATCATGCTGATCCTGATCGGCACCGTGCCGACCGCCTATGCGCTCAACCGTGCGCTGCCGGAATCGCAGGTGGCGCAGTTCCAGAAGACCTCGGATGCTGCCGCCAGGGTGATCTCGGCCAAGGGCGCCGGCCATAGCATCATCGGCGATCCACGCCCGGCCGTGACGCAATACATCGCGCTGCATCAGCTCAACGAAGGCACATATCCCTCGCTGGCCGTGCTGGTGAAGGACGTCGGCTCGCAAGTTGCGCAATACGGCACGCTCGACAAGGTACCGGCCGAAGCCGTCGGCAACACCCGCAACGACATGTACCTGACCTCGGAGGCCATCCGCTTCCTGATGAAGGACAAGGCCAACGATCTCAGCAAGGACGAGATCGCGACGCTCAACGCCTACAAAGGCTCGCTCGATGCCGCCACCAAGTTCATCCCGAACTGGGTGAAGATCGCCGTGGCGATCGCGCTCGGCCTCGGCACCATGATCGGCTGGAAGCGCATCGTCATCACCGTGGGCGAGAAGATCGGCAAGAGCCATCTCACCTACGCGCAGGGCGCCTCGGCCGAACTGGTCGCCGCCGCCACGATCGGCGCCGCCGACGTGTTCGGATTGCCGGTCTCGACGACCCACGTACTGTCGTCGGGCGTCGCCGGCACGATGGCTGCGAACGGCTCGGGCCTGCAATGGGCGACGATCCGCAACCTGCTGATGGCCTGGGTGCTGACGCTGCCCTGCGCGATCATGCTGTCGGCGACGCTCTATGTGATCTTCTCGCGCGTGTTCTGAGCGAGCCTCATCTTTCAAAAGACAAAGGGCCCGTGCATTGCACGGGCCCTTCTCATTCAGAGGTCAGGTTTGGGTATCACGACGCCGCGAGCGATTCCTCGACCAGCTTGACCCAGTAGGACGTGCCGTAGACGATCGCCTCGTCGTTGAAATTGTAGGCGGGGTGATGCAGGCCGGCACTGTCCCCGTTGCCGCAGAAGATGAAAGCGCCGGGACGCGCTTCGAGCATGTAGGAAAAATCCTCGCCGCCCATCAGCGGCGACATCTCGAGGACGTTGGCCTCGCCCGCGACCTGCTGCGCAATGCGCCGCGCCACCTCGGTTTCCGCGGCGTGATTGTTCACGACCGGATAGTTGCGCTTGTAGTGCAGGTCGATCTTGGCGCCGGTGATCTGCGCAACACCCGCCACGACCTCGCGCACGCGCTTCTCGACCAGCTTGCGCACCTCGGGAGATAGCGTGCGGATGGTGCCGCGCAGGGTCGCGGTCTGCGGAATGACGTTGCGGGCATTGCCGGCGTGGAATTCGCAAATCGAGATCACGGCGGATTCCAAGGGATCGACGCTGCGCGCAACGATCGACTGCAGCGCCGTGATCAGCTGGGCGCCGACCAGCACCGAGTCCACGCATTTGTGCGGGCGCGCGGCATGGCCGCCGAGGCCCTCGATCTCGATGTCGACCTCGTCGGTGGCCGCCATGATCGGACCCGGCCGGATCGCGAACGAGCCGACCGGAATGCCCGGGCCATTGTGCATGCCGTAGACCTGCTCGATGCCGAAGCGCTCCATCAGGCCGTCCTTCACCATCGCCGCACCCCCGGCGCCACCTTCCTCGGCGGGCTGGAAGATCACGACGGCGGTGCCGGCGAAGTTGCGGGTCTCGGCCAGATAGCGGGCCGCGCCAAGCAGCATCGCGGTGTGGCCGTCATGACCGCAGGCGTGCATCTTGCCCGGTACCTTCGAGGCGTAAGGCAGGTTCGTCTGCTCCTCGACCGGCAGGGCGTCCATGTCGGCGCGCATGCCGATGACCTTGAGGCCGTCGCCGGCCGGCCTGTTGCCCTTGATCACGCCGACCACGCCGGTCTGGCCGAGGCCGGTCACGACCTCGTCGCAGCCGAATTCCCGCAGCCGGTCTGCGACGAATGCTGCGGTGCGATGGACGTCGTAAAGCAGTTCAGGATGCTGGTGGATGTCCCGCCGCCATGCCTGGATGTCGGGTTGGAGGTCGGCGACGCGGTTCACGATGGGCATAGAGGTCTCAAGCCTTTATCTGAAAAACGGGGACTATCTATCATGCAAGCACCAGTCCACCTAACCGTCCCGGATCGAGGGGAGCCCTGTCCTCCCGTCATGGCGGGCTTGTCCCGCCCATCCTCGTCCGACTATTAGGACAGACAGCGCGTGGACGCCGGGACGAACCCGTCGGGACGGCTGATTGGGTGGATTGAGGATGCCAAGGCGGCTCGAAGGTGACTTTGACTACATCGTCGTGGGGGCCGGCACGGCGGGCTGCATCCTCGCGAACCGGCTCTCGGCCGTCCCCGGAAACCGGGTCCTCATCCTCGAGGCCGGCGGCAACGACAACTGGATCTGGTTCCACATCCCGGTCGGCTACCTCTTTGCGATCGGCAATCCGCGCTCGGACTGGATGTTCAGGACCGAGGCCGAGCCCGGCCTGAACGGCCGCTCCCTCGCCTATCCCCGCGGCAAGGTGATCGGCGGCTGCTCGGCGATCAACGCCATGATCTCGATGCGCGGCCAGGCGGCCGACTACGATCACTGGCGCCAGCTCGGCCTGACCGGCTGGGGCTATGACGACGTGCTGCCGATGTTCAAGCGGCTGGAAGATCATTTCCTCGGTGCGAGCGAGCATCATGGCGCCGGCGGCGGCTGGCGCATCGAGGCGCCGCGGCTGTCCTGGGACATCCTCGATGCCGTGGGCGATGCCGCCGAGGAGATGGGCATCAAGCGCATTCCGGATTTCAACACCGGCGACAACGAAGGCACGAGCTACTTTCACGTCAACCAGAAGCGTGGCCGGCGCTGGTCTTCCGCACGCGGCTTCCTCAAGCCGGCGCTGAAGCGTCCCAATCTGCGGCTGGAAACGCATGTGCTGGTCGAACGTCTCATCATCGAACAGGGCCGCGCCGTGGGCGTGCGCTTCATCCAGAACGGCGAGGTCATCGAGGCCCGCGCGCGGCGCGAGGTGATCCTCTCGGCCGGCGCGATCGGCTCGGTGCAGGTGCTGCATCGCTCCGGCATCGGCCCGGCCGACTGGCTGACGCCGCTCGGCATCGACATCGTCATGGACAAGCCGGGCGTCGGGCGCAACCTGCAGGATCACCTGCAGCAGCGCGCGATCTACAAGGTCGAAGGCGTCCGCACACTGAACGAGACCTATTACAATCTGGTGCGCCGCGGCCTGATGGGGCTCGATTACGCATTCCGCCGCCGCGGGCCGCTGACCATGGCGCCGTCACAGCTCGGCATCTTCACGCGCTCCGATGCGACCCGCGCGCGGGCCAATATCCAGTTTCACGTGCAGCCGCTGTCGCTCGACAAGTTCGGCGATCCCCTGCACCGCTTCCCCGCCATTACGGTGAGCGCGTGCAACCTGCAGCCGACCTCGCGCGGCACCGTGCGGCTGCGCACGGCGGCGCCCGATGAGAAGCCGATCATCGCCCCGAATTACCTGTCGACCGAAGACGACCGCCAGGTCGGCGCCGACGCCATTCGCACCACCCGCCGCCTGATGCAGCAGAAGGCGCTCGCGAAATATCGGCCCAGCGAGTATCTGCCCGGCCCTGGCGTCGGCGACGACGATGCCTCGCTGGCCAAGGCCGCCGGCGACATCGGCACCACCATTTTCCATCCCGTCGGTACGGCGAAGATGGGTACGGCGACCGATCCGATGGCCGTCGTCGACGAGCGGCTGCGGTTCTACGGGCTCGCGGGCCTGCGCGTCGTCGACGCCTCGGTCATGCCGACCATCACCTCGGGAAACACCAATACGCCGACCGCGATGATCGCCGAAAAGGGCGCGACGATGATCCTGGAGGATGCGACGTAGCATCCCCGCCCAATGGTTCGTCAACGCTTTGTCATCGGTCCCTCCGACGCGCAGATTGCGATGCTGCAATGGGGCGCGCGCGGCAAGCCGCCCGCGCTTCTGCTCCACGGCACGGGTTTCGTCGCCGATGTCTGGGACGAGGTCGCGCATGAGCTTGCCGCGAGCTACACGGTCTACGCACTCGACCGCCGCGGCCATGGTGCCAGCCACAAGCCCGGCGCCTATCATTTCCTCGACTATGCCGACGATGTCTGCCGGGTTGTCGATGCGCTCGATTTGCACGATATCTACGGCATCGGACACAGCGCCGGCGCAACCGACCTGCTGCTGGCCGCCACATTCCGGACCGGTCGTTTCGCACGTCTTTTCGTGATGGAGCCAACCGTGATGGACCCTCGCGCTGTACGCTCCGGCGCATTGAGCGAGGACTCCGTGTCGCGCGTGGAGGGCACGTTGCGCCGACGGGCCGAGTTCGACAGTGCCGACGCCGCCTTCGCGCGCTACCGCGCCGCGCCGGCGTTTGCGGATTGGACCGAGAACTCGCTCCGGGCCTATGTGCATCACGGCTTCGCGCCGCTGGAGAATGGCCGCGTGCGGCTCTGCTGCACGCCCGAGATCGAATCCGCCATCCTGCGCCCGATCTACGAGGCGATGGAGCAGGTCTATGTCGGCGATGCCCGTGGCAATCCGTTTGCGCTGCTCGCCCAGATCGAGTGCCCGGTGCGCATCACGACCGCCGAGCTGTCGGGACCGATCTACAAGGAGATGGCACGGCGCGCCCTGTCACTGATCCCGCACGCGAGCACGCTGACCTTCGCGGGGGCCGGACACTGCGTGGCGCAGGAAGTCCCCGCACGCGTGGCGGAGGCCCTCAGCGCTTTCGCGCAGTGATGCCAGCGCCTCGGACGCGGCGACGGCGATCGTGACGCGTCTCACTGTTCTCCCGGCAGCCTTGCCCCAGATTGGAGCTGTCCAGGAGAATGAATATGGTCGCTCTGATGATTATCTGCGCCAACCTGCCGTCGATGCTTGCTGTCGCGTGCGCTGCTCTGCTCGTACTGAAGGACCGCAAGCAGTGGGTCTGGTTCGCCGGCCTCGCCGTACTCGCGGGCTTCTCCGGCCTGACGGCCCTGAACATGCTCGAACTCTGGCGGTATAGCGTGCATTCCTGAACGGCCAGCCTTTCGGCGCCGTCCTTACAAGCGCCGGGAGTACGCGGTGAACCTCTTCGCCTCGCTGACCATCAGCAACGAAGACCGGCCATCGAAGACACAGATGATGCAGGGCTTCAGCTGTCGCCGCGGAGACGAGCGCAATGTGAAATTCCGAGGCATCAGCGAGCTCGTGCTGCGCGCCATCACGCCTGAGGAGGATACCGCTCGAACACAGGCAGATCGTGAGCCCTCTCCATCCAGCCGATCCGCTCGGCAACCTGGATGTGCATCATCGCAGGAACCGCATCGGGATCATCGTAAGTCCCGCTCTGGATGTCGATCAGTCCCGGCAGCAGGGCTTCGTTGACGTAGAACAACCCGGTGCCGCAATCGGCGCAGAAGTGACGCCGGCCATGTTCGGAAGATCGATAGATCCTTGGCTGGCCCTGCACGAGCTTGACGGCATCGCGCGCATACATCGTCCAGCCCACCATTGGAGCCCCCGAATGTCGACGGCAGTCCGAACAATGGCAGAGCGCGTGCACCATCACGTCGCCGCTCACTTCATAGCGGATCGCACCGCAATGACAGCCGCCGGTCAAAGGCATCGTTCGCTCCTCTCCCGCCTGACTCAACAGCAGGAGTTTAAGAGCCGATTTGGAGATATTCGAGGCGAACGGCCGTTCCGGCCGGATGTCGCGACAACAGGCCGCGCCGGTGGCTTTACGCCGACCGCCGCACCGCGTTGTCCACCAGCGTCTTGCCGAGCGACCAGATCGCGCCAGGGACCTTGTGACTGCCGGCGATCACGTCGTCGAACGCGCGCTCGATCCAGTTGCAGTCTTCTTCGGTGATGGTGAGCGGCGGCAGCAGCTTGATGGTGTGGCTGCCGTGGCCGGCCACTTGCGTGAGGATCTTGTGATCCTTGAACAGCGGCACGGTGATGAGCTGGCAGAACAGGCCCTTGTTGGCGGTCTCCAGCACGTTCCACGAGGCGCGCAGGCGCAGCGATTTCGGCGGGCCGAATTCGACGCCGATCATCAGACCCTTGCCGCGCACTTCCTTCATCAGCTCATAGCCCGGCACCATGCGCGTCAGCGCGAGGCGCAGCTCGGCGCCGCGCTTGGCGGCGGACTCGATCAGCTTCTCGGACTCCATGACGTCGAGCGTGGCGATGCCCGCGGCCATGGCGAGATCGTTCTTGGAGAAGGTCGAACCGTGCACCACCGCACGGTCCATCTGGTTGAAGATCTTGTCGAAGATGCCCTTGCGCGTCAGCACGGCGCCGACCGGCACGTGGCCGCCGGAGAGCGACTTCGACAGCAGCACCATGTCCGGCTCGACGTTCCAATGCTCGACGGCGAGGAAGCGGCCGGTGCGGCCCATACCGGTCTGGATCTCGTCGGCCACGAACAGCGTGCCGTACTTCTTGCAGAGCGCGGCGGCGCCCGGCAGGAATTCGTCGGTGGGCATGTTGACGCCCTTGCCCTGGATCGGCTCGACCACGAACGCCGCCACCTCGCGCGAGGCCAGCGCTTTTTCGAGCGCAGCAAGATCGTTGAACGGGATCGACGTGCAGCCGGGCAGCAGCGGCTCGAAACCGGTACGGAAGTTGGCATCGCCGGTCAGCGACAGCGCGCCGTAGGTCAGCCCGTGATAGCCATGGGCGCAATAGACAATGCCGGGCCGCCCGGTGGCGCCGCGCGCGAATTTGATCGCGGCCTCGACGCATTCGGCGCCGGAATTGGCGAAGAAGGCCTTGTCCAGATATGGGACATATTTCAGAAGGCGCTCGGCCAGCACGCCGGCGAGGGTCGAGACGTCGAACTGGACGAGGTTGGGCAGATCGGCATCGAGCACGCTCTTGAGCGCCTCGCGCATCACAGGATGGTTGCGGCCGATCGCGAAAACGCCAAAACCGGACAACAGATCGAGATAGCGGGCGCCATCCCGATCATACAGATACTGCCCCTGCCCCTTCTGGAACCCGACGTCGTAGCCGATGGTCTTGAGAACCCGGACGAACTGTTCGTTCAGATACCGATTATGCAGGGCGCTGCGCTGGGCCTGCCGGTCCACGAACAGCTGGGACATGTCTGGATTTGGACTGTGCATCCGCTACATACTTCGATTGAGGGCTCTTTCGTCAACTGAAAACAGGGGCCCAACTGAAAACAGTCTGTGCGGCCTTTTGCCCTTTTTCGGACCATCTTCGCAAGCACAGCTTTAGCCCATGTTGCACTGCCAAGGAACACTCATGCGTTTGGCCCTTTACACCACTCTTGTACTGGCTGGCGGTTACACCTGCCTTACACCGGCGCTCGCCGCCGATCCGACCGGAGACTGGCGGGTTGCCGACGGCGTCGCCAACATCCGTGTTGCCCAATGCAATGGCAGCATGTGGGGCGCCGTTTCCTGGGAGAAACAGCCCGGGGGACGCGACGAGTACAACCCGGATGCCACGAAGAAGAACAGGCCCACTCTGGGCATGGCGACCCTGATCGACATGAAGAAGAAGCCGGGCGTCGATCAGTGGGAAGGACAGGTCTACAACGCCAAGGACGGTCAGCTCTACAGCGCGACGATCACGCCGGTCGGTTCCGACCAGCTGGAGATCAAGGGCTGCGTGATGGGCTTCCTTTGCGGCGGCGAGACGTGGACGCGGGTCGGGCCACCGATCCCCACCAGCCCCGCCAACGCCATGGCCAAGGGCGCACCGAAATCCACTCCCGCAGCGGCCCCCAAGACCGTTGCGACGGCGGCCACCACGCCGCCTGCTGCAGCGGCGCCCGCTCCGAAGGCACCCGCCAAACCGGGTCAGAAGGCTGCCGCCGCCGACCCGGTCGGCGACATCTGCCTACTCCCTGAGATCGCGGGGTTTGCCCATTAGGGCCGGCTGGAACAGCAGCACTGCGGCAAGCGTCGTCACCAGCGAAAGCGCGAGCAGCTTGCCCATGCTGGATGTGCCGGGATGGCTCGACAGCCACAGGCTGCCGAAAGCGGTTGCCGTCGTCAGCGCACTGAAAAAGATCGCGCGCGTCAGGCTGGTCTGCAGCAGATTCGTCCTGCCCGAGCGCCAGGCAACGACATAATAGATCTTGAACGCGACGCCGACACCCAGCAGCAGCGGGAAGGCGACGATGTTGGCGAAGTTGAGCGGCAAGCCGATCAGCACGCAGATCTCCAGCGTCACCGCGCCGGCCACCAGCAGCGGCACCAGCGTCATGAGGACGTCGACGAAGCGACGCAGCGTGATCCAGAGCAAGAGGCCGATCACCAGCAGCGCATAGATGCCGGCGTGGATGAACGCCTTCACCACGGTGTCGCCTGATTTCAGGATCGAGACCGGCCCGCCGATCGCGGTCGGCTCGGCGGCGAGCACGGCGGCTGCGAATTTGCGCAGCGTGTCGTTGTCGTTGGGATCCCCCTTGGGCAGCGCCTCGACGCGGATGATGCCATCCTTGCTCTTCCAGGCGTTGACGAGGTCCGGCGGCAGTGAGTTGAGCGTGACCGGAGCGGCCTGCATCGCGTTCCTGAGCTGGTCGAACACGATCTTCAGCGGCGTCACGAACACGTCCTGCGCCTTGTTGCGCGTCGCCTCGTCGCCCTTGGCCAGCTTGTCGAGCGCGTCGGCGAGCCGCCGCGAAGCGACCGCGCCGGGCCCCTTCGCGTCTCCCGCGGTACGGCGCAGATTCTCGACCGAGGATTTCAGCGCCTCGACGTTCTCCTGATCCGACGGCGCCGCGTCGACCTGGTCGGGATTGAGCGCCGGGTTCAGGACCTTGGCGCCCTGCGCGATCAGTTTCAGCTTCGGCGGCTGGTCGGCCGGAACGAAACTGTCGAGCGACATCACCCGCAGCACCTCCGGAACCTTCTCGAGCCTGGCTTCGACCTGCTTCGCCTGCTCCTCCGACGTCGTCATCACGTTGATGGCGTTGGCGCCGGTGTTGGGGTCCTTGCGCAGATCGAGGAAGGTCGCGATCGATTCGGCGTTCGGATTGCGCAGGTTCATCGGGTTGAAGTCGAACTTCATGAAGTAGAGCAGCGGCAGACCGGCCACCGCGAGCAGCAGCGTGCCGCCGACGACGAGCACGCGATGCGTCTCCAGGAAATGGTCGAGCGGCGCCAGGAAGGCGTAGCCGACCGGTTCCTTCTCGCCGGGCGGGTTCAACAGCTTGAGCAGTGCCGGCAGCACCGTGATCGAGGAGAGGAACGCCACCAGCATGCCGACGCCGGCGATCTCGCCGAGTTCGGAGATGCCCTTGTAGTCGGTCGGCATGAAGCAGAGGAAGCCGGCCGCGGTCGCCATCGCCGCCAGCGACAGCGGGACCGCCGATCGCTTCGCCGCCAGCACCAGCGCCCCCGTGAGGTCGTCGTGCTTGTAGCGTTCCGAGCGGTAGCGGACGCTGTACTGGATGCCGAAATCGACGCCGAGGCCGACGAACAGCACAGCGAAGGCGATCGAGAGCAGATTCAGCGAGCCGACCATCATCAGACCGGCGGCCGTCGTCAGCGCGAGCCCGACGAACAGGTTGACGAACACGGCGAAGATGATCTTCGACGAGTGCAGCGCCAGCCACAGGATCAGCAGCACGACGAGGACGGTCCCGACGCCGTTGACGACGGCGCCCTCCTGCACGGTGGCGTATTCCTCGTTGGCGATCGGCACCGGGCCGGTCAGCCGCACCCGCGCCTGGTACTTGCCGGGGAAATCGAGTTCCGCCGCGGCCTTGCGGATCGCGTCGGTCGCGCCCTTGCCGGGCTCCAGCGCGTTGTAGTCGAGAATCGGCTTGAACTCGATGAAGGCGCGCTTGTCGGAATCGGTCAGCGGCTTGTCGCTGACGAGCTCGCGCCAGGAGAAGCTGGCATTGCCCTTGTTCAGCACCGTCTCGACCGTCTGCGCGATCAGGTTGAACGGCCGCTCGGTGGAGTCCAGCTTGACCTGCCCGCGCTTGACGCCGGCAAGGCCCGTCTCCAGCGCGCCGGTCAGGCCGCGGATGGAGGGATCGCCGGCCATGATCTCGATCAGGGGGGCGGCGGATTCGAACTGGCTGGTGATCTTGCCGACCTCCTCGGTCGGGAGGAACAACAGACCGTTCTTCTCGAAGAACTCGCCGGTGCCGAGTTGCTGGGCCGACTGGAAATTGGTCTTGTCGTCCTTGAGCCTGGCGTACAGCGCATCGGAGGCCGCCGTCGCCATTTCAGGCGTCCGGGCCTCGACGACCGCCACGATCTTCTCGTTCTGATCGAACGCCTTGTCGAACTGCTGGTCACGCTGGCGCCAGTCGAGATTGGTCGCGATCAGCGAGTTGATGTCGGTGTTGATGGAGAAATGTTTGACAGCGTAATAGCCCGCCCCCACCGAGAGCAGGAGGCCGATCAAGACGACGAGAGAGGCAAACCGGGTGCAGGCCTTGACGATGGCAACGACGACGCTTTGCAGCACAACTTTTCTTTCTGATGTGAACAGCTTGCCGGAAACGCCCGCTCTTTAACGGAGTTCCCGGGCGAAACCTATTGCTGTTTTAGGCGGCACCGCCGCACGAAGGTTCGAAGGTAAAAGACGATGGTTCGGACCCATTCTTTGAGCGATGGGTATAGCCGCGGGGATGAGGCGGGAACGTGACCAACAGTCACCCTCCGTCTCGGCGGCGTGCAATCATTGACTACCCAGATACCTTCCCTAATCCCCCCTGCCGGAACCCGCTGGTCATTCCATCTTCCCTTACCGCCGATTTTTTGACACAAAGTCTTGCGCCTCCATGCACCGGAGCCCCAGCGGGGGTGGGCGGTTACCGCGTGCGCAAGACCGATGGTGCGGATATTGCACAGGCAGGTTGGCCGTCCGTCAGGCTTGGGGTGTCCGCCGGGGACTGAAGGGACTTGGGAAGCGGATTTGGTGCAACTTGCGTGATGGGCGACCTATGGAAGTTTATCTGGCGCAACCACGCGGTTTCTGCGCGGGCGTCGTGCGCGCCATCGAGATCGTGGAACGCGCGCTCGAGAAGTACGGGCCGCCGGTCTATGTGCGCCACGAGATCGTGCACAACAAATACGTGGTCGAAACCCTGAAGAACAAGGGCGCCATCTTCGTCGAGGAACTTTCCGAGGTTCCACCGAAATCGGTGACCGTGTTCAGCGCCCATGGCGTGGCCCGCAGCGTCGAGGAAGAAGCCGCCGCGCGTGACCTTCCGGTGCTGAACGCGACCTGCCCGCTGGTCACGAAAGTTCACAATCAGGGGAAGCGCTATGTCGGCAAGGGCCGCACCCTCATCCTGATCGGCCATGCCGGCCACCCCGAGGTCGAGGGCACGATGGGCCAGGTTCCCGGCCCGGTCCTGCTGGTGCAGAGCGTGGACGAGGTTAACGCGCTGACCCTGCCCCCGGATACGCCAGTGGCCTACATCACCCAGACCACGCTGTCGGTGGACGATACCAGGGACATCATCGCGGCGCTGCAGGCCCGCTTTACAGATATTCAAGGCCCGGATATCCGGGATATCTGCTATGCGACACAGAACCGCCAATCTGCGGTAAGGGACTTGAGCAAGCTGGTCGACGTGATCCTGGTGGTGGGCGCCGCCAATAGTTCGAACTCGAACCGGCTCCGCGAAATCGGCACCGAGGCCGGCGTCGCGAGTTATCTGATTGCCGACGGCAGCGAGCTCAATCCGGACTGGTTGAAGGGAGCCAGGACCGTCGGCGTCACGGCCGGCGCTTCGGCTCCCGAGGTGCTCGTGGATGACGTGATCGAAGCGATGCGGCGGCTCGGACCCGTAAGGGTCTCGGTGCTGCCGGGCCGCGAGGAAAACATCGAATTCCGGCTTCCGGCCCAACTGGCTGCGAGCTGACCCACCCGAATGAAGCCCAGAAAGAAACGTGTAATGGCAATCCCCTTCTTCAAGGAAATGCGTATCGGCGCCTATCTGCTCAAGCAGAAGATGCTTGGCCGCAAACGCTATCCCCTCGTGCTGATGCTGGAGCCGCTGTTCCGCTGCAACCTCGCTTGCGTCGGCTGCGGCAAGATCGATTATCCCGATGCGATCCTCAACCGCCGCATGACGGCGCAGGAGTGCTGGGACGCCGCCGACGAGTGCGGCGCGCCGATGGTCGCGATTCCCGGCGGCGAGCCGCTGATCCACAAGGAGATCGGCGAAATCGTGCGCGGCCTGGTCGCGCGCAAGAAGTTCGTCTCGCTCTGCACCAACGCGCTGCTGCTCGAGAAGAAGCTCGATTTGTTCGAGCCCTCGCCCTATCTGTTCTTCTCCGTGCATCTCGACGGCCTGCGCGAGCACCACGACAAGGCGGTGTCGCAGAAGGGCGTGTTCGACCGCGCCGTCTCCGCGATCAAGGCGGCCAAGGCGCGCGGCTTCACCGTCAACGTCAATGCGACCATCTTCGACGGCCACCCGGCCGAGGAGATCGCGAAATTCCTCGACCTCACCGTCGAGCTCGGCGTCGGCGTCTCGATGTCGCCCGGCTACGCCTATGAGCGCGCGCCGGACCAGGAGCACTTCCTCAATCGCACCAAGACCAAGAAGCTGTTCCGCGACGTCTTCGCGATGGGCAAGGGCAAGAAGTGGAACTTCATGCATTCCGGCCTGTTCCTCGACTTCCTCGCCGGCAACCAGGAATACGAATGCACGCCGTGGGGCATGCCGGCACGCAACATCTTCGGCTGGCAGAAGCCCTGCTATCTGCTCGGTGAAGGCTATGCGAAAACCTTCAAGGAGCTGATGGAGACCACCGACTGGGACTCCTACGGCACCGGCAAGTACGAGAAGTGTGCCGACTGCATGGCGCATTGCGGCTACGAGCCGACCGCGGCGACCGCAGCCCTCAACAACCCGTTGAAGGCGATGTGGGTGTCGCTGCGCGGCATCCGGACCACGGGCCCGATGGCGCCGGAGATCGACATGAGCAAGCAGCGCCCGGCGCAGTACATCTTCTCGGAGCAGGTCCAGAAGAAGCTCTCCGAGATCCGCAAGGACGAAGCCGAGGCCGCGCAGGCGAAGGCCGCGCAGAAGGCGTCGACGGCCGCCTAAGCGCGCGCAGACAATTCTCACGACGAAGGCCCGGCCGCACGCGCGACCGGGCCTTTTTTCTTGACCGGCCTTTGTTTTTGTTCGCGGCGACGCCGTAAGGACAACGGCCCGTGTCCCGGACGCGCTGCAGCGTGCAACGCTGCTGCGCAGAGCCGGGACCCAGGAGCGGCGCGGCACGCTGACGGATGGGCCCCGGCTCTGCAGCGCACCGCTCCCGACGATGCTGCGCATCGCGGGGGGCGATGCGCTGCGTCCGGGGCACGAGAGCGTAGGTTTGTGGCACGCCTGTTTCCACAATCGTCATTGCGAGCCACCGGGTCCGCGCGAAGCGCGGCCCGATGACAGGCTCCGCGAAGCAATCCAGACTGCCTCCGCGGAAAGATTCTGGATTGCTTCGTCGCTGCGCTCCTCGCAATGACGGAGTATGCGGCACTGGATCGCTCTTTCAATGAAGATATTCATCTGCAGACATACCTTCGCAATCTCGCGGCGTGTTTAGCCCGAGTTGTTCTGCCGTCTCGCGCCCATGAATTGCCAGAGGGCGCAGGGAAGGCCGGGCGCCGGCTGGCACCCGAGTCCGTGCACAATGGAATGCACACGGGATGGACTACAGGTCTCGCCGGTCGCCCGGCCTTCCCTGCGCGGTTGGTTTTAACGGTGTCCTTCGTGCTCTCCCCGGGGAGCGATGCACTGTTGCCCCCGTCGCCTCTGCGGCTTTGTCGATGTGCGCACCCGGTCGGGCCGCCGCATCACCGCGAAGACTTGACGCCAGCAACCGGACGTCAGGACCACACGACTTCTCCGTCCGCGGACGGCGAGGCCTTCGCGCCGGGGCCCGATGTGCGCACCACCGACGATCAACCAGGCCGCTGTGACAATCGCCGTGTCGTACCCGCGTCGCGCATGACTCAACGGTTGTCCGTCCCTGTCACCGCATCTCCGCGCCGGCGCTGCCGCGTCCAACCGCACCCCGGCCCGCATCTCGTGACGATCGCGAAGCGCCCCTCTGGCAGGGACCAGGATGGCGGAGATATGCCACAAATCCGAAATTCGGAAAAGCGATATATTTTTGTTTGAAGGGGTTGACGGGGGTGCAGGTGTTTTGCCCGACGCCTCTGCCAAAGCCGCCGTCATGGGATCGTCATAACCCCCGGACCGACCGGTCCCCGACCGATGACCGACATCGCCCGGGCCTGAGATCGAAAAGTCACAGCCGCCGGGCTTTGCAGGGAAACGTGTCAAGAGCCGTTGACGAGCCAACATTTGTTATGTTCCTTCACATCCGAAATTAGAATGTCACGATTGGAATGGGAATGAAGCGTGCCGTTTGGGGCCACTTGCTCGTCGTGGGGCTGCTGACGAGCTGCGACCGGGCTGTGGCGCAGCAATGCCAGGTCACCGGGACCAACCAGACCTGCACCAATTCCATCGCGCTCAGCGGCGGTGTCGTCGGCCTGAGCGACACCGCGACCGCGACGGTGATCAATACGAGCGGCGCCAGCATCACCGGCGGAAGTGCGGGCGGCGGCAAGGGCATCAACACGGGCCTCGATGCCATCGTAACCAATTCCGGCACCATTTCGGGCACGGGCGACTTTGCCCAAGGCGTGGTTGCGCTTCGCAACAACACCGTGATGAATAACGGTGCGATCACCGCGGATGCCGGCTTCGCGGGAACCGCCGCCTATGCCGTGAATGGCGGCAACGATATCACCTTGACCAATTCCGGCACGATCTCCGCTCATGCATTCGGGGGGGCCGCCGCCGTCTTCGGCTTCCACAACGTCACCGCGTCCAACACCGGAAGGCTCACCGCGACGTCCGGATTGAGCGGCACGAGCTATGGCGTCTTCGCCAGCCAGATCCTTCGTCTAACCAATTCGGGCACGATCACGAGCGTCGCCGGCGGCTCCGGAATCGCCTACGGCGCATACGCCGGAGACTATGTCGACGTCACTAATTCCGGCAGCATCACGTCAGCCGGGAGCACCAATGTAAGCTACGGCATTGCGGCCCTCAACGGCGCGGCCGACGTTACCAATTCCGGCACCATCTCCAGCAGCTCGGACCATTTCGGCTTCGGCATCCTGACCGGTCTCGATGCCACGGTCCGCAATTCCGGCACCATCGCCGCCGTGAGCAGCGGTGAGGAGAGCATCGCGATCAATGCCGGCCGCAATGCGTTCGTGACCAACTCCGGTAGTATCACCGCCGCGGTGCTCGGCACCGGCCAAAGCTATGGCGTCCTCGCGGTGCAGAACGCCACGGTGTCCAACTCCGGGACCATCGTCGCTGCGGCCAGCGGAGCCGGCCGGGGGGTCGGCATTTTCGCGAACACCACCGCAGCGATCGTCAATTCGGGCAGCATCAGCGGCACGACCGCGGCGGGCGGCATGGGCCTCGGCATCCAGTCGTTTGGCCCCACCAATGTGACGAACTCCGGCACCATCTCCGGCAGCACCGCCGCGCTCGATCTGAGCGGCAACGCCGACACGCTCACCGTGCTGCCGGGCTCCCGCATCATCGGCGCGATCAACCTCGGCGGCGGCGGCGACACCGTCAATTTCCGCGGCGGCAGCCACAATCTGACTTTCGATACGCTGGCCGGCGCCACCGTGACCGGCACCACACCGTTCGTCGTGTCCGGCAACCGTGCCGTCGCGGTGGACCCCACCGCCTTTGCGGCGGCCGGGCGCACCCTGAATGATTTCAGCCGGGCGATTTTCGACACCGTGCCGGTGTTCTCCGGCAGCAGCGCACCGGGAAGCGCGCCCCTCGCCTTCGCCGCGCCGGATGCGCCATCCCGCGTCGATGACGCTTTTGCCGCAATTCCGGGACTGTCGGCCTATTCCGACCAGGGCCTGGCCTTCAAGAATCCCACCGTGGCCTATGGCGACGGCAGCACCGTCTGGGGACGCGGCTTCGCCGGCCAGCGCATCCAGCAGCAGGACGGCGTGCTGCTGCGCACGACGAACCTGTTCTATGGCGGCATGATCGGCGGCGACTGGCAGACGCGCCCCGACCTGCGGCTCGGCGCCTACCTCGGCGGCGGCCAGACCCGCAGCACGGTCGACTTCAACCAGGGCACCACCAACGCCGATCTCGTGTTCGGCGGCGCCTATGCGCGCTACGACGTCGGCGCATCCTTCCTGCACGCGGCGATCCAGGCCAGCGGCTCGCGCAACACGACGAGCCGTACCATCAACAACAATCTCGTCGCCGGCGGACTGGAAACCGCATCCGCCAGCTATGACGGCTGGTATGTGAGCCCGGAGGCGAGCTTCGGGCACCGCTGGATGCTCGGAAGCTTCGCAGGCGCCAACTACACGCTGACGCCCTCGTTCCGGCTGCGCTACCTCTACGGCTCCTACGCCGGCTACACCGAAACCGGCACGACCGCGCCGCTCACCGTGAGCGGCCAGACCGTGAGCACGCTCGAAGAGCGCGGCGAAGCCAAGCTGACGCGCAGCGCGGCGCTCTCGCCCTCCAGCCTGCTGTCGACCAGCATTTCCGTCGGCGTGCTCGGTACCCAGCGGGTCGGCAGCAACACTGTCAACGCAGCGCTGCTCGGCCAGGCCCTCCCCTTCGCAACGCCGGGACAATCAAACGTTTATGGCGGTTTCGGCGGGATCGGGCTGGAATGGCAGAGCCGCAACGTGACGCTGTTCTCGACCGCCGAATATCTCGCGCTCTCCGACCGTTCGACCATCGTCACCGGCCGCGCCGGCTTGCGGGTGGCGTTCTGAAGGCACGCCTCGCGTTCGGCGACATCGAGAAGCCGAAGGTGATCTCGAAGCGCTAGCGCCGCAATTGCCGGAGCACGTCGAGACCGCAGTGGCTATTTCCGCAGCAGCGTGGACCAATCCGGGATCGCAACCCAGGTTTTCCGGCCCAGGATTTCGACATGCCTGTGGTCGAGAACGGCCGTCACCTCAAAATCATTCTCGTCTTGAAACAACAGGACTTCATCGCCGATACCAAGCTTCAGATCGTCGATCCTTTTATCGAGATCAACGGCGTCGTGCTTCAATAGCCAGCAAAGACCGTCCGCGGTCATCGCGTTGAAATCCGTGAACAGCTTGAGCATGAGACCGCCACTCTCATGACCCGAAGGTCATGGGTTCAATCTTATCCTCGCAACCAGCGCCCTCTGAAATCCAGGGAGCATGATCGGCGAGAGTCTGGGGAAGCGCCCATTGCTTGTCTGTGCAGCCAAGCAGGACAGCATGAGAGGTTTGGGCCTCTCGCGCCCGCCGGCGGATCCGTCCGTGTTCTGCAACAGAAGCTTACGCCGCCGAGGCTTCACCGTGACGGTGCCAGCGCACTGAGAGAATAGCAGGAGCACTGCGAGGAGCCAAATTTGCTCGCGTTCACGGACGCGATCGTCCCGCTTGAGGCGGCGGGACGATCGCTCTGCGAAACCTCAGCCCTTGATGAACGCCAGGAGATCCGCGTTGATGATCTCGGGGTGGGTCGATGCCATGCCATGCGGCAGGCCGGGATAGGTCTTCAGCGTACCGCGCTTGAGCAGCTTGATGCCAAGGCGTGCGCTGTCGTCGATCGGCACAATCTGATCGTCCTCACCATGCATGATCAGAACAGGCACATCGATCTTCTTGAGATCGTCGGTGAAGTCGGTCTCGGAGAAGGCCTTGATGCAATCATAATGCGCCTTGGCGCCGCCCATCATGCCCTGGCGCCACCAATTGTCGATGAGGCCCTGGCTGACCTTGGCGCCCGACCGGTTGAATCCGTAGAACGGGCCCGCTGGGACGTCCCTGAAGAACTGGGCGCGGTTCGCCAGCAGCGCAGCGCGGAAGCCGTCGAAGACTTCGAGCGGAAGTCCGCCGGGATTGGCGGCCGTCTTGAGCATGATCGGCGGCACGGCGCCGATCAGAACCGCCTTCGCAACGCGCCCCGGCTTGGCGCGCGCGACGTAATGCGCCACCTCGCCGCCACCGGTGGAGTGGCCGACGTGAATGGCATTCTTCAGATCGAGATGGTCGGTGAGCGCGATGACATCGGCAGCGTAGGTATCCATCTCGTTGCCGCTGTCGGTCTGCGTCGAACGGCCGTGCCCGCGGCGATCGTGGGCGATCACGCGGAAACCCTTCAGCAGGAAGAACATCATCTGGGCATCCCAGTCGTCGGCGCTCAGCGGCCAGCCATGGTGAAACACGACCGGCTGCGCGTCCCTGGGGCCCCAATCCTTGTAGAAAATCTGGACCCCGTCCCGCGTGGTCACGAAGCCGCTCTCGGTGCGGCTGGCCCCGCGCGGACTCGTGCCCCCCTTCCTGGCGGCCTCTGCATCGGCGGTCGCACCCAGGGTCGCGGCGGCGGCGGCGGCGAGACCGATTCCCGCAGTGATCGCGCTGCGGCGGGTGGCTTGGGTCGGCTGGCTCATGACATTCTCCATTTGATATCGCACTAAATGATATCGCGATATCTAACTCCTTAGACCCATCGAGCCGAGATGTCCAGAAAATTCGTTATCGCGATATCAATTATTGTGCTATACGAAGGTATACCTTGGAAAGTTTTGACAATGCGTCCCCTCGACCGCCAGATCTGCTTCACGCTCTACGCCACCAGCATGGCCATCACGCGGGCCTACAAGCCCCTGCTCGACGAGCTGGGCCTGACCTACCCGCAACATCTGGTGCTCTGCACGCTCGGCGAGGGCGGCCCCATGACCATCGGCGCCATCGCCACGCGACTGGACCTCGAATCCAGCACGGTCACCCCCCTGGTCAAGCGGCTGGAAGCCGCTGGCCTCGTCGAGCGCCGGCGCGGCATGGAGGACGAACGCAAGGTCGAGGTGACGATGACCCCGGCCGGCGAGGCGTTGCTCGAACGCTCGGGATGCCTGGGCGAACTGTTGCTGTCGCGCTCAGGCATGGCACCGGACGACCTAGAGGCGTTGAACAAGCGCGTGCAGGCGTTGCGGGCGGAGATCGTCAAGGGTTGAGTGCAGCTGGTCGGGCGCGACCTCAGAATCTTACTCGCGCGACTGCTTCCCCCGCGGGCCTCTTGTCAGGCGACACTCGAACTGCCCTGCCGCTGCGCGTGTCGTGTCTCTCTTCAGGGATGCAGTCCAGCCCACGGCAATGAGCAGAGATGTAAACGCTCGTCGCCGATCTGCAGTTCGTAGGATGAATTGAGCTCTTCGCGAAACTCACCATCGCGTCCGCATCAATCGATGGGTCTCGCTGCCGGTCAATCCATCCTGCGGTCGCCGCGTCCTTATGAAATCCGCACCAGATCAATCGCGACCGTGCTGCCGCGCAGCTTCGGCGAGGACACCCGCGTCCATCTCTTTCAGTGTCTTTGGTGTCCCCCGATAGGCCAATACACCAAAGGCATTTTCGGCGCGCGTGACGGCAAAGGCCGGCTCTCGTTTCACCTGTCCATCGTCGGAGACGACCGTGCCAGGCTTGTCCATGTTGGCCATTAGCTAGCCTCATTGCGATTGAGACGAAACCAGATCAACGCAGCGGTGCGGTCCAACGTATTCTACACGCTCTCCGCCGGTGAAGCGAAAGAACAGGTCAACAAAAAGCCCGGTCAAACGACCGGGCCTTTGCCTGCCTTCTCATTCCAACCCCGCCTCAGGCCGTCTCCGACACCAGCGCCTCGGCGCCCGCGAGTTCCGTGCCGATCAGATAGTCGCGGCAGCCGCGAAGCGAGCGCAGCGCGCGGTTGAAGTCGATGCCGGTGGAGACCAGCGCATGCAGCGTGGCCGGGTTGCGCGCGATGCCGCGCAGCACGGCGCCGAGATCGATCTGGCCGTTCGGCTTGATGGCGGCGCGGGCGAGTGCCGGCAGCGCGCGGTGGGCGGGGTCGCTGATGACGCGGACCGCGGCAAAAGGCAGGCCGGCTTCAGCGGCATAGGCGGCGGCGATGTGGCTTTCCATGTCGACGGCGGCAGCGCCCGTTTCCGAATGCAGCGCGGCCTTGCAGGAACGGCCGGTGACCACCTCCTCGGCGCCGGCGAGCGAGCCGCGCACGACGCGGCGGCGGCCCGAGGTCAGGCGGTCGATCAGCTCGTCGCCGAGCGACAGGCCGGCGGCCCAGCGGGCGTCGCCGGAGAGCACCTCGGTGGCGAGAACGACGTCGCCGGAGCGCAGGGTCGGGTCGAGCCCGCCGGCCACGCCGAAGGAGATCACGCCGCGAATCGTCTGGGGGTCCACCACCGTCAGCAGCGCCCGCAACTGGGTCGGGCTGCTCGACGCGCAGATCACGGACATGCCCGGGCCCGCCGCGATGCGGGCCTCCTGAACCAGTCCGGTCACGATCAAGATCGGCCGCGGGTCAATGGCCTGCCCCGCGTTTCCGTAAGCCCCCATCCCCAAAGTCACATTCCGACCCCTACCACCCTGCTGTTGGTGTTCCGCAAGTTCCGATACCGCGCCAGCGCCCACAAGGGAAAGAACTTCGGGTAACCATGATAGCGCAGATAAAACACACGGGGGAAGCCTGTGGCGGTGTAGCGCTGCTCGTCCCACAGTCCTTTTTCGTTCTGTGTTGCAATCAGGTACTCCACCCCGCGGGCGACGGCCGGGTGATCAACCTCGCCTGCGGCCATCAGGGCAAGCAAGGCCCATGCCGTTTGCGAGGCGGTCGAGGGGGCGGCCTCCCAGCCCTTGTAGTCCAGCCGGTAGCTGACCGCGTCCTCGCCCCAGCCGCCGTCCGGGTTCTGGATCGAGGCCAGCCAGGCGACCGCCTTGCGGATCATCGGATCCTTGTGGTCGACGCCGGCCATGTTCAGCGAGCACAGCACAGACCAGGTGCCGTAGATGAAGTTCATGCCCCAGCGGCCGTACCAGGAGCCCTCCGGGTGCTGGGTCTTGCGCAAATACGCCACGCCCGCGGCCACGTGCTTGCTGCTCGCCTCGGTCTCGCCGAGCTGGGCCAGCATGGAGATGCAGCGCGCGGTGACGTCCTCGGTCGGCGGGTCGAGCAGCGCGCCGTGGTCCGAGAACGGGATGTTGTTGAGGTAATATTCGAGGTTGTTGACGTCGAAGGCGGCCCAGCCGCCGTCGTCGCTCTGCATGCCCTCGATCCACTCCCGGCCGCGGTCGATCGCCGAATCGTAGCCGGCGACGCCGTGCTCGCGGCGCATGCGGTCCATCGACATCACCACGACGGCGGTGTCGTCGAGGTCGGGGTAATGGGCGTTGTTGTACTGGAAGGCCCAGCCGCCGGGACGCAGGTCCGGCCGCTTCACCGCCCAGTCGCCCTTCAGTTCGAGCTCCTGCCGCGGGATCAGCCAGTCCAGCCCCTGTTTCGCCGCCGGCACGGCCTTGTCGCCGCCGGCCTCGAGCAGGGCATGCGCGGTCAGCGTGGTGTCCCACACCGGCGAGACGCAGGGCTGGCAATAGGCCTCGTCGCCGTTGATCACCAGCAGCTTGTCGATGCCGCGGCGCGTGATCGCGCGCGGCGGATAATTCTCGTCCTTGCCGAGCGCGTCATACATCATGACGATGTTGGCCATCGGCGGATAGATCGCGCCCATGCCGTCCTCGCCGTTGAGCCGCTCCTCGGTGAAGGCGAGCGCCGCGTCGATCGCGCGCTGGCGCAGGCGCTTCGGGAACATCGGCTCGATCACCCGCAGGATCGCGTCCAGCGACCGGAACAGCAGGAACCAAGCCATGCTCTGGTGCGGCGCCTTGGCGGTCATGCCGATCGAGCGCGGATCCTGCAGGAACAATTCGTCGATGCCGACGCCCAGCGGATTCTTCGCGCGCGGCTTCAGCGCGGCGATCACCATCAGCGGCACCATGGTGGTGCGCGCCCAGTAGGAGATCTTGTTGAGGTGGAACGGCGACCAGAACGGCAGCAGCACGATCTCGATCGGCAGCACCGGCACCGCGCGCCACGTCGTGACGCCGAACATCGCCAGCATGAAGCGGGTGAAGACGTTGCTGTGAATGGCGCCGCCGCGATCGTGGATCGCCTTGCGAGCCCGCACCATGTGCGGAGCGTCGACGGAATCGCCGATCATCTTCAGCGCGAAATAGGCCTTCACGCTGGCGCTCATGTCGAACTCGCCCTCGTGCACCAGGGGCCAGCCGCCATGGGCGCCCTGGATGCGGCGCAGATAATTGCCGATCTTGGCTTCGAGCGGGGCATCGATGGGCTCGGCGAGATAATGGCGCAGCAGAATGTATTCGGCCGGGATCGTGCAATCCGCCTCGAGCTCGAACACCCAATGGCCGTCGGCCTGCTGGAAACCGAGCAGTCCGTCCGTCGCCGACGCGATGCTCGTGTCCAGGCTCTTCGATGCCAGGCTCCTCGATTCCAAACCTTCGCGGCTTGTCGCGTTCACGGAATCCATCTCGCTCGATTGCTCCGATAGTTGATGTGAGTGGGCCGGGACAAAACCCGTCAGGGCCGCTCCTCAGGATCCTTTGGCGGCCAGAACCAGATCGGCGGCACGATCGCCCGACCGGACCGATCCCTCGATGGTTGCAGGCAATCCCGTAGCAGTCCAATCGCCCGCAAGAAACAGGTTTTTCAGCGTGGTGACCGGGCCCGGACGCAGGGCATTCTGGGCCGGCGTTGCCGCAAAAGTGGCTCTGCGCTCGCGCACGATCTGCCAGGGCGGGAGATCCCCGGTCACGCCGCCGGCCTTGCAGACGTCGGTCCAGATCGCCTGCGCGAGTTCCTCGCGCGGCATGTCGACGAGGCGATCGCCATTGCTGATGGTCACCGAGAGCCGGTTCGGAAAGGCGAACAGCCATTCCACGACGCTGCCGATCACGCCCAGGATCGGCGCCGAGCCCGGCGGCGGCGTGATGCGGAAATGCGCGTTGACGATGGCGCGAAACTCGGTCGGCGTCTTCAGGCCCGGCAGCAGGCTCGCGGCGGCGCGCGGCGGCACCGCCATCACCACGACGTCGCCGGCGCCGAGCTGGACCACATCCTCGCCGCCGAAATTCAGCGCGCCGACCTTGCCGTCCGTGGACGTGAACGCGCGCAGTTCGTGGCCGAGCCGGACGCTGTGGCCGCGCGCCTCGAGATATTTGATCGCGGGCTCGATCAGCACCGCGCTGAGGCCGTCACGCGCGATCAGCGGGCGGCAGGCCTGCCCGCCGGCCAGCAGCGTCTCGCGCACGATCGCGCCGGCGAGTCCGGCCGAGCCTTCGGGCGGATCGACATTGAGCGCGGCCAGCAGCAGCGGCTGCACCAGGCGTTCATAGAGTGTCCCCTCGCAGGGAATCGAGTTGCCGACCAGCGTCTGTTCGGAAGCCCAGATCAGCGGCGCCAGCTTGAGATAATCGGTGAGCCCGGTGTCGGGAACGCGCCGGCTCTCGTCGAACACCCAGGTCGGCAGACGGCCGGCGCCGAGATCGATCTGCCAGCGCTGGCCGGTGGGAAGATCGACGAAGGGAAACTGCGCGCTTGCAGGACCGACCAGCCCGGCCTCGGTGCCGATCGACCGCGCATAGGCGCGCGCGTGGCTGTTGCCCGACAGCAGCAGGTGATTGCCGTTGTCGATGGTGAGGCCGGTGGCGCCGTCGAAATAGGAGCGGCAGCGGCCGCCGGCCTGGTGCGTCGCCTCGTGCACGGCCACCTTGTAGCCGGCATTGGCGAGCCGCACGGCGGCGGAAAGGCCGGAAATTCCGGCACCGATGATGTGAGCGGTGTTTTGCATCAGATGAGAGCGTAGCGGAGCAGGATGCCGATGCGTGTGATCTTGGACACGCGCACCGGCTGTCGCGGCGCATCGAAGCCGCGGGCGATCAACAGATCCAGAATGGCCCGATAGTATTTCGACATGATCCGCGGCGCGCGCACGGCGCGGCGCCGGTTGCGGTTCATGATCTCGTCCGCCTTCTCGAAATGGACCCTGGCGCGCTGCGCCAGCGGCGCGCAGACCTTCGGCAATGCGCGCTCGGCGGTCACGCGGTTCGGATCGTCGGAGGTGATGCCGGCATGCAGCAGCGCTTCGCGCGGCAGATAGAGACGGCCGAGCGTCGCATCCTCGTCGATGTCGCGCAGGATGTTGGTGAGCTGCAGCGCGCGGCCAAGATGGTGCGCGAGCTGGATGCCGTCCTCTTCCGGCAGGCCGAACACCCGCACCGAGAGCCGCCCCACCGCGCTCGCGACGCGATCGCAGTAGAGATCGAGGGTCGCCATGTCGGGGGCGCGAATGTCCTGCGGCACGTCCATTTCCATGCCGTCGACGATGGCGAGGAAATCCTCGCGCTTCAGCCCGAACCTCTTCACCGAGGCGACGTAGTCCTTCAGCCGCGGCGGCGGATGGCCCTGGTAGAGCGCATCGACGTCGTTGCGCCATTCCTGGAGCGCGGCGAGACGCTCGGCGCGCGGACCGTCGGAATCGGCGATGTCGTCGACATGGCGGCAGAAGCTGTAGATCTGGAACATCGCCTCGCGCTGCTCGCGCGGCAGGATGCGCATCGCCGCGTAGAACGAGCTGTTCGATGCGGTGGAGCCGTAATTGGCATCGGGCGCGGTGGCCTCAAGCGTCATGCGCGGCCCCCGGCCTGGACACGGATTTGCGGCCGACCGCACGGCGGCCGATCTCGCCGATCATGCCGGCGAGGCTGAAGATCAGCAGTTCGAACTTGTTCAGATGCACGCGCTCGCGCAGGGGATCGCGCACCTTGAGCAGGCGGACGATGCGGTCGGCGTAGGCCTGGATCACCGCGATGTCGAGCCCGAGGCGGAGATCCCTCACCTCCGCGCTCAGAGACTTGCTGTCGTCGAGCAGGGCCTCGTTGCGCGCGGCGAGCGCCTGGAGGCAGGCCAGCATCGCCGGCGGCGATTGCGCAAGTCCGAGCTGTTCGACCGAGGCGCCGTGTGCCGCCAGCGCATCGCGCGGCAGGTAGACGCGGTTGAGCTCGCGGAAATCCTTGCCGCAGTCCTGGAGGTGGTTGTTGATCTGCAAGCCGGCGCAGAGCGCGTCCGATGCGGTCCAGGTCGACGTGTTCTCGCCGTGGACGTCGAGCATGAAGCGGCCCACCGGCATCGCCGAATAGCGGCAGTAATGGATGACTTCGTCCCAGGTCTCGTAGCGCAGCTTGGTGACATCCATGCGGAAGGCCACGAGCACGTCGAGCGCGTGACGCGGCGCCATGCCGCGTTCGGCCAGGGCGCGGCGCAGATTGACCGCTTCGGCCTGGGTGTCGCCATTGCCGAGCAGCTCCGCCTCGAGCAGGTCGAGATAGGCGAGCTTCTGGTCCGGCGGCAGGCTCGCATGGTCGGCGATGTCGTCGGCGGTGCGGACGAAATTGTAATAGGCGAGGATCAGCGCGCGATGACGCGGATGAATGATCCAGGACGCGACGGGAAAATTCTCGTCGCGGTCACCCTTTCCGGATCGCAATTCGCTCGCAGAGGTCATCGAGGGCTGGCTAACAATCGTTTGGACAGGAAGGGCTTTTTCGCTCGCGCGGGCTCATGCCGGCGATGCCGCCGCGGGCCCCATATAGGGGAATATGAGCGAGATGGCAAAGACCGAAAACGACAACGAAATCAAGGAAAACGTAGCTTCAGACCTCGCAGGTTTGGACTCTTTTGGCGTGAACGAGCCGGGAACAGGGCAGGAAGTTGGCACGCCGCTGACACAGCCGAGTTCTGATCCTGTTCTGGGCTACGTCTATTTTATCCGTGCCGGAGATCACGTGAAGGTCGGCTATTCGGCTCAACCCCTCGACCGGCTGCAAACTCTCCAAACATCGCACCCCGAGAAATTGGAGATCCTGTGCACGATCCCCGGCAGCATAAAGACCGAGCGGAGCCTTCACGCCCGGTTCCAATCCTATCGCGTTCGTGGGGAATGGTTCCGTTTCGGCCCAGGGATCAGAAAATTCGTAAAGTGCGCCTCCCAGATTTCCCCGCGTCGCCGCAGGCTCGCGGCCAAAGCGAAACGCCGGCCAAAGCCCACACCGTTGCCTGAGGTAACCAGGCTGTTGAAGCTTCGTAAAATCCACGGGGCCGACTCCGCGATCGGCCATCACATATCGGTACTGGCCGAAGTTCTTCCCAACCACCGCGCCGCGACAAACGCAGATCAAAAAGCCCACCTGGAAAGAACCATCAAGCGGACATCGGCGGCGCTGGAGTTGCTGCTCAAGGCGGCGGCCTAAGAGCCAAGTCAGTCAGTTTAACCGCAAACAGCCGCAAGGGGCGGCGAGGAGATGCAAATGGCAAAGACGATCAAGGTTCGCATTCCGGCCGTGGTTGCCCCAGACGGCCGCTGGTGCGCCTACGGCTACCCTGGCGCAACGAAGGAGCCGGATTGGTCGATGTGCGAAGAGGTCGCCGACAACGGGGAGTATGAGGGCTCCTACCAGCATCTGTGGATCACGGCCGAGCTTCCGGTCCCGGAGGCTGAAATCGACGTCGAAGCCATCGCCGCCGGTCCAGCATAACCTTTCCGCAGGGGCAAGTTATGACGCAATACGGACCAGACCCGTTCAACTTTTTCGCCGGCATAGGCGTGCTCGTTTTTTTGTCGTGCTGCGGCTACGCCCTGGTGCGATGGATCAAGCACAACTACCCGCACAACATGGCCGAGTGACACTCGCGATGAGACAGGGAGAAAGCCGATGAGCGAACAATACGACACCAAGCAAGAGGCGCTAATCACCAGAACGAAGGAAAAGGCCTTTATGAAAGGCGTCGAAGCGGCTAGGCGCGGGAAATCGATCAACAACAACCCATACGCCCATGTCGACAATCAAGCGGTTTGGCGGGACGGGTTTCTGTCCGTTAAGCCTGACGCGCGCTGAGGCAAGGGGAAAGCTGATGACGGCCCGCACCGAGCAATGGTTGCTCGACCACAAGGACTATCCCTACGACTACTGCCTGATTTGGCCGTTCGCGCGGGAAGGCCGCGTTGGGCGCGGTATGATGGGCGGCAAAGGAAACCGGAAGTGGGCTCACCGGGCGATGTGCGAGCTTGTCCACGGACCAGCTCCAGCCGACAAGCCACAAGCGGCCCATAGTTGCGGCAACGGCGACCAGGGATGCGTCAATCCTCGGCATCTGTCATGGGCCAACAATTCCGAGAACCAGATTCAGCGGTACGCTCACGGGCGCGGGCCATCAAATACGAACGGCAACAAGAGCCGGTTCACGCCGACGCAAATTGCGGAGATCCGCGCCAAGTATGGCGAGTTCACGCAAACGAAGCTGGCCGAGATGTACGGCTGTTCCCTTGGCACGATCCAATATTATCTGAAATACCGCGACGAACGCGGCCATGCCGGTGGAAAGATCAACCATTGGTCTCCCGATGAAGACGACCAGTTGCGAGATTGCGTGAAGCGCGGTCTCAGCTTCCCGGAGATCGCTCGCGAGATCGGCCGGCCCCTCGGGGCCGTCACCGGACACGCCTACCGGATCGGTCTTAAGTCCGGCAGGCCACCCACGCGAACGGACTACGCCTCAGTTTCACAGACGAATGGGGAGCGCGAGACCGGGGGGTAGAATGGACAACGTGCTGCTGTTTCTCGGATATCTCGCTCTGGTCGCGCTGTGTGGCTATTACGGCCCCGAGATCGCGAGCCGACTATGGAAGCCGAAGCCCCATGTCCCATGCCAGGAATGGCGAGAGATGGTCGAGCCGATCGTGAAAAAGTGCAAGTTAGCCGCCACCTTCAATGGCAGCACCAGCTTTGATGCCGAAGGTTCTAGCTCTCTAGCCTCCTTACTTGAGCGGATGGCTACCGAACTGGATCGGAGATCCTGACCGAACAACGAGGATGAGATGAAAACGAACGCCTTAGATTACTGGCATGAAGCGAAGCCAAGGTGCCCTCATTGCGGGGAGTGCTTCGAAATATGGGAAAATGACCACCCGCTCGCGCTAAACTACGAGGACGGCGGGCGCACAACATTTGAGTGCGAGTCATGCAACAAGCCATTCGTATGCGAGACAGTCGTGAGCTACGTATTCTCAACTGCCGTCTCGGAGGAAGCTGCCGACGATGACGACTGGGGCCCGGAGCAAGAGGCCGCCGCATAACCACAGCTGAGCAGGGAACGACGATGAGAGAAATCGAAATGATCAGGCGGATGGGTCTCGTGATAGAGGTGCCGGAATTTGATCCTAAGAAGCACGTCAGATTCCGGGGGAAGCCCATTGAGGCGTTGACCCGCGAAGAACTCGTGGATGCGCTAGAGCAAGCTCTACGCGAGATCCACGCGGCTCGTAGCCGATCCTAAACAGGGAGAGATCATGCTGAGCCTTCGGAAGGGAATCCCCCTGGACTATAAACCCCGCAAGGGGAGGTATCGTCGCGTTCGGGATCATGCAGTGCATCCGTTGAAGCGGCCCGGCAAGCGCTGGCTACGGCGCACATAAGAGGATGAGCGCGGCATACACGAGGGCGGTCGAAAGACCGGGGACCATAAGAGCGGGTCTTGGCAGGGGCAATGCTCCAGAACCCTGCCCTCTTGTATGCCGCGATCCTGGGCAAGGAGCGCGAGAGCCATGAAGAAGTCGGAAGCGATACGCTGGATCAAACGGGAAATCGCTCGCGAGATACGAGAACGAATTTCGGAAGTTCCAGATCGAATTGGCGAGGCTCCTGATCCAGGTATGGTTGAAGGGTTATGGGAGGCTGAGGCTTGGAAGGCCGCCGACCGCATCTGGCCCGAAGGCAAAGACGTTTGAACACACTGGCAATGTCCCTGAGACAGTCCAAGACACCCGTTAACCCTGTCAAGGGGCTCCCTTGAAGGGAGCGAACGCCGTAAGTTTATGTGAGCGTCAGAGCGCTAAACAGCGATTGCACTTCCGGCACCAAAAGGTTGTCGGCAGCTAAGGTCTGATGCGTCCCGTCAGATGTTGCGTAATTGGCAAGACCATTCACCAACCACTTCCGGGGGTCCACCCCGCGAACCGCCTGCGGCACAGCGCTGAAATCCAAAACTCCGGATTGGAGAGCTGAAGCCTTGAGATCGTACCACAATCCTGCGGGGTAGGCTGGCACGGCAACCGTCTGGTTCGCCTCGGTCACCCACGCGTCCGTTGAACTCGACTTTGGGAAAAGACCGACATGGCCAATTTTGTCGTAACCGTACACCGTCCTCGCCGTATTCCAAATCTTGAAGTAGTGGAGCAAACGGTTTTGATCGTTCGTGCCCATCATGTCCGAGAACACGCGGCAATAGGCCATATACGGATACCAGTGGGTGAACGGCACGATGGTGTACTGCGACGAGCCGCCTGCAGAGAATTCGATGCTGGCCACCCCAAGATTCTCTAGGGCTTTTTTGACGTAGGTTCCACTCCAACCAACGAAATTAGCGCTAGTCCCCTCCATCAAGCTGTCACCGAGAATGAACACTGTCTTCGGATCGCCGGTCACCGGGACACCCACGAGGATAGGACAGAAGCCAGCAATGGCCGTGCTGTTGGTGAAGCCGCTCCCCGAAATGGTCAGTGCCCCCGTGCCGGTGAAATTCGTAATGGTCGCCGTAGCTGGGTCATAGAAGGTAGCGCTGCTGCCGGTGATTGAGTTCAGGCGATTGGACAAAGGTATCTTTTGCCCCGCGGCGGCAACGTGTCCTCGCACTCTCACCCAAAGCTCGGTGGATGCCGGAAAGTTGGACAGCCCCGTGAAGATCGATGGCAAGATAGCGTCCGATTTCACGTCAATGGCGCCGTCAGCGAGTGTTATCCCCGCTGCACCACCAAATAAGACCTGCTTGCTCTCGGCCACAGTAGTGACCCGCTCAAGGTAACATTCATCAATGACGACGGCATTGCCGATGTTCGGGCTGTTGAAGTTAAAATTGCCGAATGACAGCTTTAGGGCTGACATGGCATCGGCCCCCATCTTCAGCCTGAAGCGGGAGACGAAGCTTAGTTGCGTCCCGGAGAGAGTGCTTGTCGCGAAGCATGGGATGCGGTTGTCCACGCTGGCAGCTCGAAGAGCGCCCGGGGTTGCCGTGCTGGCCTTTGCGGCCGGCGCCGTGGCCGCCTGCATCTCCGCCACCGACATGCGGCGGGCATAGAACTTTATGGACTTAATGTGCCCTATATTGCCGGCCGCGCTGGTGCCGAGGAGGCGGATATCAGCACCGAATGATGGCGTAGCGCCTGACGTGGCCGCCCCCCCCATTCGACACAAGATCGCTGCCCGACCCGTCCCAAGCCAAGGCAGTCTTGCCCGCTGCTGGCGCGTTCATGATTGCCGTAGCGGCTGAACCAATGAGAACGCCTTCGGCGCAATCGTGCTCGACGATAAACGTTCCTTTTGCGCTGGTAAACCAAGACAGGTCGTTAAACAAAGCGATTTCAGCGGGCTGGGTTAGAGCAGCGGACGTCGTGGTGACCCAGCCTGTCGGCGCTGCGCCAGTGATGCACTGAAGGCCATAGCACTGGAAACCCTCAGTGGTGGCGCCGACGAAGGCGGCGTAGACAGCGCCGCTCGGTGAACCATCTTGGTTACAAGTCGCGACCTTGGCAACCTTGTTTGCCGTGTTGACCCAAGTGACAGTCATCGACAGCAGGAACATCCCGTTGGCCAGCTTGCGCAAGCCTTGCACAACGTTCGTGGCCTTCGTCGTGTCCGCCACGACATAGCTACCCGGCGTCCCATCAATCATAAAAATGCCGATGGGGCCAGCGTTGTCGTTTTGATCGGAGACCCTGAAAGACAGCGCCCAGCGGGTGGCGGTGCCCAGCGGCTTGACAATAGTGTAGAACGTCTGACGCGTGCCGGCCGCGATTGAGGTTGGCGTTGCAAAATAAGTCGGCCCGTGAATTGCGCTGGCCGTTGTCTCAGCAAGAGCCGTGAGCGAGCCTGCAACACCATCAGGCCCGGCGTCACCCGTTGCCCGGGTGACGCTCGACGTGCCCCATTGCACGGCGTTCGAAAAGTCGTTGCTGTATGTGAGTAACTGCGTGATGTTACCGCCGGACGGCGCAGCATCGACTGCCATCCCCCTCGCCACACCATCCCAGCTTTCAAAGGCAGGCTGACCCGACGCGACACTGACAAGAGCCCCGTTGACAATCGCGTTTCGCGCGCCAGTGCGCGTAAACGTGATGCTCGGCGGCAACGACGTTGTGAGGTCTAGGTTCAAGGCAGGGCCGCTCAAACCGCCACCTTTCGCTCCCCCAAGGGGAGTGCCGAGGCTCATTCTGCCGTATTTTCGGCCCATTCCTCCAACCATGCTATCGGTTCCTTATCGGCGGAATTCTTTGGTCGACACTTCGCCGGCACAAGCTAGGTAGCCAGCGCCGTCAATCCAGTCGTCTACGTTGATGCTCCCGCTCTTGGTGCGGGCGATTTTGAGGAGTGCCATCATGTGCGGGACGTCCGCAATTGTGAGCGGCTGGTCAAGCTTCAGGTAAGCAGTCCATAGCGCCGCGACGTGAGCAAAGTGCTGGTGCATGTCGCCGTGGGATTCTGCCCTGTCACCGCCGACGAGTTCAGCGGCCTTTGTGGCGATCTCTGTTGCGTTCAAAGACGTTTCATCCAATAGAGGCTGTGCGGGAAAGCCCAATTCCAATCAGGCTGAAACAACCGATAGCCCGCCCTGATAAAGTTGTTCGCCGACGCGACGTTGTCCGTCGTATCGCTTACGATTTGCGTCCAGCTATTGTACTTTGATTTGCGCTCCAGCGCACGCATGAAGCGCAGTTGGAGCTTATGCCCAAGGTGTTTTTGAACAACTCCGACGCGGATAAAGTAGCCAGCATTCGGGATGATCGTGGACTTGATGACGCCAGCGAATCCGACCGGCTCTTTGCCGAGATGAGCAAGCCACCAATGACCTTCATCAAAACTCGGCAGCTTGGCGTGGTCTAGGAACGTCTGCTCGTGAAGGTCTTTCAGGGTCTCTGAGATTAGCTCGTCAGAGGTATCGACTTCACGAATGACGTAGCTAGACACGATGCAGCGCCCCTCTAAACCACACGGTCCTGGCATCCATCTTTGTGACCAATTCCGGCGGCATCAGGATTCCATCCTTGTAAGTCAGGACGGCAAACCCCGACCTCCAGTCCAGCGCGGAATCCTCTGTATAGCCGAACGCACGATGTTCTTTGTCAGCCACGCAGCCAGTATCAACGCCATAACGGTCATGGCGATTGTAATCAGAAAGAGGTCGAACATTCTGCGCATGAAGGTGCCCCGTAACCATGGAGACGCCGGCATTGAGTGCGTTTGCTCTGGTCGCATTCATGCCACCCTTCCAACGGTGCTTGACCATCGTGGCGCCGCCCGAGACGCCCTCGTTGATGAAGCAGGACATTGCTTTCTGCCAAGCTCCAAAGTGGTCTGACAGGTGCACGCCTTTGATACCGCGATACTGCGGCGCCATACTCGCAATCATTAATTCAAATCGGGCGTCGTGATTACCTAACGTCCAGACCTTGTGTGTCCCACGCTTGCATGCTTGCACGATATCGTTCAAATGATCCTGCGCGGCCTCGATTTCCTCTTGTGGATCTGGCGCGGTTTCCCAATTCTGGGGGTGCCGGCTGATCCTTGGGAAGTCCATCACGTCACCATTCAGGATGACGGCTGCGGGCTTAATGTCAGCAACGAATTTCTTGAACGCACGAAGGCAGGTTGAAGGTTCACCGGGCCAGATATGGAAGTCCGACCCGACGATCACGACGCCATTCTTGATGTCGAGATTGTATCGGCCTGGTGCCGTGGGGCGCTGGTGGGTTGGAGCAACAAGGAAATGCCCTGCCCGCTCCAGTCGCTCGCGGCGGCCGTAGACGTTGCGCTCGGTTATGCCGAGCATGATGGAGGTTCGTTTAGCGCCTAGCGTGGTAAAGAGTTGCATGAACTCCTGATCGGAGCAGCGAGGGGCGGAATGTCCGCTCTTTGTCGCCGGCAATCGCTATTCCCCTCTCTTGGGATGCAGCTTGACCCATATCTGCACCGCAAGCCACAGAATGCCGAACACCTGAAGCGTCACGGCTAGAATGTCGTGCCATTCCTGTAAGTTCGGCATCCATGCCCAGCTTGTTGCGGCGGCCACGGCGACAGCGTCCGTAACCCCTTCGGTTTTCGTTTTGGGCAGAACAGCCACAAGGAACTTGAAAAGGCTCATCGGCGGATGATCCTCGCAACGTTCTCAAACGTGCGCTTGCCGAAATAGAAGCCCATCACCATGCCAGCCCATACGCTGACATCGCCCTTGAGCGCGGGCGTGGTTCCCAATCCAAGGACCGTGTCCCAGATGGTGCATTTGGCGAAGAAGACCAGCACGATATAGAATGCCAGCTTCTCCGGCTCCCATGGGTGGCCGATCTGGGCAACACGCAACTGCATGGCCGCTTGGTTTTCCGCCGTCTGTGCCGCGATCTCTCCGGCAGCAAGGTCAGCGGCGATCTTGTTGTCCTTGGTGCCCGCGTCGAGCTTTGCCCGATAGGCATCAATCAGGCCCTTGATGACGGGACCACCCAGGAATGATATGATTGTCATCCACATCAGAGCGTCCACCCATACTTGCGGGCCAGATACCACCAGACCTCAACGCCGGCCGACAAGCCGGCGCCGATCGCCATCGTTGCAATGTTGACGAGGTCTGGATCGTTCACATCGATCGAGACGCCCGCCTTGGCGATCAGAGCGCCGCCGATGTAGCGCAGGAGAACCCGCGCGAGAGGGCCGGCAAGGTCCATTAGGACTTGCCCGTAAGTTTCTTGACCTTGTCATTCAGCGCGCCGACGTAGTCCTCAGCGCCCTTGTACCAAATCGTCACGGGCTCACGGCAGAACCAGATGAGAGCGCCACCCGCAACGAAGCCAACAATGAGAGAAAACAGTTCCATGGCTTACTTCCTTTTGAAAATGGCCGCGAAGATGGAGGCGATGAACGCGCCGAGCGAGCCTTTCGACGGGTTCGTGACTGATGGGGTTGCGGGCTTACTTGGCGCGGGCACGGCGCCGCCCATGACGCGCTTGTGGGCCTCGATCCAGTCCGCGTCAGGGGCCGGATAGGGCTTCCCGGCCTCGTGCCACGCCTGAGCTTTCAAGAACGGAATGGCCATCGGGCCGCGCCAGAACGCGTCATTCATGACCGTGTCGCGGGTCATGCCGGGGACGCGCTTCAGGACAAAGGCGATATAGCTTTCGACCCAATTCCCGCCCGACCAAATCTTGATGGCGTCGGCAAACCGCTTGTTCTTATAGTTCGGCGACGACCGCCAGAGATCAAGCTGTGCGCAGATGCCCTGCACATAGGTAGGGAACACGGCGATGTTGTTGCCCTGCCCTAAACCGTCATTAAGCTTGATGGCGGACTGAGCCCCCCACTTTTTGGCGAGTGTACTGCCCCACATTGCACCGGGGTTTTTGTATCGAATAGAGGCCGGTTCCATAGGTTCTCCTTCCATGGAGTGGCTACCATGGGTTGATCTCGGACTGGTTGTGGGGTTAGATTCTTCCCGGCAGGGAAGAATGGGATATTCAGAACGCGATCTAGAGGCGCTGTGCGAGGCTTTGGCCAACCACGCAGAGCCAGTTGAGGCCGCCGCGCTGCGACAAATGGCCGAAAACTATCGGTCGGTGCCACAAAGGCCGAAACGCAAGTTTGGACTGCGTCAAGGCATTGCGGCTGTCGTCGTCGTTTATGCTTTGTGGACCGTGATCTATTTCACATATCCGCCGTTCGTCCCCTCACCAAAGCCGACCGCCGCAATGGTTGAGCAGTTGGTTGGGTTCAAAAAGACAGACACCGGCTGGACCGCAAGAACATACAAATTCGCCCCGCGCGAAACTTTCGTTCGAGGCAAGCGAATCTTTGACTTTACCGAAGCGGCTCCGCCCGTCGTTTACGAAAACAATCGGCCGATGCCAGATCATAGCTATGACGTTGACCCGCTGTCTCCGAATACGGATTGGCGCTTCGTCACCATCAAAACAACTGATGATCCAAACACGAGCGGCAAGAGGTACTACCTCGTTTCAAGCGATGCGGACCACAGAGATCGTTGAGTCCTTGTTTCCGTTGCCGGTGCGGTTGGCTTCAATGCCGCCGCTTACAGACGTGGTGTCGCGCACGCTGATGCGGATATTTCCTGCCGGCGACGTGATATACCCAGACAGCGCAATAGTCGCGCGGGCGCCCGCCGCCGTCGTTCCTGCGCTCGCTGCGGCAATAACGGTCGTGCCATCCCATAGCTTGGCATAGAAGCTGGCGCCGCCAGCGCTATCGTTCAACGTCACGGTGCCGGTCGCAAGCCAAGTTCCGGTCGTTCCCTGCGCAACGCTGGGGCCGTCGAAATAGTTGGCGGTGTTGTTCAGCGCGACGTCGCCGGCCAGCGAATTAGTAAGCGTGGACGAAACGACCGTGGCAGCGGCCCATTGAGGGTTTGCTGAAGTCCCCTGCGTTTGCAGGAAATAGCCAGAGGTGCCAGGCGCCAAGGCGGCCCATGTGGACGCGCCACGATAAATCACAGATCCCTGCGTAGTGCCGAAAAGCTTATCGAGGACCGCGCTGATCGTGTTATCGCTTGGGGCAGCCACGCCGCCCGAAATGTTTGACTTGATCGTGCCATCGGCCGCCGTCGCAAGCTCTGCGTTCGAGACAGTCGTTCCGGTCGTCCATGTGCTGGTCCCGGTACGGCGGGCGATGCCCGTTCCGGACAGGCTTTCAAGCGCGTTGAGGTCGTCTGCCAGCGCCAGGGTCGGGTTGCCGGAAACGCCGTTGCCGTTGGTCACGGTGATGCCCGCAGCCGGCGCCGTCAACGTGCGCTGAGCCCATGTATCGGTCGCGGTACGGACGGCAATGCCAGTCGAGGACAGCCCCTCCAGCGCCGCCAGATCGTTGGCGAGGACAAGCGTAGGGTTGCCGGCCACGCCGTCCCCATTGGTGACGCTGATCCCTGCGGCGGGCGGCGCTAAACTCCGGAAGGAGTAGGCCCCGGCGCCCGTGCGGGCAATCATGCCGGTCGATGAGAACGCCGTGATATTGTCGAGCAGCGTCCCGGAAGCCGTACCGCCGCCCGTCCCGCCCCTGGAAACGGCCAGTGTGCCGGTCCAGCCCATAGTGATAGACACGTCCTTGAACAAGGCGGTAAGCGGAGTGCCGCCGAGCGTGACAGTGACGTTCGTATCGTCCGCCTTTGTCAGCGCGCCAACCGGGACGTTGGTGACGTGGTCGAAGTCGATGAAAAGGACGGACGAAAAGCGAGCGGCGGCGTTTGAGGTCAGCGTGAGATTGCCGGATGCGCGTGGGTTTGGCGAGATTTTCAGAGCCATCAGAAGCCCAACTGCTCGTTAACGAACGTCACGATGCCGCTCAGCCAATGAATGATCTTGCCGTCATTTGTCTGTTGAGCGAAATCCGCCCTGTAGTCTCCGCACATGCCGACGACGTCCACGCTGATTGCGAAGATCGTGCTTGTCGTGTTTTGCGTTACGGTGATTTCACTTCCGCTGGTCAGCGTGAGGACCGGGTTTCCGTTGTCGCAGTCCTTGAAGACAAACTTCCATGTTGACGTGTCGGCGCCGGAAATCTGCGTCCCGTTCTGATCGATCTCGAAAGACTCGATCCACGTTGCGCCCGATGTGACGAAGCCGGAAACAATTCCTTTTGCTCCGGTCTGGAATGAGCCCTGTCGGTTCATCATCCCTCCCAGACGCCCCTAAGCAGCATTTGAGACGAACCGCCCAAGTAATTGACCGCCGGAGAACCGCTAGTCGCAACGGTCACTTCAAGGGACGTGAAGACATTTATCCCGATGGTTGGGGGGTCTGCCAACCACGATACGTTATCCATTATTTGGAGAACATCGATGCTCGTGCCGTCCACTCGAATGCTGCCTTGGCCCCTTCGGCCCGAAAAAGTAGTCGTTGAGTTTTTGCCGATCCCGACTTGCCAGGTTGCAATTACTTGGCTGGTAGCGGTTACGGTTCCGGCTTGAACAGACTGATTGAATGAAATCTCAAACGGTTCTTCTGGTAGACCAGAAAACACCGTCAATGAATTTGCCGAAGAACCGTTTGAGGCACGGATTGTGTTGGTAAGGTAATTCCAAAGCGAGGTGGAATCGCCCGCCTGCAAGATGATCTTGCGGCGATTGTAGGCGTTCCAAACACCCCATTTTCGGGACTGGCCATACGTCGTATGGCAGGACACCTGCCCGTTCGTGCCGTCCATGTAAATGGAGCCGACGTAGGTTCCCTGATAGGCCGGGATTGTTCCGGTGGTTGCGCCGTTACGATAGGAAATGTCGTACTTGTTGACCCACAACCCGTTAATGCGGGTTAGCTCTGTCGTTCCGGCGCCAGTGCCGCGAGCGCCCGCCGCAGCGGTCGCCGTATTCCACGCAACGCCCGTTCCGATCTGAAGTGCGGACCCGTCCCAGAAAATGAAGTTGTCATAGATCGCGCTAGCGACATGATTGGAGTTAAGGGTAAGGGTCAGATCGGACGTGAACTTGCGTGCGTTGAATTGCGTTCCGTCATAGACGGGGACGAGGTTGCCGACGAACGCTGTGTAGTAAACCGCCGTACCAGCCGAGACGCCGGTTGCCAGGACCGGCGTTCCGGTCGTCAGGGTCAACCGCCCCTGCGGGAATGAAACGATGTTCTGGACCGATGAACTCAGCGTCGTAATATCGGCCGCCAGGTCAGCCAGCTCCGATGTGCTGGGCACGCCAAGATTGGCGCGGGCCGCCGCCGCCGTGGTCGCGCCCGTACCTCCTGAAGAGACCGGCAAAGATCCGACACTGGCGGAAAGCCCGGTGTCAATGTTATCGTATTCGGGGGGAATGAGGACGCCTGCGGAAGTCTCGATCCGGACCTTGTAAACTCCGTCAGCCGTGTAGATTTGGGAGAACCGCCCCGCCGCGTCGGACGTCTGGGGGTTTGCCGCTGGAACGGTCAGCGCGGAGTCGGTATATACGTTGCGCAGGGTCGTGGTCCCGGCCTCGTACACGTAGAGCTTCGCACCAACATAAATATCGCCGTTGTTGTCGTTCGGCTGATTGATGGGCGCTTTGACTGTGGCTGCCATTCAAATCCTCAAAGAAAAAGCGCCCCAGTGGGCGCTACTTTCGTGGCTCGTGGTATGTTGGCTTTTGATCGCCTACCCGTATGGGCTATTTCTGTTCGTCTTCAGCGCGGCTTGTTACGGGGCCTTGAAGAACACCCAAGAAGTCACCGATCCGGGCACTAGACCCGAGGCTTTGAGTGGTGTTGACTAGATTGCGCGAGGCGGCGCGATACCCAACAAGGGCCGCGGCGTTTCGCTTCTCAATAAGGGAAGCGTAAGCCCTTACCCATTTTGCGGCACTCGATGCTCCGGGAGGAGAGGCGAGAACCTTAGCCACCATGCTGCCTCCAAGGACGCTGGAAAGCGTAGTCAGCGGGGCCGCCAACACACCTCCGGCCAGAGCTACCAAGTTAACGTTTTGGGCCGTTCCTGATGGGTTGCCGAACTTTTGGCCGACCTGCTTCAAGCGGTTTGAGATGATAGCAATATCGTCAATGGCTTGGCGCTGAGGGCCGGCGTTGCCGAACAGAATTGCTTTGGCTTGCGGCGTATAGCCTTGCCACTGAGAAACGAACACGTCCGGCGAGAACTGTCCGGTTCTGGGAGAAATACCAAGATTGCGGATTATGGAGCCGGCTAAGTCGTTTCTGTCTTGGGCCGGAAGCGCGCGCACAAGCTTAGCCAATGTCTGGATATCGGCTTTACCTCCGGACTTCGCGTATCCGTCGATTGTTCGGAACAGCGCCTCGTCACTCTTGCCCCCCTTGCCGACGACCGTATCTGCGAGCTGCTGCATCGGGCCGGGGTTGACTTCCATCGTCCCCGGCTTGGTAACCTTGGCCACATCGCCAATGAGTTCGCGCGCTCCCTGACCAGCTCTCAATGTCTGGGCATAGGATTGCATCATACGGCGCTGTTCTGGGGTGAACAGCCGCTCCGCGATGTCGCGGCCTGACCCATTCAAGAACTCTGCGATATCGTTTGCGACCTTAGCTGGCGCCTTTGCTTCGGCACCTTCTGTAGCCTGCGTGAGCCTATTCCAAATGCCGCCCCGGATAGCCTGCATGGCCTCTGCGTCACCTCCGGTAGCTTCAGCAATGCGCGTGAGCAGTCGGGACGAAGCACCCTTGGCTCCGACCTTGCCGGCCCCAACCAGGAAGTTGGAGACCTCTTGAGGGGTAATCTCCCCGGTCACAATCCTTTCGACAAATCGTCCAGCCTCATTCTCATCATTGAAAAAGCGGTTACGCCAATTGGCGTTTGCCGTCCGAGCCCGACGGAATGCATTGAGTGCTTCATCATTGCCGGAAATGAGCGCGTTTTCAAATGCATTTGACTGCCACTCATCGAACTGCCGCATCACATTGGTTGCAGCCCGCCGATCGGCGTCATTGGTTGCCGCGCTGCGGAAGAAACTTAGCCTCTTGCGCGCTTGCTCAATGCCTTGGACGCTGACCCCAACTCTTGCTTCATTACCCGCCGCAGGAAGGCGCGCGCCAACCGCGCGGTTCGGGATATTCAACTCAGACAGGCGCTGGAGTTCGTCCATCATCCTGCTTGCGGCGGGTGTCAATTGCGGATCGACGATAATACCAGAATCTTCGAGGCCCTGAGAAACAATAGATCTGACGTTCTGGACTTCGTTGGCACGAACAGCCGCGTCCATGCCGCCAGCACGAGCATAGAGCGCATCCTTTTCCGCCCGTGCGGCAGCCTCACCAGTCCTTAGCCGCTGGATAAGGGCCGCGCCCATATCTTGGGGAGACATATCCCCGACCGCCTGCCGCGTGGCCTCAAGCGCGTTCGTTTCGCGGGTGGCAACGGCCTGATTGCCGGCGTCTATATCGCGATGATAGGCAGCCGCAACAGCCTCATCGGAGCGCCGGGCTGCATCCGTAGCGGCCCTTGTCTCGGCCTCAGCGGAGGCTTCCAGACCGCGGCCGATACGATTTGCAACATTAGGCCCGGCGCCAGTTCCGAATTGATCCGCAACGTTGCGAGTCGCGTTGCCCAGATCTTCGACAAGTCGTCCAGTGGCCTGCGGAATCTTATCGCCAACGATTGGCACATTCCGCAGCCCCTGCCCCAAACGCTGAACCGTAGTATTATCGCTTGCCACCGCAAGCGGCACATTTACCTGAGACCCATTCTGCTTTAACCGTTCCGCAGCAGCCAAAACCTCAGGATTTGCCCTTACTGCCTCAGCCTCGGTTCGCACGACGGGGGCCGCGACAGGCGCGGCCTTGGATGCGACCGACACCGGAGACGCCACGCCAGCGAGGTCAAACGACCGCTTGATTACTTCCTGGTCGGCAGCATCTTGATTGCTGATATCACCCTCGGTGATCCAGCCAGGTTTTTCCGGCTTAACGGCGAATTTCCCTTGCGCAACATCGCCGGGCAATGTCACGGCTTCGTAAAGCGACTTTGCCAGACGGGCCGGCCAAGTATCTTTCAGGCCAAATTTCTCCTTGGTGGGCTCTTCTGCGGTCTCCTGCGGGCGATACGCATTCCACGGACCATCAGAGGCCGGGGCTGACGTGAGCGCCGCGCCGCTTTGATACGCCTCCCAGGGACCGGCCATCAGGGCAACTTCACCCAATTCTTTTCGTCTCCGGGATCGCCGCCCTTGTAGCGGTAGCCCCTCTCAACAGAGCCAGGCTTAGGCAACGGCACAACCCTGCCGTCCTGAGTGTAGATAGATTTGGGCCGATAAGCCGGGCCGCCCTCTCGCCCCATCGCCTCCACTGCGGCGCGGCGATTGGCGGCCTTCTGCCGTTTGACCTCTTCGCTATCGCCCGGCACGGGGAAATACTGTTTGTCGGCGTTCTCGAACTCAGAGGCCGAGATGGCCGCTCCGGATTCGCGGCGAAGCTGGGCATTGATAAAGTCGCGCTTGGCCTGCTCATACTTCTGCCGGTCAACACTAACAAGATAGTTGCCGGCGACCGGGATTTTGCTTAGGCCGCCCTGAACAATGCTAGAGCCTTGGCTCTGCACATTCGGCTGTCCAAGGATGCCCTCCGATTGGAGCATACGATCAGTGAAGCCGGCGGCCTTGCCCTGCTCGTTATTGAACTTGCCGCCCGTCTCGTTAAACGGATTTGTCGGAGCCGTCGCCGTTGGCTGAGGACCAGTCGGCACGACGTCGCCTGTCCGCATGTTGTACTTCACGAAGCTGGTTGCGCCGGTCGCGGGGTCGGTGATTTCCTTTACGCCGAATTTGTCTTCGTCCGCACGTTCAGCGGCGCGCTTTGAGAGCGCGAGCTGCTGAAGCTGAACGCTCTGGCTAAATTTGTCATTTGACGCGAGCCGAGCGTCCTGCTGGGCCTGCCGCGCAAGTTCGTCCTGATGATTTTTGATATTGATACCAAGCTGGGCGAGCGACAGGTCGCCCGACTTCAGCAATGATTGCGCATCAGCCGCCCCGCCCTGCCCCAGATTGGCAAGCGTGCGCTCCCGCAAATTGTCCTTGCGCGCGGTCTGGTAGACGTTCCCAAGGTTGCCGAGCGGCGAAAAATCGATGTTCGGAACGACGGGATCAATCAAGGGCATGCGTTAGACCTCAACCAAACGAGGGCCACGACCGGCCGCCGTAGTTCATGACGCCGGCAGTGCCGCCGCCTCCACCGATGCCACCGAACAGGCTGGACAGGCCACCACTACCGCCAAGCGCGGATGCGCCAAGGTTCGCAATGCCCATGCCGAGCCCCACGATGTTCTTTGCACCAGCGCCCTGCGCATTGGCCGCCGCAATATCACCATTGCCGATGGTCGATGCAGAATTCATGTCGCCCTGATACGCGGTCTGGCGCGTTCCTAGCTGCCCCTGAAGGCCCGTGCCAATCGTGGCATTCTGGCTGGTCAAGGCGTTCTGACCCTGCCCGGAGAGACCGCCAAGCGTTCCAAGGTACGAATTGAACTTGCTGTCGAAATAGTTCTCGCCGTACTTCTGGAGATCCTTGCCCGTCTTGCCGGAGAAAAGGGAGCCCTGCCCGATTGCCGAATTGGAAATCGCGTCGTTGCCCTGCTGAAGACCGGACTGATAGTAGGGCGTAGACGTGAAGCTTGACGGGTCCGACAGAAGGCTTTGGATGCCCTGGTTGGCTTGCAGGCCCGTGTTGACGAAGGGCTGGTAGCCCTGCCCGAGCGTCGCGAACTTGCTGGCGTAGTCGTTGCCGTAGTTGGTCAGGCCCGTCGATGCGGCCTGCTGTTTCTGATACGTATCGGCCGCGGCCTGCTTGGCTGCGTTCGCTGCCGTTTTGCCCGTAAGGTCGTCCCAGAGGCCCATGATGCCCTACTTGTTCAAATCTTGAATGAGCTGGTTGTAAGCCGCGATGAGATCGGCCAGGGTCGCACCACCCGGAAGCGCCGTGGTATTGCTCGGCTTGCGGCTTTCGATGTTCTGAATGTACGCCTGCATGGACTTGGAAAGTCCGTGGTCAGACGGAAGCTTTGAATTGGTCGCCATTACTTCCTGATCGGCCTAATAGCTGCGTCCATCTCGACAATCGCTCGAATGACGGGGTCGGACACACGCAAGCGAAACATGATGCCCTTGTCACCAAATCGACCAAGGCGCCGCGTCACGACGCGAACGCGGTCGCCTCGTTTGCCGATCTTCAACTGACGGTCGCCCGTGAAGCTGTTGCCGCCGTCGATTGACCAGCTCAGCATCAGAACCGGGTCATACCCCTGGTCAGTCGCCAGCGTCTTACCTACGCCCGTAGCAACGTCGATATAGAGCGCGTCAACAATGCCGCCGTTCGGGAACACATGAATGATGGGCGTATCCATGCCCCACAGCATGGTAGAGCCGCCCTCGTCATACGTGTCGGCATCGAGGTAGTAGAGATTGCCTGTTAACGCATCGCCGACAATGGTCTTGCCCCAAGCGCGAATAGCGTCACGAGCACGCCAATAGTCAAGTCCAGCGCTCTGGCGTTCGTGCCAGACACCCGTTGCGGCGTCATGCGTTACTGCGAAATTGCTGCCGTTCCAATGGGACATGGCGTGTCCTTGGAACACATACGGGAAGCCCGTCACACTCTCGCGCTCGGGATCACCTTCCAACAGGCGCTCAATGCCGTGGTCGGAAATCCGTGTCGGCGCGTACCCATTCATGCGATAGAATACATTGTCCTCGCCAGGATACATCAGCGTATTGTCGTTTGCGATCACCGCATGCGGCGCCACAAGCCCTTTCCGGCTGACCGACCCGGAAATCAACTGGAACGGCAAGTCAATGTCGCCGATGAAGCGCCACGGCTCAACCGAGGTTCGGCTGAAAATGAAAATGTCCGAGCCGTCCGCCTTGATGCGGGTCAACTTGTCAGGATATTGCTCAGCCGTCGCGAAGTTAAGGCTATCAATGTTCTGGCAGGCATTGATTCCCGACCAGAAGAACCGCCCATCCGAAATGCCATAAAGCGTATAGCCGGCGCTATAGTCCTGCGTCACGGCAGTCGGCAAATCGACGTCAGTGACCTTCTTAACAACGTCCGCCTCGATATAGTACTCTCCCGTCCCGCAATGGATGCTCACCTGCGCAGGATCGGCCTGGTTGCGGCTCATCTGCACCTTATCGGTTCCGGGAACGGTTCCGATGCGAGTCGCGGTCAGGGCAAACGGGGAGGTCGTCGAGAGAACAACCTTGTAAACACCAGACGAATGCACCGAATAAGCGCAATCAAGGTCATCGAGATACAACAGCCCCCGATTTGGGGTGTCCGTCACCGAACAGCATGACACCATGCCGGGACACGGCAACACCACCATAGGGGCCTTGCCGTCGTTCCCCTGCTGTTCAGCGTAAGCATTCAACAGCCTCGAATTTCCGGTAAACGAGTATCGGGGCGAGCCCGACCGGAAGGCTATCGGGACGTTGACCATCAGTAATAATCGTTCTGGGCGTCGTTGCCGGTTGCCGGGATCGAGGAAATGATCCTCAAATCACGTTCAACCAGCGGGATGGCGTTGGACGAGTCCACCAGTGTTCCGAGCCCGAACGACGGAGCGAGCACCAGAGCCACGCGCCGCGACAGGGTCGTGTAATAGCTGTTCGGGATTTCGTTCTCGCTGCCATCCCAGATCGCGAGGCCCTTTGCCGCCATCAGGTCAAATTCAGACGACAGGGTTTCTTCGGCAAACACGAGATCGGCGGCACTGGGGGTTTCCTCAGCGCCCACGAGGCCCGTATCACGCAAGATACGGATAGCCATGTCCGATTTCGTGTATGTCGTCATTTACTCGGCGTCCGCGTCAAAGCCTTCGACTGCAAAGAACGGGTTGCCCTTGGCCTTCTCAATCACATGCGGATTGGAGATGGTCACAGGTTCGCCCTTGGTGAAGACGATGGTTTCGCCCTCGCCGACGCGCCACGCATTCTTGGACGGGCCGTTGCCCTCTTCGTGAAGGTGATCTTCGCCAAGCCACGTAATGGTGAAGTTTTTCTTGGGTCGTGCCATGAATTCCCCTTGTTAAAAAAAGCGGGGGCCGAAACCCCCGCCATGTTGTCGTTACACCGCAGCCGAGAACGGGGTTGCTTCCGTGCCCGATCCGGTAATGTGGCCGGTAACGCCCCAGACACCGGACTTGATGTCTTCCAGCTCGACCCAGTCACCGATGTTGACGCCGCCGGTGGTGGTGCCGTTCAGGGTGATGGTGTCGGACGTGGACGCCGTGGACCAAATGTTGGCGCCGCCGGCAGTGTCGTTGCCCATAGGCAGACCGCCTGACATCACGTCAGTCGAGTTCGCCACCTGAATGACGTAGTTGGACGTGTTCACGACGCTGACGCGGAAGCGAAACTTCACACCCGAGCCGCTGGACGCGGGAAGCGTGAAAGTCAGCGCCGCGCCGGACGCGCCCATGAGCAGGGTCTGTCCGTCATAGCCCTGATCCAGCGAGGTCGATGCGGTCAGGGTGCGAAGGCGGGTGATGTACGGACCCGGATTTGCATCCGGAATCCTATTGGCCGAGTTGAGAGAGGTAACGCCAGGCATTGTTCAGTTCTCCTTAGTCAGCCGCCGAGGCGAAGAAGCCAGTCGCGACCGCGCGCTGCACCAGCTTGGTGCCAGTGCCCAGAGCGTTCGGCTTGGTGAAGATTTTCGAGACGCCGTAAGCCATCTCGATGCCGGTGCCGGTGATGAACCCGTAATCGTCCTCCTTGCGGAAGGTCGGGCGGGCCATCTGACCCCAAGCCATCGCCGCCGCCTGCTGACCGCAGAGGAACACCGGCTCAACACGGGCCGACGATGCGCCGGCAGTCTTAAGGGTGGTCCAGACGTTGGTGACGAAATTGGAGATTTCCGGGATCTGACGCACGATCACGCCGTCATAAATCTGATCACCGTCCTGGAAGAGAGGATTGTTGTCCATCCCGCGGCCCTCACGAGCGCGAGCGGAGTAGTTGATCACCTTCAGGTCGGCTTTCAGATCGCGGAACGGGTTGGTGCCGCAGAACGCCACGAAGTATTCGTAACCGTCCTTGGTCTTGAACGGGCGAATCTTCGGCACGGCGTTCATCGCGATACGCTTCAACAGCGAAAGGTTGTTCGCCGTGAACGTGTCGTTGGTCGTGTCAACGTTGCCCAGCGCGGTTGCGTGGGTCGCGTTGTAGTTGGCGGTGGAGTTGCCGTACAGCACGCGGTCAGAGTTGTCCTGGTTCCACGTATTGCGCTGCGCGGCGGTCGCGTCCTGATAAAGCAGGCCATTGACGCGCTGGCCGGCATCCGAACCAAGCGCGGCCGGAGCCGACTCGGACGGGAGAGCCATCAGGGCAGCAATGATTTCGTCGCGCTGAAGCTCCTTGCCCCAATCCGACAGAAGCGGCTTGGCCTGACCGAAGATATCGGCCGAGTCACGCTGACGTTCCGCCTTGTTGGTCGTGACGGCGTTACGAGCCCAGTCGAGCCAGACGCGCATACCGTACTGGTCGATCTGTTCCTCGTTGCCGACCAGCGTACCAGAACCCTTCGCCGCAGCGGTCAAGCGACCGACCACGGGGATGTTCATCTGTTCGCCGCCGTTCTTGAGGTCCATCTTCAGGCGGATGATGGAATTCATGCTCTCGCCCATGTAGGGGCTGAACATGTTCTCACGCACGTACTCTCGATTGATTTCCTGCGTGAACTTGACGAGCTTGTTATTGCTCTGAGTGGTAGAGAGAGCCATTTGATCCTTTCCGCGCTCTCAACCGCCCATAGAAAAAGCCGCCCGAAGGCGGCCTGCTTTCTTCATATGAGGGCTGTTAGCGCAAAGCGTTTTGAAAGAGACTTTCGTTTGAGAAGTCGCCGCCATCGTCGATCGCTGGAGCCGCCGTGGTGGCTCGGTTGAGTGACGGGGGCACTTTGAAAACAGGCGCCGCAGGTTTGGTCTCTGGAGGCTGAAGCCTCTGCATCAGTTGCGCGGTGAACTTTTCGTCCTTGAGCGCTTCATCCAACTTGCGCTGGAAAAACGCATCAGGGTTCAGGCTGGCTTCTCGGTCTGCATACCAGCGAGCAATATCCCCGTAAGGGTCCATCGACTGCTTGACTTGGTTGACGACCGCCAAAGCCTGCGGATCGCCGGAGCGCGCCGCCTGATCCAATGCACTGTAAGCCTGCTCAACCCGCTCCTTGCCGTGCTCCATGATCGCAAACCGCTGCGACATGGTTTCCACCGCCGCGCTAAGACGCTGCTCAACGGGGGTTAGAACCTCCTGTACGTTGGTCCTGACAAACTCGTCCGGACGCTCGAACAGGTCGGGCTTGGGCGCGGGTTCTTGCTTGGGCTGAAATGAGCGAAGCTGCTGCTCAAGTTCGGCGGTTCGGCGCTGCTGGCGCTCGAATGCCTCTCGCAACTGCCGCATGCCGACAGATTCCGTTTCCTTGGCTTCCGGCTGTGCCGGGGTTTCTGCCTTGGGTTCGGGCTCTTTCGGCTCCTCCGCCTTGGGGGCGAAGCGGCCATGCTCATCCCTCGGACGGTCGTCCTTGGGCTCGACTTCGACTTCCGGTTCGGGAGCCGCAATCGGTTCATCACTCAGTGCAGAGTTGAAAAGTTCCTCGTTAGAGAGTTCTTCCATGTTTCACCTGTTTGCGCCGTGACGCGGTCGCCTTCGATGCTGAATGACGCTTCAGCGTGCGGGGTAGTCATTGAGCCGTGACGCTGGCTCGGCGATTAGGTATTCGTAATTGCCGCGATCTTCGCGCCGCCAACCGGCACAGCAAACGAAATGATGTTGTCGGCAGGAACGCGCATCTTTGCAGTGGTCGCCGTGGCCGTTCCCGCCGAATCCGCGACCGCATAGGAATAGATGCCGTCCGAAGACATCATCACATATCGGGTCTTGGCATTCAGCGTGACGGACTGAGACGACCCGCTCAGCGTAATGGTTTGGTCAGCCGTACCGGGCTCGGCCCAAATCTGCGCAGGCTGCGAACCAATCAGCGGGATTGTCTCGAACTCTCGAATGTAAAGGGTGGCCATCAGGCAGTTTCCTTCGTCTGCCGCGCCGCAAGCTTGCGGTCCTCGGCCTTATCCATTGCACTCTGCTCAAGGTTGGCGCGGTCCATGCGGGCCTGGTGCTCGGCCTGCTGAGGCGCAAGCACGGCGTCCATGGTGGTTTTAGCCGCCTGTGCATTGGTGTGCTTGGCCTTGGCGCGTTCGGTGTCGATCTCAGCCGCGAGCTTCAGGTTCTTGAGGCCCGGATCAATCCCGTCGCTCTTTTCGCCCTGCTGCATCTCAGGCTCGCCAGCTTCATGGGCTTTGGCGAGGTTCAGGATTGACTTGCTTTCGCTTTCCTTGACCTTGGCCTCTGCGCCGGCAACCTCTGCCACCTTGGCACGTTGAGCCAGCGGATCGGGCTGGGCTGCCTGCTGAGCGGCATCCCGGAATTTCTTCTTGGCGCTGGCGTCAATGGGCGAGCAATCGATCAGGATGCCCGTGAGCGCGCGAACCTCCGGCGGGCTCAGAGACTGAGCCACACGCGGCATCAACTGCCCCAGCGCTTCGTACAGGTCCGCCTGCGCGTTGACATAATCCGGGCCTTCGTCGAGTATGATATCCACGTCAAGCGAGCCCAACGGGTTGACCATCGTCGGCTGTCCCGTGCGGGGATCTAGCTGCTGTTGGTTGACCGGGATAAAGTTGACCGCGCTCTGATCGTCCGTCACCCTGATCCAGCGTTCGCCAGACCAGAATTTCTGCACCGCATTGAAGACGGCCCGGTAAAGCCGCAATTTCCAACCACGATAGCCGATGATGTACGGGCCAAGCTCGGCCATGCCGGCTTGCTGAAGCAACTGAATAGCTCGCCCCGACTGGTTGGATTGATCACCAATCAGGGCCTGGTTCGGGCCGTAGTTCTCAAGCTCTGCAATGGCGTTTTCCATCAGCTTGAGCTGGCCGGCGAAGTCAAAGGACTGATCGTCGGCTTTGGCGCCCTGCCCCACGTCGGCGCCCTGAAGCACCACGACGCCATCAGGCCGCGCCCACTCCCTGCGAACCGTCTCAATGTCCTGCACGGCGCCTTGCGCCAGGATCAGCCGGCGAGAGTTGATTTGATGCAGCGCCTTGGACCGGCGATGATTGTACTCGTCCTGCGCATCCTTCATATTCCGGACGAAACCATAGCGGTCGCCGTCATGGTCCACGTTGGCCGAGAACATGACGTACTTGCAGAACGTTTTTTTCTTGTTGTCGATAAAGTAGCTTTTGTCTTCCATCAGGATTGAGAATCCCGTGAAGACAGCCCAGCACCATTCGCCGCGATGCTTGTACCAGATTTCAATCAGGCGAACGAGGCGCTTTGAACCAACTTCGGTAAACCAGCGCTTTTCACGATCAGGGTTCGAACTCAGCTCCGATGAGTACGTGCCGACCGCGCGAAGCTCGTCTTCATGATCCGGGAACAGCTCAATGGCTGCGTCGAGGTCCATCCACTTGCCGACGCCCATATAGCGCGCATCGGAGAAGTCGTTCCGATACGAACGCGGGTCGTAAAAGAACGAATCCGGCTCAACGATATCGAACGAGACCTCAGCGTCCCCATGATCGCCCTGCGTGATCTCAAGTTCAACGCCGCCAATGCCATCGACAGCGGCATCACGGGCGACCTCGGGGCTTTTGGACTTCCATTCCTCTTCGTCCAGCACATAGCGCAGGACAGCGGTGGCAAGCTCGGCGCCCTGTTCGTGCTCTGGCGTGCGAGGATAGGCTTTCGGGTCTTGGCGAAGGCGCTCAATCAGCCCCACAACGCCGTCGATCTTGCGACCGATGCGGTTGAAGGTGACGACCGGCTGCTTGCGGCGCTTCAGTGCCTTGATCTGCTCAGCCGTCCAGTGGGCGCCGTGGTAATAGCGCCGCGCGTTCTTCTGCTCCTCAATTTCCTGGGTTTTGTTGAACAGGTAGTCGAGATAAGCCTTCTTGCAGCGGCCGACGTCCCAAAGGCCGCTCTCTGCCTTCTTGGGATTGCCTTTGGTTGAACTGTCCGCGCTGGAGGACGGCCCGGATACCGGCGTCGTTGCTGTGCTATATCCGGTGTCCATCAGTAGCTTTGCCAGTCATCCGCTTGTGTAAGGGTTTCAACCGGGCGGTAGCCCGTCCTGTCTTTCGGCCTCTCGGGCTCTTTCGGCTTCTCGCCCATCAGCATTCGATCCAGAAGCTGGCCGATCAACCCGAGCATATCGACCTGGTCGTCGTGCTTGCCGGCGGGGAAGCTAAGCAGCTCAGCCACCAAATCCATGTACCAAGGCGCATCAATCGGCACGTACAGGCCGTCCAGCGCCATCCTGCCGCGAATGGACTGCGCCCTAACCGCCTTGTCGCCGCGCGTCGGAAACTGTTCTCGAACACACCACGCTTTGCGGTCGCGCTGCCTGCGATCAATATACGGACCAACGCCCGCGCGGATCTGGCCTTGTTCCTCTGCCCAAGCTATCGGCTTGTGCTCAAGAACCATGTCGCAAAACTTTTCCACCCACACGTCAGATGCGGCCTGCTTACGCCAAACATCCCGCAGGAACATCTTGCCTTCAGGATCTATGGAAACAACACCGTGAACGGTGAAGTCTCCACCGTCTGAGGTCACGGCATAATCGGACGCGCCATAGGATCGACAAGTGCTGTGCGGCGGCAGACTGGCCATCGTGCATGGCCTAATCCACTCTCGTTTGAAATAATCGCCATCTTCAGGCGCCGGCCGCTGCTGGTAAAGCGCGGACCACGTTCTTGCCGGCGTATTGCGGCGAAGCTCCTGAATTTGCGCGCCGTAACCATAGCTGTCATCGGCCCACAACGGCTCGCCCGGCCTTCGCCCTAGCTGATCGTTGTCCTCGGCAATAGCTGGCAGCGAAACCACGCGCCAATCGTTGTGCTGAAGCGCTCGCCCGGCAAGGTCGTCTTCATGCCAGCGCGTTTGGATCAGTATCTCAGCGGCCCCAGGAACCAGCCGAGTCCTAAAGTCGTTAATGTACCAATCCCAAATGCGATCACGAATAAGCTCGCTGTCCGCGTCTTGGCGGGACCGGATAGGATCGTCAATAAGGCCGAGCCGAGCGCGGAAACCAGCAATACCAGTCCCCACGCCCGCAGCATAATACTCGGCCCCCGATGTCAGCGCCCAGCGGCCCGCTGCCTGGTTGTCCGGCGCCGGCTTGATCCCCAGCGTCAAAGAGTGCTCATTGACCAGATTGCGAACCCGCCTGCCCCACTTCTCGGCAAGTTCCGTCGTGTGCGAGGCGGCCAGAACATTGACCGAAGCATTCGCCATGAACCACGGCGGGAACAACACGCTGCCGTAAGTTGACTTGGCCGAGCCGGGCGGCATGAACACTGCCAGCCTGGAGACCTCGCCCCTCGCTACCTTCTCCAGCTCCTCAATGAGAAGCTGATGATGCGCGGCGGGCTCAAACCCGCAAGTTCTCGCCCAATCAGTTAAGCTGCGCCGGATCGATCGGCGGCGCATCAGCTCCTTCGCCGCCTCCGACCGCGATAGCTGCAAGTTCATCGTCGGGAAGTTCTTTCGCCGTTACAGTCCGCAACGTAACTTCGGTTTCCTTCGGCATCAGAGACGCGGCAACCCGCACAAAGGTGCTCGGGTCATTGGCCGCTACATGCTCCAGCGCGGGCGCTCCATGCGTCTCCCATGCGGCGTAGTAGTCAGCCCAGAACTTCTCCGCGAGCTTGCTACGCGAGCCCTTGGGCCGCCCTGCGGGGTTTCCAGACTTGCCGGGCTGGAACGGTTTGCCTCGCAGTTTCTTGCCAGTTTTATCAGCGGACATTCATTTCAACTCAGGGCCGAAATTCAGCTTCTGGTATCGGGTTTCTTGCTCGTCTTTGGGCTTTTCTTCAAACCCGCGCCATGCCCATGCTGTGCCCTGGTAGGGCCATTGAGGATGAGCGAGAGAGGATAGGCGTGGCTTATCCATGTCAGATCTTGACGTTGATGATCGCGGTCCAGTCGAAAGGCTCTTCCTTCTGACCGAAACAATACATTCCCCAATTAGGTTTGGGGTTTGCCTTTTCAAACTCAATCTTCTGGTCTTGACGGTTGAGCTTGCGATTGATGGATTTGAAGTCGGTGACGATGCTCATTTGATGGCGCTGCCAACATGCGGATGATCGCCGTAGTAAAGCTGGTTGCGCAGCAAATAGCCTTCCAAAGCCCAAATCTTGTTTCGGGCATTGTCGCGGGCAATCCGTTTTCCGATCGCTTCGTCAAAGTTCTCCGGAGAAGCCGCCGCGCTCTCACCAATCACAACATAACCGTTGCGCAGCTTCAACGCACAAACCGTCATGGTCGTGCCGGGGAAAACGTGGTATTCTTCGCCAACAATCGCGGCGTCGATCTTATCAGGAGTCAGGCGCGGGGCGTTCAGCCCCTTGGTCTTGAGTTCGGCTTCGATGGCGGCTTCAGACGCATTCAACATGGTTCTCTCCTCGTGCTGGGTTAAAATTACGCCGGATCACTCTCTGGCGCGCTGTAGCTCGGCTGCACTGGCGGCATCTCGCTGGGTGCCGTGTCGTGATAGTGCACGCTGTCCAGAATGCGCTTGGCGTGCTCTGTCAGGGCCTTCAGTTCTTCACGGCGCTTGTAATCGCAGATGCGGACTAGATCGCCCATGTGGGGCTCCTGAGTGGTTTCGCGCGGCTGTCTCGCCATGGTGACGCGCTGCGCACGTAATCGGCGCTCGGCAGGGGAGGTGCCGCGTCGAGGTTTGGCTGAGACGCCGCGCGAACGCAAAAGCCCGCCTCAGATTTCTCCGGGCGGGCTAAAGGCAAATCACTTCGATGGTGGCAATATGCACATGTGTTGCTGGTCCGTCAACTGCCGCCTACGGGTGTGGGGATATCTGCCTAAGATCGCGTCTGACGAGCTTGGTACAGCCCCTGTAAATTGCTTTCCAACACGTTCAAATATCCGACCGTAGCGTGGCCGACGATGCGTCGCGCCTTGTTGCAGACCTTCGTAAGGTCTCGGACGTCGTTCAAAAGCTGGATCAGCTCTTGGTCTGACATGGAATCGCCGCGCGTGTATTGAGCGAAAAGCTTCTCGGTTTCTGTCATCGATTCCTCGGTTAAAATCTGCGCTCGGTCATCGCAAAACCATAAACCAGCGCCATGCAGTCCAAACATTCCCGAAAGCGCAGGCCATAGTAGCGTTCCCACCGCTCTCCGACAAAGCCTCTCGACTGCGCAACCTGCGCCCTGGTTTTCATGTGCACCAGAACGTCATGGGCGATTGCTGAGCCGTCTTGGCCAAGCGCCCGGTACACGACAGCCAGTTGCCGTGCGGCTTTGCGCTGAGCCTCCGTAATTGGTTCAGGAGCCATTCCGCCGTCAACGGCTTCCTTGCTTGGATCGATTGCTCGGGGTCCACGTTCGGCAGCTTCGAAATCTCCCTGAAACGCCCTGCCCGCACTGTACTGCGCTTCGTCGATGAATCCCCTTGCGTGCATGTCTCCGAGAGGATCGTCTCGGGTTGAGCGCATCACGATCAGCTTGGCGCCGATCTCGAAGGGATCGTCCACCTCCAGCGGAGCAACCTGTGCATTGCGGAGCAGGTCCGTCGTTCGTCGGTCGTGCGCTGCCGGATTGAACGGCTGCCGGCGTCGTGTTCTAGCCATTTTGTCCCCCGTGGTGATGCTTAGACGCTGCTGGGCGAGAAGCCGGATTTCAGGTGCTCTGCAAGCTCACGCATGCCCTGCGCAATGCGAGCTTCCATTTCGGGATCGCGCGGCGGCTCGGGAAGGCGCTTGCGATTGGCCCTCTCTTCCCGCTCGCGGTCGATCCAGTATTCCTTGTTCCAAGCGTCAAGATGCTCCCGATACTTTGCCAAGTTGGGGTAAGCCACCAGGGAAGGCAGGCCCCGCGACGGACTCATTGCCCTCACGATCACGGGTTGCGGATAGATCGATAACAACTCCACGAACCCCGCTATGAACGCCTGCTTGTCCATGGCCGGAATCGTATCGCTGAACCCCAAAATCTGTTCGGCTGCTTGCATTGCGGAGGGCATCCAAAGCTTCCTTCGATTCAAGTTGACGCTGCTGGTGAACGGTCATCGGCCTCGCGGTCGACGGCGGCTGGTTCTTCGGTGCCCACTCCACGGCACGGTCAACCCAGTTGTCCCACGCGGCCCCCCAGTTTTTGGCTGTGCGGCCGTTTGCGAGCGCGTGGTTGGTGAACTTCCGAAGCTCGCGCTCAACCTTTTCGTCGTCGCCAAGGGCTCGGCGGGCTTCGGCCCATCGTCGGTCATCAGGACGCCAGCCTTCGTCGATCTGGGTTGCGCGCCTCTCTCTCTTTTTTTCTTCCTTTTTATTATCTAATACTCTCTTAGAGAGAGAGCCGGCGTCACTTTCCGTCACAACGTTACGCTTCGTTACGCTTGGTGACGCTTCTGCATCGGCGTCACGCGTGACGCTTTCGTTACGCTTCGTTACGCTTTCGCCATCTGCATGGGCGTAACGCTGTGACGCTTTGTGACGCTCACGATAGCGTTGCTGGCGGGCCGCCCCGGCAGATTTTCGGGTCAGGGCGCCTGTCATCTCGACCGCTGCACGCGCGACAAGACCCGCCGCTTCCGCAGCGTCCATTCCACCGGCTACCAATGCCGAGATCAGTTCGGCAGTAGCAGTCACGCAGGGCCCACCAGGGATTCGAGGGCCGCCATGTACAGATCAACTTGAGCCTCGTGCTCAGCCCGCTTGGTGGCGTTCACGCGGCGGCGCTTGACGGCCTCCCGAAGCGCTTTCACGTCAAACCCATTGCCCTTGGCCTCCAGATAGATTTCAGCCTTGTCCTTATTGCGCTCCTTGATTTCGCTTTCGATGTTCTCAATCCTTGAGACAATCGACTTCAGTTGCTCGTTCGAATTATGCCCGGCTTCCATCGGTGTTCCCCTGCTCAGAATTGTTCGAATTCCCACCCGCCCCCGTCCTTCTTCGGCAGCGCCTTCACTGCAAAGAACCGAAAGGGGTAAGTGTCGGCAGCGACTTTGATCTTTACGCGGGCGTCGTCTTGCCAAAAGCCCTTTACTTCGTGACACTCCAAAACGCCGTCGTCACGCATGACAGCGAAGTCAGGCGTGTAGAACGTGTTGTCAGCCAGCCGCAGCTTCAGGCCCTCAAAGCGATACCAGAGGACGTTGCCGGCGCGCTTCTGTAGCTCCAGGGTCTGCTCATAGCTCGCCTCGGTCTTGTTGCGCTGGCCCGTGGGAAGCCGGCCAAGTGCATAGTTTTTCATGCGCGCACCTCGATTGACCGAGGCGAGCCATAGCGCCGGGAAATCATCCCCTTGCGCTGCATGTTGTCGAGCATGCGGCACACGAAGCCACGGGAATCTGTTTTCAGATGCGCCGCGATCTGCCATTGATACGGTGCATGGCCGTACTCGGCTGAATAGCGGCGGATGAAGTCGAGGGTCTGTTGCTCTCGGGGTGAAGGTTTCATTGCGTGACACCCCTCGATCGCAATCCGATGTCATAGCCAAGCACCTTTGCCCAGCGCATCAGCACCTTGAAGTTCGGAAGCTTGTCGCCGCGCTCGATATGGCTGAATGTGTCAGGCCGGCAACCAATGCGGCTTGCGACCTCTTTCGAGGACAGGCCCCACGCAAGGCGGGTCTCGACAAGCGCCCTGAGGATGGGTTCTTGGCTCACAGCATGCCCTCCACATGGGCGACGTCGTAAGCCACGCGCCAATCTTGGCGTGCAAGGCGCTCAATCTTCCGCACGCCATAGAGGATTGTGGTATGATCCCGACCGCCAAACTTGCGAGCGATCTCCGGCAACGTGTGGGTGGTCAGCGACTTCGCGACGAAGTAAGCCACCTGCCGGGGATACACGACCTCCTTCGTGCGCCGCTTGGAAATCAGGTCAATCGGCGAAACCTGGAAATGCGCGCAAGCCGCCATCTTGATCTGTCTGATCTTTGGGGCGGGCTTTTCCTCCGGGTCGTCAAACGAAAACCAGATCGGCTTTGCCGGAGGAAAAACGATCACGGGCTCGGGCTCAACTTCGGGCTCGGGCTCCCGCGCCTTCCAATCCTCAGGGGCGTAGATGTTGAAATCATGGTGCGCCTTGAGCGCATTCAGGAGCGCGGCAGATCCCCGCATGGCATTGGCCGCCATGTGAGGCTGCGTCATGTACTCGTCGCTGGGAAGGCTCATGGCAACTCCTCGCGATCTGCAAGGACCATAACCGCCGGGACGGCCCCCTTCCGAACCAGCGCAGAGAAGTGAGGCGCATCAACGCCCCGCCTGTGGTGCTCTGGAGCCTTCGTGCAAAGGATTTTGTGAGGCAGGCAGTACGAGCTGCCGGCAACAGCCGGACAGCCGCAGAACACGATAGGACCGTCACCAAATGGGTAACGGCAGTCTTCCGGTTCAAGGTCGAGAAGCGCTTTCATTTCCCCTGCTCCTTAGTGGCTACGCTGCGGCGTGAAGGCTCTTTGGTTCGCTGTCTTTTTCGAGCGTTACCTTGAAAAGCTGACGCGCCGCGTCATGCCAAACAATCACGCCTTCCGGCTTCATGAAGCCGGGGGACGCAACCGATCCACTTTCACGCAAAACAGCGATCTGTTCCTCAACAGCCTTTGTGGTGAAGGGGCCGATATAGAGCGCAGGGACGACGTGACAGCACGAAGGACGCTCTGCGTTGTTGGACCAGCGGCCAACATTGAAAAGTGAAAATCGCTTTTCGCCCTTCTCCAAGCCATATCCGCGTTGGATTCCAGAACCCCACCATTCACCGAAATGATGACCGGGGCCGAGCAACATCAGCTCATCGCGATTGGCATAGGCCCACTTGGCAAAGCCAAAGTTGTCGTTCTCTGGCGTAATCCATCGCGTGCGGCTGCCAACCATAAATTCGCCGGCCTCGCCGATCATGATAGATGCGTTCGTGCCGTCGATCTGCGGATTCCGCTCGATGTCGCCCAGCATTCCGAGATGATCTCGCCCACCATTCCGATTTGAAGTCGCCCACCCATTCCGAGATGATGTCGCCCACCATTCCGGGATGATGTC